>JRYC01000247.1_pt1 | contig 14584 bp, 13 predicted proteins | sample 235301 | NCBI WGS metagenome assembly JRYC01 (sample SAMN03074211, study PRJNA261470) | activated sludge metagenome | biome: Common Effluent Treatment Plant; feature: Wastewater; material: Activated sludge; isolation source: activated biomass of a common effluent treatment plant treating...
ACGTCGCCCGCCGCCGACACCTCGTGGCGTCCGTCTAGCCAGCCATCACCCTTGATCGCGAACCCGCCGATGCCAGCGGCGATGGCGGCAAGATCGACCGTGGCCGGGAACGGCATGGCTCATCCTCCCGGTTGCGCGCCCGCATCCCTGATCGCGCGGTACGAGCGCCAACTTCAACTATTGAGCGTTCTCTTATTTTAATCAAGTCACAAGATGCGCCGGTGCGCTCACCATGTCTCGGGCGGCCCGACGCTCAGCATCCGCCTGATCTCGTCGGTCTTGAGACCCAGCGCCATCGGCCGGCGCGTGCCGGGCAGCACCGCCACGTCGTAGAGCTCGTCGACGATGCCGTCGAGGCGCAGCCAGTGCACCGTGTCGCCCGTGCGCAGATCGACCACGATCAGCCCGCAGCGGGCCTCGGCGCCGCGCTTCTCCAGCTCGGCGTCCAGCGCCAGCCCGGCGAAGGTGCGGTTGTTGCGTGGCCGAGAGAGGCCGATCACCGCGAAGGGACCGATGCAGGCGAGGCCGCGGGCGTAGCCGGGGCAGAACGCCACCGTCTCGAGCCGGCCGCGGGCGAGATCGGCAAAACCGAAGCGGCCGGTACCGCTGTCCAGGAGCCACAGCCGCCCGCCGGCGTCCGCCGCGCCGGTGTCGTTCGATTGTGGCCGGCCCGGGCCGGGGTCGTGCCAGCGCGGGCTGTGCGGCATCGACAGGCCCTCCAGCACGACCGCGCCGCTCGCCACCTCGACCAGCACGCCGCCGTCGCGGCGCCGGTCGCGCCAGCCGTCGGCGACGTCGCTGCGCGAGACGGCGGTGAGATGGGCCGGCCGGCCGTCCCGCATGGCGAGACCGTTGAGGTGGCAGCGGTCCTCTGCCGCCAGGCGGCTGACGAAGGGCGGATGCCAGAGAGGCGCGAAGCTGTGCGGGACCGAGGGTGCGGCGAGGCAGGAGAACAGCGTGTTGACGAACACCACGCGGCCGTCGGCCATGACCGCCACGTCGTGGACGTCGAGATCGCCCGTGGTCCAGGCGAGCTGCGGCACGTAGAGGCGATCGTGACCCTGATGCGCCTCGCCGGGCCCCAGCACGTCGTCGAACCGCCAGAGCTGGTAGAGCGTCGAGAGATAGAGCTGGCGGCCGTGCGCGCAGAGGCCCATGGCCCGGTTGAAGGTGCGCTCGAAGACGGCGAGGCGGCCGTCGGGCTGGAAGCCGAGCAGGAAGAGCTTGCCGGTCTGATAGGTGGTGAAGGCCAGGGACAGCCCCTGCTCGGCCATCCAGGCGGTGAGCTGGCGCGAGGCCGAGATCTCGAGGCCCGGTTTGCCCGGCGCCTGGCCGGCTGCAGCGGTCTCGCTCATCTGGGCGACAGGCGACCGCTCCTGCCGCCGATCGCAGGCAGGCGTACAGGCATCCTGGCCCTCCGCTGACGAGCCTTTGCTTGTCGAAGGCCGCACTGTGCGCGAGGCGTGCGGTCGAGAAAAGAGGCGATCAGCGAACGCTGAAGGAAGGGCCGACTGCGGCCATCCACTGGAGGTGGCGCGGGTCGTCGAGGGTCCAATGCCGGGACCAAGCAGCTAAGCCCGGTCTCCCGTGGCGAGGCGCCTGACGATCCGCCAGGCCAGCCCGGGATTGCGGCGCAGCAGGCCGATCACGTTGGGCACGAATCCCTTGCCGAAGGGCACGTAGATGCGCACGCCGACGCCGTGCTCGCGGGCCCAGCGGAGCACCGGCGCCATCGGCACGGCATGGATCAGCTCGACCTCGCAGGGCGTGCCGGCGGCACGCAGGCGGCGCACGGCCTCGGCCACCAGGGTCACGTCGTGGCTGGCGACGGCGGCGAAGCGGCCGCGGCCCGCCAGCCGGTCGACCACCCGGAGATAGCCGGCGGCGAGGTCGCGCCGCGGATCCGCCGGATCGGGCCACTGCCCCTTGACCACCCGCACCGCCAGGCCGGCGGCGACCGCCGCGTCGGCATCGGCAAGGCTGCGCGACCAGCGGCCCGGCAGGGTCGTGCCGAGCCGATCGCCCGGCAGCACGGCCAGCATCGCCTCGATCATCGAGCGCGAGGATCCGGCCATCTCGGGCCCGTGCGAATCGCAGTGCAACCTGATCCCGTGCCTGCGGGAGGCATCGGCGAGCTCGGCCGCGAGGCGGCGGTCGAAGCCCAGCGCCGGCGGCTTGATCGACACATAGCCGTCGAAGCGCAGCGCCGACAGGCGCTCGACGGCCTCGAGGTAGATGTCGGCGACCTGGCGGTGACTGTAGTCGGGCGTGTCCCAGAATCCGAGAGTGCAGGGCATGCCCTCGTCGGCCAGCCGCCGGGCGACCAGCATGGCATCGTCCACCGTCTGGCCGCCGACGTGATCGCGCGCCGCGCGCTGCGCCAGCGGCAGCAGCAGGGCCGAGGCCGACCGCACCGCCGCCGCCTTGAGGCCGCGCAGCCTGCTCCGCCCGGCAACGGGCGGCGCGGTGCCGGCGGCCTGTCCGGGCGGGGTCATCGCAGCCTCCTCTTCAGCGCCACGGCCATCGACAGCAGCCTCGGATAGTGTGCCAGGACCCGCTTGGTGTCATGCCTGGCGCGGGCCAGCAGACGCTGCCGCAGCGGCGCCTTGCCGACCGGCCCCAGGATGCGCGCATGCGTGGCATAGAACCACTTGTAGTCCTCGTTGCCGATCGAGAAGTCGAACTCGCGGTGGCCGCGGCGGAAGCTCTCCTCGAGCATCGAGCGCAGCAATTGATGGCCGAGCGAAAATTTGCGCAGCGCCGGATCATGGTCGTAGGTGAACACCCAGCCCGACCAGACGTCGCGGTAGACGAAGCCCATCCAGGCGGAGAGCAGACGGTCGCCGGCGCGCAGCGTGGACGCCGTGAGCAGGCCCTTCTGCCGCAGGCGGGTGAAGTACTCGCTGTTCCTCGGATCGCGAAAATAGTTCCTGGCGCCGGTGTCACGCAGCTGCTGGCTTTTCCACCGCCTCGCCAGCTCCAGCACGTCGGGCCGGTCGTCGTCCATCCGGAAGTCGAGCTCACCCACGCTGTCGACCAGGCGTCGGCGGCGGCGCTCGTGCTCCTTGTAGAGCCCCTTGCTGCGGGCGCGCAGGAATTCGCAATACTGCTCGAAGCTGCGGAACCGCGACCAGTCGACGAAGGGCGCCGGCTCGAGCCCGGCGAACCGCGCGGCGTCCCATTCCGCCGCCACGATCACCCGGCGGGCGACCGAAGGCGCGTAGCCGAAGCTGCGGGTGACCGCCCCCGCCTCGGCCTCCGGCAGCGGCGCGTGATAGTCGAGGAAATCCACATTGGTGACGACGCGCCGGCCGTCGACCACCAGCAGCCGCAGGACGTCGTCACCGATGCGGACATTCTCGACGCTGACGCGCCGACCGCTGAAATAGGTCTGGGCAACGACCTCGAGATATTCGGGCGAAGCGTAGAAATTGACCATCTGCCGGATGTGTCGTGGTCCTTGCTCAGCGCGACAGAGCATAGGGCCTCGAAGGTTTAGGAATCGTTCCGACCACCACCGACGCCAGGGGGCGCAGCACGTTGTCGATGACGGCCGAGCGGAGCGGCTTGGCGAACAGGTGCAGGTCGAGCCCGGCCTCGGCATCGACGCGCTGCAGCGCCAGCGGGCTCGTGCCGGGGGTGCTCAGACCGTCGACACCCAGCATGCAGCTCAAGCCGGCGCGCATGGACAAGGCACTCGCCACCCCGGACGAGGCGATCCGGTCGCCGAAGGGATAGGCGAAGGGCAGCGACGGCAGCGACAGGCGGCGGCGAAGCTGCCAGGCCGGTGCGACCAGCTCCTCCTCCAGCTCGGTCCGGCTCAGCACCGAGCAGAACGGATGCGTCGCGGTGTGCAGGCCGATGGCGTGGCCGGCGTCGCGCCAGCCCTCCAGGTCGCCCCAGCTCATGTAGGGCCGATGCCGGTCCAGATACTCGGCCACGGGCGGCATGTCGCAGGCGTCGTAGATTTGCTGGGCCAGCTCGTCCTTCAGCCGCATCGGCCACGCCTTGGCGGCCCAGGGAAGCTCACGCACCGAGCCGATCGGTCTCGCCACCCCCGCCCTTTCGACGACGCGGTTGTAGGCGGCGACGAAGCGGTCCGCACCTCGGCCATGAAGGGCGGCGAAGAACTTGTGCGTCCACAGCAGGTGCTGGTTGCCGATGCAGCGCGAGACCACGAACAGGGTGGCCGGGACACGGAACTCGGCGAGCAGGTCTTTGGCGCCGCTGCGGGCCATCTCGTGGCCGTCGTCGAAGGTCACCGCGATGACCGGCCGGTCGGGTGGAGTGCCGGCACTGTTCAGCCTGACCACCTCGTCGAGCGGGGCGAAGCGGAAATATCTGCCCAACAGCTCGAGGTCGTGCCGCAGGGCGTCGATCTCCAGGCCGCCGAAGCGGCCGACATCGCCGGAGCCGGACGGCCAGACGCCGTGGTAGAAGACGACGGCGGTCCGCCGCCGATACAGCTCGCGCATCAGCGGCCGCAGCGGCGCCAGCCGGGCGCCGCTCGCCAGGGCATGGACCACCAGGGATTTGAGGCGCATGACGCAGCCGCCGGCTATCGAGCTGCCGAACCGGCCATCCGGCCCGACATGGCCGGGCTCCATCGAGCACGCATGACCACTTCTCCGCGCCTTCTGTCGCCCGGCAACGGCCCGCCGCTCTCGCGATCGGCGAGGCTCCACCGGGGACTATATTAGCTTATTGAGGCTGCGCGTGCTGCAATCGGCCGTCAAGCGCCGGAAAGACACAGTCGAGTACGCACGTAGGATCGGCGCTAATATTCGCGGTAGCGTAGCCCCAGGAGACCCACCAGAGCGCCGGTTCCCCAGGCCATGTTGCACAGGCCGGTCGCCAGGCCGGCGCGGCCCCGCGGCGCCAGCAGCAGGCACTGGCCGATGCCGACTCCGATCCTGCCGCAGCCCTTGAGCGCCCGGCCCGCCAACGCGCCGAGGCCGCCGTCGATGCGCTCGATCATCGCCAGGGTGTTGCCCATCCGGAAGCGGCGACGCAGCAGATAGCCCAGCGTCGCCCGGCCGGAGGGCACCGTCTCGTCGACGATGGCGCCGGCCGCGGTCACAATCGGAAGTCCGGCCTTCAGGGCGGCGGCGAAGAAATGCTGGTCCTCGCCGCCGGTGCGGTTGAACCGTTCGTCGAAGCGCAGGCCCAGCCGGCGCACCGCCGCCGTCTCGATCAGGCAGTTGCCGGCATAGCCGAAATGCAGCGCCGCACCGTCCTCGTAGGGGCCCAGCTCGAGGAAGCGGCCGCGCTCCAGCCAGCTGGGCGGTGCCGCGACGAAGGCGGGCCGGACGGGCCCTTGCACGATCGGCGCGCCGTGCTCGTGGGCAACGCGGAGCAGCTCGTCGAGCCAGCCCGGCACCGGAACCTCGTCGTCGTCGATGCTGGCGATGTAGTCGGCATCGTCCGGCACCAGCTCGAGGTAGCGGTTGCGCGCGCTGGCCACCCCCTGCACCGCCTCGCTGGCATAGACGAGCCGCCACGGAAAGCCGGGCCGGATCTCCTCGACCAGTCCGCGCATCGGCTCGGCGGCATCGTTGTCGACGACGATGACGGTGATGCGGGGTGCCGGGGCGTGGGCGAAGGCGAGGCCGGCCAGGCCGGCCAGCAGGCTGCGCAGGCCCTCGGGGCGGCGGAAGGTGATGCAGCAGACGGCGACGTGCATGCGTCAGGCGGTCTTCACCCTCGCCCACTTGGCGGCGAAGACCGTCACGGCCACCATCAGCGCCCAGGTGAGGCTGTTGCGGGACAGGATCGAGGATTCGGCGAAGTTCATCGCCACGAAATAGAGGCAATAGGCCAGCGGGAACGCGGCGACCGGCAGATCCCGCCAGCGGAAGGCCAGCCTTGCGGCGCGGAAGGTGGTGGCCAGCAGCACCGCCGCCACGATGGCCACCAGCACGATGCCGCCGTTGAGCCAGGTCTCCAGGACACCGTTGTGGGAGTAGAACGGCAGGAAATAGAGCTCGCGCTCGATCTGTCCCATGGCCGGGTTGTCGGGCGTCCAGAACGCCTCGAAGCCGTAGCCCAGCCAGTAGCGCTGCTGGATGTAGGTCCAGACGATCTCCCAGATCGGAACCCGGCTCGACAGATCCGAGCGCTTTCCGAGAGCGCTCAACGCCGTATCGACGAAGCCCATGCTGACGAAGCCGATGACGGCGACGACCAGGCCGAAGCCGATCAGCAGGCCGAGGACCGGACCTTCCCTCGGCAGGCGCTGCACCATGCGCGTCCAGGCGGTCAGCAGGCCCGCCGATGCGGCACCTATCAGCGCGGTGGTCGAGGAGGATCCCGCCAGCAGCACGGCCGCCAGCACGAAGGCCACCATCAGCGCCAGCCGCGTGACGCCGCGGCTGTCGGTGATGGCGTAGCCGATCAGGATGCATCCGAGGGCCGCCGTCGCGCCCAGGCCGTTCTTGTGGAAGTTGAAGCCGATCCATGTCCCCGCCCAGGGCCCGTCCTGGGCGATGCCGATCGAGGGGACGGCGAAGATCACGGCGATGCTGAGGACCGCGGCGACCGCAAGGCCCACGGCCAGCAGGAAGACCAGCCTGCCCAGGGTGAAGCGCAGGCCGAGATAGATGCCGAACAGCGAGGTGCCGATCATCGCGACGACGCGCTCGATGCTCTCGCCCCGGTCGATCGACCAGACGATCGACAGCGCGGGCATCGCCAATGCCACGAGCAGTAGTGGCGCGCTGGTCAGCAGCGTCGGCAGCGTCGTCCGCGAGCGCGCCAGCAGCACAGCGGCGACGACGTAGATCAGCATGAACGCCACGCGGACCTGCGCCGCATAGCTGGCGCCCGCCGGACCGCGCGACAGGAGGATCTCGGCGATGTTGGTGGCCAGCATGACGGTGGCAATGACGACGAAGACGGACTCCCAGCGCGCGGCGTGCAACCGCGGCAGGCTCCGCGCCCCCGTCCAGGCAACGCCCTCGGTCGGCCCTTCTAACGCTGCGCGCAAGCTGGTTCTCGGCCCATGGCAACCACCAGTACTATAGCCATCGACTGCGGCCGCACTTCAACGATCTTCCACTCAGCCGTCGCCGCCAATTCAGTCGCGCTTGGGCTCATGGGCGAGAAAGGCCTCGACGATGGCGTTGCGCGCCGGCTTCGGCTGCATGCACGCGTCGAAGGGCAGGCCGCGCACCGCCCAGGCATCCGGGCGCGGCCAGCGGTCGAGCCCGCCATAGACATCGGCGAGACCCCATACCAGCACGCCTCTGACCGCCGGATAGGACAAGGCGATGTCGAGGAAGCGGCGGTAGGTGGCGGCCACGCGCCTGTCCCGCAGCTCGACGTTCGCCGCCACGCCCTTGTCGGTGACGTCGAGCTCGGTGACCATCGCCTCCAGCCCCAAATCCGTGACGCGCTCGAAGAACCAGGCGAGGGTCCTGTCGTCGAAGCGGTCGTCGAGTCCTGCCGAAAGGTGGCCCTGCAGCCCTACGCCGTGCACCGGCACGTTGCGGCTCTTCAGGCCTTCGACCAGCGCTATCACGCCCTCGAAATGGGGACGGTCGTCACGCCGGCGGTAGGGGGCGGGGTTGCAGTTGTAGTAGAGCCGCGCCTTCGGATCGGCCTCGTGCGCCGCCAGGAACGCCGCGTCGATGTAGGTGGGACCGATCGCCTCGAGGAAGGGCGTCACCTTTAGCCGGTCGGCGCGGCCGTCGGCCGGCCACACCGCCTCGTTGACCACGTCCCACGACTGGATCCGGCCGGCATAGTGGCCGGCGACGCCGCGCACATGCCGCTCCAGCGTGTTCAGCCCGTCGCGCCGGAGCGCGTCGCCCAGCCAGCCCGGCACCGCCTGGTCCCAGACCAGGGTGTGGCCGCGCAGCGGCATGCCGTGCTGCTCGGCGAAGGCGACGTAGCGGTCGGCCAGGCGGAAGTCGAACCTGCCCGGCTGCGGCTCGAGGAACTCCCACTTCATCGAGTAGGTACAGACCAGCATGTTGCACTGCTCGAGCACCAGCCGCTGGAATGCCATGTCGGTGAACAGCGGATCCTTCACCGCGGTGCCGAACCAGCGCCCCTGCCGGCTGGCCACCGCGGCGATCGGCGGCTGTTCCAGCAGTCCGACGGCGCCGGCACCGCAGTCGGCGTCGCGCAGCTTCTGGCCGAACCCCTCGCCCGGCACGCACGAGGCTCCCAACGTCGCCGCCACGGCGACGGAGCCCTGCAGCGCCGCCCGCCTCGACCAATCCGTCATGCGATCTCCCCGCGGTCCCGCACGGGCGAGACCGGCCGGCAAGCCTCAGGAGGCCCGCGTCGCGTGCTCGCCGGCAAGGGCCCTGCGTGCATCGAGCGCGGGACGCCGATGCTTGTACATCAAATAGATCGCATGACAATTCGTGTAGGAATAGCGCCTGAACAGCCGGCCCGGCTCGCGTCCGAGGCGGAACAGCCATTCGAGGCCAAGGGCCTGCATCCAGCGCGGGGCGCGCGGATCGCGGCCGGAAAGGAACTTGAACAGGCCGCCGCACGACTTGATCCAGGTGACGCCGGTCAGCCGGTCGCAGTTGCGCACGATGAACTCGTGCTCGAGCGGAACGCCGAGGCCGACCCAGAGCAGGTCCGTGCCCGCGGCCACGATGTCGGCCACGATGCCAGCCTCATCGTCGGGCGCGAAATAGCCGTGCCGCCGGCCGGCGATGCGCAAGCCCGGATAGGCCGCCTGCACGCGCTCGGCCGCCGCCCGGTTGTCCTCCTCGCTGCCGCCCAGGAGGTAGAACGACATGCCGGTCTCGGCCGCCCGCCGTGCGGCGACGTGGAAGAAGTCGGTGGTCGCCACCCGCTCCGGCAGGGGCTGCGCGTTCCACCAGCGCGAGCCGAACACCAGCGACATGCCGTCCGCATCGATGCCGTCGGCCTGGTCGAGCAGGCGGCGGAACTCGGGACGCTGAGCCTGCAGCGACAGGACGAAGCCGTTGGCCGACGTCATGAACTTGGGCTTGGCCGACCGGCCACCATTGGCCCTATAGTTTTCAACCAATAGTTCAGCCCACGCCTCGTGAGACAAGGCGTCGATCCTCAAGCCGCCGACGTAAATCGCCTTCGCGGCGATTGCTGCCACGATGCGTTTCCTCTATTGGTAGCATTCTTTGGCGAGATGCCAGTGCCACCTGCAATAGTCTTGCTACCTGGGCGCCGCTCATGTCAACGCTTGCACGACATTTGGTCAGAGCGCTGTTGCAGTGGTGCCGAACCGGCAAAGGATGTCCTTGCGCGGGCGAACATTCCGGCTGCCTGGACACAGAGCAGCGTCACATGCCGCGGCGCGGAGCCTGGCGAGCGGATGGTCGCGACGCCGGAAGGACATGGGATGCACGCCCCGCCACGAGGCGCGGGCCGGGCGGGGCGATCGATCTTGTTCGGATCGTCTTGGCACTACGCCTCGATGACTGGCCCCGAACGGGCGAGCCGGGCTTCGTGCTCTATGGAGCGGCTTGTCCGACCCGGTGGCCGTTGCACGGTGAGCGGCGCATCGTCGCCGAAGGCTGGTCTCAGCAGCGCTCGAGCAGCATCCCGGCTCCGGCTCCCCTGGCGATCTCGCCGATGCGCTGGACCAGCGGGTCGGGAATGGGAATCCCCTTGGCCCTGCGCTCCGCCCGCTCGGCCCATTCCGGGTCGCCGGGTATCCGCACCGGCTGCGCCGGATCCGCGGGACGCGTGGCCCGCAGCGTCTCGACCAGCACGTCCACGTCCGCCTCGAACGCCTCCAGCGGCCGGAACGCCGCCGGATTGAGCGCCATGAGGAAGTGGCCGATGTTGTCGGGATCGGCGCCTTTCTGCGTGCGGTTGCGGATCGGCGAGAACGAGCCGCCGCCCAGGGCGCCCGACAGGATCTGGGCGAAGATGGCGAGGCCGTAGCCCTTGTGGCCGCCCAGATCCATGCCGGCCCCGCCGATGGCGGTGAGTCCGCCCTCCTGGGTCTCGAACAGCTGGCGATAGGCCGTCGGCGAGTCGGTGACCGGGTTGCCCACGGCGTCGATCACCCAGCCCGCCGGGACATCCTTGCCCTTGAAGGCGTAGGCCTTGACCTTGTTGGCGGCGGTGATGCTGGTCGACATGTCCAGCGTCACCGTCGGCTGGCTCGCCGGCCGCGCCGAGAAGGCAAAGGGGTTGGTGCCGAGCACGCGGTCGGCGCCGAAGGTCGGCACCACCGTGATCACCCGGCTGGTGGTCGAGACCATCCCGATCAGGCCCTGCGCGCTTGCCATGTCGGCGTAGCAGCCGGCGGCGCCGAAATGGTGCGAGTTGCGCACCGCCACCACGCCGACGTCGTGCGCCAGCGCCTTGTCGATGGCCAGCCGCATCGCCATCGCCGAGACGGGGTGGCCGAGCCCGGCGCCGCCGTCGACCAGCGCCGTCGTGGCACTCTCGCGGACGACCGCCGGCTCGGCGTCGAACCGCACCTGCCCGGCGCGGTGCATCTGCTCGTACATGATGAGCATCGAGATGCCGTGCGAATCGATGCCGCGCAGGTCGGTCTCCAGCATGATGCCGGCCGTCACCTTGCGCTTGTCCTCGGGCATGCCCCAGGCCGCCAGCACGGCGTCGATCTGCGCCTCGACGCTGGCCGGCGTGTAGCGCGGGAACCCGACGCTCACGAAGCGGCCCTCGGCCGGCCCTCGATCGGGTAGGCCGGATCGTTGAACTGGGGCACCGCCGTGGTCCCCGGCGGCACCAGGGCGTCGACGAAGCGCTCGTCCTCCTCGTCCACGACGACGTCGAGCGCTGCGAGGTAGCTCTGCCACTGCTCCATCGTCCGCGGCCCGGCGATGGCGCCGGTGACGATGGGGTTGGCCAGAACCCAGGCGGTGGCCAGGGCTGCGGGCTCGACGCCCTTGGCCGCGGCGCGCTGGGCGAGACGCGCCGCCACGGCCAGGGCCTGCGGCTGGTAGTCGGTCTCGGCCATCCGCTGGCGCTGCAGCGCCGCTCGGCTGTCGGCCGGCGGCGGGGCGTCGCCCTTGTACTTGCCGCTCAGCACGCCGCGCGCCGTCGGGCTGTAGGCCACGACGCCTAGCCCCAGTGCCCGGCAGGCCGGCAGGACCTCGACCTCGATGCTGCGGTTGAGCAGGTGATAGAGCGGCTGGTCGACCACCGGCCGGTCGATCCCCTCGGCATCGCAGATGGCGCAGATGCGGGCGATGCGCCAGGAACGGAAGTTGGAGACGCCGAAATAACGGATGATGCCGCGGCGCTGCAGGTCGGCCACGGCCCGTACCGTCTCGCCGAGCGGCGTCAGCGCGTCCTCCTTGTGCAGATAGAGGATGTCGATGAAGTCGGTGCCCAGCCGCTTCAGGCTGGTCTCCACCTCCTGCATGATCCATTTGCGCGACAGGCCGCGGCTGTTGGGGCCGGGTCCGTTGGGATTGGCGAGCTTGCTGGCCAGCACCCAGCGGTGGCGGTCGGCGGCGATGGCCCGCCCGGTGATCTCCTCCGAGCGGCCGCCGGCATAGGTGTCGGCGGTATCGATGAAGTTGACACCCGCCTCCGCGGCCGAGGCGATGATCCGCCGCGCCTCCTCCTCCTCGGTCCGCGCGCCGAAGGTCATCGTGCCCAGCACGATGCGCGACACCGTGAGCCCGCTGTCGCCGAGGCGGCGATAGGGCATCGAGGCTGTGCTCAAGGGGCTCCCTCCCTTTGTCGATCTTCATGCCTGCGGCAGTCGACAGGATAGCCCGGTGCCCCCGGCCGGCGCGAAGCGATTTCTTTCGCCCGTTTCACGGTGCGTTAGGTACGAGCCGCTATCCTGGCGCCAGCTTCGAGAGGGCCAAGACATGCTTCGTCTCATCGCCACCTGCCTGCGCGCGCTGTCCGAGACCCCGATCGCCGCAGCTTTGCCGATCACCGGCAATGCGACGATGGTGGCGCAACTGGCCGCCATCGAAGGAACGCCGGCCCGCACGGCGTGAGCCGCGCGCGTCGCTCGCCGACATCGTCAACACTCCATCACCCGTATGGCGCGGCGTCTCGGATGCTCGAGCCGAGGTGCGACGCGCGCCTCGCCACCTCGAAGATGAGGAGGTTGCGGGCCGCGACCAGCGCGTCCCCGACCAGCCGGTATTCGAGGCTCGCATGGCATTCGCGGCTCAGCGGCGTCTCGACCCGCGCCGATGGCACGACATCGAGGGCCGGATGCGGTCGACGTCGCTGACATTCTCGTGATTGACGCATCTGGCCTTGGAGCGCACCATCGACCGTGGTGGGGAGACTCCAGATGACAATGCCAGCCCTGGAAAGCCGCAACGGCACCGTGATCGCCGATGCCGATGTCGCCGACTTGAGGAATCGATTTCACGGTGCCCTCATCCAGCCGAGCGATGTCGGCTACGATGGCGCCCGCCGGATCTGGAATGCCAGCATCGACCGCCATCCCGGCCTGATCGCCCGCTGCTCGGGCGTCGCCGACGTGGTGCAGGCCGTGAAGTTCGCTCGCGCCCACGACATCCCGCTGGCCATCCGCGGCGGTGGCCACAATGTCGGCGGCCGGGCCTTGTGCGACAACGGCCTGGTCGTCGACCTGTCCGGCATGCGGGCCGTGCTGGTCGATGCCGAGCGGCGCACGGCGCTGGTGCAGGCCGGCGCCACGCTCGCCGACGTCGACCGCGAGACCCATGCCTACGGATTGGCCGTGCCGCTGGGCGTCGTGTCGCGGACCGGCGTCGCCGGTCTCACCCTGGGCGGCGGCGTCGGCTGGCTGGTCCGCAAGTATGGCCTCACCTGCGACAACGTCCTGGCCTTCCAGCTCGTCACCGCCGAGGGCGAGCTGGTCACCGCCGGCGCCGGCAGCCATCCCGACCTGTTCTGGGCGCTGCGCGGCGGCGGCGGCAATTTCGGCATCGTCACCTCGTTCCTCTACCGCGCCTATCCGGTCTCGACCGTGCTCGGCGGTCTGATCGTCTATCCGCGCGACCAGGCGGGGGCGGTGCTGCGCAACTTCCGCGACTTCGTCGCCACCACCTCGGACGAGCTCACCGTCTACGCCGCCCTGATCACCGCACCCGACGGCACGCCGGCCGTGGCCATCGTCGCCTGCCATTGCGGCGAGCCGGCCGCCGCCGAGCGCGAGCTGGCGCCGCTGCGCCGCTTCGGCACGCCGCTGGTCGACGCCATCCAGCCCCTGCCGATGCCGGCGATGCAGAAGCTGCTCGACGACGCCTTCCCGGAAGGCACCTGCAACTACTGGAAGTCGACCTTCGTCACCGGCCTCGACGATGGGCTGATCGACACCATCGTCGAGCACGCCAACCGCGCCCGCTCGCCGCTGACGGCGGTGGTGCTGGAATTCTACGGCGGTGCCGCCAGCCGCGTCGGGATCGGCGACACCGCCTTCGCGCCGCGCCAGCCGCAGTTCGACGTCGGCATCATGGCGCAATGGACCGACCCGGCCGAGACCGCGGAGCACACCGCCTGGACGCGCGCGCTGTACGATGCCGTCCAGCCGCGCTCCAGCGGCGGCGTGCTGCTCAACTTCCTGAGCGAGCAGGAATCGCCGGACGCCATCCGCGCCGCCTTCGGCGCCAACTACCCGCGCCTGCGCGAGGTCAAGCGCAAGTACGATCCGACCAACTTCTTCCGCGTCAACCAGAACATCCAGCCGGCGGCATGATCATGGCCGCAGCATGTCGGGCCTGAACAGCGCCCGCTTGTCGACGATCCGCCCCGCAACCATGAACACGCCGTCGCCGGTGTAGTGCAGCGTCTCGGGATGCTCGGGCTCGCGGGCCACGTGCGCCTTCACCACCTCGAAGACGAAGAAGTTGTAGGTCTCGACCAGCGCGTCCTCGACCAACCGGCACTCGAAGGCGGCATGGCACTCGGCAATCAGCGGTGCGGCCACCTTCTCGGCCGGCTCCGCCGTCAGCCCGAACCGCTCGAACTTGTCGACCGCCGCACCCGAGCAGTTGCCGATGCCCACCACCTCGTCGGTGAGCGCCGTCGTCGGCAGGTTGATGACGCACTCGCCGCTGGCCCGGATCAGCCCGAAGCTGTGGTTGCCGGCCGAGATCATGCAGCCAACCAGCGACGGCGAGAATTCCATCACCGTGTGCCAGCCGAGCGTCATGACGTTGCGCTCGCCGCCGCGTGCCGATGTCACCAGCACGATCGGCCCCGGCTCCAGATAGCGCCGGACCTTCGCCACCGGGTAGTCGGGCTTGTCGATCCGCCTCGGCATCTCGTACGGCTCCGCGATGTGTCGTCCATTACAGATTTGGGGATTCGCCGACTTCGGACTAGGTTCGACGTAACGAGACCATGCTGGTTCGGATCGGGAGGCGCCGACATGAAGCCCTGGCTGTTCCTGGTGCTCGCCGCCCTGCTGGCCGGCAGCGGCACGTCCGTGGCGCAGCAGGCGCCCGCTGCCGATGCCGCGGCCGCACCGGCGCAGCCGGCGGCCGATCAGGGCGCCGCCGAAGCCCAGGACGTCGATGCCGACGATTTCGCCGACGAGAGCCTCGACGTGCTGCTCGCACCCGTGGCCATGCTGCCCGACCCGCTCCTGGTGGCGGTGCTGCAGTCGAGCATCGTGCCGGTCGACGTGATCGCGGCCTCGCAG
>JRYC01008031.1_pt1 | contig 14474 bp, 14 predicted proteins | sample 235301 | NCBI WGS metagenome assembly JRYC01 (sample SAMN03074211, study PRJNA261470) | activated sludge metagenome | biome: Common Effluent Treatment Plant; feature: Wastewater; material: Activated sludge; isolation source: activated biomass of a common effluent treatment plant treating...
TTGGAGAGCGGGTTTGCGATTTTATATGCTTTCGTTTTGTCCAATCCAAATGCATCCATCTGATCTTCGGAAATCATGGAATAAGTATAGAGTTCGGTAAATCCCCAGTCCCGCAATCTCATCTTTAACTCTTTTTCCCACTGGAGCGTGGGGTCCGGTATCGTTACCGGGGGAGCAGTATCCGGAAGCGTAGGCGTTATATTGTGATAGCCCCACATGCGGGCAATTTCTTCAATGACATCAACATCCAGGCGCACATCGCGTCTGAAACTCGGGATGTGCACCGTAAGCATGTCGCCTGTCACTTTGGGCTTAAACCCGAGCGGAATGAGGAGGGATTGAAGTTCTTTCGCAGAAAGATCAACCCCAACATACGCTTTTATCTTGGCGCGGGTTACGGATACGGAATATGTTTTGAAAGGCTTGGCATATATATCGTAGATTGTGCTGGCGATGTTCCCTTCTGCGAGTTCTAAGACCATTTCCGTCCCTTTGATAACTGCAGGGAGCACAAGTTCGCTGTCTATCCCCTTTTCAAAAATGGAGGCAGCTTCTGTTCGATGAGCCAGTGCCATAGATGTTTTTCGGATATGAACCGGGTCATACGTTTGCATAAACAATATGATTGAGGTAGTCGTTTCTGTGATGCTGGAATTTTGTGCTCCCATAATGCCGCAGAGATCCACCAATCTGCCGCTGCCGTCCTCAATGACGATGTCATCGCCCGGAAGGGTGTGTTTTTTTCCGTCCAGCGTCGTAATTTTTTCACCTTTTTTGGAAGCACGCAGCAGCATTGTGGTGATGCCTGCTTTTTTGCCGATAACATCGTAATCAAATGCATGAGCGGGCTGCCCATAGGCCCGCATGAGCCAATTGGTGATATCCACGATGTTATTAAGCGGTCGGATACCGGTGAGTTCCAGTTGTTTTTGCAGCCATGCAGGGGAAGGGCCGACGGTTATATTCTCAAGCACAACTGCGGTAAAGCGCGGATTAAGTTTCGGATCTGTCTTTATAGATATCTTTTTTTGCTCTTTGCGTTTCGTCTTCATTGACAAGGTCGCACCCTGTCCGTACGGATCGTTGATAAATTCAGCTTTGATGCCGAAGCGCGGCAGAATGGCAGCTGCTTCCCGTGCAACGCCTGCCACAGACATGCTGTCGGGCCGGTTGGAGGTCACTTCCACATCGTAGACGATATCTTTGCCTACCTTCTCTATGCGTTCAATAGAGGGTCCGCAGAGCGAAAGGTATTCTTTCAGTTGTTCAGGCGTGGCTTTAGTTTTTAAAAACTCACGAAGCCAGCTGTCGGGAATAAGGATATTCATATCAGAATTGTTCTAAAAATCGAATGTCATTGCTATACAGCAGGCGTATGTCGTCGAGTTGCGTGCCGGATTTCATCATATACGTGCGTTCAATTCCCCACCCAAAGGCAAAACCATTGTAGAGGTCAGGATCAATTCCCCCGTTGCGGAGTACCACGGGATGGACCATGCCTGCGCCTCCGAGCTCCAGCCATCCCTGCTTACAGAATCTGCACGCATCTCCATTGGAAAGAATTCCTTTCCCCAGGCAGATGCCGCAGGAGATATCAACTTCAAACGAAGGTTCAGTAAATTGAAAATGAAACGGGCGTAGCCGCGTGACACGATCCGGTCCGTAGAAATTTTTTACAAAGAAATCAAACACGCCTTTCAGGTCGCCTATGGAAACGTTTTTATCTACATATAATCCTTCAAACTGATGAAACATTGGCACATGGGATACATCAGATTGCCGGCGATAGCATTTTGCGATATTAATCATGCGGATCGGAAGACTTCCTTTTTCCATTTCGCGGACCTGGCCGTTGGAAGTATGCGGCGTTAACACCATTTTCTGTTTTTTGCGGTCCTTGCCTGGTTTCCCGGGATATTCCACAAAAAATGTTTCCCACTCATCGCGGGCCGGATGATCGGGAGGCATATTTAATGATTCAAACGGATACCAGTCCCAGTCAATTTCCGGATGACGAACCCGCGTAAAACCGATGCGGGCAAAAATCTCCGTCACCTCATTGATGGCCTGGGTAACAATATGAAGATGTCCCTGCGGGGGTTGTATGCCCGGCATGGTGACATCAAACCATTCATTTCCGGTTTGTGAATCACTGCTCTTTGCCGTTAGAGCCTCCTCAATAGACTGCTTTATCTGATTCATGACAATGCCCACTTGCTGACGCTCATGGGAGGCAATATTTCTGATTTGTTTCGCAAGACCGGCGAATTCACTTTTGCTGCCAAGAATCTCAAGGCGAAGCAAATCAATGGGTTTTTCACTTGTGGCGATTGCGTTCAGGATTGATTGCTGAAGCTCCATAAGTTGACCTATAAACTGCGGTGCATCAACTGAAGTTTCGGTGGTAGTGGCCGATGTTGCTTGCTGCTCTTTCTGAAGAGGCTGTATGGAGTAATACACGCGGACGCGTTCTTCTGTATTGTCTATCCGAGTCACTGTAATCGATCCTACCTCGCCAGTTTCTTTTACCTGAGTACCACCGTCCGGAATAGGTGGAAAGTTCCCCACTGTTAAAATACGGAGCGGCTTATTTTTTGGTAAATGCGGAGGAACCCATGGTGCTCGTTTAGTTAACTCTTCCAGGGATACCAATTCTGTTGTCAAAGAAAGATTGTTTTCAACAATAGTATTTGCTTCTTTTTCGATTGCAAATTTTTTATCAATTGGGAGTGTTCCCTTGTATTCGATATATTGTTCATTCCCATGCTCACCTTTTATCGGAATAAGATGAGGCGCCACAATCTTTACTGCCTCATGAACTATGTGTCCTGCGCTGTGTGCTCGCATGTGGGCATAGCGAAGATCCCACTGTAGAGCACAAGTTATCTCCTCACCCGGAATGAGGGTGCCCTCCAGAGTGCACTCATGGATTACTGTGTCTCCTGATAATCGTACGTGTTTTACTTGGGCCTTTCCGTTTGCTCCCTTTATTTCCCCTTTATCCGATGGTTGTCCCCCGCCCAGCGGGTAGAAGATGGTTTTATCCAAAACGATCTCCCACGTGTTCCCTTTTTGCTCCAGGGAAACAACCCGGGCCGTAAGTTCCCGTGCGTAGCTATCTGTCAGATAGATAAGTTCAGTCATATTTAGGACATTTTCATTGTACGTTTCACAGCTTCCGCTCGCAAGAAGAGGGGCGGAAGGAGCCCACCCCTCTTTTTCTGTCAGAATCCAATAGGATTATCCCCGAACTCCCATGGCTCTGTGAGTGGGAGTGCTTTTTTTGCCCGCAACTCTGCTTTTCTTCGCTTCACCAATTCCTGTACTACCGCGTGATGAGGAGCTTTGAGCGCCCCTTTTGTATATGCTCTTGCTGCGCGTCGGGATGTTTCCCGTATGGTATGAGCACTTCCTATGGCCACAATGCTCTCATACAAATCAAGCAGGCGCACCGGCGACGCTTCTCCCGATGATTCCCCCGTGTGAATGGGGCGTGATGTACCATCGCTCATATTGGGTGACCAGAACTGAGCGACATGACGGGCGAGTAGCGCATCCGGATGTATCCGCAACTGACCGGTTATCTGATTGTCTTCTGGTCCTCGTATATCTTTTTCTCTCATATGTTCACCTCCTTCCAAGCACAAAAAAACCCCGCTCCTGCGGGGCTTTGGCGTAAAAGTTTTTTTCTCTAACCCAAAATCCCCCGCATGCGCGTGGCAAAATTAAAAACAAAATTCTGATTTTGGGAAATCATATGCGTAGTGTACAAAAAGAGAAATAACGTGTCAATGATATCGGGCGAGAGCCTCTTTCCCTACAGAGAAGCGAACCATCTGGCTGTCCGGATCCTTGAAAACTTGGCCGGGGATGCCTGCAATGCCGGTATGGATGAATATATCCATCGGGTCAATGCCCTGCGCTGCCCGAGTATATACATACATAGGCACCTCAGTGTGGATTTTTGAAGCATCAAACAGTTTGACTGCTCCATCGGTGTTTTGCGAGTGAATATGTTGGTTGAGACGGGCAATAAGTGCGTCCTGACGTTTTCGGAAATGATTAAAGAGTGATTGCCGGGTAGAGCGGCTTACATGCTGCCAAAGTGCCGTGGCCTGAAGCTGTGTTTCAATGGAGATGGTGGCAAGGTTGACTTGCGATGTCACCTGAAGCTGACGGTGAATTTCTGAATTTTTCGTTAACAATGCGGCGCAGCGTAGTCCGGTATACCCGAACATTTTAGACATGCTCACCAGATGGACAGTCCGTTGGGCAAGAGACGGGTTATCAAAAATATCCATAACGGCATGTGCCTTGTTTTCATCAATGGTCTCAAGATATGCGAGGTCATTGAGAATAATTCCGTGTGGCTGAAGTTTTGTGTAGAGCCTGAGTGTCTCAGTAAGCGCATCGAGATTATAGACCGTGGAGCTTGGGTTATTCATGGGCGTTAAATACAGAATAGCGGCGGATTTTTGGGGTACATCATCGAGACTCTCGCTGAGAGTGTCCGCAGTGGGAGAAAAACCTGTTTCAGAAATTGTTGGCAGATCAATAACGCGCATGCCCGCGCGACGTGCTTGCGCATGAATAACCGTAAATCCGGGAACAGGCGCGAGAAATGTCGTATAGCTTCCGTACGCAAGCCGTCCCATTCTGTCTTTATTATCCACATCCATGGTTTCGCTTAATGCATGGGCCGCTGCAAGGCCTCCGTATTCCAGTATGGTGTCGTGTTCCGTATAGTGCGTAGCCTTTACATAGGCATTGAGAAAATCAGCAAATTGTTTGCGCAATGCCCCCGCTCCCAGCGCGTCCGCCTGATATCCCGTTTGGAATTCAGCGTTTCCATCCCACGCCTGTTTGCGTAAATCGAGAACCATTTCATCCATGAGTGTGCGTATGTGGCCATGAGGATTCAGTCCGAGATCTTCTGCTATGCGCGCATCTCCATCGACTCCGATAGTTTTGGGATCAACGTCGCCGATAGTGAGATTAAGGAGCGCATCTGCCTGTTCCACTAGGCCTTCTGCTTTAAGATCTTTTCTGCAGTTTTCTACCATGATGGTAATATCCCGAATGGGACTTCGTATTTCGCCTTGGGCCTGGAGTTTTTGAAATGCGGAGGCGTGGACGGTGCGAATGTGGAATGCTGCCTGTTCAGCGGCTTCGTGTGTCATACCAATAGCGGCAGGCGGCAGAACCTAATTAACGGACTTCACTTCGTCCATGAGATGGGCAAATGTTTCCGGGTGTTCAACGATAAGCTGGGAAAGAATCTTCCGGTCCAGCTCAATGTTTGCGGCTTTCAGCTTGTTGATAAGCACACTGTAGGAAAGACCCTGTCCGCGGGCTGCTTCATTAATGCGCATGATCCAAAGTTTTCGAAAATCCCGCTTGCGATTTTTGCGGCCTGCATAGGCATATTCCCCTGCATGCAGATAGCTTTCCGTGGCAACACGGATAAGGCGCCGCTTGGTCATGCGGTAACCCTTGTTTGCCCGAAAGATCTTTTTGTGCCGTGCTTTGGCCGTAACGCCCCGTTTGACTCTCATACTTAGGTATTTAAAAACTGTTTAATTTTACGAATCTCTGCTACAGATTGTAACGCTTTTGGCTTGTCTTGTCGACGTTGGCGTGCTTTGCTTTTGTTGCGGCGGATATGGCGGGCTCCCTGCACGCGGTGCAGCAGCTTACCGCGCTTTGTCTGTTTAAAGCGTCGTCGGACTATTTTTTTGGTTTTTACTTTAGGCATCTTTTGTTTCTCCTTTTTTGTCATTCACGATCATGGCGACAAGCGCTCTTCCTTCCATCCTTGGTTCCCGTACTACCCGGACGGAATCAAGGGCGGCGATAAATCGATTCATGACTTCAAATCCAAACTCTTTTCTGACAATTTCCCTGCCTTTGAAAACAACATTTACTTTCAGCTGATTTCCTTCTTCCAAAAATTCGCTGCTGCGTTTTACCCGTGTATCAAAATCATGCTGACCGATAAACGGACGCAATCGAATTTCCTTTATTCCAACGTTTTTTTGACTCTTTTTGCTTTCCCGTTCTTTTTTCGATTCTAAATACTTAAATTTTTTATAATCAATAAGCTTCGCGACCGGTGGTTTTGCGTTTGGCGCAATCTCAACGATATCGACTCCGAGCTCTTTTGCTTTTTGGAGTGCCTCAAGTTTTGTGACAACCCCTATCTGTTTACCTTCTTCATCAAGGAGCCGCAGTTGCGGGCTGACGATTTGGTAGTTGAGCCGATAATGTTTACCGTATGCGTTCAATCTCTTCTTTCAAACGGCGTATAAACTGCTCAAGCGGTTGCGCTTTGAGGTCTTGGCCTGTTTGCGTTCGTGCGGCAACCTCATTGTTTGCCGCTTCTCTATCGCCAATTATACCCATGTACGGCACTTTTTGCAATGTGGCTGCGCGGATTTTCGCTTGCATGGACTCACTGCGTTCATCCACCTGTACGCGTATTCCTGCAGCTCTCAGAGCTGCGGCTGCCTTTTGTGCTGCCTCGCCATGGCGTTCAGCAATAGGAATGAGCGTCACCTGCACGGGTGCAAGCCAGAGCGGGAATACTCCGGCATAGTGCTCGATAAGAATACCCAGGAAGCGATCAACTGATCCTAAAATCGCCACATGCAAAACCGCCGGCGCCTCTTCTTTCCCTTGTTCACTGATATACCGAAGTGCAAAGTTCTCCGGCTGGACAAAGTCCAGCTGACACGTCGTCAGCTGCCATTCCCGTCCCAAGGCATCTTTTACGACAATATCTATTTTAGGGCCGTAGAATGCCGCTTCTCCTTCTCCTACAAAATAGGGCATCCCGCGCTTCTTCACCGCATCCACAAGGGCGTTTTCCGCTTTATCCCAGTTTTCTTTTTCCCCTAAGTACTTTGAAGGATCTTGAGGATCACGCACGGAAATACGGGCCTTGTACTCCTTAAATCCGAATGTTTCATACACATGAAGTGCAAGGTCTAAAATATTGTCTATCTCCTGTGCAATCTGGTCGTGACGCACGAAAATATGCGAATCATCCTGCGTTAATGCCCGGACACGCAAAAGTCCGTTGACCTCCCCTGCTTTTTCAAAACGATAGACCGTTGCATTTTCGGCAATCCGCAGCGGCAGTTCCCGATAGCTATGCGGCCGTTCATTATAAATCTGAAAATGATGAGGACAGTTCATGGGTTTCACCACATATTCCTCGTCATCCAGCTTCATAGGACTCATCATCGCATCATATTTCTGCCAGTGCCCTGACTGTTTGTATAAATCGCTTTTCGCAACATGCGGCGTCCATACAAACTGATAGCCGCGGGCTTCTTTTTCGCGCATGATCCAGTTTTGCAGTTCGCGCCACAGGATAAACCCTTTCGGTTGATAGAGAGGGAATCCTGCGCCGACAGACGGACTGATGAGGAACAACTCCTGCTCGCGGCCTATTTTTCTGTGATCGCGTTTTTTGGCTTCTTCCTGTTGCAGAAGAAACGCATCGAGTTCTGCTTTTTTCTCAAACGCCGTACCATAAATACGCGTAAGCATTTTATTTTTTTCATTACCCCGCCAGTATGCTCCGGCAATCGAAAGCAGCTTAAAATGTTTCAGTTCCCGGTCCGGATGTCCCACATGCCCGCCCCGGCACAAATCCGCAAATGCTCCTGCCGTATAGACTGACAAGGTTACACCCTGTCCGGCGAGGTCTGCGATCAGCTCTTTTTTGTAGGGATTTTTTGCATAGCGCTCCTGGGCTTCTTTTTCATCTACCTCTGTGCGTTCAAAGGATTTCCAGGTTTTCACAAGCTCCCGCATTTTTTCTTCGATACGCGCAAGATCTCCTTCGGAGATCTTTAGATTGTCAAAATCATAATAGAAGCCGTTTTCTATCGGTGGGCCGATTGTGGGCAGAGCCTCAGGCCAGAGTTCCGTCACTGCGGCTGCCAGCAGATGTGCGGCCGAATGACGGAGATTATCAAGATATTTTGGATCCTGTTTCATAGTTTTCCATAAAAAAAGCCACCCTCTGTTGGATCCCAGTGTCTGCCGGAAGGTTCCATCCAACTTGGTGACTTACTTTGCATCTTTACGCTGATGCAGCGCTTCTCTTTGAGGTTGGTTAGGTCTCATGTAAACGAGAAGTATTTTTATTGTAATTCATGGTTCTGTCGTGTCAAGTGCCGAATCCCTAGACTACTATCATAATTTAATAAATTGTTAATTGTTATCATGTAACGTTTCATGATAACACCTTCCTATGTCTCAAGTATCCAGGCGACATTTAGATGCAGTAATTGAGAAGAGAATATATGAAATTTTCGTCGAAATTATACGCGACCTGCAAACTACTACTGAAGTCCAGTCTCTCCTTAAAGACTTCTTTACTCCCACCGAGCGGATAATGCTTCCCAAGCGCCTTTGCATAGCGTTTTTATTGCTTAAAAGTTACGATTATCGAACGATTGCTTCTTACTTAAAAGTGAGTTTTACGACGGTGAACAAAGTAAGTAATTCATTAAAAACCGGTGGAAAAGGGTACGCGCTTGTTCTTGATCGCTTAAGGAAGCGGGAGGAGTTTGAGAAGCAACTTGATAAAGTAGAACAAGGTATTGTAAGCATGTTAGCCTCGTTTGGCGGCCCATCTCGGGTATGGAAAAATCTTGAGCGGAAACAGCGAATTGACAGTCACAGGAATAGAAAACTCTTTTAAGTTGTTATCATGAAACGGTTCATGATAACAGAGGGTTAGTCGCGTTGACCGCGGGGCTTGGGAACAAAGGGACGGATTAAAGCTATATCCTGAGGATTATTTTTGAATGCAAAAAGAATCTTGTCTATATAATTTGCCAGATCCTCTGCATAATACACATGTTTAATAATGACATTCTCTCCTCCCGCCGCCTGCGGTTCCACGGTTAAGGTGCCCAGCTTAAAAGATTTGAAAAATATATTGGGTTCGTAGGCTTTTGCCTTGAGAGCTTCATTCCAAAAAAGCGCCCGCTTGGTCATGACAAATGGGGAAACGCGTTCAAATCTGATAATGCGGCGGTCTGTAACATAGCCGCGGGTATCACGGAAGTACATACGATTCCACCAGACACCGGCGGCTGTAATGATTGCCGCGGCGAGGAATCCCAGCAGGTACACCAGTCCTGTCGCCTCACTTCCGCTTGCCACAATAAGGAGGCTTGCTGCAAAAATACAAAAGATGACAATAATACGGGCAAGAGCAAGCTGGTGGATGAGTGGATGCGGCTCTATTGTGAAAAGAATCCGCTCTCCTTCCTGTTGGCCGTCGAAGAATTCTCCGTTCATAGTGTGTATTGTATCACGCCTTAAATACGTAGATGTGATGCTTGTCATCCTGCCTGATGATATTCCAATTGGGAAATATAAAACTATTTGATACAACAATAGCTCCGGGTTTGAGTTCGCGTTTCAGTTTACGTGCAAGAGCATCCATGCGCCACGGAAGCAGATAGACAAAAACAACATCTGCAGAAGAGATGTCAGCGCGCCAAAAATTACGCCAGTACGTATGCATGATTTTTTTATACGAAGAGCGCATGCTTCGTACATTGCTGAAGAGCGCAAGATATGGATTGATTTCGTATCCGATAGCACGGCCTGCTCCTGCCTGTGCTGCGCGCAGCAGAAGTTTGCCGTCACCTGACCCCAGATCCATCACAAGAGATCCTTTTTTGATCCGTGCCAGCCGGATCATACTGTCTGCAGCGGGATTGTCAGTCGGTACATACGGAGCGCCGGTGATGAAGGCGAGGACAAGAAAAAAAAGAAGGAGTGCGAAAGAGAGATGAAGAAGTAGAAACAGTACTTCCATGTGTTCTATTTTACTTCTTTTTCTTATATACGTGGTAGCCGGCGGCAAGCAGCAGAAGAATAACGACAACAACCCACCAGGGCCAGGTGCTGGCTTCTTCGCCGAGGACGTTTTCCAGCGTTATCTCTTCAGCGCCGGATATTTGCTGTTCTGCGGATCCGGTTGCGTCATTGGTGGCACCCAACACATTCTCTACCAGATCGAGGGTGAATGGGAACGTGAATGTCAGTGCCGGCGCTGTGGAATGCCCATCTGAACGTCCGTCGGATTTTCCGTCGGATCTGCCGTCCGAACGTCCGTCTCCGGGGCCGCCAATGGATGTTGTCGTGGTTGTGGATTGGAGTGTGTAATAGACACGGATTGGCAGCCAGTCAAGGAAAAATACCCGGCAGCAGTTTGTAGCATTACCGGTCACGCGGGCCAGAAAATTCAAGTCGGAAAATTCCGATGCCTGCCACGATCTTCCCCAGGTATCAGTGCTTCCGCCAAAGGTAGAAATATGCTCTACGTTTGTTTCCGTGATGTCGGCATAGGGCGCGGTCCAGGACAGTCCTCCGTCATAGGACAGCTCCACAAGCAGGCTGTTTATCCCGCCCACCCCGTCAAGATTCCAATCCGCACGCACCTCAATGCCGTTGATAGTGGATCCGTCCGGAATAGAAAATCCGTAATTGCCGTACATCCAGGGAGATCCCGGGAATAAGATGTCTGCTGATCCGCCGTCATCCGATCCGACAGGTGAGTTGTACTGAGTGGGACTTGTTGCAGGTGTAGCAAAATCTACTACGAGCTGAGGTCTTCGGAGTGCTGGAGTGGACGGGCCGCTTGAGCGAAAGCCGGTTTGGTAGCCAGTTGAGCTTTCACTTTCAAACGAATCCCAGATTGACCAGCCGAAATTGGTGAATGTACCATCCAGAAAGCCCTGTACATCAGCTGTGACATCCCATTCCAGCCAGACGCCTCCAAACAGATCGGTGGTTGTGGATGCCGTCGGTATCCCTGCGACGCTTGGCTGGTTATTCCACGTTAACGTATTTTCATCCCAGGCGCTTTCGACGCGAAACAGATCAAGGGTGCGATCAGCAGGCGGCGCGTTGTTCATAAGAAGCCGCAATGTGGCGCTGCTTATCAGTGCGTCAACCGGAAGTGCACTGGTATCAAATTGGACAAATCCCCTTTTATTCCGACCGCCATTGCGGCTACGCACCTGAATATGGGTATCGGCAGTAAAGTTGGTGTCGGGATTATTCTCATCCGCAAACGTGTCTGCAATAACAGCAAGATTCCCATTTGCGACATCATCCTGGGTGCCTGCTGCCGCATCGTCCCCTTCCACATCATTGACCAGCACAAAGACGGTAAAGTGATTTAAGCCCTTGATGGTGATTGTGTCAGCCGCCTGTTCTTTTGCTTCGTGCACGGTTGATACCTCTTCAATGGAGGCACCTGCTTTCACTTCAATTGTTTGGCCCTGTGCTTCCGGCGGAACAGGGAGCGTCAGATCATATGTGAATGTTCCGTTCTCCATGGAGCTGGTGATGTCGTACGCGGTGGTGGAAAATGCACCGAGGTCTTCCATTTGTTCGGGAGTCAGGGTTACCTGCTGCATGGTAAGCGTGCCCGGCTGGGGAGGAAGGCTGGTAAACACCAGGCTTACCAATGTTCCTGCCAAAGAGTATGTCTGCCCCACTGCCACAACATCGGGTCGGCGGCGGGCCTGTTTCATGCGGCGGCTCTGCGGGGGTGGATTCAGGGATGCTCGTTTCTTCGGTAACAACAGGCTCAGGCTCGCTGTTTTCCTGTGGTGTGGGCGTCGGGGTTGGCTCAGCTGCAACGGTAGATGCGGGTTCTTCGGTTGATGTTTCGGTTATGGTGGTTTCCGGGGCGGTTTGCTCCGCCGATTCCTCTGCTAATACCGGAGCGACAGAGGAGAATAAAAGAACTAAGGCGACAAGAAGGGAAAGGATCTTCTGGAAAAACAACGTTGTATTCTTTTTCACACGAATTTTTTCGGGGCAGAATACATCTATCGGTTTATAGCATCTGCACAATCTTTTTGTCAACGATAGAAAAAGTATAGGAGAAGAAGGTTAAGAAGTTATTAAATTTGTGGACCCGAGAGGACTCGAACCTCTGACCTTTTCAATGTCAATGAAACGCTCTAGCCAGCTGAGCTACGGGTCCAAAGTTACCCTATTGTATCAGATTATCCTGCCTGGGTGGCAAGGGAGCGTTCGTTTGATAGGCCGAAGCTGGTGCCGTGCTTCTTAAACATGCCCCAATATCCTTTTTTCTGCTTGCGGCTCTGACTCATGTTCATCCATGTGCGGCTGTCATCAATTTGTTCGCGCATGAGTTTTAATATGGAACGCAATCGGTCAAAAAAATTAAGATGATAAATGCCGGGATCGACAGGAACTTCCGCAACAGCTTTTTGCATTTCCTGATTCAAGCTTTTGATAGAAGATGCCAATGCTTTCAGTTCTGCACGGACTGACTCTATCTGCTCCCGGAGCCCTTGCTCCTCTGCATGCATGGGCATGCGGGGGTGCATTTCTGATCGGTGTTGCGGCGCAGATTCAGTCTGACGCGGCGCTTCCTGGGCAAATACGGATTCGTTTTTTTGCGGAGAGGGTGCGCCGAAGAGTGCTGAGAGAGCATCTGTTGCGCTTTGGACTGCGACATCTTTGACGACTGCCTTTGCTACCCCGCTGCCCACACCACGCAATGATTCCAACACGTTGTCGTTGGTATAAGAAACGGGCTTCTTTTTGGGCTGCTGCTGATTCATAGCATCCGACATTATACTAGCAATGCCGGCAGGAGGCAAACGAATAAACGCTTAGAGTTGGGCAAGAAAATCGACTGTTTTTTGGCGCCGCAACATGGAGGTGAGGTAGTACCGTTCTTTTTCCAGTGTCGCCCGCTCCTCGTCACTTTTGGCTCCATCCAGAACTTTTTTAATATCCTCGTCCGTTACCTGAATATTTTCTGTCTCGGCTACCGTTTCCAGCGTAAATTCTAATGCCAGGGTGCGGGAAGCAATCTTTGTGTACTCTTCCCGAAGTCCTTCTGCGGTGCGGTTTGTGGAAGCCAGGTATTGTTCTATGGTCAATCCGAGTTTGCGCGCCTGCTCCAGGAGTCCGGAGAGCTGATGATTCACTTCATGTTCGATAAGAAGCGGAGGCAGTACCACGGACGCATGAGCGAGTAAGGTATCAATAAGTTCATCCAGGGTAATTTTCTTTTCTTTCTCCTGATCCTCAGGCGAAGGGGTATCCTGTCCGGGAACCCAGATTTTTTTTGCTTTTGCGGCTTTTAGATCCTGGATTGCTTTTTTGTACTCCCCCAGCGTTACGGTGGGCTTGCCCGTTGTCGTTGCCAGCACGACCCAGTCTTTTCCTTCCTGTGCTTCTTTCAATTCAATCTTCGGCATCATGATGGGCTGAAGTTTGTGTTCCGTAACCGCATCGCTGTACGCTTTGGGAACAAGCTGACGGATCGCATCTTCGTAGACGTGGGTTTTATCCAAATTTTCCTGCACCATCGCGGCGGGAGCTTTTCCTTTGCGGAAACCAGGAAGTTCTGCCTCGGCTACTGCATGGTCGACTGCTGCCTTATATGCGGTATCCACATCCGCCCAGGGGATCGTGATAGTTATCTCTATTGTGCCGTCGTCATGTGTGTGAAATGTTGAAGCCATGGCGGATAGTTTACCATACTTACTCGTCAAATCCTAGCTCCAGATCAAGCGTAGGCGGCGCGAGGCTGGGGTCCTGAGCCGGTTGCGCTGCCACATTGGCTGAAAGAGAGGCTACGGCCTGCTCCAATGCGAGAAATCCACTTTGTGTCGCAAGTGCTGACGGTGCCCGGATAGGGGTAGGTGTGGCAGTAGGCTGGGCTTCAACTATCGCCTCTTGGGCGGGAGCCGGTCTTCGAAGCAGGCCCGTTGCAATAAGGACACCCACTGTGCCGATGATAACCACAATAAGAGCAATCACCCATGGCGGGAGCAGGAGTCGGTTACGGACAGGCGCAACCGGCTCTGCGACGGGCATCTCTGATTCCGGCATGACGATAGGTTGTTCTTCCATATTAATCCTGATATTTGAGTGCAGTTACCAATTCCCCCAAAAACGATGTGCCTTCGGAAAGGTATTGTCTTGCTTCTGCGATATCCCTCTGAATTTGCGCAAATGTACGGTCTATTTCGGCTATATCGCCGTCCATTTGGGAGCTTGCCAGATTTATGGCATTTACCTTCTGGGTATAAAGACTCCGTTTGTTGGTAATGGACAATATCCATCGGTCGAGTGTGGCCTGTTTTTGGGGAGTGAATGCACCCCGGTTCGTCGCAAGAACAAACTGTGCGGACGTAACGGCGTCATCATATTCTTTTGCAAGCGCTGCCAGTTGTCCCAGACCAATTCCTGCAATGGTTTGTCTCATGCTTGCGGCAAGTACTTCATAATGATCTGTCAGCTGCTCAGAAACCCGTTCAGTATCCTCAAGAGATCCGATAGACGGGATAAGAGCGGTATGACCGTCTAAAAATACGACTTCATTTTGAATAAGGCGCTGGTACAGCAGTTTTTCTGACCCGTTTAGTCCGCGGTCTTCATTGAGT
>JRYC01003366.1_pt1 | contig 14440 bp, 12 predicted proteins | sample 235301 | NCBI WGS metagenome assembly JRYC01 (sample SAMN03074211, study PRJNA261470) | activated sludge metagenome | biome: Common Effluent Treatment Plant; feature: Wastewater; material: Activated sludge; isolation source: activated biomass of a common effluent treatment plant treating...
CACGTTGACGGACGTGACCGCGCGCAAGCTGCATCTGCTTCTTGGAGAACGCGCGGCGCTCTTCCTCGATCGCCGCGGCGAGGCGTTCCAGCGACGGACCTTGCGCCTCGCTCTCGACGGCACTGCGCAGTACCGGCACAACGCCTTCCATTTCAATGGCCTCGGAGGCTTCGCCCAGTCGCTGAAGGCGGCAAAGGTCGAGATCGACTCGGATCTCCTCGCTGCCGTCCGCCAGCTCTGGGAGGACGATCTGAGAGGACGATCAGAGCGGCTGCGGGAGACCATGCGCGGTGCGCACCTGGCGCATTTTCTCGACGAGAAGCGGAACAGGCGGCTGTTCGAGGCGGTGAGCGGGGCGATGGACGCGGCAGGTGCCGCCGATCTGCCGCTACCGCGGTTCCGCCGGCTCTTGCGGCGGGCGGCCAATGTCCGATTGCGGCTGCCTCCAACATCCAAGGAAGAGAATGGTCCCGCTCTGCGGCTGCCCGAGCCCCACAACCGGGCCGACTTGGAAGCGGCGCCCGCGCGCCTCGCCCAGTACGTAGCTCTCAAGCTGCTGTACGAGCACCCGTTCCGGCAATGGCTGGCCGACCTGCCGCCGCGACATGTCAGCGACTTCATCGCCAGGGCGGTAACCCGGGCCGAAAGCGAGGCGAAGCGGCTCTTCGGCCGCAAGGATGCGGACCGGGAGGCGGTCGTCACCGCCAAGGCGCGCGACTTGGTCAAATCCGGCGAGGCCGAAACCGTGGCGGACTTCCTGCAACGGCTCACGGCCGAGACGGCAAGCGAGATGCGGGTGCAGCGCGGCTACCAGAGCGACGGGGAGCGCGCGCGGCAGCAGGCTTCCTATATCGAGGATCTGCGCTGCGACGTGCTGGCCCAGGCGTTCGGCAGGTTTCTCGGCACGAAGGGCTTCCTGTTTCTGCTGCGCGTCTCGGGCGAGGAGGTGAAGCCGGGGAAGCCGATCTGCGACCTCGCCGAGCTAGGCGCGCCCCAAGTCGACGCCGACGTCGAGGACTGGCAGTCGCTGCTCTACTTCATCCTCCATCTCGTGCCGGTCGACGATGCCAGCCGGCTTCTCCACCAGATCCGCAAGTGGGACCTGCTGGCCGGCAAGGCCGTCGGCGACAAGGATTCCGGCGATCCGGACGTGCGGCGCATCGTGGAGACCCTCTCGCTCTATCTCGACATGCACGATGCGAAGTTCACGGGCGGGCGTGCGATCGAGGTGCTGGAGCCGTTCGCGAGGCTCTATGCGTCCAAGGCGACCTTCGACCGCGTCTTTCCGCCGGCCGATGGCACGGCTCCGGACGAGCGGCTGCCGTTGCGCGGTCTGCGCGAGATCATGCGCTTCGGGCACCTGCCGCTGCTGATGCCGATCTTCGAGGCGCATCCGGTTTCGGACGCTACGGTCGAGGATGTGCTCGCGGCAGAGGCCGAAGGTGAGATTGCCAAGTGGCAGGCCTGGCGCGAGGGGTTGCACGAGCGCTGGGCGAGGAAGCGCAACGGCTTCGGCGCCGAGGACTGTCGCCGCTACATCGAGGCACTGGCCGCTGTGACCAGGCACCGGCACGCCGCCGCGCACGTCCGGCTCGTCAACCATTTTCGGCTGCATCGTCTGCTGATGGCGGTCCTGGGGCGGCTGGTCGACTTTTCGGGCCTCTGGGAGCGCGATCTCTACTTTGTAATTCTGGCGCTGCTCTACCAGCATGAACTGGCGCCGCTGAACGCTTTCGGCCCGAAAGGACAAGACCGCCTTCGTCAGGGTCGGATCGTCGAAGCCCGCCGCGACTTGAAGCATCTCGACGTCGAGAACGAGATTTCGGCAATCTTCGGTCCGCGCTTCGGTGGCATCGTCGATGATCGCAACGACCTCGCACACTTCAACATGCTCAGTGCGTTCAAGAGAAAAGGCGCGCCACTCAGCCTGACCGCCGCTGTCAATGCGGCGCGCCGGCTCATGGCGCATGACCGCAAGCTCAGGAATGCCGTGTCACAGTCCGTGATCGAGTTGCTGGCACGTGAAGGTCTGGCGCTTGCCTGGGATATTCGGGCCGAAGGCGGTCACGAGCTGACCAACGCCCGGGTTGCGACACGCCAAGCGACGCATCTCGGCGGCCTTCGGCTGGACGAAAAGTTGACCCAGGGGCAAAAGGCCAACTACCATATCCTGGCGGAGAACCTGCACGGCGACCACTTCGTCCAGATGGCTTCCCGCCTCTTCGCAGCATCCTCGATGCCGGAGTTCGTAGGCATCCCGATCGATCGGATCGACTGGGAGAGATTCGATGAGCGCTTCGGACATGGGCCACCGAAGCAAGGGGCTCACAGGACGCATAACCATCCAAGCAAGCGAGCGCAGGGGCACCACTTTTCGCCAACCAATTGATCTATTAATGGAAACCGCCACCCTGCCGCCTGTCGGAAAGCAGGGAGCAAGGCGAATCAGCCGAAAGTGAAATTTGGCTGAGGAACTGGGACTGGGGACGAACATTCTCCATCTCTGCGGCCATTTACTCCTATCCGACGGTCACGCCGAAGATCGTACCAACGGCTGCCGTGGCTGCCATGGCGAGTGCGCCCCAAAAGGTTACCCTTGCAGCCCCGCGAACGACCCCTGCGCCACCAGCAGATGCTCCCAAGCCGCCAAGGAGGGCGAGGCCGCCAAGTGTCGATGCCGCCACCAGAACCGCGATCTGCGCTTCTGGCACGAGCAGCACAACGATGAGCGGGACCACTGCGCCAACGGCGAAGGTGAGCGCGGACACCAGCGCGGCTTGGATCGGTCGCGCGGTCACCGTTTCCGAGATACCGAGCTCGTCACGGGCATGCGATCCGAGAGCGTCGCGCTCGGTCAGCTGAACCGCAACCTTCTCGGCAAGGTCCCGGTCGAGCCCACGATTGACGTAGATGCGCGTCAGTTCCTCGAGTTCGGCCTCGGGCTTTCGCGCGAGCTCGCTGGTCTCGCGAGCCAGATCCGCCTGCTCGGCGTCGGTCTGGGAACTGACCGAGACGTATTCGCCGGCTGCCATCGACATTGCGCCAGCCACGAGCCCAGCCAGCCCCGCGATCAACACCTCGGGCTTGCCGGATCCGGCCGCTGCAACGCCGACAACAAGGCTCGAGGTCGAGACGAGACCGTCGTTGGCGCCGAGCACCGCAGCGCGCAGCCAGCCGATGCGGTGCACCATATGCATTTCGGAATGCGAGAGACGGCTCATGACACGGCCCCTTCGGGAACGTCAGCTTGCCCTTGCGACACAGCCAGCGGTCCCGGTGCGTCGGTCTCATGCGGCGCGATCCGCAGCACGCGCAGCGCGTTCAGGATCACGGCGACATCAATCGCCTCCTGCAATAGAGCGCCCTGGACTGGGCTCAGATAGCCAAAGGCGGCCGCGATCATGCCGAGGACTGAAAGGCCTATCCCTGCGACCACGCTCTCGACCGCAATCCGTCGCGAGGCGCGCGCGATTCCGATCCCCGGGCAGAGGCGGTCGATCCGATCGACGACCAGCACGACATCGGCCGCCTCGGCCGAGGCGGCTGCGCCCCGCGCGCCCATGGCGACGCCCACATCAGCCGCGGCGAGCGCCGGCGCGTCGTTCACGCCGTCGCCCACCATCATCACGGGCCCGTGCTTGCGCTCGGAAAGAACCAGCAGGACCTTCTGATCAGGCGTCAGATTAGCGCGAAGACCGTCGAGACCCAGACCCTCGGTGACGCGTTCCGCCACGTCTGCCCGGTCCCCTGTCGCGAGCAGGATACGCCCAATCCCCTCCCGACGCAGCCCGGCGAGCATTGAGCGGGCGCCCTCCCGCAAGGGGTCGGACATGACAAGATGTCCCGTCATGCGGCCGTCGACCGACACCGCAACGAGAACCGAGCCCACGGCCCCGGCAGGCCGGGCGCCCGCCGGCCTTCCGACCCGCCTTGCGACGAACCCGTCGCCACCCACGATGACCTTGCGCCCCTCCACGCTGCCGACAACTCCTTCGCCGGGGATCTCCGCCACCTCCGAAGGCACGGGCAGCGAGAAGCCCCGCGCCTTCGCTGCCGCGACGATGGCCTGCGCGACCGGATGCTTCGATGCCTGATCGACGGCAGCGGCGAAGCGCAGAATGTCGTCTTCGCCCATACCGTCCTGGCGGTGGATCGACACGATCTGCGGGCGGCCGTCGGTCAGCGTGCCGGTCTTGTCGAGAATCAAGGTGCGGATCCGCCCCATCGTCTCGAGCGGCCCGGCGCCCTTGATGAGCACGCCGAAATGCGCGGCTCGTGAAAGGCCCGCGACCAGCGCAACCGGTACCGCCAGGATCAATGGGCAGGGCGTGGCGACCACCAGCACGGCGACGGCTCGGATCGGGTCGCCGGTGAACCACCAAGCCGCGACGGCGATGGCGACCGTGACGGCGAGGAAGCCCATCGACCAGCGGTCCGCCAATCGCGACATCGGCGCTTTCGACCGCTGCGCCTCCTCGACCAGCCGGACGATCCCGGCATAGGTGCTCTCCTTCGCGCGGCGTGTAGCTGCGAGGTCGAAAGCGTCGCCCGCGTTGGTCGAGCCGCTCATGGCTTCCGCCCCGCGCGCCACTCGCACGGGCAAGGACTCGCCGGTCAGGGCCGAAGTGTCCACGAAGGCCGCTTCGGATGCCACGGTGCCGTCCACGGGCACCACATCCCCCTGACGGATCAGGAGACGATCGCCAGGAGCGATCTCGTCAAGCGGGACCTCCTCGAGCCCGCCGTTCCGATGCCGGGTCGCTGTCCGCGGAACACGGGACAGGAGGTCATGCATCTCACGCCGTGCCCGACCTTCGGCAAAGCTTTCGAGGAATGTGCCGCCGGAATACATCACCGCGACGACCGCCGCGGCGAGCATCTCGCCGAACGCCAGCGCGGCCGTCATGGACAGCGCCGCCACGAGGTCGAGCCCGACCTCGCCGCGCCCGATACTGCGCACGATCTCCACCACAAGGGCGGAGAGCGCGGGGATCACCGCCGCAGACCAGACGAGGTTCGCGATGTCGCCCTTACCGGCGAAATAGAACGCGAGGCCGGAGAGCAGGCCGGCGACCGCCAGGAGCAGAATTGCTGTCTTGAAGCGATCAGAGCTGATTTGATCCATCTGGCTCAACTCCCTTCGACCGGGACGAACGCCGCTGGATCTGCGGAAAAGAGTCGTCCGACTCCTTCGCTCCTCATGCTGTGCTGATCGTCGCGTAAGAGAAACAGTGCGTCCAGCCCGCGTTCTGTTGCGAGAGCCGCGCCTTTCTCGGCTCCAAGCACCATGAGCGCGGTCGCCCAAGCATCGGCTTCGGCGCAGGTCTGCGCCACCACGGTGACCGATGCCGGCGACGCCAGGAGGGGCCTGCCGCGGTGCGGGTCCATGGTGTGCGACAGGCGACGTCCCTGCACCTCGACCCAGTGACGGTAGTCGCCGGAGGTCGCTACGGCCGCGTCCTGGAGCGCGAGAATGGAATGAGGCGTCCGGCGCTCGCGGTCAGGCTCTTCCACGGCGATCGCCCACGGCTGACCGTCGGGCCGGAGCCCAAGCGCCCGCATCTCGCCGTCGATCCCCAAGAGGGCGTCCGCGATGCCGTGCCCGCGCAGGGTGTCGGCCAGCCGGTCCACCCCGTAGCCCTTGGCGATGCCGTTCAAGTCGAGCGCGATCGGCGCCGACTTTCGGACCTGGCGTCCGTTGATCTCCAGCACGGCGTACGCAGGCGCGCGGTCCGCCCTCATCGCGGCGCGGATGCGGTCGGGCACTGCGGCCTCGGGCCCGAAGCCCCAGGCCGTCACGGCGTCGCCCAAGCCGATGTCGAAGACCCCACCAGAGGCGCGCCCGATCTCGAGCCCAAGCCTCAGCACGTCCAGCAGCCGCTCGGGCACGATCACCCATGCGCCGATTGGCGCCGCATTGAAACGCATGAGGGCGCTGTCGGGCTTCCAGGTGGACATCTGCGCGTCCACCTCATCGGCGGCCGCCTGCAGCGCCGCGCGGACGGGGGTCGGGTCGAAGCCCGGCTCCCCGAAGAAGAGCGCGGACCAGCGCGTGCCCATGGTCGGACCGTTCAAGACAAAGCGCGTCCGCTCAGTAGATATCTTCGACATACCGCCCCTCCGCCTTCAGGGCCGCGGGCGTGAGCCCGGCAGGTGCGAGGATCTCGGCCAGCGCGTCGGCCACGCCGGCCGCCATGTCGCGGCCACCGCACACCATCACCCGGGCCCCAGCTCGGATGAGCCGCGCCACCTGCGCGGCGTCACGGCGCAACACATCCTGCACGTAGCGCGGCCCCACCCCGCGCGAGACAGCCGTGACCAGAGCGGCCAGACGACCGTCTTCCCGCCAGGCGGATAGTTCCTCGCCATAGAAGAAGTCGCTGCCGGGATGGCGCATCCCGAAGAACAGGTGGATGGGCCGTCGCCTGGCGTTGCCTCGCACGAAGCCGGCGAGCGGCCCGATGCCGGTTCCGGCGCCGATTAGGATCAAGGGTACGCGGCCTCGGCCCGGGCGGAAGCCAGGATTGCGGCGGAGAAAGGCGGTCACGGTCTCACCGGGCTCCAGCGCGGTCAGCTGCGAGGACGCAAGGCCGCCGGGATGCTTCTTAACCACGATCTCGATGAAGCCGTCGCGGCGCGCGGAGGCGAGCGAGTAGAGGCGCGGCACGAAGCTGCCTTCAGGCAGGATGCCGATCAGGTCGCCAGCGTCGAAGCGCGCGAAGCCGGCCCCAGTCAACCGCTGCCAGAGCGAGGTGCGCGGCAGCGCGAAGCGGAGGATCGCGGTAGGCGCCTGCACCTCGGCACCGTAGTCGCGGCGGGAGACGAGCGTCAGCATCGTCGTCCTCGGGAGAATGGGCTGGTGCGCCAGCTCGAGCGGAATCCCCAGCGTCTGACCAAGAGCGCGGCCCCAGCGGGCGAAGTCCTGCGGCGACTGGCGGTCGATCGTGTCCATGGGCAGGAGTTCGGGCCAACCCTTCGCCTCGGCTGCGGCAGCCACCGCCTTGGCGAAGGCGCAGTAGGCGGCGAAGCTGCGGTCGCCGAAGCCCAGCACGGCGAGGGGCGCGTCCGGGGCGGCGTCCAGCGCGGCCAGCCGGTCGAGAAATCCCCTGGCCGACGCAGGCGCAGCGCCGTCGCCGTAGGTCGCGGCCAGCACGATCACCCGCTCGGCGCGGAGGTAACGGTCCGGCGCAAAGGCCGACATGGGTGCCACGTGCACGCTCTGCCCGGCCTTCGTCAGCGCGGCATGGAGCGTCGCCGCGAAGCCCCAGGTGCTGCCACCCTCGCTTCCGACCAGCAGGATCGTCTGGGCACGCCGCGCAGGAAGGTTGCCGTGGATGCGGGGGAGCCCGCGATGCCCGGCGAGCCAGATCAGAACACCCGTTCCACCCATGGCTGGCACGCCGAGCGCCATGAGGCCCAGCACCAGTCCGAGCGTGGCAGCGCCTCGGCCGGTATGCAGCATGTAGATGGTTTCCGAGACACGCTCCCAGCCGGTCCGGTCGGCCCAGCTCAGGAGCGCTCCCGTGCCCTGATCGAGATATCCGGATCCGCGAGCCGTCTTCAGGGTGAAGACGTCGGTCGCATCGCCGCGATAGGGAAAGCTCAGCTCGCGCAGGTCAGCCACGGGGAAATTGCCGAGAACCGCTACTCGGTCGAGCGCCACGCCCGTTTCACCGCTCACCTGCGCCGGAACAGGCGGCGCGACCCCGCCATCGGGGAGCAGCTCGAAGGTGGAGGCCGTCATCCACAACGCTGTGGCGGACGATAGGACCAGGCCGGGCACGGCTATCCGAGCGATCTCCACATGAACGCGACCGGCGAGCGGGCCGCGCAGGCGCGCGAACCAGCGCCGCCAGCTGCCGGTGCGTCGTGCGACCAGCGCCGCGCCGGATAGCGACAGGACGAGCATCGCCGCTGCCCCCGCCGCCATGGCGATGCGGCCCCCGTCGCCGAGGAACAGCGAGCGGTGCAGATTGGTGAGCCAGCGTTCCATCGGGTTGGGATCCGCCGAGGCCACGCCCCGACCCGTGGCGGGGTCGATCACGGCGGCACCTGGCGCGCCCTGGTCGAACCAGTACGCCGTGATGCGGCCCGAGGGCGACCGGCGGATCTGCTCGACGCCCGGGTATGCCGCGTGGATGCGTGCCGCGAGGCTGGCAACGGTCAGGCCGGCCTCGGCTTGAGGGACGGCAACGCGCTCGGCCGCCGGGAAGACCGAGAGCGCTGCGCCGCTCAATCCGAGGATGGTCACCAGAGCGAGGGCCAGAAGACCCGGCCAGCGATGGAGCGCACGGATCATGGCCCCGTCTCCTCACTGGCCGTAGGTGAACTCGGCGACGTAGCGGCGCCCCTTTTCAGGTTGGCCCGCGCCAGCCGTCGTCAGCGGCACCGTCACTTCGTTCGGACTGTCGCGCATGTTCTCGACGGCGGCGTCGATGTGCAGGGTGTAGCCGGCGTCGAAGAGCGCATCTGCGAGGTTGAGCGTGATCTTCAGCGTCCGGCCGGCCCCGACGCTGGCGCCGGTGATGCCATTGACCTGCGCGGTATCGCCGTTCGTTGCACGGTACCAGTCGGCCAGGTGCTGGTAGTATTTCGACTTTCCGCCCGCCATCCAAAGGCTGCCGGCATACTTGCCCGATGCGTCCGTGACGTAGAGCGCGAGATAGGCCCCGTTGCCGCCATAGTCGTTCAGTGTCGTGGTCAACGTGACCGGCCGCGCCATGGCATAGCCTGGAACCGTCAGCGCCGTGGTCAGGGCGAGTGCTGCGAGAAGCGACTTCATGGTTGTGGTCCTCGTTGGCTATTGCCTCAGAGAGGCTCAGTTCACCTGGACCTGCGGCGGAGCGCCGTTCCCGAAGAGGCCGTTCTGCGGTGGTGGAACCGTGCCCGCGGGCGCCGGATTGCTGGCACCACCGCGGCTGCCGCCGTCCTCGTCCTCGTCGTCGTCGTCCTCGTCGTCGTCACCACGCCCGGAACTGCCGCGGGCGCCGTGGTCGTCACCGTCGTCGTCACTGGCGAGAACGAAGGGCATCGCTTGCGTACCCTCTTCAGAGGGGGGGGCGAGGGGCCGAGGGCTTCCGTCGGCCGCGCTCCGGATCGCGCTCCAGGCAGGGACGCCGATGGCGGCCGTCAAAGCTGTGGAGGCGACAAGAAGCGTCAGGATCTTTTTCATGGCAGGGTCTCCTTTCGTCTGCGGAGACCACTCTGGCGAGCCAACCTGAGGGCTTGCTGACGGCGGCCCGATTTCCGCTTCAGCTTGCCGTCAGGAAGAAAAAGGCCCCGCCGGTGAGAGCGGGGCCAGCAGTGGCAGGAGAGACGGTCAGTCTTGGGAACCTGGTCGATCGGGTGACGTCGCAGGGGTTGGGAGCGCCTCGGTCGCCGGTAACCAAGGCGCTGACGGGGTCCCGAGGACTATCGGCACCAGCGGCCCTCGGACCCGCACCTTGCCGAACGTCCCGATATTCATTTCCGGTGCGGCAGGCTTGGCCGCGTCAGTCATCGTCGCCTCCGCCAGGGTTTCCGCTCCGATCCCGTTGGGCGCGCTCGTCGTCATCCTTGTATTCGATCTCGATGACTTGCAGGCTATCGGGAGAGACCGTCACCTCGATCCGGCGCCCCTCGGCGTCGCGACCGTCGATCTCGTAGCACCCGTCGTCGATCTTGATGCGGCGCACGGACCAGCCATTGTCGGCGGCCATGCGCAGGACGGCATCGCGAGGTTGCCAGTCGGCCATCGGCACGATGCAGTCATCGTCCGCCATCACCACGCCGACGGGAAAGACCGCGAGACAGCCAAGAATTGCCAGCGTCTTCTTCATGGGCCAATCTCCTCGCTGCGGTCGTCTCGGTGGAACTCGTGCGCGTCGAACCTGACAGGAGCCTGAAGGGCCCCGCGGGCACGCTTCAGCTTCGTGTCAGCCAGGCAGATCATGGAGGCACATCGGGGAACGACCGGGAACGACCATGCGCATCCTGCTGATCGAGGACGACACGGTGCTCGGCGCCGCGGTGCGCGACCAGATCGCGGCCGACGGCCAGTCGGTGGACTGGGTCATGCGCCTCGATGCGGCGGGCGGCGCCGTGCGCGGAGCGTCCTACGACCTGATCCTGCTCGATCTCATGCTGCCGGACGGTCGCGGGATCGGCTTTCTGAAGAGCCTGCGCGCGCGGGGCGAGGTGACCCCCGTCATCATCCTCACCGCGCTCGACCAGGTGTCGGACCGGATCGAGGGGCTGAACGCGGGCGCCGACGACTATCTCGTGAAGCCCTTCGATCTTGCCGAGCTTTCCGCTCGGATTGGATCAGTCGCCCGGCGCTACAGCGGCAACCCGAACCCGATCGTCCGCCATGGGCCGCTCGAGATCGACCTCGCGGCGCGCAGCATCCGCCGTGATGGCAGACCCGTCCAGCTGACGGCGCGCGAATGGGCCTTGTTCGAAGCCTTCCTCTCGCGCCCTGGTCAGCTGCTGACCAAGGCGCAACTGGAGGAAAAGCTCTACGCCTTCGACGCCGAGGTGGAGAGCAACACGATCGAGGTCCATGTCAGCCGGCTGCGCAAGAAGCTCGGCAGCGCGGTCATCGAGACCGAGCGCGGCATGGGGTACAGGCTGGGCAGGCCATGAGCTTGCCGCGCAGCCTTCAGGGGCGGCTCGGTCTGTCGATCGGCTTGGTCCTGATCATCCTGTGGCTGCTGGCCGCCACGATCACGGCCCTCATCGTGCGGGCCGAGATGGACGAGGTGTTCGACTCCGCCTTGCGGGAAACCGCCGAGCGCATCCTGCCGCTGGCCGTGACCGAGATCGTCGGGCGCGAGGACGAGGGGGTGACCCAAAGGCTCGCGCCGATCCGCGAGCACGACGAGTTCTTCACCTACATCGTGCGCGATGCGGAAGATCGCATCCTGCTGCAATCCCACGCGGCGGACCCGGCGGCGTTCCCGACCTGGAACGGGCCAGGCTTCCAGTTGACAGCGACCCACCGGCTCTACAGCGATGCCGCGCTCCAGGGGACGATCCGCATCACCGTGGCCGAACCGCTCGCCCATCGCGCGGCGGTCGCGCGGGAGATCGGGCTGGGCCTCGGCCTGCCGCTGCTGATCGTCCTTCCCGTCGCGCTTGCGGCGATCGTCCTTGCCGTTCGCCTGAGCCTCGGTCCGTTGCGTCGCTTTCGGGCAAGGCTCGAAGCGCGCCATGCGCGGGATCTCTCCCCGGTTCCGGCGCAGGACGTTCCCTCGGAAATCGCACCGCTGGCGACGACGCTGAACAGCCTGCTGGATCGACTCAACCGGGCCTTCGAGGCCGAGCGGAGCTTCGCCGCGAGCGCCGCGCACGAGCTCCGCACCCCGCTCGCCGGCGCCATCGCGCAGGCACAGCGCTTGCAGTCGGAAACCCTCGACGGTGCCGCCAAGGCCCGGGCCGTCGAGATCGAGGCGACGCTGAAGCGCCTGACGCGCCTTTCCGAACACCTGATGCAGCTCGCAAGGGCGGAAGGCGGCCGCCTTCGTCTGGACGTGAGCGCCGATCTCCGCGCCGTCGCGCGTGTCGTCGCCGACGATGTGGGCCGCATGGGCGCACCGGGCCGGATCGCGCTCACCTTACCGGACGCGCCGGTGATGTCGGAAGTCGACCCCGACGCCTTCGGGATCTTGTGCCGGAACCTCCTGGAGAACGCGCTGCGCCACGGCGCAGAGGCCGCTCCCGTCGCGGTGACCCTGAAGGCGGACGGTCAGCTGATCGTCGCGAACGACGGCCGGATGGTGCCGCGCGAGGCGTTGGACCGCCTGACCGCCCGCTTCGAGCGGGCGGGCGCACGGACCGACGGCAGCGGGCTCGGGCTCGCGATCGTCGCGGCCATCGCCGAGCGCATTGGCAGCCGACTTGTCCTGAAGTCACCGCGCCCGGGCTCAGCCTCTGGATTCCAGGCTTCCGTCAGGTTGCCGATAAAGGAACCGAGTGCATGCCCGCGGGCGCGAACCGTCTCGCGATGAGCCAGAAGCACGCCGATACCTCGCCCTGCAGCGGCTTGGTCAGCGGCTACTCCGCCCGCTTGTAGCCGGTGACCATGGCGCGGGCGAGGTTCTCGCGGTGGGCCAGGCTCGCGACCACGACCCCGGCGATGTGCAGGATGACCAGGACGAGGGCGAGGTTCGCGAGCAACTCGTGCGTCTCCTCCCACCAGTCCCCGGCGCCCTCCCTGGCCGCCTCGCCGACTTCCGTGCCCTCGTCCTCCTCCTGTGCCCGGGCGGAGGCGACCGGCATCGGGAGCGGTGCGGCGGCGGTCACACCCGCCAGCGGGCCGGCCTTGTCCTCGATCGCGTAGAGCTGCAAGCCGGAGCCGACCACACCCGCGAGCACGACGAGCAGGGCGAAGACCATGGCGGCGCCCGCCGGGCTGTGGCCGAGATAGCGGCGCGCCCGGCCCTGCAGGAGGTCGACGAGGTAGCGCAGGGCCGCGAACGGACCGAACAGGAAGTCGGAGAAGCGCGCATGCTTAGGCCCCACGAAGCCCCAGACGAGGCGCAGAACGAGCAGGCCGCCCACGAGGTAGCCGGCCCAAACGTGCAGGGCGAGCGGGCCGTCCTCGGTCAGGTAGGCGACGGCGAAGGCGAGCGCCAGCGACCAGTGAAACGCACGGATCACCAGGTCCCACACGAGCACGGTGCGTTCCCGGCCCTCGGCCACGGTCAAGGATGCGGACATGATTGTTCCCCTTCCCGGTTTCAGGACTCGGACGGGCGCGCTGGCACGGCACGCCCGAGCCTGCGATCTGCCATCGTCCGGCTGAACCGGAGCTGAACGGCCCTGGCCGATGGTGTCTCGCGGCCGGCGGTCACGGCTCGGGCCGCGGCGTGGTCGCGACGCCCGGCGGCAGCAGGGGGAACTCCACCCGCGGCTGCTCGCCGGTCAGGGCGGCCAGGAACGCGGTCACCTGCTCGATCTCCGCCTCGGTGAGCTTCTCGCCGAGCTGCGCCTCGCCCATGACCGCGACCGCCTGCTTTAGGTCCCAGGCGTGCCCGCTGTGGAAGTAGGGGGCGGTGAGCGCGATGTTGCGCAGGGTCGGCACCTTGAAGACGTAGTCGTCCTCGACCGTCTTGGTGACCTGAAACCGGCCGCGGTCGCCCGGCGGCAGGAACTCCCAGCCGGGGCGCTGGACCACGCCGAACGGCGCGTACATGCCGCCGCCGACGTTGATGCCGTTGTGGCAGGCGGCGCAACCCTTCTCGACGAACACGGCGAGGCCCTGCTTCTGCTGCTCGGTTAGCGCTGCTTCGTCGCCCTCCAGCCAGCGATCGAAGGGTGCGTTAGGCGTGATCAGGGTCGCCTCGAACACGGCGATGGCGTCCTCGAGGTTCGGGTAGGTGATCGGGTCCGCCTCGCCGGGGAACGCGGCCTTGAAGGCGTCGACGTAGCCGGGGATGCCCTTGAGCTGCTCGACCGCATGCTCCTTGGTGATGCCCATCTCGATCGGGTTGGCGATCGGGCCGCCCGCCTGCTCCTTCAGATCCGCCGCCCGGCCATCCCAGAACTGCGCCGTGTTGAAGACCGCGTTGAGGACGGTGGGCGCGTTCCGGCCACCGCGCTGCCAATTGTGGCCGATCGAGTTCGGCCGCCCGTCGACGCCGCCGAGGCCGACCAGATGGCAGGAGTTGCAGCTGATGTTGTGGCTCTCGGACAGGCGCGGCTCGAAGTAGAGCATGCGGCCCAGCTCCACCTTGGCGGGCGTCGCGGGATTGCCGGGCAGTTCGGGCGGTGCCGTGGGAATGGGTTGGAACAGCGTCGTCGCTTGATCGCGCAACGGGTCGGCGGCCAGCGCGGGCGCGGCCAGCGCGGCAATGGCGAGCAAAGGAGAAAGCGTTGAGAGGCGCATCGTCGATTTCCTCCGGTGATTGAATCAATCCGGCGCCGACCGCAACGGCGAGCAAAGCAGGTTGCCCGGAACCCGGGCAAATTTGGATCGGCATGCCACCGGCCGCATTGATCAGGATCAATGCAGCGCGAGGTCGGGCTCGGCTCGTGAACCGTGCCGCCGTCCGGCGGTGCGGACGGCGGCCGTGACGGCTTCGCCGCTCAGTTCGATGCGGTCTTCAGCTGTTCGAGCGCCGCTTTGTAGGCGGCATAGTGGTCGCCCTTGTCGGCGGCGATCTGGCGGAGCGATCTGCCGTGGTCGCACGATCAGCCTCTTGGATCTCGGCAGCGGTCCTCTTCGGGGCAATGCTGATGCGATCGGGCGTGCCTTGCGCAATGTGGTAGAAAACGCGTTGACCCATACGCCCACAGGGACCGCGGTGGAGCTGATCGTTGGCCCCGGGCCGGTACGCTCGGTGCGCGACCATGGTCCCGGCATTGCACCGAGTCAGCGCGCGCGGGTCCTTCGGCGCTTCTGGCGCGGCGACCAGAAATGTGGAGCCGGGACCGGCTTGGTGTCAAACGGCTCTCAACA
>JRYC01002636.1_pt1 | contig 14413 bp, 13 predicted proteins | sample 235301 | NCBI WGS metagenome assembly JRYC01 (sample SAMN03074211, study PRJNA261470) | activated sludge metagenome | biome: Common Effluent Treatment Plant; feature: Wastewater; material: Activated sludge; isolation source: activated biomass of a common effluent treatment plant treating...
GGACGCCCGAGATCCGGAGAACGCGGCGTTGTCGCGGTTGCCACCGCAACGCTTAATACCTTATCCTACCGTTTATTTCTTATATTTAGAAATCCACGCGTTAAGCATGGATCCGATTTCGTGTATCATTCTAAGTGACACGCCGTATTGATGTTTGCTAATCAGTTTATACCTCTCTTCTGCTAGTAATTGTAAATAAATTCTTATGGTCGACAAATTTGAGTCTGCGAGATACAGCTTACTCACTTGATTAGACTTAGCGGCGTCATTAAAATGATCAATTTGAGCTAAAATCCTATAAATGGTAGCGTCTTTGAGAGCGAAGTGTTTATTTGAGACGTTAACTAGAAACGGATAAATGTACTTGACGAAGTCTAAGTATTTATCCACGATTTGAAGATTGGTATTCTGGGTTTTCTGTTTATCCAAAGTCTCTCCCCAACTTTAATTTAGCTTAAACCATATTATGTATATCCTGACCTTGGGGTCCTTTCGGACCCTTACTCAAGAACCAGGTGGTCACAGGCGGCGCGGAGGCCGATGCTCCAGTTCGAGGCCCAGGGGTAGTTGGCCCAGACGGACGCCCGAGATCCGGAGAACGCGGCGTTGTCGCGGTTGCCACCGACGATGGCGTACACAAGTCCAATGTCACTGTACAAATATACTTGACCACGGCCGCCATTCACATTTCGCCAGTTCCATGGAGTGGAGGCTCCATCTTGTCTGTACGAAGAGTCATCGGTCCAAACCCAAATATGTCCAGTGACCTGTTCAAGACCGTATTTAGATGTGTATCCGGCTTGACGCAGGGTTGTTGGGATTGTTACGGAGGCACCTCCCAATGATTGGTTTTCCGTAGTTCCAAACGCAGCCACGATGAATTCTGAATGCTTTGGAAGTCTTTTGCCGTACGCCCTTGCAACTTCGTTAAACGTGTACCAGCTACCATCCGAGTATGTCGACGTGCCATTGCCGCCAAACTCAAGAGGTTTCTTAGCAAGAACAGTTCCTGATGCAACGTCTGTTCCGGCCCTAGAAGTGCCGTTTACCGTGTGGTTGGTACCGCAGTAATAGATGTCCATCCAGAAGTTGTTTGCAATCAGAGCCATACCTCTTGGATCTTGACATCTAGGTCGGAAATTAAGGTCCCACATTGAGAACTGATTGATGCCTTTGATAGCATCCACGTCAGTTTGAGTCCAAATCATACCATTGCCGGTGGTTGCAAACGATCCACCTGCGACAGTTTCTGTAGCAGAGACTAGTCCTACGTGAAAACCACCGATGAGGGTTGAATCTGAAACTGTATATCCAGATGGAGCAGTGAAGCTAGAGTCGGCCCTAATGGAACCGTCTTGACACGCGAAAATAGCGTAGTCGTTACCGGCTGTAGTTGCGGGCATTATAATTGGAGTGTCGATTAGGAACGAAATAGTCCTGCCATTAACTAAAATATGAGTATTGCCCTTAACAGACAGTGCCAGCGCTCCAGTTTTGGTAAAAGCAACCGACTGTTTATCGGCCTTAAGGAGTTTTGCGGACACGTTAAACGGCGTTGGTGACGGACCAAGATCCGCCTTAGATGTCTGTTTAATATTAGTTTTTGAATTAAGTTTAGTTGTGACGCCCATTTAATCTCCATCTGAGGATATTATATCAAGATTAGTCGTCTGCCGGCTCGGGTTCATTACCGAGGGCTAACCAGGCTTGATACTCTTGCCAATCGCGATTGGCTGGATCGTTTGGGATCCAAAGACAGTTGTCTTTTACGACCACATCAAGAGGATTTCCATCAGAATCTTTAGCTAACTTGTACATTACAGTCTCGCATCTGCAGACCAGTGCTGCATGAAGAATTGGTTGGCGGTCATGGACGCGTTATTACAAAAGATGAAAAACCCGTACCAAGAGTTGTTTGCGATACCAGCGTTACCCTGTGCGCTACCAACGGAGAAGTTATAAAGTTGGCCACTTGTACCTGATTGGGCATTGTATGTCTGTACACTAGGAACGGCCCGCTTATTCACTGCAAAACGAATTTTTCCCAAGTCATAGAAATCATTTGCGGTTTGAGCCAATAACTTAACTCCATCGCCAGTTTGACCAGTAGATGCTGGAGCAACTTCAGCCGCGTATGATTTTTCATAGTAACGTTGACATAACGCCAACTCTTGTTGAATAGTTCCACCTGCTCGTTGGAATCCTTTAGGACCAAACCCCAAAGAACCCTCTGTGATGGAAAACATTGAGATTCTGCAAGTTGCCCCGCTAGTTCCAGTGAAGTTAGTACCGGATGATGCACAAACGAACAAACCAGATTGCCACGCGTTAAGTGTAGAAGTGCTGTAGGTGGCACCAGACGTGGAGGCAATAGAAACAAGCATGCTTAAATTGTTGTCAAATACCCACGTCCCCTGAGAATCCATAGAAACGGTAACGGATTGAAATTGCCAGCTGTTCGCACCACTCACATTAAATGTGGTTACGTACGACCTATTGTTGGCTGCGTTTCTGATTGAGAAACTATAAGTTCCTGCAATGGACGCTTTGATCCAAAAACCAAACGTAGCGATTTTACCGTGAATCCTTCTGTAATCATTACCTTCCATTTTATAAAGAAAGTGTTCAATCAAATCACCAGCTGCAGGAGACGGCAAACCAGTGATCATCGTGAATAGTGTCGAATACGGAGCATTGAACCCCGATTGTGTCTGAGTGGGAACATCCGTAGATCTAACCATTGAGAAGTTTTTAGTGCTGGGTCCAATAGCATTGAACTGAACCATATCCGAAACATACGCACTAGACGAGGCAGTATTTATCGTGTTGGTATTTCCAACACGTTCTTGCCAAAAATCGAGAGCACCGTTGATAGCAATGTTCTCGAGTTTACCAGGAGTATGGATGGTTTGAATTTTACTCATTTTCTTCTCCAGTATAATCTTCGACTTCTGCTTCATTGCCTAAGTCCACCCATTCAAGATAATCTCTATAGTCAGAATTCCTAATATCTTTAGGAATAAACATGCAGTTATCTTTAACAATACACTCACCTTGAAATGTTTTTACTATTTTATACATTTTAGATCTCCGCATCTGCCGTAAAGTGGTAACGAATATCGTTACCCGCTGTCTGTGCTAGTGACGTATCCAAATAAGGATGACCAGTAGTTCCAGGCTCGTACGCAACAACAGCTGGAGTAGTTCCTAGTGAACTATTGCTAACCATCCCCGCTACACCAGTAGTGAACGCATAAAATACAACAGTGGGATGTATTCTTTTTTCTACTGAAAATCTAGGAGCGTATTGGGCTTGCACTGTAGTGGCCATAAACGTTCTAATAAGTCCAAATGCGCTCGGTGTTCCAGGCGCTATATCAATATCATAACTCTTTTCATAAAAGCGCTTAAGTAAGACTATTTCATCAGAAGTGTTTATACCTTGACGGGAGAATTGAGGAAGAATTGCACCTTGAACCAACTGAGATTGTTCAACAACAAAACCGTTATTAAGAGCGTACAGATTTCCAGATGAAACACCAAGAATTCTAATACGTACACCAATAACTCCAGAAGCAGTTGGAAGGGTTCCAGAATTTTGAGCTGATAAAACACCCTGAACAAACCCAGAAGCATTAACAGTTACTGATTGTTCAGAACCAAACATAGTTGTTGCTTTTACTTCAGTAGTAGCGTAAACAAGAGACAAACCAACCTGGGTAACATTTCCAAGAGCTTTAATGTTAACACCAAAAGTCAATGCCTTACCCATAAGGTTGATAGAGTCTAGATTTTCTAAAGTCTGATACATCTCACAACCATTGGTCTGAGAAGCGGTGGGGGCCGTAGTGATTTGAACCGATGCCCCATATTTAGATCCAGATAAAGAGCCAGATACTCGAGAATATGTGATTACTCCGTTAGTTCCGAGAGTGTTTCTTACAAACCAACGATCAGCTAGATAGGAAGATGATCCATTGGCAACAGTAGTTGAAGATCCACGTTGCCAAATATCGAAACCAGAATTATACAATCTGTTCTTAAACTGATGATTATTGATAGCAGAGATTGCCGTGATGTTTGTATCTGAAGCATCAACAACTGCCACATCTTGGATGATTTCGATCAATAGAGATTGTCCAGAATAATCAGTGTCCAACTCAATAGTGTTTTGGTCGATTTCTGTAAAATATGCATCAGGAGTCGCCGTAGCACTGATGAATCGAGGAATTTTTTGACCATTGATATACACTTTGATTGAGCCGTTGGCAGTTCCAACGTTAACACCAACTGGGAAAGGCCAAGAGACCTTAACGCGAGTCTTACCGCTCATTACACCAATAGATTGAATGTTGACTTGAGTACCAAGACCATTCAACAAAGCTGAAGCTTGGTTCATGATCTGACCATCTTGTTGAGAAGCGTCGCGGTGGAAGAAGATACGGTATCCAAGAACGTTTACAGTACCAGAACCAGATGTTTTGTTGGCAAACAAGCGAACATAAAGATTGGTACCAGCCGTAGGAAGGCTGACCATATCGATAACATCAGAGAGATTCGTAGGACGAACCTGAACAGACGTGTAGTTTGTACCGTCAGATGAAGCAGACCAACCAATAACAGGAACAGTGTTGGCGTCAAAGATCTTATCGCCTTGAGCCGACGTATCTTCGTAAATCATCATCACTTGGTTGATGGCTGAAGAGAACGCAGTAGAAGGAGCAAGACCGTCACCCGCAAAGTTGTTGATGTCTTTTGAGTAAACAGCTTGAGAGATACAAACAACACCAGCAACGATGTCTGCAGAAAGAGCAGACTCGAGAACATACGAAGTTTGAGAGTTGACAGTCGCGATTCTCTTAGCTTGAGAGCCAGAGATAAACATGTCACCTTGTTTCACTGTGAATGTGGGAGCACCCGACATAGTAACGGCAGTACCAACAGTCGTAGCCGTTTTAGAGGCGTCAAAACCAAGTTGGAACAAAGCGTTGACAGCTGAATAAAGAGTAGCGTCAGTTTTACCTGCGCCAGTGTCCACACCAGACAATGCAGCGGTCGGGATGTCGTCAAACAGATCAGTGAACGAAGCTTTGAAAGTCAAAGCATTCAGATCATCGCCAGTTCCAGAACCACCAGAACCTGATCCAGCAGAACCCAAACGGGCAGATTGGCCAGCATTGAAGGCAGAACCGTTACGGAAATAAAGACGTTGGGTACCGTCGGTAGCGTCGATACGCTTAGCGATCAGGAACACTTCTTGATTTGCAGCAACAACCGCAGGAAGAGTAGTAGCGTCATCAGTGACCGTTGCAGTACCAGCGGTACGGTCGATCACCGCATAGATCATACGACCAGATGCAGAAACGGTACGAGTTGTAGCAGCAAGAGAAATAACTTGAGGAGCAGAACCGTCAGTTTTTTGGTTCAGAACGAGATTAAGTGCTTCGGTGAATTGAACTTGAGTACCGGTGAAAGTAACGATACCACCGTCAGTCAGAAGGACGTTGCGATCTTCGAACAGCTTTGCGGCTACGGCATCAATCTTCAGTAAGAGTGAATCACCTTGTTCATCAACAGAGTTGCCGATGAAAGGGAGAACCGAGTGCTGACGCAGCTGACGAGTGCTAATTTTTTGAGACATTATAAGCCCCTTATCCTTCTAAATCTTAATCTATCACCAATATACAGGTCGAAAGTGAATGCAACCTGTGTTCTGGTTGGACCAGCTCCAACGAAGTTAAAGTCTGATCCTGAATCTAAAACCTGACCATCTAAGTATACCTCAATCTCCTCACCCTCGTACGTGCCAGAGGCAGGTAAAGTGTAGTTGGATCCTGAAGTAACGTTTGAAGCCAGCGTCACGGATTCGTCGTAGATGGTCGGGCTTGCCGACTCATCTACCATTCTGGGAATACCGTTGACTAACGCGAGCTTCTTTGCCATGGATATATTCTACCCAATTTAGTTGATGCCGTGCAACTGGCGATCAACCATTACGATGGTGGTATTCTCAACAAATCCAACACGATAAGCAGCAGAGTTCATAGATGAAGGAGGAGTAACCGTCAAAGCTCCAGCAGAACCAAGATACACGGGTTTTCCAATATCAGCAGCGTTGAACGGAGTATCATTTGCACCCAGTTCGTAAGGTCCAGAACGAATCACATCAACAGGGTCACCAGCTGACGCTCCACCGACTTTACGGCAAAGACCAATTGCAAAGAACTTGTTGTCAGTCGTAGCGTCGTTGTCTGCTTTATAGACACGGGCTGCAGTTTCACCGTCAAGAGCCAAACGAACTGCGAAAGTAACGTCATCCGCCATCGACTCACCAGCAGTCATTGAACGAGACTCTTTAGGAGCCTCTTGAACTGCAAGAGCAGAGCCGTTACCACCAGTGATAGTTTTCTGATCAGCAACCGAAGTAGTCAGTTTGTTTTCGTCGATCGAATTGTCTTTAACTTCAGCAACCAATGAAGGGGTGCCATCGTCATAAGTCAAGCTGATGGTATCAGAATCTTGAACCATTGCACCAACAGCGTCTTGAGCACGTTCATCAGTGTGGTAAAGATTAGTCGAACCTTCTTGAATGTCGTCAGTGTCAAGGATAACCGCACCTTGTTGACCGTTTACAGAAGAAACTGCATCAGTCGTGTCGGCTTTCTCGTATTCACCGGCAGCATTGTAGATAGCATAGTCGCCGATTTCAAACGAAATAGGACCAGCACCAAAGTCATGAGTACCTGCAACAGTTACTCTCCACACATCACCAGCATTGCCGGATCCATTGGAAAGGGCAGGAGTGTTGGTATCAGCATCCCAAGTTCCTTTGTATTCCATGATGGAATTAGGAAGTTGAGACAACGGAACTTTACCAGCACCGTCAAGAGTAGCGACACCGTTGTTGGCGCCTTTTTCAGTAGCAGGAATTGCCGCATTGGCAACAGCCTCGGTCGCTTGAACTCTAGAGTCCAGTTCAACACCAAGCTCTTGAACATCGGTAGCCGTCAAGCTTGTGCCAGTAGGATCAAACGAAATATCGGCAGCAGAACCAGTTCCAACCGCAGCTTCAACGTTCAAAAGACGTTGTTCAACAGTTTGACCAGTAGAACCACCAATCAGCGCGGCACCGCCGTTTGCAGCCAGAGCCGTTTTAGTGTGGTATCGAGTATCGAAAGTACCATCAGCGTCGGCAGCAGCTTGAACTGCAATCAACTTGGTTGCAATGGCTTTGGTGATCTCGACCGGAGTAGAAGAACCGATCTTGATTGAACCAACAACCAATGAGTTTTGAGAAACGTCTACGTTCCTCTGGAAGCCGTTAACCAGCCTTGAAAGAATTGAAATGTCAGCCATTATTTACCTCTTCGGTCTTTGGTTCTATTTTAAGGAAGTCAACGTTGATATTGACCTCATAACCGGATTCAGCCAAAACTTTATTGGCTTGAGCTCTAGCCTTATTCATAATTTTAGCAACTTTGGCGCCCAGCTTTTCTCCAGCTTTCATTTGATCAGATACACTTAACTTCTTGTTTTGATTAGACTTTTCCATGTTTCCCCCTTATAATTGACCCATGATCTGGATGCCTACCAGAAGGTCCTTGTTCAATACGTTGTCCGAATTTTGAGCAATCATTCCAATTTTAACAATGAAATCACCTTCACCAAAGCCATTTACTCCTAATGACGGTTTAACGTTGGTGAGAGTTCCGAGCTTGGAAATGTAAACCATTGATCCAACTGGAAACGGAGTTGAAATGTTTTCAATGGATCCAGATGAGACGACGTTTCCTTTTGATCCATCTACAGATGTTTCTTTCAAAACACCAGCGAATGCGTCGATATCCGACTCAAGGCTAACATCGATCAGGCCAAGACCAGACGACGTGATCTTGACCGGAGTAGCCTGAGGAATAGACTGACCGGTCGAGTTTTGATTCAACCGGGTATTGCTGGTAATAGGAGATTGTCTCGTAAATGGATTGTAAGCCATATTATAAACTCAACCATTGTGCTCCAGCCGCATCGGCAACCAGGGCAACCGACTGATACTGGGTATTCGTGGAGATGCTAGGTTGACCATCGATCATAAAGCCTGCACCGTTGATGATCATGCTGAAAAGTCCAGAGTCGATCTTTTTGAAGTAGAGAACCTTACCACCACATGTGGTCGGATCAGGAAGAGAGAACGTTTTGTTCGCTCCGCCAACGTTCATCAAGCAGACCGTATCCAAGTTGGCGTCAACCGTGTGGTTAGCTGAGTACGTATTGACTTGGAGGAATCCACCAAGGCCAGCCAAGAAAGTAGAACGAAGCTGTTTACGCATAGCCGACAACGACACGTCGTAAACGGCAATGTAGTCGGCGTTGTCTGCAGTGTTTGAAACAGGAAGATCATTGATGTCGAAATCATTTCCGCCACCGCCTCCACCAGAACCAGTTGAAGCTCCACCGAGTGGAATACGGAAACCGATAAGGTCGGTATCTTCAAGATCTTGGTCGATCTCGATGGTCATAGAAGGATCGCCAGCGACACCTACTTCAAACCAACCACCAGCAACGTTCTGAGACAGTCTTTGGCCATTCAGGTAGACTTCAAGAGCACCTTTGCCAACGATGTAGTATTGCTGAGGGGATCCAGTCAAACGGGTGTTGAGAGGAAGATCAATGTTGTCACCTTGGTTGTAAACCTGACCAGTGACAACGTCCTCATCATACATTGGTGCGTCAAGGATTTCAGTGATGGCGTCAATTTCAGCTTGAAGTTCAGTGATTGACTTAGTGGATTGCCACCAGAAACCCGAAGCACTATTAGTTTTGATTAAAAGAAGTTCAGTCTTGATTGCATCAAGATCTTCTTTGAGGTTCTTGATGTTTTTATCTACGCCGGTGAACGACTCTGTGACGGTATCGATAACACCAGTTGCACCTGAAGTATTACCAGAAACAGCATCACCAGGGAAGAAGTTCTTGCTAGATGGAACCTTGACGGTAATAGATGTGGTACCACCAGTCACGACGGTAGCAATCTCAGTACCGAGGTTGATGACTTCATCAGCTTGGAAGATACCTACCACACCGGTCAGATTCAAGATGTAAGGAGGTTCTGCTTTGGTCCCCCACGCAAACTTTTTATTAGGGTCTGAAGGAGTACCAAGACGGTGGAAAAGAATGCGTTCGTCAAAGATACCTTTGATAGTACCAGAACCATCGGTATCGATCATGCATAAAGGAAGTCGGTCACCGCTACCAGAGAAACCACCCTGAAGGACGACGAAACGGACTTTCAAATCCGTGATTGTATCGACGATCTGGTTGAATTCCAGACCGGCGCCCCCGTTTGCTTCTGGATCCCAGAAAGCGCGTGTAACCGGAGTATTGTTTTCAGTCAAAAGCTCAATTTCTACGTAGTTACGGGCTCCATCTACGAGGTCTGCATCAGGAATTACAACGTTTGGGTCAGCAGGAGCAGTGGTATAGAACGAAAAGTCGTTGGTATTTTGAGGAATGATGAGAGTACCGTCAGTCATGTTGACAGTAGCAGATTTAAGACCTACGCCGGTAACGGTGAAGCCATTGATAACGTAGTTGAGGTTCGACAGAAACTTCTTGACTTTATATTTTTCGTCTGAACGAGCTCCAGAGAGCATTGCGTTCAAATCTTCTAAGTCAAATCGTTCCTGAGGAAGAATCCTAATTCTTGAAAGGATCATCTTAAATCTCCATCTGTGCCTATTGTATCAACTTCGACTAATTTTAAGGTCAAAAGAGCTTTGTACTTAGTCGGTCTAGGCTTTTTTAAGTACTGCTTCATTGTTACGTAATTTATTCCAAGTTCCTCGCTAGCATCTTTAATGCATTCCCATATTTTTCCAGTTAAAGTACACATAACTTTTCTAGAAAGTCCGTGGGACCCTCTTCTGTTTCTTTTTCTAGACAACATAGATTCTCGTCTCTTCGTCCTGGTCTCTAGGGACTGAATGGTTCCTAGTTTAGACTCACTTATCTTTCTCTTGGTATCTTCTGAAAGTTTTTTACCTTTCCAAAATGAAACTTGACCTTTATGGGCTAAGCTCATATTTCTCTTAGCATCGTCCGTATGAACTTTACCTTTATGAATTCCTGAAACTTTGTCACTGATTTTTTGACGTATTGACGTCTTCTCTTTCTCTGAAAAAGTGTGCCATATTCCAGCTTTTCCTATAAAGTTATCCATTACTTTATGCCCCAAATTCCTATGGGCCTCTGCGTGCTGTTCCGGACTTAACATCTCGAGATTTGAAATGTCATTATTATTTGGGTTTCCATCTTTATGATGTATATGAAAACCTTTAGGAATCTTTTTACCGTGATGTTTTTCCCAAATTCGTCTATAATTAACTCGACTTCTCATATTTTATATTGTAGCAAATTTAAGCGTCGTCTTCGCTGATATAAGGATTGTCTATTAAATACTTGTATGACGGTGCAAGTACTTTAAATTTAACAATCACTCCGGCAGCGGCTAAGCTTGCGAGAATCATTTGAACAACTTCACGGGCTCCAGAAGGTGAAGTCAGATAAACTGCCAAGTCTTTACCGTTCTTCAAAGGAGTGTACGGCTGACGTTGGGTAATCACGTTGATCGCAGATCCGACGTTGTGGTCGAACTTGAAAACGTATCCAGGATCGATCAAAATCGTGTTTGAGTTTGGAACACCACGATATTTGACGGGTCCTTCTTGAGAATCCATACCGAAACTAAAGATCAAGTCACCAGTAGGCTGCAAGAAAGATGAGTTGTTGTCAACCGCCACCGACGTGTAGATCTGACCCTTCGTGATCTGTTGTTGAAGGGCACACTTCTGTTTAGAGATCGTGAAGGTATTGGTCTGACCATTAGGACTGAAGATGAACGAACCTTGCCAAACTCCTTGAGCCGTACCACGAGCAGGCTCGATAGTTGCGTCAGCATGAAAGTGATGTGAACCACGGAGAGTACGGCGAAGTGCTGGAATAACTGCAGGGATCTCAATGAGAAGTTCATTGGGATTCACATTGTAAACAACTACCCTCTGATCAAGCTTGAGAAGATCATAGGCACCAACGGTAAAGTCCATTGCAGTTGCAATAGAAGAGCTGTAGATTTCAACAGAACCGGTTGGACCAGGTGTGTTTGTACGAATGTTGACATATTTGTCTCCTGTCAGAGATTCAGTAACGACTTGGGAAGTTGCCCCTTTAATTCGACCAAAGATCTTGACCATTTCTTCAGCAGTGGCTTGGCCAGGAATTGCCAAATCACCAGCCAAGATCTTCACTTGTTGGAGTTGTCCGTTGTTGATGGATACAAATAGAGAGTCACCGACGTTGATGTTGTAAGGAGCGGCACTTCCTGATTGGACATTTGCACGAGAATATAAAGGACCCCAGAAAACGTCTGCTGTATCATAGAAAGACTTTCTGATCGTCTTAGGCTTCAACGATAAGTTAGGAATCAACTCTTGGAATTCCTTATCGGTAAGACCAAGAGATTGAGGTTTAGCAACACCAAGAGAATTGGCGAGCTTTTCAAGGTTACGGCCAGTTGCAGTCCTAACGAACAAGTCCTTTTTGGCCTCTTGAATCTGAGCTTCAACATCATCGTCAGACAACGCAATCGCATAAAGGAGTGCGTACATAATCCTGTTTGTTTCAGGATTAAACGTCTTAGGGATGGTGTTGACAAATTTCTTAAAGTTATTGCTCATAATTATCCGATCAACACGTCAGGGTCAGCAATACGTGAAACTTCGTTGTCCGCAATGGCGATGTTCGCAGTAGGGGAGTTGATCACCACATCAATAATACCAGGGATTGCAATGACAGCGGCACGGATGCGTTCGATAACAACGTCTTGACCAACGCCCAGAGTGTTTACATATCCAGTAACGGCAGATTTGATGTCGTTCTCAAGGCTAGAGATCGTAACACCTTCAGCCAAAGTAACGTCAAGTTCTACACCGATCGACTTAACAGTCGGCGCCAAGATCCTAAATGTGATACCAGCAGCGCCATAACCAGGATACGAAGCAAGGTCAGAGTCATCGCCGTAGACAGTTTTATGAACGAGAGCAAGTAGACCAGTCCAATAACTATAAGCAGCGAGACCGCGGTAAAGAACGGTAGAGAATCCGAATTGTTTGTTGGCGTTACCACCCGTGACTTGTACGTAACCATCAGAACCTTCCTGTTTCGACTCGATCTGGATGCGAGTATTGTTGTCTGCTCCAGAAATGATCGCCTTCAGGCTCAACGATGTAATCTTGGTGTTGTTCATATAATCAACCACGTTGTTAATGGTTGAAGGAATCACGAACATATCATCGCCCACAGTGGGAGCAGTTCCAAAAGCAGAACCAACCGTGATTTCACCAGTGAGGTTGTTGTAACCAGTCACTTGACGACGTTGGCTCATTTTACCAGTCCCAGCTTCACCTGCAGCGACCACGGCTTCGGCGTTCAGTACGTCAACGTAATCGGCACCGATTCCAGCGATCAAAAAGTATCCGTTGTTCTCAGATGCAGTAAGGTCTTGACACGAGAACAAATCACCAACAGCATAATCAGCAATATTGGCAGGAGCCGGATTGAAAGTATAACGAGCGATTCCACCACCTTGAAGAGTGACGGCTTCAACAACGCCAGACTCTGTATTTGCGCCAGCTCTGAAAGCTACGAAGTAGTCAATCAGTTGTCCACCAACTGGGAAGATCGAAGTAAGTCCAGATGCACGGAATACCGATGCAGATGTAACTGCAGTCAGGGCCTCTTCGTAGTTCATCAGAACCGAATAGGTTGAATTGACGATGTCGTTGTTCATAACAACAACCAAAGAGTCATTCTCAACAAAGTCGAAAGGACCTTGGTTACCAGAGAGCAAGAAAGCTTTGTTCGGAGGAGTAGACTGGGCAGTTGTATCGGTCACGAAGCTGAAAGACGAATTAGCCGTAGACGACGATTTGATTCTAAGTGAACCAGATGTGGCGTACGTGTTCGTCGTGATCATCACATAATTAAGACCACCAAGCGTACGGACCGAGGCCGTAGCACCAACCAATTGGAGATTGATGAAGTCAGCAGTCTCTTGTGCAGTTTTACCTGCAGCAAATGTACCGTCAAAAGTAATGATTTGGTCAGGTCCACCATCAACAACGATCACCAGAGTTTGACCAGCAACAGGAGCGTAGAGCTCAGCATTACCAGCCACGAACTTGGCACGAGTGAATTGAGAACCAAGGGTCACATTCTGGTTGGCAACCAAAGGTTTAGCCAACTGAATAGTTCCTTGTTCTCGGTTGAAAGTGTAATCGCCATTGACTCCGACAACTTGAGAAGTGACGAATTTCAATCCGAAGATTGAGTTGTTCATCGTTCCACCAGTCACTTGGAGTTTAGAGTTGGCGCTGAGTTTCGTTAAGGAAAGAATTCTTACCTTAGTGTTATTGTCGATTCCTACAGCCAAGATACCAGAAATATCACGGTTCAGAACTGCGCAGATCTCTTGAACAGTAACTGCCGCTGTATTTACAACGTCAGAGGCGTTCAGAGTAGCAGTTTGAGGGTTCGCAGATTTACCGTCAACAATCAAAGACAACGTATGAGGATACGGTCCAACTGCATCAAGGTTGTAGGGGCTTGAGTTTTGAGAATCAAGAGTTGCAGTCTGACCATCTTTGGACATTTTGACGTCATCAATATAAAGGTTGATGGTGTCTTTCATATCCAGAGGGAAGTTCAATTGAGCATTGGCAGTTCCGCCAGTTACTTGGATGGCTTCGTTGACGTCGGCCTTAGCAGTGATGAGAACGTATTTGCCAACCTGAGAGGTACGAGCCTCGATCAGGGTTGCTTTATCGTTGATTACCGCAACGATTTCTTCAGCCGTAGCAATCTCAGGGAATCTGAAGTCAGCAGGATTGAATGTGACCGTCTCAGAGATGTTTCCAACTTGGAAGTTAAGAGTCAAAGCACCAGACGACATGTTGTACGGTTCCATGGCGTTAGACTCGATTTGAGCCTTAACAACCGGGAACTTGTCAACTTGAAGTCTCTCTTCACCACCAGTAGAACTCATCAGAACAGTTTCGAAACCGCGTGAAAGGAACGACGGCTCAAAGCCAGTACCATCGTCAATATAGACTTTAACGTCTCCTGCCACATCAATAGGAAGAATGATCGCAGCAGAGACCACGCGTTTAGCGGTCTCAGGGTCAACCAGGCCCACGATAGCATTCAAGATCGCAACCTTAACTGCGCGAGTTACGCCTTGGATGTAATTCTTAATGCGGTCTCTGAGTTGGTCATCAGTTTCAAGATCACGGCCAGTCGTGATTTTGATTTCGTTTCGAGCGCGTGCGCCAGGGAACGGAGGATTAGGGAATGCAGATTCACC
>JRYC01012602.1_pt1 | contig 14407 bp, 6 predicted proteins | sample 235301 | NCBI WGS metagenome assembly JRYC01 (sample SAMN03074211, study PRJNA261470) | activated sludge metagenome | biome: Common Effluent Treatment Plant; feature: Wastewater; material: Activated sludge; isolation source: activated biomass of a common effluent treatment plant treating...
GTCCTCACCGCGAGGTTACCACAAAACGATCCTCCCAATCGGATCGTCACACTGCCCGGTCAGGCCACGCCGCAGAAGGTGAGGTCGGAACAGCGCTTACGCTGGAACGGCAGGAAGCGACGGAGAAAGTCCAGGTTCTGCCGGCCCCAGTACTCGATCTCGACGAAGTCGTCGGCGCCGGCAAGCGTGGCACACAGCACCAGCCAGGATCTCCGGCAACGGATAGACCACCTTCCAGGCCTGACGCGGGTCCTTCAGGGCGCCGAAATAGTCCAACAGGGATGCCTTTGATGCCGTGCTCGACATGATCGCCTCGTCCGGTCCGCGAGGCATCCCATGAATCACACAAACCGGGACTGTGGAATCCCCTTTCTGTACCCGAACGCGACTTCAAGCGATTGCCCTGCGTCAAGCGATGGCCGTTTGGAATGGAGGAGAAAGCCGCTCGACAGGATCGAGCGCATGAAGCCGAAAGGCTTGGCGAGCTCGACCGCCACTTCCGTCCCCGTGGCAAGATAAACGTCGATGTGGAGCGGAAAGCCATGCAATAGCTGACGCAGCTCGCGATCGCGCAGGAAGGGCGAGCCGGGAAATTCGCCGATCACAAGGAGATCCACATCACTGTTCCGGTTGGCCTGTCCTTTCGCGTATGAACCGAACAGGATGATCGCCTCCGGATCGCAGACCGCGACTATCAGGGAGGTCACCTTGCGTAGCAGGCTCGCGACTCTCACGTCGTCTTGAACCCGAGCACGAGACAGGCGCTGGTGATATCGCCCGTCGGCAGCGACCTAAAGTCGGCCGCGCCGTTGCGCTTTATGCGCATCGTCCAGTTGCCGAGCAGTGCCGCCTGCTGGCCGAAACCGCCCTGCGACAGGCTTTGCAGCCCACCATAAGTCGTGGTGGGCGTCATGGCCAGGTTCGGTATAGCAGGGCCACCAGGCGGGGTCAGCTCGACGACATATTCCAGACCGGTACCGTTCGCATCCTTGGCACCATCGACGATCAGGTCAACATGAGTTAGTACCTTGGTCTTCTTGCCCCGCGCATAGAAGGGAAGATGCTGCTCGCCAAGTTTGAAGGCGAGGAGCTGATCCCGGCCGGTCTCGGGTTTGAGAAAGCCATTCCATTCGGTCCCGAACTCATGGTTGAGAACAAAGAGCCTCATCCCCTGCGAAGGAAGGATGGAACCAAGATTGGTCCTCGCCGCCTGGGCGAGATTGGGGCCTCCCGGTCGCGCGGTGTAGCGGAGGTGAAGGACGACGTCCGACACCGAGGCGAGATCGAACTGATTGTTCTCAGGGGGCAGTTCGACCCGCCATTCGCTGACCGCGCCTGCACCTTCAAACGGCAGGTATCGCGCGTCACTGAAGCTGAGCTCGAAAATGCCCGTGTCGTTCTGGCCATGGCTGGTCGCGATCGCCGTCTGCGAGACCACACTCTTGGCGAAGCGCGTGTCGCCCGGCACGAGCGGATCGCCATACGGCGCTGCGGCGCTGTCGCTGACGCGCGTGCCGTGATTTATTAGGGACAAGGTGCAGTTGATGCTCGTATAGGGCCCGACGACACACGGAATGCTTACGGAAAACGTCTTGATGCGTCGGAAGAAATGGCCCGGATAGTCGATGTCGAACAGCCATTCCGGCAATTTGATGGCGCAGGTGCCCGTGTTCTTGAGCTTCAGCAGCTCGAGCGGGAAATATTGTGCGAGCGAAACATGCTTGGAGATCTCGAGGTCGCGCGTGTTTTGCTCGAGGTAGGCCGATTCCATGCGGCGAATGTCATTGGTGAGCCGCTCACCGGCAAGCAGGCCCTTCTTGAGACTGTCCCAATGGCCAAACTGGACGAAGGTCACGGCCGAGTCGCCGCGCTCGTGCTGGAAACATTTCTCGGCGCGCTTGGCCATGTCGTAGGCTAGCTGATAGCTTTGGAAATAGATAGTCGCGATCTGCCGTGCCTGCCAGTCGAATAACTGCTGGTTCGTGTACTTGCTGCGCATATAGTCGTCGATCGCCCGTGACTGGTCGATCTGGACCTCCTGATTCTCGAGGTCCTTTTCGGCGATCGCCAAGCGAATCTGCGCTGCGGCAATCTGCTTTTCGATCTGCTTGATCTCTGTGAGCGCGAGCTGCGCCTGGAAATCCCAGTCGTCCTTGCGCCTCCAATATCCGCCGACCGTGGCGGCCATCGCGCCGGTACGATCCAGCGTAGACATGATCGCATTGAGCGCGTTCAATGCATGTGCCGCGCCTTCGGCAAAGTTCTTGCCGTCAACCGGATCGACCGTCACGACCGGCGTCGCGCCGAAGCCTGAGACGCCGCCGGTAATCTTCGGGATGAAAGCCAGAGCCCCGGCCAGCACATAGCCCACGGCAAGAGAACCCTGGATCAGCGCTGATGCGCCGCTCAGGCTCATCGCGGTGATTTCCCAGGGATTCATGAAGTCCCGGCCTTCGTAATAAGCCTTCTTCTGCTCCGAGAGTTCCTTGCTCCGCTCCAGGCTGGCCCAGGTTTCATTTTCGAGGTTGATCTGCTGCTTCTTGATCTCGCGAACGGCCTTCAATAGGGCAAGCTCATGGGAGGATCTCAGCAAGGCGAGGCCCTCGCCGTCACCCTTTTCCAGAACGGCCAGCAGCTTTTCCCCCAACGATCTGACCTCGCCGCACAACTCGATAGCTTTCTGCGCGAGCTGCTGAAACCGGTACGGCGAGGGCGCCGCCGCGCTCTCGGCGATAACGCTGCTCAGATCAATGCCGGCAGCGGCGGCCTTAACCAGCAAAGTAGGATCGATCGGCGGCTCAAACAGTGGCAGCTGCCGCACAACGCCCTGAATGTTCATGCAGTGACGGATCTTGAACAGACGGTCCTCAACCGTGTCCCAGTAGCCGAGTAGCCTGTCGTTGTTCGGGATCCCGAAATATGCCACGTTGAGCGTGGGAAGCGGCTCTGATCCCGATTGGGTGCGGGTCACGCGCACCGGCGTTCCCGTAAAATTTTCCATCAGGATCTCGACCTGCTTGTTACCGAATGGATCGAGAGCGCCGGCCGCCGTGAGCTCGTTGTAGGATTTCTCGTCATGCTCGATATTGGGCACCTTGACCGGCCGCCGACCGAGCAGCTCATAGGCCAGTACGTAGAGAATGGTAGCCTCGTTAATCGCTTCGATCGTGTCGCGGCGGAACAGCTGATCTCCCCAGGCGATCAGGTTGTCGATATACCTCATCACCACTGTCTTCTGATAGGCGACGGGGCGATAGCGCGCGACGAGATGAGGCATGAACGGATTGTTCTTCCAAGCCCGCAGCTCATCGACATGCTGCTCGATGTTTTTCAGTAGTTCGTCGATGCGCTGCTTGCGGTACTCGTCGCTGTTTTGCTCGAAGAACGGCCGGGTGATCCAGTAACGCTGTGGCACATCGGCGGAATCGGTGTTGGTCGGATCGAAGATGTAGTGAAACCAGCGCATCGCCTCCTCGAACCGCTGGTTCTGGCTGAGCTTACAGGCAATCATCAGCGGCGCGTGGAAGAATATCTCCCAGTTGTAAAGCGAATAGGCGCCGTACCTCTCGAAATCGATTCGGTCGTTTTTGGCGGTCTTGTCAGGCAGGCTCATCGAGCCGGGCTGGTAGCTGGCGAAATCGAAGCTACTGCCAGGATAATAGGTCTGCGGAGCGGTCTGAATCTGCCGGTTGAGCAGCCCCTCGAGTCCGGAGCGCTTGAGTTCGCGCATGAATAGCGCGGTATAGGGATGGTAGAAGGGGAAGAAGTTGTATTTGTAGGTCTGCAAGGTCTGGTTATAGCCGACCATGACCTGCTGCCACTCCGGCCTGATGAAGAAGGCGCGGGTGCTGTCCTGATAGAGGAACGGCACCGGCCCCCAGGCTGCGGTGTCGAAGACGATGCTGTGCTGCGAAGCCACGATCTCGAAGGGCGAGCTGGCGCCGTTCAGCAGGGTCCGCGAGTGGGTGTTTTCGAGGACGTTGGCATGGCTGGCATTGAGCGAGTTGTTGGTGAGTCTAGTGTTGCGGTATCGCATTCCGTCCGGCAGCGGCAGCCGGGGCGCGATCTCATAGGGTCCCGACAGCGTATTGATCGATCGACCCAGGTCGCCGAAATTGTCGCGCACATAGGTGACCGAAGTGGTCTGACTCAAATACTCGTTGGCAATGCCAGCCGCGTTCAGGATGTGGTACTGGCCGACGAGTGCCTTCATCTTGACGTCGACGACCTCGCCATCGAAGAGGAACGAGGACGAATGCCAGGGTCGCGCCGTCTCGTCGAAGGGGTGGCGCGCGGTTACGTAGTCCTTGGTCGTGCGATAGGCGTCCCAGAACTGGGTGCTGTTGAACCCTAGCGATTGGGAAATATAGACGTCGAGCCAGAGCAAGTTTTCCCGGCTCTTGTAGCGGGGCTTGAGGTTGTAGGAGCTCGGCGGCCGCTGCCAGGGATGGATCAGCTTCTGGTGTGAAACCCTTTTCGCTGTCCAGCCTTCCTCCTTCTGCGCGCTCCAGCAAAGCTGCACCTCGAGTTGTGAGGGGGATTCAGGGGCGTTACCGGGATTGTCGGAGGGCTTCGCGGGGGGGACCTTCTTGATCTTCTGAGGCTTCTCCACGATGCTGAGCCAAAATAGGTAGAGCTGGCGATTGTAGACAACCGGAATAACTTGGTCGCTCTGGATGTCGAGATCGATCTTCCGCCACGCACTCCAATTCCCAATGTTGAGGTCGAAGCAGCGATAGTAATAGACGGTAGGTTGCGCCCGAGTACGGCCCACCACATGCAGCCGGTTGATGTCCGGTGGCAGATTGTCGCGCGGATCGGTGTCGTCGAGATCGTAATAAACGCCCACGATGTCTAGGCGCGCGACTTCGTGGACCTTCTGGACATAGTGGAGGAACGCCTGCCCCGCCGCCTCGCCAGTCATGTCCGACTGTAGCAGCTCGCTTTCCAGTTCCTCGAAAAAGGGCGACTTGTCGTCGCGCAGGTTTGGTTCGATCCAATTCTCCGGATAGAGGAAGATCTTCCGATTGGCTTCCCAGACCCGGAAGTTCTTCATCCAGGTCCAATGCTTCCAGCTATTGTCCGAAACGCTGTCCTGCTGCTGCGCCCGTGATACCTCGACCCGCGGCTGCTCCAGCCCGAGCAGACAGCGCTGCACAAACATCTGAACGGAACTAATGGCTTGCTTGATGCGCGACGTGAGCTGGCAGGAGCACATTTCGACGTCGATGAGGAAATATCTGAGAAGGTCGTTTCCGTTACGCCAATATGCTGGATTGGCGAACTGCTTGCCGCCCTGGACGATCTCGGGATCTGCGGTGGTGAGCGAGTTAGCGACCAGATAGCCGATTAGGGCGTCGCGCTTCTTTTCGCGCAGTGCGTCTTCCAGCGGCGTGACGATATCGAGCCAGACGGCGTCATCATATTTGGATTTCGTGGCCTGCCGGGTCTCCTGCGCCGTGAGCGGCTGGGATGCGGCAGTGTCGCGGCTGACCCAGGCAGCCGCACGAGCCGGCGAAACTCCAATTCGCTTGGCCATCCGGACGCACTTGTCCATGCGCACATAGGAGCGGATGTCGGCGAAGTCGGATGCTGCGCCATGCTGGAGAGAAAGTGAGGCGACGAGCTGGTCAACCTCGGACGCTGTCCACTGGGTCAGCTTTGCGATTTCTGCCTTGATATCGGCAATTGGCCTCGCTTGCCCGACGAGATCGAACACTTTGCGCAACGAGCTATTCTCAGGCTCGGGATAGAGTCCCTTGAAGTGGGTCCATTTGGCAAGCTGAAGCCAAGCGGGAAACAGCGGCTCCGCCGGCGCGGCGGTCTCCGGCAGGGAGACGGGTTGCAGCAGCTTGAAGGCCCCCGCATGATCGAGCAGCCACGCCAGGTTCAGCGCATTCAATTTGAAGCGCTGCACGATCAGCGTTGCCTTATGGAGAAGGCGAAAGGCGGCATAGACGTCAGGGAAGTTTGCCGTCGTGACAGTCTTGGTGAACTTGCCGTCGGCGCCCCTTGCGATGAGAGCCTGGTCATTGAGCACCTGGACAAAGGTCTTGGCGCCGAGTTTGGCCTTTTCGAGCAGAAGCTTGGCTTGGTCCGGCGCGAGTTCGAAGGTGGTCGCTATCTGGCCGGCGATCGTACCCGCCGCGTTGCTGGTCGTGTCCGCGCTCAGGGCCTGCCGCAGCGCCTCGATATGTTGTGTTACGACCTCCTCGCGCAGGCCCGAGGTGGAGTCCGGGCTGACCGTCAGCAGATAGGCGAGTTCGTCAACGGAGAACGGCGACTGCGTCACCCATTCGACGCTCTCGATGAAGTCCATCGTCGCCTTGGGCGAAGCGAATATGTCGACGCCCACGAGCGTTTCGAGTGTGAGCAAATCCTTGACGGTCATTCCCAGTCCCCTTGCCAGCCAAGCGTAGCGGCCAACGCAGGAGAGGTTGGAAAGGCTCAGACTATTGTCCGGCAGCTTGCCCTGCAGGCGTACCAGATCGTCCGCAGCGAGGGCGAAAGCCGCGATGATCGTCCTCCGGTGATCGAGATTGGCGTCAACGTCGGCGATGTTCGTGCCCGCCGCGATCGGCAAAGCGAAGGCGGCGTCGACTGGATTGACCACAGCTGGATTGCGGAAGAGATTGTCATATAGGGAAGGGATCGGCTGTGTCGGCCGCTCGGGCTGGACGCGGCCCTCCGCGTTGATCTCCCCGAACAGGACGAGCGCTTGGTCAAGGGAAAGCGAGAGCCGCTTCTGGAGCCGTGCCACCCGCATCATGCTCGCTAGGCAGTCCGCGTCCAGAGTGCCCTTGCCGATGACGGGGGCGCGAATGAGCAGGTCGATCTCCCAGGGCGCCCAGCCGACATGCCGCCGCAGGCGTAGGAAGCGATGAATCTTGTCGAGACGGGCCGCCGTGAGATTGACGACTTTCTGCAGCTCCGTGTCGCAGGTTCCACTAGGCCGCTCGATCGCCACGTTGTTCGCGTCGCCGTCCGGGTTGATCCAGCGGACGTAAAGCAGCTCCTGCAGCTCGTCATAGCTCTGAAAACTGCGCCTTAAAAAATCGGCGACGCTCGTCTCGGACGGAAGCGCCGCGCCGCCAGCAAATCCCCAGAAGGTCTTCTGCGAGGCATCGTCATTGCGGTTGGTAGCCGTGATGATATCAGTTTCATGGGAGGAAATGCCCCAATACTCACCCGCGATAGTTGTGTCGGTGGGATGGGCCGGCACGACAGGCGGGCCGGGCCGCTCAGGCTGCTGAAAGGCGTCCATGAGCTCCCAGCGCGGCGCGCCAAGATGCTCAAGAAAGACCCGGGTCTGCTCCTGCGATAGATCGAAGGCCACGGAAAGCGGGAAGTCCGCGCTCTTCAGCTTGTCATAGGCAGCGAGCCGCACATACTCGGGGGCGGCCCGCAGTTCGCCCGCCTTACGCGTCGTCTGGAAGCTATAATCGGGTGACGGATTGGGTGCGGCGACGGCGCTTTCTAGCACCTCGCAGACCAGGTCGACATAGGGCAGCGGCGTATCGGTGTTCTGGCAGTTGAGCTTGATGTTGCCGATATCCGGCCGGCGCTCGAACAGCATGTCCTTGACGGTCTTGTTGGCCGGCTGGGCAGGATGCTGATCGAGAAAGCGCAACATGTCAGCTAGGTAAGCGGCTGGCCCGTAGACCGACTGACAATGATCGCAGGCGCAATAGTCCTGCGATCCAAACAGTGTCTCCAGATTGGGTATGGCAGCTAGTTCGGGCGGCATTTCCGCCGCAGTGTAAGTATAGGGGACGATCACCTTGGGATCGGCGCGGTGCAGATCGTAGCGGTAGTCGGCAATTCGCTGGAGTACCTGAGCATATTGATACTCCGCGAAGGCGTAGACGGACCGAGCGGTGCGCGGATCGATCGCATTGCTCTGAGTCAGTAGCTCGACGAACCGGTCCTTGCCCATTGCGACGATCTGCGAGGAATTGTGAATCTTGTTGTCGAGCAGCGCTTGGCCCGCGACGGCCGTGGGCGCAATTCGGTGTACACGTTGCAGAACGCGCGCCTCGGTCAAGGTGGCGTTGTCGATAACAATGTTCTGCTTCCTCACAAAAACGTCGACATTGGAATCGCGTAGGTTGAACTCGGGGTGGGCATCCATCATCGCCTGCACGCCCCGGATATTCTGCAGGGGATTGTTCGCGCTGCGCGCAACGGTGGCGACCAGCGCCACGTCCGGGAATACTTGCTCGCTCTGGTCCTGCAGCGTTGCGGCGTACGTCTGAACTTTGCTAGGCGCGGACTGCCCGTCGGTATTGGGCGGCACCTGTCCGCCATTAGCTTCGATGATAGTCACCCAGTCGTCATGACTCAACTTCGCGAGGTCGCGCGCCGACTTAACGGTCTGGTCGTTCTGGTCCGCGATCTTGGCCTTCAATGTCGAGAGCATTGGCGTGAAGTTCTTGGTGACGTGGCCGATATCGACGGTAGTTCTTAGGTCCGAGATCGCATCGGCGCCGCCGAAATCCGCCGGCCGTGCATCGAGATCGGCCCAAAACTCGGGCCCGAAGCTCTTGTGCTCCAGAAAAGCGCTGGCAACCGCGGGGAAATGCACTTGGCCGACGGTGGAAGCATCGAGCAGGGTCTTGAGGCTACCATTGCCGATGAGGATAGGCTTCTCTAGCACATAGCTCTGCTTGAGAGCGCCAAGCGCGGCGAGGATTGCGTCCTTCTGGCGGATCACCGCAATCGGCATCAGATTGAGCTCGACCGCATTCTCGAACGCCAGCGCCCTGAGGTCGTCGTCCATGAACACGAGGCCGCTCGTCGCCAGGCTCACCAGATTGTCGATGAGGGTCCACTCCTCGGTGGCGTCGATGAGATCGCCCGGCATGGTCGAGGGCAGGTTCTGACCGATGAAGGCATAGCAGGCCTCCGGCCCGAGCGGCGGCTGGTTCAGCTCGGCGGCGACGCGATGGGAGAGAACGAGGCGCATCACGTCCTCGTCGGCCAGTCCAGCCGACTGGGCGGCGCGGCTGATCTGGCGATCCGCGGGAGTCTCGGTGAGCTGCGCGACCTGCGCATCGCNNCCGCCGCGGACCGTGTGGCGAACTCGGAGGTGCCGCGATAGGGCTGGTTGCCCTTGGTGAAGTTGGCCCAGGCAATTTGCGTGGGATTGAACAACACTCTCGCTCCGATCGCGCCGCCGCCGGGCTCGAAGGCCCTTAATACCAGGCTGTAGGGCTTCTTGATCTGCCTAGTGGTCGCCTCGCGCGGTGGGTCGTACGGAATGTCGAAGAAACCATTCGCCAGGGTTGAACGCTCAGCCAACTTGGCGCCGTCGCTGGTGGTCAGCTTTTCCCACAACTCTACTTTGGCGCCTCCAATCCCAGCCCAGAGCTCGTCGCGCACAGAACCGCGCACGCGATAGCGAAACTCGCCTGCGACCACGCCCGGGTTAGCGCGTTGGATTTCCTGGTTGAGCCTGCTCAGAGTGTCGCCGGCCGCATGCCCGGNNCGATTTGCCAAATACCTTGCTCTTGAACTCGGACTCATTGATCTTGAAGCCGAGAAAGGCAAGCGTCCTCTGTACGTCGCCCACATAGTCACTCTTCATGTTGAGTCGGGCGGTGTTCTTGAGCAGTTTGAGTTCGACCGCAGCTTTTTGCTTTAGCAATCGCGCTGGCTCGGGAACGCTGATCGCGATCGACCTCAGGCGATCGTAGGTCGCCGCATCCAGTTCGCCGTTAGCCGGCAATCCGTATTTGGTCTGCAGGGCTCCGATCGCTGCCTGCGTGCTCGGCCCTATTTTCTTTCCCCTCAGCTCTTCGGGATCGACGCGCACGTGACTGAGTTTTCCTATGTTCAATGCACGCAAAAGCGTGCGTTGAACCTGTGCTACTTGATTTTTTGTACTCAACTTTGTCTTCAAAGCCTCTTCACGAAGCTTGTTAAAGACGGCTTCCGAGATACATCCGTCTTGCGGCATACCCAGCTTTGCTTGAACCGCCCTCAGCGCTTGCTCAGTGTTCGGTCCGAACTTGCGCCCTTTGATTTCGTCGGGATCCAGCTGCTGTCCGACTTGCTGAAGTAAGTCCTGCAACCGTTGCGTGCGAACCTTGCTCTGGGCCACGAAATTGTGCGCCAACTCCACATTGACCTTTGCGATGGTCTCCGGGGTCAATCTGCCATCTGCGGGTAAACCGACGCGCGCCTGAAAACTTCGCACCGCCTCTATGGTGGACGCACCCAACTCTTTCCGGGCCAAATCACTGGATTTGATCTCCAAGTTCATCTTCAATAGTGCGTTCTGAAGTTCTCCAATTGGCTTGCCGGCAGGTCGTAGCTTTTCTGAATTGCCGAGATCTAAAACTGACGGGAATGATGAAACGCGCGTGGGCCTGGCACCACCACGCGACAGCTTGTCGCCGGCACCCAGCCTGCCTACCCCCTTTTTTCTTCCATCTGGTGGTATATGCTGACCGACCGCTAGGGGCTGGGGCACCCTGGTATCCGACACATTGGGAGACAGTAGGGTCTCCGTTTGAATCGCGGGGCGGGCCGCTCGCTCTGCGACAAGTATCGTGGCCGCAGTAAGATGTGAAGTGCTCCTCTGGGCGACGCTCCCCTGGACCTGAAAGCGCCAGACCCCCTCTCCGTTCTCCGATGAGTCAATCCCGACACGGCCGGCGGTGGTTTCAATCTCAGCACGAACCCGATACTCGACGCTCTGGCCGGCCCGTAGACCAGGAATCACGCCCTCGAAATACTGTTCTTCTCGAGTGCGCTGTTCGGCCCTGAGCGAGACGACCTGTTCAGCACCACCGTCGACCCTGAAGCTCGCAAGTACCTTCGTACGCGGATCGGGCGGAGAGACCGCGGCGACAATTCTTGGCCGTGCAGTCTCTGCGACCATGCCCTCAGGATTGGGCGTGTCCGGCTCGCCAACGCGCAGACGGAATCCTCCCCGCGTCAGACGGACGCTGGCCATGGCACCCCTCCTCGTTGCTCAATAGGCGATCGCCTGTATGGCTGGCGGGTCAAGGACGCGAAGCACGATCTCCTCCTCGACCCGCAGCATCGTGGCACCCGCTGCGCGACCCAGGACAGTGACCGTGGGCAACTGCGTGTGCACCAGGTCGAGCGCTGCCGGCTCCAGGCGTAGCAAGGCTCCGCAGACGGCGCCGGCGGCAAAGGTGCCATCGAGGGCGCTTGTGCCGACGATCTCATTGCTCCCGATCAGGGATTCGACCTCCTGAATCAGCGGCACACCGCCCGGAACCCGGGGCTGTCGGAGAGTGGCCATCAAGGTGTTGTGGACGAGCAACCCGAAGCGTCCAGGACGCCCCGCGCCTTCGAGCGTCGCGATGGCGTTGGTGATGGCGGTATACAATTCAGCCCCGGTGGGATTCCCTGCGGCCGCCGCGATATTGACAGCTGCGGCCGCGCCCGCCGCCATCACACCGACACGTGCGGCCGCGAGCCCTGCATTTCGAATAGCCCGCCCAGCCGGCGCTGGGGGGGCAACGGCGCCCGCCGCCGCCTGAATGATCTCCTGGTCCTCGTACACCCCGAGTTGGGCAGCCGCTACCTCGATCAGTCGAAGGATGTCGGCCATTTCAGCGGCATGCTGATCATCCAGGTTGGCGTCAGAAAAGACCTGCACAGGGGAGACGATCATGTCCGCTCCGTACGAGATCGGCGCGCCCGCCGCGATGACGGGAACGACGACCGACTTCGCGCCGATCTGATCGCTACCCTTGGGGATGACCTGCCGGCACTTGGCCGTTCCGGCGAGTGCCTTCTCCACGCCTTCCTGGACCGACCTCCATTGGTCCGCCGTCCATGACACCAGCTCGTGACCTGAGTTTGGCATCCGATTCCTCCTCTTCGCGAAATGCCGTCGGCCGACGGCTTAGTCTCGTCCTCGCCGCTACTGGGGTTTGCATATGAATCAGAATCTCGCCCTCACCATCCTTGTCTGAATCCCCATCCTAGAAATTCGCGGATTGCTTCGCCCGCTGCTTGCTGAATTGGACCCGCGCCACCGCGCTCCCAGGCATCCAAGGTGATCACCGGCGCACCCATCACTGGAATCTGAGCCGCGGCAAACGCATCGTCGGCCACGCCGGCCACCACGCCGACCGCAAATGTCGCGGCTCCCATGAGTGCCGCATTGAGTTCGCCCCGGCCGTGCTGCCGTTCGAACTCGATTGTCCGTAGCGCCTCATTCTCGGCTCCGACCACTGTGAATACTTTACCGACGACATCTGCTACGGCTGGCAAAGTCTTGCCAGCCCATGTCATGGCTCTCGCGAAGCGACCTGGCGCCGGGGCTGCCGGCGGACTCGAAGGAACTGACGGCGGAGTAGGTACGTCGGGCGGTGCCGTAGCAATTGACGGAGTTGACGGCGGGCTCGGTGCCGGGACCGCGGCCGGAACCTTAATCGATGCAGAGCCCGAAGCCGGCGTAGGCGAAGGGTTAGGATCGCGGAATGCTAAGTTGATGCTCTCCTCAGTCAGCGTTGTCGCCCCGCTGGCTTGGCTGAGCTCAAATCTCGTCTGCGCTGCAGACTCAGAAAGTGTCGCAAGATTGCTGACGATAGCTCGATCGAGTGCCTGTTCATTTACAGCGACTCCTGTTGCCGCACCCGCCAAGCGGTACGCTTCTCGCGTCGCCTCAATCAGCCCTGATTCTGTCGTGATGACGCCAGCCCGTACCCTGGCATTAATCTCCGCCTGAAGGCGGCCAACCTCCGTATGAAAATAGCCCCTTCCCGTTTCGACCAATACTGTTTGTTCGCCGCGCGCGGCAGAAATACTTCGCGTGTACCGTCCCCCGCGTTGCTCGCTCCTCAGATTAACTTGGATAGGGTGATCGCGTTGGACGTTATGCCCGACCGACGCGCGATCGGGTACGGGTGTTCCATAGCTCCAATTACTCATCAATTGTGGGCACGTTGCGACAGTCGGATCGCAATGTGTTCCTGTCGGATCTGTGTACTTCTTAGGATTTCCGCGAGAATAACTGTATACATTAACGCCATCGACTAATGACCTCGGGTCGGTGCTTGTCCACCTTCCAATCCATACAGCGTAGTATCTCGCGACGTGGTAATATAACCCACTTTCCTCATCTCGCTCCTTCCCCGTATACCGATACCGCTTCGCTGTCTCCGTCTGGCTGTGTACGGCCTGGTACGTCGAACTACCGTAGGGTGCATACTCCTCGTAGGAAATGATCTGCCCGTGTTCACCCAGCTCCAGGCTGGCTGAGCCGAGGTGGTTGCCAAACTGGTAGCGGATTTGTCGATGTGGGACGTTCGGCTCGTTGCCTAGCGTGCGGGTCTCCACCAACGCGATTCGCTGCTTGTCGTCCATCACGTGCAGCGTCTCGCGCTCGAGCGTGGTGGTGTTCGCGCTGATGGCGCCGCCGTGCTTGCGAAAGATCTCGAAGCCGCCGAGATAGATGCGCTCCTCGATTAGGCCCGCCGCCTTCTCCCACACCTTGCGCATGCGCTGACCCGAAGCATCATAGACATAGAAGGCTGCGCCACCCCCGCCCTTGTCGACTTGGCTCAACTGGTCCTTGTAGGCCCAGTGCATGTTCGGCCGGGGAAGGCCGGCGCCCAGGTGAGGCATACGCACCATGTTGCCATGGGCATCATGCAGGTAGGACTCGATCTGCGGCGGGTCGCCGCCGTTCGGGTTCAGCGCGGTGCGGGTGAGGCGATTGCTGGTCTTGAGCAACGTCCCGCCGCTGCCGCCTTCGATCAGGCTGTGCTCGAGGTAGTCGTAGGCGCGCGTCCAACCCGGGTTGTCGGCACACGAGCGGTGGTGGCTTATCGAAAGGAAGTTGCCGACGGCGTCGTGGACGTACTTCTCGCAGTATCGCGCCATAAGGTCACCGCTATTCGGATGCGGCTGCCTGATGCGGAACGCATCATCGTGGGAATGCGAAAGTTGCTGCCCGTTCTGCCCCCGGTGCTCGCGGCCGGTCGCTTGAATCAGCCGGTACAGGGCGTCGTAGGTGTAGTCGTTGCTTGGCTCGATGCGCTGGTTGCTGAAGAAGACCCGCTGCTGCGCGTCATCCTGGATGTGGGAGATGTTGCCGGCAGGGTCGTAGGTGTAGTGTAGGCTCTGCACCTGACAACCGGGCCACCCGGCGGGCGGCGGCTGCGGGCAGTCGCTGGGGAAGGCGGGAACGTCCCGCCGGGTGAGCAGATGCATCAGCCGGAAGGTTAGAGGATCGTAGTCGTAGAAGGTGCTGGCGCCGTTCTTGTAGTCGATACGCCGACGCTGGCCCTTCGCGTCGTAGTCGATGTTGGCGACGCCGACCGGCGACGGGGCCACGTTGCCGGGGTCGAGAAGCGCGATGGGCTCGGCGGCACGCTCAAGCCAAACGTCCACCCGCTCCAGCAGGTTGGCCTCGTTGAAC
>JRYC01000712.1_pt1 | contig 14385 bp, 18 predicted proteins | sample 235301 | NCBI WGS metagenome assembly JRYC01 (sample SAMN03074211, study PRJNA261470) | activated sludge metagenome | biome: Common Effluent Treatment Plant; feature: Wastewater; material: Activated sludge; isolation source: activated biomass of a common effluent treatment plant treating...
GCCGCCGACGTCGCCTTCCAGCTCGATGCCGGCGTCGACGCCATCATCTGCTGCGGCTCGCTCGGCGAGGCCGGCACGCTCACCGCCGACGAGAAGCTCGACGTCGCCCGCGCCGCCAAGCAGGGAGCCGCGGGCAGGGCGCCGATCCTGCTGACGATCGCCGAGGATTCGACGCGTGCCGCCTGCCGGCTCGCCGAGCGCGCGCAGGCTGCCGGGATCGACGGCCTGATGGTGCTGCCGGCGATGCGCTACATCGCCGACGACCGCGAGCTGCTGACGCATTTCCGTGCCGTGGCCGCGGCTGCCGACATGCCGTCGATCATCTACAACAACCCGGTGGCCTACTCGATCGACCTGACGCCGCGCCTGCTGGCCGAGCTCGCCGACGAGCCGCGCTTCACCGCCATCAAGGAATCCTCGGCGGACCTGCGGCGGATCACCGACATCCGCAACCTGCTCGGCGACCGCTACGAGATCCTCACCGGCGTCGACGATCTGGCGCTGGAGAGCCTGGTTCTCGGCTGCACCGGCTGGATCGCCGGCCTGGTCTGCGCCTTCCCGAAGGAGACGGTGGCGATCTATCGTCTCGTCCAGGCGGGGCGGACGGCCGAGGCGCTCGAGATCTATCGCTGGTTCATGCCGCTGCTGCACCTCGATTTCTCGACCCGGTTCGTCCAGAACATCAAGCTCGTCGAGCAGCTCGTCCGCGGCACCGCCGCCACCGTCCGCCAGCCGCGCCTCGAGCTCGTCGGCGCCGAGCGCGAGGCGGTGGTCGCCATCGTCGAAAAGGCGCTGGCCTCCCGGCCGAACCTGTCGCGATACGACGTCGGCCTGTCGTGACCGGGGAAAGCGGGGCCGGAGGGATCGAGGCCGGCATCGGCGGTGCGGATGGCGCGCCGCCGCAACGCCGTGCGGCGCCGCGAAGCCGCGGCGACAGCGCCCGGACGATCTACGATGCGCTCAAGCGCGACATCGTCGAGATGGCGATCACCCCCGGCGAGCCGCTCGACGAGGTGCGGCTCTCCGAACGGTTCGCCATGTCGCGCACGCCGGTGCGCGAAGCGCTGGTGCGGCTCGCCGCCGAGGGGCTCGTCGCCACCCTGCCGAACCGCAACACGGTCGTCACCTCGCTCGACCTGGCCAACCTTCCCGAATATTTCGATGCGCTGACACTCATCTACCGCGTGACGGCCCGCCTCGCCGCCATGCGCCGGACCGACTCCGATATCGAGGGCCTGAGGGCGCATCAGGCGGCATTCGCCGCGGCCGTCGCCGGATCCGACGTTGCCGGCATGATCGCCACCAATCGCGATTTTCATCTCGCCGTGGCCCGAGCCGGCCGGAACAAATACTATAGCGAGCTGTCCGGCCGCTTGCTCGACGAGGGCCGCCGGATCCTGCGCATCTACTATTCCTCGTTCAACGATCGGCTGCCGCGGGAGTTCGTCGACGAGCACGAAGCCATGATCGATTCGATCGAGACGCGGGACGCGGATCTCGCCGACCGCCTGGCCGCCGATCATGCGCTGCAGATCATCCGGCGAATCCAGAGCTTCATCGACGAGGGTGTCGGCCGCGACCTCGTCCTCGGCGTCGACGCGGCGGGGACAGCTCGAAGGGCCGGTCGCCCGCCTCCTCCTCGCTCCTCGCCATAACCCGTCACGGCAGGCTTCGGCGGCCCCGGAACACCCATGCCATGAGGGCGATGCCATGAACGTGAACCCTCGCCACGCGTCACGATCTTGCGAGCGGGCGTCGCGGCAGCGAGGATTTCCCACCGCTGCGCCCCATTCGGGACCCGTCCGCCGATGAATCCCCAACCGCCAGGCACGCGACAGGTCAATCTCAAATTGACCCTCGCCCAGGAGGAGATCGTGCGCCTCGTCGTCCAGCGGCTGCGCGAGGGCGGGCTCGAGTTCGAGGCGCGGATGCGCCAGTTCGTCAGCGAGCCGCCGATTCCCCGCTACATGCACATCGACGAGCTCGACCGCCGCTTCGGCGAGATCGAGCGGCGGCTGCTCAAGCTGGAGACGGGCCTGGGCAATGGTCCGTCGTCGGAGTGACTGCCGCATCTGCCGGCGCCGGTTGAAGGCCGGGGCAGGGGTTCCAGCTCGCGATTGTGCAGCCCCGGCAACAGGCCGGCAGGACGACGGGCGAGGCCGGCTGTCAGGCCTCGGGCAGGCCGCAGGTTATCTTGCGGATCACCCATTCGGGATGGGCGGCACCCCATTCGGCGGCCTGGAACGTCGACTGGAACATGCACTGCACGACGTTCATCTGCACGGCGAACGGCACGCGGAATGCCTCGCAGTGCGAGGGTTCGCGGACCAGGCAGGCAAGGATCAGCAGCTCGAGCATGGCGGTGATGTACGTTTGTTCATGTTCTCGACCGGGCGCCGACTAGTGAGCACAAACATCGGCCGGGCGCATTTAGAAAAAGAACAATCTGGCGATCGCTCGGGCTTGGGGGGTTTCCACCCGCCACGGGCTGGGCCATAGAGAATCCAAATCCGGCGGCAGCGAAACGTGCGCCGGGACCAGTCTGTTCAGGGAATGGCGGAATCGATGGCCTTGGCTATCCGCTGGCATGCCGTGGCGTGCGCCGCGCTGGTGACGCTGCTGGCAGGCGGTGCGGCGGCGCAGCAGCAACGGCAGCAGCCGCGACTCGACGTGCCGATCACCTATGTCTCCCGCGAGGAGCCGCCGATCCTGCACCTGTCGCTGGCCGAGCCGGAGCTGACCGACGACGGCCTGATGGGTGCCCGCCAGGCCGTGCGCGAGAACGAGACCACCGGACGCTTCCTCGGCCAGGACTATCGCCTCGTCGAGCGGGTGGCCGAGAAGGACGGCGATCTCGTGGCCCTGGTCGACCAGGCGCTGGCGGCGGGCGAGCGGCTGCTCGTCGCCGATCTGCGCAAGGAGGATCTGCTGGCGATCGTACCCAAGGCCGAGGCCGCGGGTGCCCTGGTCTTCAATACCCGCGCCCCGGATGACGATCTGCGGATCGACGGCTGCTCACCGGCGCTGTTCCACGTGCTGCCCAGCCGCGCCATGAAGGCCGACGCGCTTGCACAATACCTGCTGTGGAAGCGTTGGCAGAACTGGTTCCTGATCGAAGGCTCGCACCCTGCCGACAAGGCCTTCGCCGATGCGATCCGCCGGGCGGCCAACCGGTTCGGTGCCAAGATCATCGCCGAGAAGACATACGAGGACACCGGCGCCGCCCGCCGCACCGACAGCGGGCATGTGCAGGTCCAGCAGCAGATGCCGGTGTTCACCCAGGATGCCGGCGACTACGACGTGCTGGTTGCCGCCGACGAGAGCGAGGTCTTCGGCGAGTACCTGCCCTATCTGACTTGGGAGCCGCGGCCGGTCGTCGGCACGGCCGGGCTCGTCCCGACCTCGTGGAGCCGGGTCCACGAGCAATGGGGCGGGACGCAGGTGCAGCGGCGCTTCGAGCGCTTTGCCAAGCGGCCGATGACCGAGCGTGACTACGACAATTGGATGGCGATCCGGGGACTTGGCGAGGCCGTCACACGGACCAAGAGCGCCGATCCCGCCACCTTGCGGACCTATATGCGCAGCGACGCCTTCCAGCTCGCCGCCTTCAAGGGCCAGGCCGTGAGCTTCCGCCGCTGGAACCAGCAGATGCGCCAGCCGATCCTGCTGGTGACGCCGCGCATGCTGGTCTCGGTGTCGCCGCAGGACGGCTTTCTGCACCAGCGCACGCCCTTGGACACGTTGGGCTATGACGAGCCCGAGAGCCGCTGCCGGCTGGAAGATTGAAGAACGACAGGGAGTCCACGCACATGCGCATCGCACCCCTTGCCCTCGTCGCCGGCGGCGTCCTGCTCGCCGGCGGGGCGGAGGCGCGGCAGATTTTCGTCTCCAACGAGAAGGGCAACTCCATCACCATCGTCGACGGCGACAAGCTGGAGAAGGTGAAGGACGTTCCGGTCGGCAACCGCCCGCGGGGAATCATGCTCAGCCCCGACGGCAAGTGGCTCTACATCTGCGCCTCGGACGACAACACCATCCAGGTGATGGACACCACCACGCACGAGATCGTGCGCGACCTGCCCTCGGGCCCCGATCCCGAGCTGCTCGACATCTCGCCGGACGGCAAGATCATCTATGCCGCCAACGAGGACGACAACATGGTGACGGTGATCGACGTCGAGAGCGGCAACGTGCTCTCGGAGATCCCGGTCGGCGTCGAGCCCGAGGGCATGGGGGTGAGCCACGACGGCAAGTGGCTGGTCAACACCTCCGAGACCACCAACATGGCGCACTTCATCGACACCGAGACCTTCGACATCACCGACAACGTCCTGGTCGACCAGCGGCCGCGCTTCGCCCAGTTCACCAGCGACGACGCCGAGGTCTGGGTGACGGCGGAAATCGGCGGCACGGTGTCGGTGATCGACAACGCCACCCGCGAGATCAAGAAGAAGATCGGCTTCGAGATCCCGGGCGTGCCGACCGAGGCGATCCAGCCCGTGGGCGCCCGCATCACCAAGGACCGCAAATGGGCCTTCATCGCACTCGGTCCCGCCAACCGGGTGGCGGTGGTCGATGCGCAGACCCTCGAGGTCGAGAAGTACCTGCTGGTCGGGCAGCGGGTCTGGCAGCTCGACTTCAGCCCGGACGAGAAGTTCATCTACAGCACGAACGGCGTCTCCAACGACATCTCGGTGATCGACGTCGAGGCGCTCGAGGTCACGAAATCGGTCGGCGTTGGCCGGTTCCCGTGGGGTGTCGCGGTAAAGGACTGACCAAAAAGAAAGGGAGAATCGCATGTCGACGAGAATGGCGCTCTATGGGCTCGCCGCCGGCCTGTCGCTGGTCATGGCCGGCGACGCCCTGGCCCAGGCCGGCCTGATGACCGGCGGCGCCAAGAAGCTCGACCCGATCACCCTGGCCTCCGGCAAGCCGCTCGCCGCCAAGCCCTACGAGCTCGAGGCCGGCAAGTACTACCGCATCGACATCGTGGCCGACGGCTCGCAGGAGCTGGCGATCGCCGGGCCCGACTTCTTCCGCAACGTCTGGGTCAACGAGGTCGTCATCAACGACATCGAGGTCCGGCCGCTCGGCGTCGACAGCCTGGAGTTCGACGACGAGGGCACGGCGACGATCTCGTTCATCACCATCCGGCCCGGCACGTTTGAGCTGCACATCCCGGGCACGACCAGCGACTCGCAGAAGGCGGTGTTCGTCGTGAAGTAGGGCCGGGAGGGGCGGCGTCGGCGTCGCCCCTTTCGGCCAGGACCGGCCATCGCCGGCGCCAGTTGCCGCTGCGGGCCTGGAAGTGTAGCTCACTGGCAAGCGCGCCATCGGCGCAGGGGGAGGCAGAGGGCATGCGCAGAATTATGGCCGCGCTGTCGGGCGTGGTTCTCGGGCTGCTCGGCGGACAGGCCGTGGCCCAGGATCTCGGCACGCTGAAGCTCGGCGTGCAGCAGTTCGGCACGGTGAGCTGGGAGCTCGACGTCATCACGCATCACGGGCTCGACAGGCAGCGCGGCTTCGCGCTCGAGGTGCAGCCCTTCGCCCAGGCCGAGGCCGCCGATGTCGGGCTGATGGGCGATGCGGTCGACGGCATCGTCGAGGACTGGCTGTGGGTGGCGCGCCAGCGCGGCGAGGGTACGCCCATGACCTTCATCCCCTACTCGTCCAGCATCGGCGCCCTGATGGTGCGGCCCGACCGCGGCATCGCCTCGCTCGCCGACCTCAAGGGCAAGAAGCTGGGCATTGCCGGCGGCCCGCTCGACAAGAGCTGGCTGATCGTCCAGGGCCTGGCCAAGCAGCAGGGCCTCGACCTCAAGGCCGAGGCCACGCCGGTCTACGGCGCCCCGCCGCTGCTTACCGAGAAGCTCAAGACCGGTGAGCTCGATGCCGTGCTGAACTACTGGCATTTCTGCGCCAGGCTGGAGGCGCAGGGCTATCCGCAGCTCGTCGGCGTCAACGAGGCGCAGGCTGCCCTGGGCGTGCCGGCCAGCGCTCCGCAGCTCGGCTACGTCTTCAAGCAGAGCTTCGCCGACGTGCATCCCGACCTCCTGCGCGCCTTCGCCGACGCCTCGCGCGAGGCCAAGCGCATCCTGGCCACCAGCGACGCCGAGTGGCAGCGCCTGAAGCCGCTGACCCGCGCCGACGACGACAAAACGCTGAAGGCGCTGCAGCGGCGCTTCGTCGAGGGCATCGTGCCGCACTGGGGTCCGGCCGAGCAGCGGCAGGCTGCCGATCTCTATCTGATCCTGGCCAAGCTGGGCGGCGAGGAGCTGGTCGGCAAGGCGCCGGAGCTGGTCGAAGGCACGTTCTGGGCGGGTGTCAGCTACTGATCGTGCCGCGATGGTCGAGGCCGCTGCTCTCGCTCCTCGGCCTGCTGGCCCTGTGGCAGCTGGCGGCGGTCCTCGCCGCCAACCCGGTGCTGATGCCGGCGCCGGGCCCGGTCTTCGCCACCTTGTGGCGGGAGACGGCGAGCGGCGAGCTGGTGCATCACCTGCTGGCCACGCTGGCCCGTGTCGTCGCCAGCTTCGTCATCGCCTTCGCGCTCGGGGCCACCATCGGCTACCTGATGGGCCGGGTGCGGCTGGCCGACGAGATCCTGGGCCCGTGGGTGGTGTTCTTCCTCAACCTGCCGGCGCTGGTGATCATCATCCTGGCCTATATCTGGATCGGCCTCGACGAGAGTGCTGCCATCCTGGCCGTGGCCGCCAACAAGATCCCCAACGTCGCCGTCACCTTCCGCGAGGGCTCGCGGGCGCTGGACCGCTCCCTGCTGGAGATGGCGCAGGTGTTCGAGATCGGGCCCTGGCGGACGCTGCGGCACGTCGTCCTGCCGCAGCTCTGGCCGTTCGCCGCCGCCGCCGCCCGCTCGGGCCTGGCGCTGATCTGGAAGATCGTGCTGGTGGTCGAGCTTCTCGGCCGGCCGAGCGGCGTCGGCTTCCAGCTGGGGGTGTACTTTCAGCTCTTCGACGTCAAATCCATCCTCGCCTATGCGCTTTCGTTCATCGCCGTGGTGCAGGCGATCGAGTGGGGCGTGATCCAGCCATTGGAGAGGCGGGCCACCCGCTGGCGCCGCTGATCCGGGAGCTTCGCCGATGATCCGTCCAGCCGCCCTGGCGCTGGCCCTGCTCACCGCCTCGCCGGCCATGGCCCAGCCGGCGCCCCAGGATCCCGACTGGCCATGCCCGCAGCGGCTGATGCCGGAGCTGGCCCCGGGACAGATGTGGACGGGGCCGCAGCCGCCCTCGGCGGTGCACTGGGCCAGCGACCCGCAGATCTCGCCGCTGGCCCTGGAGCTCGCCCGGACCGAGATCCCGCTCGACGACGCGACGGCGCGGGCGCGCAGCTTCGCCGAGGCGCAGCCGGCAGCCGAGCGGGGCCAGAGGCTGGCGCTGCTGTTCCAGGGCACGCTCGAGATCATCAACGGCGAGCGCAGCCACCTGATCGACGGCATCCGCAACTACACCCGCAACCAGCGGGCGCTGGCCGAGAAGATCACCGCCGAGAGCGCCGGCCTCGCCGACCTTCCGGTGAGCCCGCTCGAGGCGGTGCCCGAGCATCTCGTGGCCCTCAAGCGCGAGCGCGACTGGGACATCCGCATCTTCGAGGACAGATCGAAATCGATGAAATATCTCTGCGACCAGCCCGTGCTCCTCGAGCAGCGGGCCTTCGGGCTCGGCCGTGCCATGGCGGAGATGGTGCCTTGAGGCTGCTCGCCGCCCTGGCGCTGGGCGTGGCGCTTGCCGCCGGACCGGCGGCCGCTGGTCAGGACAGCGTCACCCATCTCGTGTTCGAGCCGGGCCGCTTCGCCAGGGTCACCGAGCCGCAGACCCTGCACTATCGTTTCGAGACCCGCGGCCGCGGCGTCGACACGGTAGCACCCGGACGGATGGAGGTCCGCGAGGTGGCGGCGGACGGCCAGAAGAAGGTGTGGCTGGATCTCTTCGAGGGCGAGGCGCGCCGAGCCGTCGGGCCGTTCGCCGCCAGCGACCAGAATCCGCTGCTGCTGGTGTTCCTGCAGATGGACGTGACCGAGATGAGCCGGCTCACCTCGGGCTCGGCCGGCTATTTCCAGCAGCAGATCCGCAGGAAGTTCAACGCCACGGCGCCGACCGAGGCCGTGGAGGTGGAGCTGGACGGCCGCAAGGTTCCGGCGACCCGCATCACGATGCAGCCCTTCAAGGGCGACCAGAGCATCGACCAGTTCGCGGCCTTCCAGGACAAGACCTACGAGATCACCGTCGCCGACGACGTGCCCGGCGGGTTGTGGAGCGTGGTGACGCGCACGCCGGATCCGAAGACGGGCGAGCTGATCCTGGAGAAGAGCATGGTGTTTGAAAGGGTCGGGCCATGAGGGCCGTCCTCGCCGGCATGCTGTTGCTCGCCGCGGCTGGCCGGGCGGATGCGGCACCGGCCAGCTACCCGACCGAGACGCTGGCCGACTATGTGCTCGCCTGCATGGCCGCGAACGGCGGCACGCCGGAGGCGCTGAGCCGCTGCTCCTGCTCGATCGACTACATCGCGGGCAAGGTGACCTACGACGAGTACGTGCAGGCCGAGACCGTCCTGCGCATACAGCAGGCGCCGAGCGGCGATCCGCGCATCGGCATGTACCGTACCGCACCCTGGGCGCACGCCATGGTCGACAAGGTGCGCAGCGCCCAGGTCGAAGCCGACAACAAGTGCTTCTGAACCGTGCCGTCGTGGCGCTGGGCGCCAATCTCGGCGATCCCGCCCGGACCTTCGACAGGGCGCTGGAGCTGATCGGCCGCGATGTCGGGGAGGTGGTGGCACGCTCGGCGTGGCGCGAGACCCCGGCGCTCGTGCATCCCGACGACCCGGTGCGCGAGCACCCGCCCTATCTGAACGGCGTCGTGCTGGTCGATACCGGTCTCGGGCCGGAGGAGACGCTGTCCCGCCTGCACGGCGTCGAGCGCCTGCTCGGGCGCGACCGCGCCGCGGAAACGCGCCCCTGGCAGCCCCGGACCATCGACCTCGACCTCATCGCCTTCGGCGAGGCGACGCGCGACGGGCCGGGGCTGGTCCTGCCCCACCCGCGCATGCACCAGCGCGATTTCGTGCTGGGGCCGCTCGCCGAGATCTGGCCGGACTGGCGGCATCCCCGCCTCGGCCGTACGGCGAGGGAGTTGCTGAAGGATCTCGCCGCCTGAACGGAGCCGACATGGCGAAGCAATCGAAGGTCATCATCTCCTGCGCCATCACCGGCGCCATCCACACGCCGACGATGTCGGAGGCGCTGCCGGTCACGCCCACCGAGATCGCGCACGCCTCGATCGAGGCGGCCGAAGCCGGTGCCGCCATCATCCACCTGCACGCCCGCGACCCGAAGACCGGCGCCCCGTCACCGGATCCGGAGCTGTTCATGCAGTTCCTGCCGCGCATCAAGCAGGGCTGCGACGCCGTGCTCAACATCAGCACCGGCGGCGGCCTCGGCATGAGCATGGACGAGCGCATCGCCGCCGCGGTGCGCGCCGAGCCCGAGGTCACTTCGCTCAACATGGGCTCGATGAACTTCGCGATCTTCAATGCCGCGAGGCGCTACGACAGCTGGAAGCACGACTGGGAGAAGCCCTACCTGCTGCGCACCGACGACCACATCTTTCCCAACACCTTCAAGACCATCGACTATGTGATCACCGAGCTGGCCGACAAGCGCGGCGTCAAGTTCGAGCACGAGTGCTACGACGTCGGCCACCTCTACAACACGCATTATTTCTACCAGACCGGCCGGCTGAAGCCGCCGATCTTCCTGCAATTCATCTTCGGCATCCTGGGCGGGATCGGCCCCGATCCGGCCCATCTCGTCCACATGAAGGAGACCGCCGACAAGCTGTTCGGCGACAACTACGTGTTCTCGGTGCTGGCCGCCGGCCGCCACCAGATGAGCTTCGTGACGCAGGCCGCCATCATGGGCGGCAGCGTGCGCGTCGGCCTCGAGGACTCGCTCTATATCGGCAAGGGCCGGCTGGCGCGCTCGAACGCCGAGCAGGTCGAGAAGATCCGCCGCATCTGCGAGGACCTTTCGCTCGACGTCGCCACGCCCGACGAGGCGCGCGAGATCCTGGCGCTGAAGGGCGGCGACAAGGTGAAATTCTGAGGCCTGCAGTCCCTCGACCGCGGCGCCGTCCTGGGCTGTAGTCGTCTCCGATGGGGACGGCGGTCGGCGACGGGACGGGAGCGCCGATGGAGCACAATGACGGCACGTCGCTCGTGGCGTGGCTCATCGAGCGGGCGCTCGAAGGGGCAAGCGGCGGCGAGCTGCTGGAGGCGTTCTGCACGCGGCTGATGGCGGGAGGCCTGCCGATGTTGCGTGCCCAGGCCGGCACGACCGTCCTGGATCCCACCTTCGAGGCGCACAGTTTCAGCTGGCAGCGCGGCCATGGCGTGAGCATGCGCGAATATGCCCGGCGCGAGGACATCTGGAACCACAAGAGCTGGACCAGCAGCCCCTTCCACCATCTGCAGGTCACCAGCGGACGATCCCTGCGCCGGCGTATCGGACCGGCGGAGGCGGAGGAGGAGTTTCCGCTGCTGCGCGAGCTGCGGCAGATCGGCGGCACCGACTACCTGGCCTTCCGCGTTCCCTACGCGAACCCGCAGCTGGCCGACGGCGAGCTCGACCTGATGATTTCGTGGACCACCGACCGGCCCGAGGGATTCAGCGAGGCGGAGATCGCGACGCTGGGCGAGGTGGCACCGGCGGTGGCGCTGGCCTCCATCCACGCCCGGAACGCACTGGTGACGCGAAATGTGCTCGCCACCTATCTCGGCAGCGACGCCGCACGCCGCGTGCTGGGCGGCAACGTGGTGCGCGGTCGGGCCGAGCACATCGAGGCGGCGATCTGGTTCTCCGATCTCGAGGGCTTCACCCGCATCGCCGACGAGCTGCCGCAGGACGAGGTGCTGGTCCTGCTGAACGACTATGCCGCCTGCCTGGTCGAGGTGGTCGAGAGCCATGGCGGTGAGGTCCTGAAGTTCATCGGCGACGGCATCCTGGCGATCTTCCGCGACGACGATCCGGCAGCAGCCTGCGCTCGCGCGCTGGACGCCGCCGATATGGCGCAGGCCGCGATCGCCTCGCTGAGCTGCCGGCGGACGTCGGAGGGGCTGCGCACGACCGGCGTCTGCGTGGCATTGCACCGGGGCGAGCTGCTCTATGGCAATTTCGGCGGCGACCGCCGGCTCGACTTCACGGCGCTGGGTTCGGCCATCAACGAGGCCAGCCGGATGCAGGCGCTGTGCCACAGCCTCGACCAGCAGGTGGTCGTTTCCGCGGCGTTCGCGGCCGCCGCCGGCGTCGGCCGCCGGCGTCTGGTCGGCCTCGGCCGCTATGCGCTCAAAGGTGTCGGCCGCCCCCAGGAGCTGTTCACCCTCGACTCCGGGGGAGGCTGACCCCGCCGCCTGTCCGGCGGCGGGGAGAGGTCCGGCTCAGAGGATTCCGGTGAGGATGGCTACGCCGGCAACGGCGGCGACGCCGCCGGCGGCACGGGTCACGATCGGGCCGTAGCGATCGCCAAGGCGGCCGGTCGCATAGCCCGTGCCGATGCCGAGGAGATGCAGGAGGGCGGTGCCGAGCATGAAGCCCAGCCCATAGGTCGCACCGGCCACCGTCTCGGGCATCTCCGAGCCGTGGGCATGGCCGTGGAACACGGCGAAGAGGCCGACCAGCGCCATGGCGACCGCCACCGGCGCCCTGATGCCGAACGCTACCGCCGCACCCAGCGCCACGATGGACAAGGCGATGCCGATCTCGACGAACGGCACGCCGACGCCGCCGACGCCGAGCGCGCCGCCCAGCGCCATCACGCCGACGAAGGCCGCCGGCACCAGCCAGAGCGCCCGGCCGCCGAGCTGCCAGGCGAGGACGCCGACCAGCACCATGGCCAGCACATGGTCGAGGCCGCCGATGGGATGGGCGAAGCCGTGGACGAAGCCGCCGGTGTCGCCGACGCCGGTGTGCGCCATGGCGACGCCCGGGGCGAGCGTGGCCGCGATCACGGCCAGCCGCGACAGGCTGCGAAGCATCAGGTTCCTCCTTGTTGGCGCCGGGCGGGCTGGGCCATCCTGTCGCCGCGCCGCCGTCAGGCTTGGCACAACAAGGCTGGCGACGGAACGGCCTTTTCGCGCCTGGAGGCGATGCCCGTGCCGACCCTCGTCCACCAAGTCCCGCGGCCGAGCCTGCCGGCATCCCTGGTCGAGGCCTGGGCGGCGGTGCCGGTGACCATCGCCGCCGACCTGTTCCAGGGCCACACCCTGATCGATCCGGCGATCCGCCCGCTTCGTCCCTTCGGCGACGCCAGGCGCCTCGCCGGCCGCGCCGTCACCGCCTGGTGCGAGCCCGGCGACTACGGGCCCGTGCATCACGCCATCGATGTGGCGGGGCCGGGCGACGTGATCGTGGTCGATGCCGGTGGTCGGCTCGACCGGGCGATGATCGGCGAGCTGCTGTCGGGCTCGGCGCGGCGGAAGGGCATCGTCGGCGTCGTGGTCGACGGTGCGGTGCGCGACGTCGGCACGCTCGCCTCGTGGGACGATTTCCCGGTGTTCGCGCGCGGCAACACGCCCCGCGGGCCGGCCTCGATGGAATGGGGTGCGGTCAATCGGCTGGTCGCCTTCGGCGGCATCGAGGTGACGCCGGGCGACATCGTCCTCGGCGACGACGACGGGCTGGTGGTGATCCCCGCCGGCGAGGCCGAGAAGCGGCTGGCGGCCGCGCAGGCGATGACGCGCGCCGAGATCGAGTGGGAAGCGCTGCTGGCGCAGGGGCGCAGCACGGTCGAGGTGTTCAAGGTGCCGGCGGCCAAGCCCGAGTGAGCCCCGACCTCCCCGCCATCTCGATGAACTGGCGCATCATCCTGGGCGCGTGCGTCCGCACGAGCAGCGCACCGCGACCGACGGCGGCGAGCGCCGTCAGCTGCGAGACCGGATCGCGGTCGGCCATCGGCACGCCGAGGAAGCCTTTTCGCGAGGTGCCGACCAGCAGCGGAATCGGCCGGAAGCGCAGGACCAGCTCGTCGAAGCGACGCAGCAGCTCGAAGCTGTGGGCGGGATCGAGGCTGACGAAGCGGCCCCATCCGGGGTCCAGCACCAGCCGCTCGGCCGGGATGCCGCACGACAGCGCGTGGCCGATCCGCTCCTCCAGAAAATCGCCGATCTCGCGCACCACGTCGCCATAGGCTCTCGGCCGGTCGCTGGCATGCGGCAGCGGCCCGTCCTTGGCGTGCATCATCACCAGCACGGCCGCATGGTCGCGGACCACATCCGCCATCGCCGGATCGGCGCGCAAGGCCGAGACATCGTTGACGATCCTCGCCCCCAGCTCCAGGCAGCGCGCCGCGGTCGAAGCATGATAGGTGTCGATCGACAGCACCGCCTCGCCAGCCAGCCGCGCCACGATCGGCTCGATCCGCGCCAGCTCCTCGGCGGCGTCGAGCGGTGTCGTGCCGGGAGAGGTCGCCTCGCCGCCGATGTCCAGGCAGCAGGCGCCTTCGGCCAGCATCGTCCGGGCCTGGACGACGGCGGCATCGACCGCCGCGTACCGGCCGCCGTCGGAGAAGCTGTCGGGCGTGACGTTGAGCACGCCCATGATCCAGGGTGGCGGGGGTGGCAGAAGGTCGAGAGCCGTGGCGGACATGGCGCTATCCTGCGGCCATGGACATCACCATCGTCAAGCTCGGCGGCAGCCTGATCGCGGCACCCGAGCTGCGCCGCTGGCTCGCCGAGCTGGCCCTGGCCCCCAGGCATCTCGTGGTTCCGGGCGGCGGGCCATTCGCCGATGCGGTGCGCGAGGCGCAGGCCGCCATCGGCTTCGACGACCTCGCCGCGCACCGCATGGCCATCCTCGCCATGCAGCAATACGGGCTGCTGATGGCCTCGCTGGAGCCGCGGCTGCGGCTGGCCGAGACCGAGGCCGAGATCGGCGCCGCCGATGGCCCAGCGATCTGGCTGCCCTGGGCGATGATCGGCCGCGACGAGACCATCGCGGCTTCCTGGGACGTCACCTCGGACAGCCTGGCGCTGATCCTGGCCATGCGGCTGCACGCGGCCCGGCTGGTCCTGGTGAAGTCCGGCGACGCGGCGGCACCGGACCTCGTCGATACCGCCTTCGCCCGCCTGCGTCCGGGCTTTGCGGGCGAGCTGCGGATTGTCCACCGTGCCCAGTCATTGCCGGCGGGGTTCGGACAGCCTATGTAGTGATCGAACCTACATCGAGTGTCGAACGTTGCGCACCGTTTCCGCCCGCGAGGCCAACCACGCCTTCTCCTCGCTGCTGGCCGAGGCCGCCGCCGGCCAGGAGATCGTCATCACCCGCCGCGGCACGCCCGTGGCCGTCCTCTCGCCCTGGAAGCCGCCGGCGGTCGA
>JRYC01002995.1_pt1 | contig 14317 bp, 14 predicted proteins | sample 235301 | NCBI WGS metagenome assembly JRYC01 (sample SAMN03074211, study PRJNA261470) | activated sludge metagenome | biome: Common Effluent Treatment Plant; feature: Wastewater; material: Activated sludge; isolation source: activated biomass of a common effluent treatment plant treating...
GCTAAATTGCATTGGTGATAGTTCTTCAGCTGGTCGATACCCGCTGTATACTGTAAAAAATTTATGTGTGTAATTACTGTCAACATTCATTTATATGATTTATAATATTCGCGTAACATAATTAAAAAAATTTTATTCTCATTAAATAACTATGAATCTTTCCGATATTACGAAACATAGATTAATAAAACATCCTTTACCTGTAGATAAAATTCAATCAGGGGGAAAAATAGTTTCTGTTAAAACCGAACATTCAGCAGTTAGTGTAGGTCATAACATATGGGATCAATTCTCACCTTTAGGTCAACCAAGCAACTTAATGCAAAATTCAAGTACACGTTTGGAATATCAAATCTTCGGTACAAGGATTAACAGTGTTAAAGGTTTTTTACTTGAATTGAATATTACAAATAATGACCTTGTTGATTCAATAGAATTGGTTTCTCCTTATTTCTTCTGTACTTTGATTGAAATTTTAATAGATAATAACAGCGTTCAAGAATATTATCCAGAAAGTCTTATGTTTGCACATAGAACAATGAATGATGAACAAACTTTAATATTAACACGTTTTTCAAATTTGTTATATCCTGAAACATTAACAGGTCGTGATTTTGCGGGTAACAACCCCATTGTTATTGCTCCTGGTGAAACACGTTTTGTTTACCTACCAATTTTAAATACTTTGTTTGAACAAACAAAAGTTCCTTTTGGATCCATACGTTCAACAATAAGATTTAGATTTACTTTTGATGTTTTCAGTAACGTTACCACTTCAGCTAATTTAATGTTAACACCTTCTAATATGGCAGTTGGAGCAGCTAATCTTTACTGTATAGGAACTGCTGTTTCTAGTGTTGGAAGTGATGAAATGAAGACTCTTGTTTCTGGTGAATATAGCGCAAATTATTATAAAACTGAACGTCAAGTAATAAATAATGGTGGTAACACTTTACCGGGACAGCGTCCTAAACAATCACTAACTAATTTTAATGGTACATATTCTTCAATTATTGTCATGCTAAGAGCTCTTAATCCTACAAAAGAACGCCAATATCAATGGTCTTATACAGCCCCTATTTATAATCCGAACAGATACCAAATACGAGATCTTACATTGTATGATTCGAACGGTTCGCCTTATTCTCTTAATTCTTTGGGTTATTTCTTGGCTAAATGGCAGTCATCGTATGTTACAGGAGCTATTAGGGAAAACGGCAATTATTCATCTTTTTCAGATAAATTTTCATTTGTACAATTTGATCTTGGTGATGAATCATGGGAATCTTCAAGACTAGGTTTTCCTGCGGGCATCTACATTAATAATGCGTGGTCATGTGAATATACGATTGGTAATGCTGGTGAATATTTAAGCCGTTATGCTAGCTCACCTTTCCCAGTCCTCGGTGAAGCAACTGAAACATGCTTTTTAGGTGATCGCTTATATACAATATTTTTGGATGCAAACGGTAGATTACGTTGTTTAGCTCAATAATTACAATATTTTTTTTTGTTAGTTATCATAAAATAAATGTACGTCCCAATAATTAAAGCTTCTATTGCTGGTATAACATCAGGTGTTATTGGTAAATTTTACTCAAAAATGGATAATGGAGAATCCATGAGGTCAGGTGTTATAACTGCTGGTTCAGTTATTATAACTGATACTGTTTTTTCTCTTAGTTCTATGCTTCCTAAATTTTTTTCTTTCCTTGGTTACTATGCGCAAGATTTCGCATCTTCTCTTCTAGATGCTGGGATTCGATGGTTAGTACGTAATAATTCAGCTATGACATGGACTGCTACAAATGGTAGTTTTTTAACTGATTTTTTGGTGTCTTTGGGATCCACAGTGATTGCAGGTTATGCAAATACACCAATAAAAAATATTTTACCGTTTGGTGGGACCTTATTAAAACAATAAGACATTAAAACAATAAAATAACAAATAAAAATATTTTTTTATCTAAAATATACTATGGATTCACAAAAAGTAGAAAATAAACTTGATATCTTCCGTGCAGGAAGTGTGGAAAAACCAGGGCGTTATTATTTCGTCAATACACGAAAACTTGTGCCTAACCAATTATTAAAGAGTGGTGAAACTAACCCTGAGTTTTCAACATCTAAATATAATGTAGTACCAAAGCCTGAACGGAGAATTACTAGAGATACTACAGATTACAGCGTAATAAGACGCGAAGAACCAGTTGTTAGTAAATATATAAACGGTAATGATATTTTAGCTATTGCTGATTCTAAAGGTTGGCGTTTATCTACTAAAGCACAACGAGCTTTACGCGCTTGGCATATTGGAAAAGAAGAGCTTATTGAGTTTCTACAACTACAACGTGAAAGATTTCCAAATGAAAATTATATCGATTATAACGCTATAGATAACACCTTTCTTTGTCGTTCAAAGACTTTGAAAAAATAATATGTATAATCTATAATACATATTTATTATTTATATTATATGTTAAAATATAATATGTCCACAACGTGTCCTTTCGTCCTACTAAAAGGTGACAGAAAAGGTCAAATATGCGGTATAAAAAATAAACTCGGTTTTAATCATTGCCGTTATCACTGTCAAAAAGATTCTAACCCTGAAGAACCTGTAGTTCCAGGTGTTAAAAATACGATTGATAACTCTTACGTGCCACAACCGGTTATTAGATCAAGCAAGGATCAGAAGGATAAAATGGAAAAAGAAGAAGATAACATGTTTATTAAAAGTTTCTCACAACATGTCGATAAACACATCACAGATTCTGAAGTTAATATGGATTTAATATATGATTTTGAAGATGGAGAGTCAGTAGACGATGATGAACAACATGACACCGAAAATAAAGCAGAATCTACTGATCCTGAAGTATTACGTCTAAAGAAAGAAAATCAAGAACTCCGGAATCAAAAGATAAAAGCTCAAAATTATATTCACTCTATGTTTACTATGAAACAATTAATGGTTACTGGGTTAAAAGTTATAACAGACACAGCTGAAAATTATTATCCTGATAATCTTAAAGGTTATACACACACAGTTTTTAGTAGTGATGAGATCAACTCAATTTTAGATGAAATGTCGAATGACTTAACCATTATGACAGGTTACACCGATTTTCCCCCTTACATGAGATTACCTATTACATTATTGGCTCTTGGATCCACTACTATGTTAAAAAATAGTTCCCAAGTTACAATTCGGAAACCCACACAAGACTTACCTATTCAACAACCAGATCAACAACCCGATAAAAAAGTTGAAAAATCATTTACTCCTGCTTATAAAGAATAAGCCCATGGATGACTCAATAGATAAATTTTTAAAATTTTTATTAAAAATTAATGAGATGTACGCACCCCTTCAGGTTAGAGCCTACAACCTCACTTATTTATCAAAAATTTCTATGCTACCCTCTGATGATTTAGCAAAACTAAATACCATTTTTTCTATCTGTCGTGGTGGTATTTCTGAAATACTTGAAGCTTTTGAAATTCCACGTATTCCTAGTTTACATTATAAAGTCCTAAAAAAATTAATTAATAATGTACTAGAACATAGTTAATACATTATGTATTATTAACAATACATAATTTTACATTTCACTTATTGCCTTTCCTAGGTACCCAACAAATAATTTTTTACCTTCTGCATATTCTGCAGAACGTCTGCAATCCCAATATATTTTACCAGAAACTACATAAAGATAAGGATGTTCAGCTTCATGTGTTTTTTGGCATATAGGACAATAAGATGGTTTTTCACGATTTAAAAGAATAAATTGTCCTTGAATTTCCTTAATTGAGAAAGGACAATAATTTTTTGTAATTCCTACTTCTCGAAGGGATTTTTCAAGTGTTGTTTTTAACATTGAAAAACATTCATTAGCTTCATTGTTTCCTAGCTCTGGTAAATCTGATAAATTATTAAAGTTTATAGTCACTGGTTTTATCATTGATGGTATATTAACACAGCCAGGACAAAAACTAATCAATGATTCATATAATAATGTTAAACTTTTCATTTCTGGTTCTGATACATCGTCAGAGTATCTATGGATGCATAAATACTCATCCCAATAAAATTTTTCACAAAACATTTTTGGACGACCGCTGTTTGTTTTTTGACAACCAACAATGCGGAATTGTTGCCTTGGAGAATACACGCTCCTATCTATAAACTCAGTAAACTTTCCATCTGTTAGAGTTTTTACATTTTCAATCACAGCTTCAGCATAAGCTTTTGCTTCTTTATTGCCTATATGGCATCTGTTGTTTATGATTATATGAAAACTACGTTTATTTTTACCATGACTTGCAAATATTAACATATCTGTTTCTAAATCAAGGGCTAGGCGTGGTGAAATTTGTTTTAAAACTAAATCACAACTTGTAATTACAGCTTCTCTTAGTATGTCTGCGCATTCATCAATATCTTCTCCAGGGTATGATTTGTTAAAATTTTCTAAGTCTATGTCAATGTCAAAATGTGGTTTTTGTCGTAGCTCACCAAAAATAATTTCATAAAATGCCCTTTGTTTCCATTCAAATTTCTTTCTATACAAAAAAAACTCAACGTATGATTCGAAAATAGCATATATTCTTATTGCTCTATTTTCTGTTGTATCATAACCAGGTAAAGTTTCTGGTGTATAACATATTACCAGACTATGTTCTATCACGTTTAAATTATAATCATCCATTAAAGCTCTTGCTCTCTTTTTATCTTCAGGTTTTGACACAAGTCTGAAGTACCATCTTTTATCAAAGATATAAAGTGGCCCTCTTTTCGATTTGATATTTACTGGTTCGAATGTCGACATTTTTTAGATATTTTTATTTCTTTTTACTATTTTTAAAAAGAAAATAAACAAACATTAAATATTGGTTCGTCCTTATAACTAACAAAAACAGAAAAAATGGGAGGATGGGGAGGATGAGGGGAGGATCAATAAGTCCTGGAAAAACCTTCAGTTAATGATTTTTACACTCTATCTAATAAAAAATGAAAAAAGGGGAGGATGGGGATGATGGGGATGATCAAACATATAGTTTTTTAAAAAAAGTCTATGTTAACAAAAAGTCAGAAAAACTCTCTTTTTGTTAGTTATAAGGTAAAATTAAAATGTAAGTAAATAACATTATTATGTACTTAGTAATATATAATAATTTGTTAGTTATAGGGTAAAAATCATAATTTATATGAATAATAACGTTTCATTTACATATTCATATATAACATTTTCGTTCCTCTTCTATAACTAACAAAAACAGAGATTCTATGACTTTTTGTCATCATAGACTTTTTTCCACGCGTATACATACATCCTCCCCATCCTCCCCTTCCTCCCCTTTTTTCAGTTTTTGTTAGTTATAAGGATAAAAACATCAACCCAAGGATTTTTTAGGCTTTATTGATCCTCCCCTAATCCTCCCCTTCCTCCCCTTTTTCTGTTTTTATTAGTTATAAGGATGAAATCATAAAAAATAATAAAAAAAAAATACTATTTCACAATATACTATCAAAAAATTCATGTTTTTGTTAGTTTAAAAGATAAAACATAAAATTATGTTAGTTTATTTTATTTTTAAAAAAGTAAAAAGAAATAAAAATAACTACAAAATGAACCCACCAGCAGCAACAGCTATTCCAGCTTTAGGTAAAAATAACAGTTTATCAAATGGATTGATAATGCCAAATATAGGTATTAAAAATGCAACTGATGTTTTATATACTGACGATAAAAAAATAACATTTTTAAATGAATTTGGAGATTCGGGGTTAGAAACTTTTCCATCACCTATACGTGATAAAAATTTAAATTTATTAGTAAAAAACCCTTACCGACTAAAAACTACCAAAAAGTATGTTAAACCACCTGTTGTAAAAGAAGAAATAAAACCTATTGTAAAAGAAGAAATAAAACCTATTGTACAAGAAGAACCTTTAACAAAAGGAGAAAAAGAAGATAGAGGTTATTTTTTTACAGGTGATGAAATCCTAGATGCAATTGTCAATGGAAAAGAGAAAGTAGAAGCTACTGACCAAAAATGGATTATTACCGAAGTTTCAAAACCTCAACCAATTAAGAAACCAGTTTCAAAACCTCAACCAATTAAGAAACCAGTTTCAAAACCTCAACCAATTAAGAAACAAGTTTTAAAACCTCCACCAATTAAGAAACCAGTTTTAAAACCTCCACCAATTAAGAATGAGGATAATTTTAAACTACCTCCCGTTGAATCACTTTTTAATCCAGAGGAAATGATAACTTCTATAAGTGAAGGTGTTAAGAAAAATTCGGAATTACTAAGCAAATATAATGAAATAAATGAGTTATACGGTAAGTTGATAAAAGAATTAACACATTATAAAGCTGCTTTAGAATATATTAAAATTAGAGGTGATGATATAATATGCACAGACAGAAAGTTTAAATCAGTTTGGTTTTACAATGATAAAAAGACGTTATGGTTAAATGGTAATGAGGGCACCCTTATAAATGATGTATCAGAAATTATGCCTGGAAAATTTCGAGAAGTCCTTAAAGTAATTGATGAATATTTTGAATCTATAGGAGGTGAGAGTATGATTAAGTTTTTGTTTGAAAAACAAAGAAAAAACGATAGCCAAGAAGCCCTTTTGTCAGAATTACTTGAAGCAAAAAGTTTGTTAATAAATTGTAAAAAATTAATTTTAAAATTAGAGACAGTGACTTTTGTTAGGGGTATGTGTGAATATATAATCCAAAAACAATATGACGAGTCATTCTTAGATAAACTAGATGGGAAAAAGGATGAAATAGCGGTACTAAATAATGAAATTGTGTCATTGAGAGATGGAACATCAAGAAAAAGAACAAAAAATGACTTATGCTCGTTTTGTTGCCCAATAAATTATGATCCAAACGTAAATTCTGAAAAAATAAGTAAATTTTTGTGTGATGTTACATTAGAAAATAAGGAACTTGAATTTTTTCTACAACGAACACTGGGTTTATGTTTAACAGGTGAAACATGTTTACATCAAATGTACGTATGGTACGGAGAAATGGGAGCAAACGGAAAATCTTCATTTGTAGATTTTATGAAAGGTATTTTAGGTGATTATTACGTTCAAGTATCCAGAGAGTGTTTTATTGATAACCAAGACGCAAGGTCAGGTTCAGCATCTCCGCATTTAGCAGAACTTAGAGGTAAAAGAATGGCTGTTTATTGTGAAACAAAAATTACAGATAAACTTAATGAAGGCCAAATTAAAGCTATGACAGGAGGAGATATAATGAAAGCTAGGGGATTATATAGTTCACCGATAGAATTTACACCACATTTTAAACCTTTTATTTTAACAAATCATCAACCACAATGTAGCACGGACCCTGCTTTGTGGAGACGTTTGATTATGGTACCTTTCAATTGTAAATTTGTTGACGTAAACCCAAACGAACCTTTAAAATCTCATGAAAGAATAAAGGATTATAACTTCAGAGATGATGTTCTAGGAAGTAAAAATGAAATGAGTGCTTTATTTAATTGGCTTATTAAGGGAGCAATCGCTCATTATAAAGAACCAAAAATAATAATACCAAAAATAATCACGGATACTACTTTAAGTTATAAAGAAGTACAAGATATTTATTCTCTATTTATAGAACAAGAACTTGAAGCAGGGGATGATTACAGGATAAAATCAAACGATATGTACCAAATTTTCAAGCAATGGTTCATAGAAAATAACCCAGGTAATCGTATCCCATCAAATAAAGTTTTTGGTAGAGAAATTTCCCTAAAAATACCATCAAAAACAAAAACAAAAGGCTGTATAGTATATAATGGTTACAAGGAAAAAATAGTCACCTGTGATATGACAATGACACAACAACTTATTAAATAAATACGTCAATTTGACATATTTATTTTTAAAAAAACCTAAAGAAAAGAAAATATAATAAAATAAATGGAATCATCAGCAACACCAGATAAAGACAATGAAATATTGATGCAGTCAATATTGATAATGATAAGACATTTAAGGAGCCAATATCCAAATAATAAATTACCTGAAGTTTATCAACAAATGATAAACACCCAAATAGGAGATGTTGAAGTCGGTAATAAAAATATAAGTAATAGGTTTTTCGGAAAATTACGCGATGTTAGCGATTTATTAGATAATTTTTTGAGGGAAAACTATATCATCAATGGTACAGAAGAAAGGGGAAAACATACAAAATGTTCAATATTAAGAGAAGCTTTTAACAAGGCATATAATTTAAATGAGTCTCACGTTTCGTTTAGCCGTTTGATGGATAAAGTAATAACAGATAAAGGATACGAAATTAAGAAATATGTTTTATGTGACGGTAGATACTATAACATAGTACCAGCAGAATAAAAAAAAAATATATCTTTAAGATAAGATATATTTTTGATAAGTACCAAGCAAGGAAATTTTACTCCTTCTTTTTAGGTTTTTTGGTACCTGATAAATTCTTACGTAATGCGTCTATCTTTTTCTTTTTGTGCGTCTCCCTAATTTTTGACAGGTTTTTAGTAATTTTAGGATCAGTAGTTATTTTATGACGCTTTTTGATAACATCGACTATGCGACCTTGAAGAACTGTTTCATATTTACCGGAGGTACTATTTAAAACCACCATTCCACTGTAAGGATTTGGCATTTGCTAATTTATTTATATGGTAAAATAAATTAATAAATTAAAAATGTTCTCACGTGCTTTAAGAGAAAATACAAACGATAAAGTAACGAATACGTTTTTAATCACTATAAACAGTAATCAGGCAGTTAAGACTGAAGAAAAAGCCGATATATTAAGGGATAAAATTTTATTAGATTTAAGGAAATTTTTCTCAGTATTTGAAGGATTCATAGATATTTATAAATCAGGACATCAAATGCAAAGACAAAGAGCAAATAGACCATTTAGTGAAATTTGCGATAATGTAAAGGTTAACCCTCAGGTCGAAATAGGACAAGAACAAAAGAGAATACATTCACATATAGTGATAAAATGGGACTCTTCACCTAATTATTTTTTTCAGTTAAATTTACCAAAAATTAGATTGTGGATGTCAGAAAATATGGGTCCTTATCATGTAAATGTACGTTGGATTAAAGGAGATTCTGAATTATTCAGATATATAAATAAATCACAGCTTAAATAATTCATTTAAAACTAAATCAGCTAGAAAGATTTTTTAAAAAACTTAAACTTTTATATATAAATGATTAAAAGGTTAAAGTATGAGGCTAAATGGTTTACTTATTACAGATGTTTTATAGAGAGTGAAAGTGATGATAATTTTTTCGATAAATTACCAGAAATTGTTGATGACGATGACGACGACATGAGATTTAATGATTTGGTCTCACATAAATATAATTATATAGAAGATAATAAAGAATTTAGATTTAGGTGTGATGCTTGGAGTGAAGATAAGACCGAGATTTATTATTTTATTAAATGTTGTGAGGAGATATTCGGATCTCAAATAAAAAACTGTGAGATAGAAGAAAACAAATATTATCAATTGATAATTAATGAAGACGAAAAACGATTTCATGAGGTCTACGTAAAATTAAAAGAAGAGGAAGAAGGAGAAGAAGACGAAAAGACTTTTAAGTATCTATACGAGAACTACTGCAAATTCGCTAATACAAAATCAGCCAGGAAGATTTAAAAAAACTAACATTATAACATGGTTATAATGTTTTAAATACTTTGACGTGGACCGTAAGGACACCTAGTTAGTGTTTTATAAGCTTGAGATACACCACCTATCATATCAAAAGCTGTTAAATCACAACCGAAGAACTGAGAACGATAAATTCGGTTAGAATCACGGGAGATTAGATAATATCTACCACTGGCGCTATCACAAATAGCATAACCTACATTTTGAGTTTCTATACTACTTGTTATATTTAAAGCACTAGAACCTGAACCTATACTATTATAATAACCTATGAAAGAATTAACAGCTGTTAATGTAGTAGCAAAAACTTGTTGGTAACCACCACTAATGATAACCTGGTCCGGAAAAGTACCAACAGGTATAGGTATTGGAGAGACATTTAAAAGACCGAGACCAACTGCTAATTGACCAGAAGCTGCACCGTAACGGTCATAAGGAAGAATAAAAAAAGTCCATAGTCGATTAGTAGGAATATTAGAAACTATAGTTAATGTATTATTTTCTTGGTCGTAATACATAGACTGGACAAGAGCACCTACAGGCCAGAGTTGAAAGGTAGAAGCTGAGAAAGAGAAAATATCTGATTTGGTGATATAATCATGAATGAATATTTTATCTGATTGAGAGTAAAAGATAAGAGCATCGTTAATATCTACAGCACATGTGTCAGCTCCTGAGATATTAACGACATCTCCATCATAATAAGCTAAACGTTCTTCTGTTTGAGAATTCATATTTATGAGCCAAAGATCACCTCCAGATTGAGAAACACCAACTAAATAATCTTCGCGTTGGTTTTCAGCATAGGAGAGATCAGGAACTAAATTTACGAGACCACAGTTAGCATTGAAGGTATTATCGAGAGTAGAGAAAGGAAGAATAACATTATTTTTCATTCGAGGTTGAGGGTAATAATCAATGAGAGTTGGAGCTACAAACCCTACACTTGCTAGAGTACCTGCCGTGAAAGGGTTCATATTATTACTTAATAAGCCATTAACTAAATTATAAGCAGGGGTAACGTCAATTGAATTTTGACCTTGTAAATACTTATAAACTCTAGTTAAGGCATTAGAAGTTATTAAATCTGTTTTGAATAAAAGGGTATTACCTGAGACACCTATTGATACTCCCTGATCTTCTTGAAGTGTGCGAAGATTTAAGGCTCCAGTAGGTCCAATTGATATACCAACAGCAACACCAGAGCCTAAATTATTTAGAACACCGATAGTGCCAGTAGCACCTGTGGCTCCAGTAGGGCCAGTAGGACCAGTAGGGCCAGTAGAGCCAGTAGGGCCAGTAGGGCCTGTAGGACCAGTAGAACCTACTGATATTGGAACAAAATTTGTTATATTTGGTGATGTAGCAAACATATATTTATTTTAAATAAATATATTTAATTATGTGATTCTCTGACAAAGACACGATATATTAAATTCACATCTTGAAGTAGTGGGAAAAGTAACACGTTAAAAAGTAGGACTAGTTGCCCGCAACTACAACATACTGAATGATAGGTGAGAAGCACTACATATTTATAATACCGCGTGGTATTATTACCATCATTTTTTCCCACATTGTTAATACCTCCTATAATAGGAGGTGCCTCCACAAGGTTACCCCCTACCCGCATTTTTAATTTATTTTATTTTATTTTTATTATGGTCTAAAGAAAAACAAATTGAAATAAAATAAACTAAATAAACTAAAAGTACAAATAACACTACCAAGTTAACGTTCCAGATAAAATCTGCGATTCGTACCTCTGAAACTGTGTTTCTACTTTACCACAACCAAAAGTTTCAGTTTTAAGAAAAACAAACTGATTTAAAATAAAATAAATAAACTGAAACATACAAAGAAGTTATTATAACCATTTGAAATTCAGAAATTCTAGACATTGTCCACTAATCGCGGGCAAAATAGAAATTCTCTCTCTTGATACACCTAAACTCACTCCTTATCCAGTACCACTGGAACTCTCTACTTGATACCCCCTAAACTCACTCTCTACTTGATACCCCTAAACTCACTCCTTATCCAGTACCACTGGAACTCACTCTCTACTTGATACCCCCTAAACTCACTCCTTATCCAGTACCACTGGAACTCACTCTCTACTTGATACCCCCCTAAACTCACTCTCTACTTGATACCCCCATAAACTAACTCCTTATCCAGTACCACTGGAACTCACTCTCTACTTGATACCCCCTAAACTCACCAACTAACGAGTATCACTGGAACTCACTCCTTATCCAGTACCACTGGAACTCACCAACTAACGAGTATCAATGGAACTCACCAAGAAACGACTGACTCAACCAACTAACCATAAACATATGAAGAACATTAAAAATAAAAGTGATTCATGGGGTAGTACTAACTCTTAAATTATAGTTTTAAATGACGTATAATATACCCACAAGAGATACAGGACATCAAAAATAAAAGTGTTTCATGGGATAGTACCTTATGGAACACATAACGTTAAAAAACTGAGAGACACTATATTTTAACATATCCAATCTTACCCACAAGAGATACAGGACATCAAAAATAAAAGTGTTTCATGGGGTAGTACCTTGTTGTAGGACTAAAGAACATTAACCAACTAAATATACATATAAGTTATATGTATAGTAATAAATACATGAACAGTGAACCATTTGAAACACAAGATTTAAAATTATGTGGTTTGATAACGATTGTTGGAAAATCTGGATCTGGAAAAACGACGTTATTAAGAAGTATAATAAACAAATTATACAGTCAGGGTTTATATAAATGTTATGTTTTCAGTAGTACAGCGGATATATACAGAACAACAGATTATGACTTTGCAGCACCTGAGAACGTAAGAAAAATAAACATGAAACTTATTAAGAAAATCAAGTTAAAACAGGAAGTAATAGTTAAAAAAGCATCTACAAACAAGTTAATAGAACCGCGAAAAATAGCTATAGTACTTGATGATTTTATAGGAGATAGCAACGCTAACCTTAATAATAAATCAACAAGTATAATCTCACAGTTGGCAGTGTCTGGTAGGCACTATAAAATAACACTTATTGTATTGACTCAACATTTAAATAAGGCTCCACCAGTTATTCGTTTACAGAGTAACTACATATTTGTAACAAAAACAAATATGTCTACTATAACAGAATGTATTTTTCCGTTACAAACACAATATTTATCAAAGAAGGAATTATGGGATGTTTACAATAAACATACAAATACGAGGTATTCATCAATGATGATTCAAGATGTTGACCCATACGCTGATAATATAAAACTATTACAGCCAGCAAAGAAAATAAACTTTATAGATGATCCAATAGCAAGTGCTATAATAGCTGATGCTATAGAAAACCAATCTTCATTTGATTCAGAGGAACTTAAGAGCGATCAAACCGATGACCCCGATTGCAGCGACAATTAAACCTGTTTCAGTTATTACACTAGATGGACTAGGTAATATATCCTTTTCAAGATTTGATATTACATCACCAACAGAAAGGACCCCTTGTTCTACATAACCACCAGCAGATGATAAAGCGTTAGGTATAGAATGAACAACACCTGATATATCAGCTCTAATTTCATGTGCAGCTGAAGAAAGTCCTTCAACGGCATTATGCCCTGCTGTTGAGATTGCAGTTTCTGCGTGGTGTATATCATCACCTATTCTTCCTGCTTCTCTTATGATCTCTGATCTTGCATTATCAATATGTCGCCTAGCACTCCCTACAACTTTATGTGCATCTGAAGAAATAGTATTTCTTGCGCGTTCTATGATTGAAGCCATTTTATTTTATATTTAAGCTTTTAATTTTAAAGATTCTTCCAAAGCTTGAGTATCACGATAAGTTGTATAACTAAATCTCAACAAAATTTCACTGTTTAAATTAACATTTGGTGTTATATGGTTGTAACTATCAATCCATTTTGACACTGTAATAAATAATCTTTTGAATGAATGACCAGGTGAAAAAAATGCTATATTTTGTTTAAATGAATCAAGATGTTTTAATTCTACTATTCCGCCATAATCTGTAGAACTAAGGGGAATGACGAACTGGTGATTATCCAAATAAGTATCATTTGAGCAACAGTCAGAAGTCCAAGGTCTTATATGAAGCGCTAAACCCCATTCTCTATTAAAAATAGGCCATGGTGTAGTAAATATATTACCTAACGGTGAACGATGTTTTGGAACTCCTGGATATAAATTTCTACCATCTGATAATTGATTCATTCCTAGATTATAACCTGATGTTAGGGTTCCTTCCAAATCCAAAGAAAATAAACCAGTAGAAGTAAAATTTATCAGACCTGTTACAGCATCTATTGTCACAGTGTATGTATAACCATTTGGTGATAATGTGTTCATTTGGTTTTGGATATAAGCCATTAGTTGTGCTGGTGACATAAAATATGAAGGAAAAATAAAAGTTGTGGTAGGTGATATATAATTGATTTCTGACCATGAAAAACTTAAACCTTCGAGTGGCGCTATGTTATTCGCAAATGTTACATATTCAAGTTTTACTTCTTTTATATCTAGTAAAGGTTGTGTTAGTTCAAA
>JRYC01002635.1_pt1 | contig 14290 bp, 25 predicted proteins | sample 235301 | NCBI WGS metagenome assembly JRYC01 (sample SAMN03074211, study PRJNA261470) | activated sludge metagenome | biome: Common Effluent Treatment Plant; feature: Wastewater; material: Activated sludge; isolation source: activated biomass of a common effluent treatment plant treating...
ATGGAAGATGTATGGGAAGAGGATGGCAATACGCTGAAGCCTGGTTGCGTGAACTGGTCATGGGCCCGTAACTTCAATTGCAAGTATGTGAACCTGAGAATCGATATGCGTGATGGTGGATTCATCTTTACCGATGACACTGGTCAACGCATCAATTTGGAACAGCTGAAATGGCAGTACAAATCCGCAAAGGAGAGGGACCAAAATGGCTGATCATGAAGAGTACCGAATCAGAAGTGAGCGCCTGAAGACGAATCCCTTCTTCAAGAATTATAAAGAAGGTATTTGGGAAAGTCCTAACGGAACAAAGAGGGTCAAGACGGTCGTCAGTTATGAAGCTGAAATGATCAACCTTGATTTCGGTCATAATTGGTCCAGCTCAATTTATCCCGTTCTGTGGGATGAGTTGTTCAGCGAGTGGAAATACCTAGGACCTAAATGATCGATCCTAAGGACGATGGCGTCAGCCACATCAACGTCTATTCCAAAGGCGCAACCGAGTTAGGTCGGTATTTGACCAATTTCGGTGAGTGCAACATTGAGACGGAAGATGGGTTCTTTAGGACCGTTGAAGGGTACTGGTATTGGTTGGCTGTAGGAGACGATCGGCTTCGTAAAACCAGTGGGTGGGAATCGAAGAAGTTGGGTCGTGAATTGAGGGCTCCAGATTGGCCTAAAACAGAAGGCTTTGAACAGAAGATCATGAAAGCAATCATGATCAAGATGCAAACTCCTTGGTGCGTGGACCAGCTCATTAGGAGTGGAACCAAGCCGTTCTATCACTACTACGTGTATGGCTCGAAGGTAGTCATGGTAAAGGATGGTTTATGGATGATCAACTTGATTACGGAATTTAGAGATGAATTGGTAAGGAGTAAGTCATGAGCTTGAATAGTGAAATCGCATTCATGGATGCTTTGAATTCAGGAAGGTTGAAGAACCAAGACCTGAAAACCTTGAAGTTCTTGGAACTGATGGGTCCTCATACGTGGCAAGAGATGCAGTCTCACTTTGAGAGGATCTTGGGTAAGCGTATGAAAGATGCTACCTTCAGCAGCTCTGTTTCGAGATTGAATAAAGATGGGAAGATTAAGATAGTCGGAGACCGGTTCAACCCTTCGACTGGATTTATGAATTCAGTTTACGCTTTGGTGGACTGATGTTCGGTGAACGTGACGGCCGTGAGCCCATAGATAAAGCCATTCGAGAAGAGTGCTTCCATAAGTTCGGAGGCCATTGTGCTTATTGTGGGATCATCCTGAAGAAGAAAGGATGGCACGCAGACCACGTAATTCCATGGGCCAAGGGAGGCCCTGACGACATCATGAACTTGTTTCCAGCTTGCAAGGACTGCAACACATTGAAGAATGATTCTCATTTAGAGACGTTCCGTAGGACCATTGAGACTTACCATGAGAAGTGTGGGGTCGTGGTGGCGGCTCGTTTTGGATCAGTCCAGGTGATTGGTCCTATTAAGGTTGAGTTCTGGTTTGAAAAGCAAGGGTATCAATTCCCATACGACCTGATAAAGGCTATGATGGAGATTAACGAATGAAAGACGATCAACAGATCAAGGACATCATTAAGAAGATCAAGGGTGGGAAGAACCTACTCCTCACGGGTCCAGCTGGAACTGGTAAGTCGACTATTGTGAAGGCTTTGAAAGACCACTTCAAGTATCGATTGGCCGTAACCTCAACGACTGGGATCAGCGCATTGAATATTGGTGGTGGCACGATTCATAGCTTCAGCGGAATCGGCATCCATAGTGAGCCTGACGCAGTTGCAACCATTGCTGCTCAGATGAATTGGGGTAAAGTTAGAAAGAGGATTCAAACGACTGACGTAATCGTGGTAGATGAAGTCAGTATGCTCAGTGAGAAACAGATGGTCCTATTGGATCTGGTGTTCAAGCGAGCGTGCATGAATGAGATGCCTTTCGGTGGTAAAACCATGGTGTTCGTAGGTGACTTCTTGCAGCTGCCTCCTGTAGTGAAACGTGGAGAAGAGCATAACTGGATCTTTAATAGTCAAGTCTGGAAGGATGCTCAGATTGAGAATGTTCATCTGTACAAGATCCATCGCCAAACTGACCCTACCTTCTTGAGACACTTGATCGCCCTGAGATTCGGTTGGTGTGATGAAGAGACCAATGATTTCTTTCAAAGCAGGACCTTTGAAGAGTCTCAAATAGATGCATCCACACTCAGGTTCTTCAGCACGAACTTGGAAGCTGAGAGATTCAACCATAACAATTTGAACAACTTACCTGGTGAAGTCAGAGTCCATAAGGCTTACGTAGACGGCATCTCAGAACATTACATCAAGCAGATCAAACAGAATACTTTGGCCCAAGAAGTGTTGGAATTGAAGGTTGGTGCCAGGGTGATGTTCCTATCCAACTATAAACCTGAAGGGTCTGATGATTACCTTTGGGTGAATGGATCACTTGGAACCATCGTGGATTATAAGTTGAGAAACCCCGTGGTTGAATTGGATGAGAGTGGCCAAAGAGTCACCGTAGAGAAATATACGTGGAAGCTGCTTGATTGGGCTGAGAATGAATTAGCATGCTTTGAGCAGATCCCTTTGAAATTGGCCTATGGAGTCACCATCCATAAGAGCCAAGGATTGACCCTGACGAAGGCCGTAATTGACTGTAGAAGGATCTTCGCGGATGGACAAGCGTACGTGGCATTGAGCCGTGTAAAGACCAGCGATGGTCTCTTTTTGATCAACTGGAATCCAAAGCTTGTACGAGCTGATGCTGAAGCTGTAAAGTGGTATTTGGAATCGATGGAGGTACGGGATGAAAAAGATTGAGTTCCAAGACTTTATGACGTACGTAGGATACGAGATTCCTGCCATGGAATACCAAAGGATGGCAGATGCCACAGTTAAGTTCCGACTACATGGAGGATCTGACCTTCAGATTCGCTGTAGACCCGATGAGCTGAAGAGTTACATCCCAGAAAGATCAGTCCGTAAAGTCAAAGTCACGGTGATTGTGGAGGAGATTGAGTGAACATCTTCTGCTCAAGTCCTGACCCATTTGAATCGGCTAAATTCTTAGACAACAAACGTGTAGTCAAGATGGTGCTTGAGACTTGTCAGCTTTTGTCCACAGCTATCAATTTGTCTGGTGGCCAAGGTCCTTATAGATCCACCCACATGAATCATCCATGCTCCATTTGGACTCGTCAGAGTAAGCATAACTATAATTGGTTGGTGAAACACTTTGATGCACTTTTGAATGAATATACGAGAAGGTACGGAAGAGTGCACAAATGCCGGCAATACTTACGTGAGCTTTACGAAGGCGTTCAGTTTATTCCACATGGGCCATTTACACCTTTCCCTAATTGCACCACGTTCAAGCAGGTAGACAACGTGTATGAGGCGTATCGGCTGTACTTAAATGAGAAATGGCAGAACGATAAGCTGAAACCTAAATGGTCCTGACACCTATAGCTAAGTGTGTACACTTTCAAAAGTGTTGCACACAATATGATCACAATTCACGGATGAATCAGGCTCAGGTTAGTTTCTCACGGAGGAGATAGCCATACGGAGTGGTAGCACCATCCTGAGACGCCCTTATTTGGGTGAAGTCAATCACCTAAATCAGGAGCCTAGATGTGTGATCCGGAGAGACTATTAGAACGCCTTAATTCAGTGCTCGTAAGTGTACGCACACAAAACTCTGCCGCCGATATCCACGAGATCGGCAATATACGAAACACCACAATCATGTTGATCCAGGCCATAGAAGATAAGTCCATCTCAGATGAAGAGGCTTATAAGATGTGTCTACGGTTGGAAGATCAGGTGGTGAAGTTCTTCATCCGTAAATATGCGTATCTGGATCCTAAATTGAATCATTAAGCCAGGGTACAATCGTAGGTTCACCTTTTGGTGGGCAAAGGTTGTACCAATGAGCTATTGGGATCGATGGAAGAATAGTCGCCAGCAACGTTATTCAGGTAAATCTAAATTCAAGCAGGATGGGTCTTACCTACCCAAGGAAGCTGATCAAGTGATCGTGGATTGGCGTACAAGAAAAGGCTTCGCCAAGGACCAGTCTAAGCATCGCACCTGGTGCAAGTGTAGACGCTATCTCAAGCAACGTGGGAATAGAGAACATCGTAGATGGGTCAGTAAGATGATCCATCACCAACGATGGGATGAAATCTATTGGCATCAAGATATGTTTGTCTCCAGCTGGGATGCTTGCTAATAGAAATAGATCAACTTATTGCTGAGCTCAATGTGTTCATCAGAAAGCTCAAGCCTCAATTGGTGATTCTTCAATACGTCAATGAGCGTGTCCGTAAGCTTTTCTTTTGGGATGCCAGAGAAAGCCACCTCTAAATAGCTTGACCCATCCACATTAAAGATCGCCATACTTGGGAAGTCGTACCTAGAACGGCCGAAGTGCACTTTATATCTGAGATTCGTATGGGGCACAAATGCCGTACAAGTGAGCGTGTTGTCAGGAAGGGCTTGGTGAAGGATGGAGAGATTTTGGCCAAGTACGGACCTGATGACCAAGTCTTGTTCGTTGTGCCTTGGTGTGGATGAACGCTTGGCCATACGACTGAAACGTAGGTATTGCGATCTGCAATGGCGGCATATATAGCTGCGGCCGGTAGGGCTATACTTAGCTACGTTGAATTCTGTGTTTGGGAGCTTCGCCTTGCAATCATGGCAAATGGTGAAGTCCGGTGGGAGATCTACAGATGGAGGAGCAGGATCTGGTTTAGGATCTTGGGCTCGTCTATACTTTGCCTTAGTGCGTATCATAGGATCTCCATATATGCACACCATCATATCCAGATTGAGCGTGAGCGTGAACGACGATTGGTAGGATCTGTCTCGCTATGAGATCGCGCAAAGACGGCGCCGGCGCGCTCTGGTGCGCTTATAGGCGAGATCCTATCATAGCTGGAATGCAGTGTAAGTTATTGAAACTATACATCTTATATCCCCACCTGGGTCATATAGATCCTATCATAGGATCCTAGTGAGCGTGCGTCGCGTATCGAGGTGATCCAACTACACTTTTTGATTTACAAGTATAGCTGGTAGGGATACGATGTCTTTATATGGAGGTACGTATGTTGAAGATTTCTAATTATGGTCCAGGCAAATATATCGTTGAGAATGCTGATGGACGTATCCACATGTTGGGTTTAGATGCCTTGAAATGGAATCTGAAGAAGGTCTTTGGTTTGTCAGGTGCTGATGTTTTGGCCATTGTAGTTTCTTTAGGCGTTTCCGATTCAGTGAGCGTGGATTTAGAAAAGAAAGCTGCGTAATAGAGACTTTTCTGGTCCGGGAAAAATTTTAACTTAAGCGTTTATTTTAAGATGGAGGTTCCGCGTGTTGACCAATAAGAATGATTACGTGGCGTATGTTAAGTCGGTATTGGAGACTATTATGCCTGAGGACAAGGTAGTTGCTTCATACGATACCGGCCATGGTTTGTCCTTGGTCAGTGAGGATCTAGGTGATTCACCCATGACTTTATTCGTGGTACAAAATCGTGTAGCCAAAGTAATGCCTCCCATGATCAAGGATTCTGACGAGTGGGATGAGGCGTGGAACGCAGGGAAGAAATTGGTACGTGAGTTTATTGCAAGGAGGAATTCACATGAGTAAGCTTATAAAAGAATGGGCTGATCAGAATTGGACTGTTGGGCAATACACTCCTACAGAGACTTTCAAAGAAGTGACCAATCATTCGTGTGTTTGTAAGCCTGATCTTGGGCTTATCAGCTTATCTGGAGCTGCTGAAGATTTAGAAAGTCAAAAGTTGAGTGATTTGGTTAGTCAATCTCCTAAGCTTTACTTGTTGCTGGAGCATCTCTTTTTGAATACTAGGCTTGAAGTTTCTCCAGAGATGAATGACGAAATCCGAGAGACTCTAAAGAAAGCCAGAGGTGAGTAATGGATAAGCTACAAAACGTAAGGACCACTTTATCTGGTGACGTTGTGATCCTGAAGCGTCCAAATGAGATGCACTTTCATAGTCACAATGTGAGTTTGACCTTTGCTGAATACGAGTTCTTGGTCCACAATAAGGTGAGCCGGTTTGAGGTCTTGTACGAAGGAAGAAAGTCCAGAAAGGTGGATTGGGATCCAAAACTCCTTCAATATGCTCAGTTCCACGGAGTGTATTACTTGGTTCCGTACTCGACTAAATCTAAACTGGTCAGAAAAGGAGCGTAATATGAAAGTCTACGCAAAAGTAATGGTGGGTCCCAATTTATTGAACAATCCAGTTCAACACGACCTAGGTGTTGAGATTCATCATAACGGTAAAGTCTACTCAATTTCTGAGACTAACAACGGGCAACTTGTATTGAGGCTTAACTCCGGTGTCCAGTTGATCATAAAACCCAACGCCGCTAATTCAGTAGAACTAGACGGTGAGAAGTGATGTTCATTGAAGGTAGATCCTACAAATCGAAACTGAACGGCAAGATCTACCGATGCCGTAAGTCGACTGATGGCTATCTGCGGCTTTACTATGAGCATAAAGGCCAGACGTATTCGTTGGTCTGTGAACCTGGATGGAATTCAGGCCTTCATATTAACGATTTCGAGGAAATCTAATGAGTAAGGTTAGATTCATTTCAGATCTACACATTGGGCATAAGCTGATTGTCAGCATGGCCGAACACCGTGGTGGGATCACGTCGGTTGATGAACATGACCAATGGCTGATTGAGCAGTGGAATTCGGTCACTTCCAAGCACGATGTGGTGATCGTTCTAGGAGACGTTTGTTTCGATATGAAGAAACTACATCTCATCAAGAAGATGAAAGGGTCCAAGCATCTGTTGTTAGGGAATCACGATAAAGAATCGGCTAACAAATACTTGACCGTCTTTGACAAGATCATTGGCTTTCAAAAGTACAAAGGGATGGCGTGGTTGAGTCATGCTCCAATCCACCACGGCTCACTAAGAGGTAAGTTCAATATCCATGGGCATGTTCACCATCGAGAGGTCCAGGATTGGAGATACATAGCTGTCTGTGTAGAGCAGCTGCAAGGTAAGCCGATCCTATGGGAGGATCTGGTGATCATGATGAATGAAAGGACTCTTGCAAATGAAAGTCGATAATTCGATCATCGAGAAGATTCAAAAGCTGTTGGCATTGGCTAACTCTCCAAATGAACATGAAGCCAAAGCAGCAACTGCTCGTGCGAATGCACTCCTTTTGAAATACAATCTCAGCATGCAGCAAGTCGAAGGCCACCAATCGACTTATGTGGCAGATCCTATTGCAGACTCTGGTTTGACGTTGAAACCACATATTGATCAAATCACAAATCTCCTTCAAGAGTTCTTCTTTGTGAAGGTGATCATCTCCAGTGAATACCAAGGTCACTCATCTGGTGAGTTTGCTTGGAAGAAGTCTCCTCGTGCTCAATACCGTAAAGTGATCAAACTGGTAGGCACTATTGAGAACGTGAAGATTGCCACGTACATTTTTCAATACCTTGAGCCGTTGTATCCAAAACTTTGGAAGGACAAATACGAACGGAACGCTGAATTAAAGCCCAGTGACCGCAAGGCCTATTATATGGGTCTCACTGTTGGCATTGGTAAGTTGTTGGAAGAGACCAAATGGAAGGTTGAAGAGGAAATGGGGCTCGTCGTGGTCGAGGATCCTGCATTGAAGAAATTCACCGATGACATCACCAAAGGTAAATCTTACGGGTCCAGCTCTTCGTCTGATATTGACCCAGATGTATTCAAAGCAGGCGTAAAAGATGGCCAAAACATCACTCTACGTAAACCTATTGAGTCTGAACAGTCTCAAAATAGTACGGTTAAGCTAATCAAATCAACATGATACACCGACTTTATTTGTTGTACCTCTCGACTATACTAAAGTATAGTTATATCAAGAGGTGAGTTATGGACAAACGAGTAATGAAAGCTGGAGACCCGATTCGTGGATTCATGAACCAAACGGGTAAAGTCATGGCGTTCGCCGATTTCTGTGGCAAAGAATGCGTGTTCATGATTCGCTACGAGGACAACTCTAAGGGTCCTGGCGCGGCTGTCGAAAAGTACCAATGGATCAACGGTGCTTGGGAACTTCCTGACGATGAACGAGCGGTTCGTGCTGGGAGAGACTAATATGAAATACACGTCAACTCAAATTGGCAGATGCCTAACTGAAATCAAACTGGTCAACTTTGAACAGGTCTCAGCCCAATGCGTCCTATTCTTTACGGTCCCTCAAGTCCGTAATGTGGATGGTTTCACATTCAAGAGACTTGAAGAGCTGAACATTCGTATGACCAGTGACATGCCCAGATGTGGCCATGGCCAAAAGCTGTACGGCGTGCAGCCTGATAAATCGATAGTCAAATTGATGGAGATAGTCGATTCCAGTGACTAATTAGCTTTACTTTGTTTTCATTAAAAGGGATAATTGAACGTATTTACAACCTTTTTAGGTGGGGAGAGAACATGAAGAACTTTATCTTTGCAATGGCGTTGGCTGCTGCGTTTGCACTGAGTGGGTGCGGTACCAAGACTCAAGAATTGACAGTCGATGGTCGACCTGGTCAAGACGGAATCTCGATGGGAATCGATATTTCGAGCGTAGCTCCGAGCTGTTTGGCAGGTGGTTCTACGATCAAGTCATTCGTTGATTCAAATAGAAACAGTGAACTCGATGCTGATGAGATCATCAAGAAAGTTTCTGTGATCTGTAACGGCATCAACGGTACGAATGGTACCAACGGCATCGATGGAACGTCGGTATCTATTAGTACTGCGTCTGCTTCGTTGTGCCCGACTGGTGGTATCGTGTTGACCGCTGGATTGGTTACGACTCAAATTTGTAACGGCGAAAAAGGTGATATGGGTCCTGCTGGTACCAACGGCACAGACGGTGCAGCGGGTCCTCAAGGAGTTGCGGGTAAATCTGCATACGAAATTTGGTTGGCTGCAGGAAACACTGGTGACGAACAAGACTTTCTTGATTCGTTGGTCGGCGCTGACGGCCAAAATGGTACGAATGGTAGCAACGGTCTCTCTGCTTATCAAATTTGGTTGAGCCTTGGAAATACAGGTAGCGAAGCTCAATTCATCTCTGCACTTCAGGGTCCTCAAGGAACTGCAGGTGCCAATGGTTTGAATGGTTCCAACGGTGCATCGGCGTATGACATTTGGTTGAGTCTCGGTAACACTGGAACTCAGGCGCAATTCATCGCCTCTTTGAAAGGTGCGACTGGATCTACTGGTGCAACAGGTCCTCAGGGTCCTCAAGGTGTATCGGGTGGCGTTGGCAATATGACGCCTGTTCAATTGTGCCCTGGTGATTCTGCTTCATTCAAAGAATACGGATTCATCGTTGGTAGTGACTTGTACGCAGTCTACTTCGATAAGAACCAACCTATTGCGTTCTTGGCCAAATTGAATCCTGGTTCTTATGTGACCACGAACGGATCAAATTGTCACTTCACATACGCGAACAATGGATCGAACATCACATTGTCGAATGGATCTGGCACGACCACGGTTGCGATCGGTTCTTCGTCTGGTGGTAGCGGTAATACACTTGCAGGTTCATGCAACGTGATCAAAACTGCTGATTATCAATCAGAGCAACAGTTCCAATTCGCAGTCACTGGTATGGCTTCGTATTCAAGCTACACACTTGAAGTTACGTTCAACAACGGTGCTGCAGTGAATCAAGTTCAAGACTCTAACGGTGGTGCATCATCGTACAACAATCCACTGTACACGATCGCTCCTCAAAACCTGGCTACTGGATTCAACTTCTATGCTAAGCACAATGGTAACGTAGTGAATAAGCCTACGGTTGCCACTGCCAAAGTTAAGAAGAATGGTCAAGAAATGACTTGCTCGGTGAGCAATTAAGGAGCATGATATGAAATACGTAATGATTGCAATCGCACTGATGTTCTCGAGCATGGCATTTGCACAAGAATCTTGCAATGAGACGTGCAAGAAGATTGAACAAGACGTAAACACTCCAGTCCCTAAAGGATTGGAGGATGCTGAGATCATTATCCGCACTAAAGATGGCAAAGAAACCAAAATGAGTGCCAATGAGTTCAAGGTTGTTAAACGAAAACAACAGTTTAAGGTCACTGAACGGGTCGTGATCAAGACTGAGCCGATGCCTAAAGAGGCAATCGAACGTGGTCAAGCGTTGCTTCAAGAATATGTGGACAACGCTAAGCGCAAGAACAATAAGAACCTATTGATGTTGGGTCTTGCGTATGATTACACGAGTCTTGATTCTGAGGTCCAAGGCAACACCGTGAAGTTGTATTCAAACAAGGGTCCAGTGTTTGATCTGACCTACTTCCGCCGTCGATTGTTGGACACAAACATCGGTCTCGGTATTGGCATCAACACTAACGGATCTCCTCGTGGTGTTGTTGGCTTGGAGTTCTAAATGAAAGCACTTACAAGATGGTTACTCTTCTTGTGCGTAGGGCTGCCGTTTCAGGCGGCCGTTTACGTTTTGTATCCATTCGCTTGGCTTGCATGGCGATTGTTCGTCTATGAAGAACCAAAGGTTGGTAAAGACGTAGCTCTTCATGAGTGGCACACCGGTTTCGAAAACAAACGTGCACCCGACAATATGTATCTCGACACAATCGATGATCACGGACCATTCTGCATGTACGGTGCAATTGACGAAGATGCTATGCAGAACCTATTGGATGCCAAAGGGAATCCTGTTCGTAGAGTGAATGAGGATTGGTCACTCAATCAATGGCAAGTCTCTGGTGATGTGGTGATCAGCTGGTGCTTGTCATTCACATACAAAGGCATCGATCAATCGAAGCTAAAAGATACGCTGTTGAAGTTTGCCAATGCGTATTTGAAGAACCTTGGCGTTCAATCGTATGATGAAATCAATAACGGCGACGTATCAGCTAGGTGCAATAACTTTGGATTGAACTATTGCCCAGACTCTGATGCATGGAAGATTGGGCAACCTGCAGCGGGTCCTCAGTTCTATACCAGCTCAGCGTTGTTTGCACTTGCCAGCAAGTACTCATTCAAGTTCAAGGTTGTCTTTTGGCTTCATTGGATCTTGATGGGTGGATGGTACTGGGCATTTTGGCCCACTCTATGGACCAAAGACCGTCGATTGGTATATGTTCGTGATATGAGCATGCGTGCTCTGTATGTCCACAAATACGTATTCGGCAACCGTTGGTGGATTCGTAGACCGATGGAATTCATTACGTACGACACAACGTCGATTCGTAATGATCTGTGGTATGCAATGATGGGTTTCGATCCAGTGCATCCACTGCCACCTGCGATGGATGGATTCTTTAGTCAACAAGATGACTTTACGTCAAGGCTTGATGATCGAATGAATGGATATTATGGTTCAGCAATTATGGAACTGGCGAAACAGGCCAGGACTCTTAAATAGAGTCGAGATAACAAAGCTCTTTGACAATAGAATAGAAATAAGGAGGCCAAACGGGCAAGAAGAACAAGGATAAGAAGGCAGAGGCTAGCGAAGCTGTCGTTGAAGCGATGGAACAGTTGGCACCTCAAGAAGAACAGCAGGCAGAAGAGATCCAACAGCAAGAGGAAACAGCTGTTGAAGTCGAAGCTGACGCTGCTGTCGAGGAGAAAGAAGAATCTTTAATTCGCTCTAACGAGAAGGTTGAAGACGCTCTTAAAAGGCAATTGAAACGTTTCGAAGGTAAAGATTTGGGTGGTAATGAAATCACTCAGATTCGTACCATCGCTAAAGTTTTGTTGCAAGAAGAACTGCAGTTGACCGTATCGAAGAATCGTGAGATCACGATCGTGTCTGAAAAGGCAGGAACGTTAAAGATTCAGTTGAGTTAGATTGCTATAAAAGAAAGGCCGTAGGCTGATTTCCTACGGCCTTTGATGATACGCTTTATGTAATAAGATGCCACACCAGTTTCTCTGGAAGCTTCTGAGATAGATTCAAACGAGATACCAGTTTCTACGCATCTAACTGCTACGAACATATCTGATTTCGATTGCCTAATTTTAGATTTTGTAGACTCTGATTTAGGTTTCCCGTATTGAGAATGATTAGAACCAGACTGAGACCGCCTGTTTTTCAATCTAATTTCTTCTTGGCGTTCCAAAGATAGAGAATCCCAAACATTACCACCGTCTCCGCCTTTAGTGAAATTACAACACGGTTTGAGTTTTGAGATGAGTTTAATCTCTAATTGAAATGCTTGTTCTTTGGATAAGTTATCTTTGTAGATCTCTACGGAGACTCCGTATTTATCATGAAGCCTCTTCCAGTATTTGTTTCGTCTACGAAAGTCAAACGGTCGATAAGGTAATCCCATTCCTACGTAAATTACCTCACCGTTTGATCTATGAATATATACTTGATAGTTAGTCGAACTTTGAATCATAGGAACCAGACCACGATTTAGGAGCAGTCATTGGATTCTTAACTTGATCTGCGTACGGAATGAATATTCTCTTAGATGCTTTTCGTGTTTGAATATGAACCCACGTTTTAGTCCACCTGAAGTCTTCTAAGTAAAGATCTAAGTCTTTAAACAGTTGTAGATTTTCAAGAACCCACTCCCTAAATGATCCATCTGTGTCTTTAATATCAACGGCCATACATAATGTATGTGATGACTTCTTGGCCGCACCAGCAACTCCAGCATTGATTGCAGCAGGTCTGTATCCAGAAGTTACGGTCATTGGTTTTCCATATTTAGTACGGACTTTATTGATACGTTCTAATAGAATAGAGAGATTCTTCTCTTGATCTTTGTCAAGAGGGTATTGAACCTCTCTACCCATGAGAACTTCTTTCCGAGAAATCAACCCAATCTCCTACGTAATTCATCTTCAAATTCTTCTTTATTGTATCCAAATTTTTCAATAGTAGATAAATCCTCAACTTCTTGAAAATCTTTTGGAATGAATCCGTCGTCACCTTCTTTAAGATTTTGATCATAGTCCTCAGGATATTGAGCCATGTCCCTTTTAACCACCATGCTACCTTTAAGGAGCTCTAAGAAGTCTTTATATTCTTGGGTTCCTTTAATAGCGTCTAGGTCCTTTCTAGATTGTATAATTCGTTTCATAGGTTCTCCTAAAATTTTCATCCTCAAATTATAGCTGTTCGCGAAGATAAGATGCCCTCTCCAGGCTCCCATAAAGTTCTTCAGCTTAATTTTATCATCTTTTTGGAGGTATTGTCTAATCTTCCTTTTAGCTCCAACTACGGAACGTCTACGAAGTAACTTATATTTTATGAAGATCCTGTACCCAAGAAAGTTAATTCCCCTTGAGTTATGGGCTATACTCCATCGACTCCATCTTAGTTTCATTTCAGTGTCAATGAATTTAGTCAATTCTTTTTGTAAGTTTACTAAGTACTCTCTATCATCAGACAGAATTACGGTGTCGTCGATGTATCTACACCAGAATGGGACCTTTAAAACGTGAGTCAAATGGCGATCCAATATGTGACCATAGACGTTTGCAAGTAACTGACTCGTAAGATTTCCTACTGGCAGTCCTTTACCTTCTTTAGGATGAAATCTGGATAATAGATCTAAAGTCTTAGGACACCTGATTTTGCGTTCGACCTCTTTCCACAGTATAGTTCGGTCGATGCTATTGAAATAGTCTTTAAAGTCAAGTTTAAGATAGTACGAATTTGGATGTTTTCTTAAGTATGCCTGGACGTATTTAACGCCTTCGTGAGTTCCTCGTTCGGGTCTACAGGCGTAACTACCGTGAAGAAATACTCCTTCGAAAATAGGACCAATAACATTATGGATTGCATGTTGGACTACGCGGTCCCTAAATGGTAAAGCTCGAACAATTCTCTTTTTAGGGTCGTACACCGTGAAGACGTTGAATTCTCCAGGATGATACTGGCCAGCAACGACGCGATCAATCGTGTCATGAATATGTTTTCCGTCATATTCTTTATAACGAAGATATTCCATTGAATTCTTTTTTCCCAGAGAAGTTAATCTGTAGGCTTCCCAGAAGTTCTTTAGAGTGATTATTTTGTCGAATAAGTTTTTATGTTTTTGTCCCATAATATAAAAGTCAGCGCGACTTTCGAAAGCCTACTCGTCGCTATCTGAACCAATCAATGTATTTGCCGAAGCAGGAAGAATAAGGCTGACCACAAAAAGTAGGTTTGTACTCCGTAGTGTTCAAACCAGTCATAAACTTATGGTCACAGGCGGCGCGGAGGCCGATGTTCCAGTTCGAGTTCCAGGGGTAGTTGT
>JRYC01026013.1_pt1 | contig 14262 bp, 15 predicted proteins | sample 235301 | NCBI WGS metagenome assembly JRYC01 (sample SAMN03074211, study PRJNA261470) | activated sludge metagenome | biome: Common Effluent Treatment Plant; feature: Wastewater; material: Activated sludge; isolation source: activated biomass of a common effluent treatment plant treating...
TTTGATCGATAGGGGAGCTGCTGGTCTCAGGCCCGGTATCGAGGACCTTATCCGCCAGGCAAAGACCGAAGGCGTCCGATTGGCGATCGCCACCACGACCAGTCTCCCCAACGTCGAAAGCCTGATCCGCGCAACATTGGGGCGCGGCGCGCTGGCTGACTTTGAGGTCATTTCTGCGGGAGATATGGTCAAAGCAAAAAAACCAGCGCCCGATGTCTACTTGTTGGCGTTGCAGCGTCTGGGGCTTCCCCCGGAAGCCTGCCTCGCCCTGGAGGATTCGGTCAACGGGCTCCAATCCGCGCGCTCAGCTCAACTTCCGGTAGTTGTTACCAGGAGCATATACACGGACCATCAACATTTTCCAGAAGCCCTTGCGGTCGTATCCGATCTCCGCGCCCTCATTGAATCTGATGCTGATACGCGCATTCCGGGACGAGCAATCCTTGAGCGACTGCGCGCACTACGGGCCGGAATTTCGACCACTTGATTGACGTTAGCGTCAATTGAGTAGCATCAAACCCGCCGCTTGTGACGTCGTTTTTCCCACCCATTCGGGCTGTGACGGTTGCGCGCTGCAACAACTGCATTGCTGCGTTGCAGCAATCGAGCTTTTTGGCGTTGATTCAGTAGCCTAAATAGCATCTCACGCCGCTGTGAAATGAATTAGTTCAGCGTACTGGACAGGTCGGCGGACAAGAGAATGATCACGAGCTACGAATTCCGAAGAAGGAGCACGACAATGACGACTTTCAAAATGAAGGGTGTTGTCGCGGTACTGGCCTCCGTGTTGGCAATGAGCAGCGCCGCATCGGCAGCGGAGGATATGGCATCTGTAAAGAAGCTGACGCCCCATCATGGCGTTAGCTTCGATGTCGGCTCCAAGCGGGCGATTGCGTACTACCTCGGCAAAGGCGGTGTATGCAACCTGACGGTGCTGATGGCTGAGTCCAACGACAGCGATGAGGTGAAGGGTGCGGCAACCCGCATCAGCATCCCGGTGATCCCGACCAGGGTCGCGCGTATCGATACCGCTGAGGGCAAGACGCTTGAATTCAAGTGCGCACCCTCGGCGTCGGCAATGGCGGTCCGTGTGCTTGACCACGTCGCATTGGTCGTCCCCAAGACCTAAAGCACACCACGTGAACCGATTGCGGTTGCCGAAAGGGCGCGGGTTTCACCCACGCCCTTTTTCATTGGGGCCGAGCAATGCGACAGTGCCTGTTCACAGAATGAAGTTTCGCACAGTGATCCAAAACCCAACGATCCCCAGCGCTACATAAAAGATGCGCCGGAACAACTCGTCGGGAAGCCGTTCTGCCGCCCGGCTACCAAGCCATTGGCCCGCAAGTGCAGGTATGGTCACGATGGCAGACAGTAGCGTCAAGTTTCCAGGCAACAGATTGCGGCCTCCGAGACTTATGGCAATCGCAACTGACACCCACAAAAAGACGATCCCCATCGCTTGAATGAGCTTGGTGCGTTCGTATCCAAGCGAGCGCAAATAGAGCGTCGTGGGAAAGACATATACACCGGTAACGCCCGCGAGCAGGCCACTGACACCGCCCATCACAGGCGTTGCAATCGGTTCGTAACGGCCAGGGGCCGGCAGTTCGAGGTGAAAAAGACTAGAGACGGAATATATGAGAAGCATCGCACCCAACAATATAGTGAGTGTGTGCATTTCAGTGCGCGCAAGAATTCCGATGCCGAGCCAAATACCAATGGCAATAGTGAGCAGATAGGGCCACAGCCGCGCGATGATTTCGCGCTTATGAGGGCCATGGAACGCCTGAACGATATTCATAACGACTGTCGGAAAGATCACCAACGCGAGGGCCGTTCGTATGCCGTAAATGGGTCCAAGGATCGTCACTGCGACGAGCGGTGGACCAAAGCCAACGAAGCCTTTTACGAAGCCACCCAGTATGAAGGTCGCGAGTACTAGCGATAAAAATGAAGTCGATAGCGTAACCATTTTTGAAGTCTTACCGTGTATGCGCTCGCGATTATTCAAGTGATGTTTTACCACTTGAAGTGGTATCGCTCTCATTCATGACGATCGAGATGGGTTCCCGTTTAGCGGTCTGCTTTCGCGGCCGGACGTGACCGATACTCGCGGAGCATGCCGATGGTAAAGCAGTGGCTGTCGACTGGACTGGCGGCGCTTGTCGTAACTCTCTTCGTCGCCAACTTTATCTTGTTTAGCCGAGAGGCGACCAACCTCAACGAGCTTGTTGAGGCTTACCGGCAGCATCACGAAAAATACATTATCGCAACGCGCATGCGGCAAAGCACGAATGACCTCACTCGCTTGGCCAGAACATATGTGGCTACCGGCGATAAAAAGTTTCTCGATCAGTATCTAGAGATATTGAAGATTCGTAACGGTGAAAGCCCCGAACCCTCCAATTTTGACAGGATCTATTGGGACTATCTCGCGGTGGAAGGTCAGTCACCGCCTTCCATGCTGACGTCTCCGATTTCGTATCAAGAAGTCCTATCTAGGGGTGGTCTCAACGAGCACGAAATGGAACTTCTGACGCAGGCACGTCAGAAGTCCGATGAGCTTGCCGAGCTTGAGATGTCTATTTTCTCTCAAGCTGGGAAGCCGGGAAATCTCGCATCCGAGCGCTTGTTGTACGACGCAGACTACCATCGTCGGAAACTGGCGATCCTATCGCGTGTCAATGAGGTGCTTAAGAGTTTGGACGAGCGCTCCAGGATCAAGGTGCTTTCGATTCAAAAGGCCCATGAAACCGAAAATCGAACACAATACACGTTCTTCACGGCGCTGATTTTTGCGTGTGCAGCTTGGCTATTGCATTCATACCGTGCGAACAAGCTGGCGATAGATGAACTGGACCGTAAAGTGGCGGACCGCACATTGAGCTTGGTTGAGGCCAATCAGCAGCTCGAAACGGCAATCGCAAAAATCAAGACGCTGGAGGGATTACTCCCAATTTGCGCGTATTGCCACAATGTGCGCGACGACGACGGCAATTGGTGCCGGATTGAAGACTATATTTCGATGCGATCGGCAGCGCGGTTCACGCACGGCATGTGCCCGACCTGCTATCGACGCGAAGTCGCGAAGTTCAGATCCACACCCACGTCGAGCGCGTAGAGCTGCAGGGCAGTGCAACTAGGCTGGCGGTGCTATGTGGCGGATCGTGCCTGCCACAACATCTGTCTATCGTCAGCCCATTGCCTCAGCGAAACCGACAACAGCGCTTTCAAACATGCGACGGCCATCCGTGCCGCCCAGCGCCGTCTCATATAGCCGCTCGGGATGCGGCATCATTCCGACAATGCGTCCAGTCGCATCGGCAATGCCTGCAATATGATGCTGTGCACCGTTGGGATTTGCGCGGTCTGACACTTCACCTGACGCATCACAGTAACGCAGCACTACGCGGCCTTCGCCTTCAATGCGGTCAAGCGTTTCGGAGTCAGCGAAGAAGTTGCCTTCCGCATGCGCGATCGGCAACTTCACCACTTGTCCCTTGCGATAGGCGCGTGTGAAGAAACTCGTGTCGTTATCGATACGCAAATGCACATCACGGCAAATGAACTTCAGCGATCGGTTGCGCATCAATACGCCAGGCAGCAGGCCAGCCTCGCATAAGATCTGGAATCCGTTGCACACGCCAAGCACAGGGGTCCCCTCCTTCGCCTTGGCAATCACATCGCGCATGATCGGTGAGTGGGCCGCCATGGCGCCGCAGCGCAGATAGTCACCGTATGAAAAGCCGCCCGGAAGAACGATGAAATCGGAATGTGGCACCGAAGCGTCGCCGTGCCAGACCATGTTAACCCGAGCCCCCGTAATGCGCTCGATGGCGACCTTCATGTCGCGGTCGCAATTGGAGCCGGGGAAGACGATGACGGAAGCGCGCAGCATCGGGATTGGCCTCGAATTGACAATTGGAAGTGCCGACGCAACTGCACTTAACATCAATTCAATCTGGCTGCGATACCCTGAATGTGGGTAACGCCGGCGCAGGTGAACGTGGCCGTTCAAATTAAGCCAATCAATTCGGATGTGACTACAAGCTTGTTGGGTCCACCCAACAACACGATGGCTTTAACTGATTGACATTGCATGAGGTTTTTGTGGCGTGAAGCACTTCGCCGGCGTTGTCATGGACTCAATCGGCGGCCTGCTTCTTGTGGTTGGGCTGATCGTGTCGGGATATCACATCGTTGGATCTGTGATGACGCATCAACTGGTTGCTACGATCGTTGCCGTTCAGCCGCTTTGTCAGATCGAAGTTTGCTCCACCCGCCGGTGCCAATGGCGCAAGATCAATTGCGAGAGCATGTCGTGGCGGGAGGCCGAGGGCTCGAAAGTCCGCGCCAAGCCTTTTGCCAAGCTTTCATTTCTGGACACGCAGGGCCGTGAGCGGCAGGCGTGGAGTTCTTTTTCTAATCTTGAGATCGAACGCGCCGAAGTGGGTGATCGTATTCCGGTAGCTTATCAGAGCAAATCGCGGCCGCGCGCGATCAAGCCTGTGCCCTGGAATATCATTCAGATTTGGTTCGCAGGCGCGATGTTCGGTGCATTCCTCATGTTGTTGGGCCGCTGGATCTCTAGGACATCCGAGGAACGGCGCGTCGATCGAGGCGGAGCATCCACCCAAGGCTATGGGAAGGCAGAAATTCCTGCGAGGCAGCTCCCGCAGCGCGTCAACTCCGTCCAGCGCAATCGCCGATGGTTCGGCTGATTGCAATTTATTTCGATCCCTATTCCTCCGCAGGATCCGAGCTGGTGTCACCTTCGATCTTACGGCACGTACCTTTCTCCAAGGCAACGATTTCCCGGCCGCGGAATGTTGAGATCGAAATGGAAAGCGGCTCCGGCTTTATAACGGCAATGGTGAGCGTCTCAGCCTCGCTGAGCTTGTCGAGGGGCTTGGGTAACGGCGCCCAGAGCATCACCTCGCCCTTACCCGACAGCGTGAATGGGCAGCCGTTGGCACATGTATCGTGGACGAGTTTGAGGATGGAGGCGACGTGAACTTCGCTTTTACCGCTGACTTGCCAAGTCCCGGCAGGTGTATTGGGCGAGGCGTTAGCCGCCGAACCTTGCGGCTCCCGCTTCACCGTAATCTGGATCAATCCATTCGTCTTCTTGAAGGGTGTGAAGTCCATGCCGATGGCTTCCGTATCGCAACCGAAAGCGGCCGCGCTCCCCGGTGCCACCAGCTGTGCGCCTTCGGTGGCTTGCACGGAAGTGGGTTCGCGCTTGTCGGGAGTTGACGCCTCCTGAGCAACGCCGGGTGCGCCTGAAGCCGCTGCAACTGCCGTTGCAATCAGAAGGCATTTGAAACCGAATGCTGTGCACCCGCGCTTCATTTCAGCATCACCATTACCGCGATGGCCGCTGCAGCAACCGGCACCAGTATGAAGATCGCTGCCTTGAGAGCGAAGAAACGCATGGCCTTAGCGGCGTCTTGCCCGCGATCTGACGCATGATCTGGCCTAGCTTTTGCCGGTTCGTTCATCGGCCAGGGTCTCAGGCCTCAAGCTCGAACGAGTAGTTCTCGATCACGGTGTTGGCGAGCAACTCCTTGCACATCCGCTCCACGGCATCGCGTGCCTTGGCGGCATCTGTTTCATGGAGCTTCACCTCGATGTATTTGCCCTGACGGACGTCATCTATTCCGGAAAAGCCGAGGCGTGCCGAGCGCATGCTCGATGGCCTTGCCCTGCGGATCGAGGACGCCGTTCTTGAGCGTGATCTTGATGCGGGCTTTCATGGATATACTTCCCGAAAGAGTGGTGTTGAGCCTGCCCTCAGCGGCCGCAACCTGCGCTGGTTGCTGGCAATCTGCTCACGGCCGAGGCGTGTTGAACATGCTTGTGCCCGGAAACGGGGTCCGGGCACAAGGTCTGTCAGTGATTTATCCGACGTTGCGCTGCAACGGCGCTTCTCAGGCCTTGCCCGTGCCGTTGGAGGCGACGAGTACCGGACCGGCACCCTTGGGCGGGCGGTTTTCGTTGAGAACACCAAGCCGCTTGGCCACCTCCTGGTAGGCTTCCAGCATGCCGCCAAGGTCGCGGCGGAAGCGGTCCTTGTCGAGCTTTTCGCCCGATTGGATGTCCCACAAGCGGCAGCAGTCGGGGCTGATCTCATCGGCCAGAACGATCCGCATGTTGTCGTTCTCCCACATGCGGCCAAATTCGACCTTGAAGTCGACGAGACGGATACCGATGCCAAGGAACAGGCCAATGAGGAAGTCATTGATCCTGAGTGCCAGCGACATGATCTCTTCGATCTCGCCGGGCGTGGCCCAGCCGAACGCCGTGATGTGCTCTTCAGAGACCATCGGATCGTTCAGCTTGTCGTCCTTGTAGTAGAACTCGATCACCGAACGCGGCAGCGGCGAGCCTTCTTCGAGGCCCAACCGCGTTGAAAGGCTGCCGGCTGCGATGTTGCGCACGACGACTTCGAGCGGGATGATCTCGACTTCTCGGATCAACTGCTCGCGCATATTGATGCGCTTGATGAAGTGCGTCGGCACGCCGATTTCGCCCAGCCGTTGGAAGATCACTTCTGAAATGCGATTGTTCAGCACGCCCTTGCCTTCGATGAGTGCGTGCTTCTTTGCGTTGAACGCGGTGGCGTCATCCTTGAAATGCTGGATGAGCGTACCGGGCTCCGGGCCTTCGTAGAGCACCTTGGCCTTGCCTTCATAGACACGACGCCGCCTGTTCATAGGTAGTCCTCTGATCATTGAACTCGTTCTTGTTGTCGAATTGCTCAGATACGTAGTCGGGGGGAGTGTTTTATTTCGTTGCCTGCAAACCGGCGTCGGTGTTGACTCATTGAAGTTACAACAGGTTTTCCTGAAGTGAGCCAGAATAGACCGGACTTGCGGGCGCCGTCTTTTTTCGCTCTGACACTAGCCGAACCAGGGGGCGGAAACAATCTAGAGAAGGGGCCGGTTCGTGAACTCGGTAACCGGCCTGCCAAGCCGTTGATTTCGCCGGGAACGCGGGCTATTGCTCCCGGGCATCGATGGGTAGAAGTGTTGATGACGACAACCCTAACGTGTCAAATTGAAACGATTCGCGCAAAAATTGCGCAGCTCTGGAGGCTGGAATGACGACGTTCGATGAGCGGCAGAAGGGCTACGAAAAGATGTTCGCCCATGACGCGGAACTGAAATTCAAGGCCGAATCGCGGCGCAACAAGATGCTGGCGGAATGGGCCGGAGCAAAGCTTGGTCTTTCGGCTACGGAATTGGAGGAATACATCAAGGCCGTTCGCCGTGCGGAACTGCAGGAAAAGGGTGATGACGACGTCGTGCGCAAAGTCAAAGCGGATCTCGACGCCAAGGGGCTCGGTATTCCTGAAGCCGAAATCCGGAAGGTGATGATCGAATTCCTCGCCAAGGCTGTGACGGCCGTTGAAAGCGAGCGCAAGTAGGATTGTGCCCTTCAATTTGTGAATGTGGACGCGCCGTTAGAGCAGGTCAGAGGTCGTTTGGAACATGTCTGACCAATGTGATCTGCTCTCAATTCTGTGTTTGAGAGAACGGTTCAAGACTTCGATGGAAGCGACAATGCTTCCATCGAAGGCGTGAATCGGTCTCTCAAACAAAGGATTAGAGCAAGTCATATTGGCCAGATATTATTCGATCTAATCCTAGCCTGCTTTAGCTTATTGATTGGCCGCATCTTCTTCGACGAAACGGTGCCAACGTCGGCCTGCTGTCGCGGTTCACAGCTTAACCTTGATCCAACCGACGGCCATTAGCACAAGGCTATCGAACCCTTGGCGCATTACGCCTGCCTTTGCGACATCCTCTGCGGCAAACAGCGGCACTTCGCTCGTTGCCGATGTTGAGGAAGTGACCCGCAGTTTGGCAACCTCATCGCCGCGCTTGATCGGCGGTTTCAGAGGCCCCTTGTATATGATCTCAGCGCTCAGCTTCTGGTTGGCAGGATAACGCGGCAACACCACTGTCACACCATCCTTGCCCACGAGCGGCACATAGAAACGATCACCGCCCCAGACGCGCGCCGACCCGACCACCTCTTGATCCTTGAAGAGTTTGAACGGCGCGAACGAGCGGAATCCCCACTCGAGCAGACGGCGCGCCTCGTCTTTCCGATCGTTGGCAGACTTCAAGCCATTGACGACGACAATGAGCCGCTTGCCATCTTGCACTGCGGTTCCAACAAGACCGTAGCCAGCTTCCTTGGTGTAGCCCGTCTTCATTCCATCGGCGCCGATGTCGAGAAACAGCAGCGGATTGCGATTGATGAAGCGGTGCTTGCGGTACTTGAACTCCTTCTGTCCGAACAGCGGGAACTGCTCCGGATACTCCTGCATGAGGTAGCGGGCGAGCGTGGCGAGTTCGCGGGTCGTCATCAGATGGTCTGCGTTGTAGAGACCAGTGGCGTTACGGAAAGTCGATTTCGCGAGCCCGATGCGCCGCGCCTCCGCCGTCATCATGTCGGCGAACGCGCTCTCGCTGCCGGCCATGCTCTCGGCGATGGCGATGCAGGCGTCGTTGCCCGACTGGACGATGATGCCCTGCAGCAGCTCCTCGACCGTCGCCGTCTCGTTGACCGGCACGAACATCGCCGAGGTGCCGGAGGGCGCTCCGCCCGTACGCCAGGCGTTGACGCTCATGGTGACCGGATCGCTCGCCTTGATGGTGCCGGTCTTGAGCGCGCGGAACACGACCGCCAGTGTCATCAGCTTGCTCATGCTGGCTGGCGGCACCAGCTTGTCGGCATCGTGCTGGAACAGGACAGCCCCCGAATCGGCGTCCATCAGAATCGCGTGTCGCGCCTTGGTCGTATATGCAGACGCGGCAGTGGCCGCCGGCGCGACCTGTCCGGCCGCCGCAAATGCGAGCGTCGTGAATGACATGAGCGCAAGCGTTGACAGCACACATGCAGTGAACGACAGCATCTTGCGACGTCTGCGGTGCATTCGATCTTCCAATACTGTTGTTCTAATTGGAGAACTATCGATGCTGGCTCGCTGTCATGTCAACCGACTGCGGTGGCAATACCACGGCAGTCCCCGTGAATACGCGCCGACGTGAGGACGCGACCGTCGAATGTTTGCCTCGGGACGATTGGCAACTGCGCCGAGCTTCAGCGGCGGACAACGCTGCCGGTAGCATATGGCGCATTGGCGGCCTGGCGCCCGCCACCGAACCAGGGCTGCGCCGCCAGATGCTGGCGCTCGCGGCGATCGTCGCCATTGAGAGGCGCCCGCCCGGCGTAGCGCACGCGCACGTTGGTGAGCCCTTTGTGCTCGAAACCCAGGTGGTGCGCCGTCGCGTGCGACAGATCGATGATGCGTCCGCCCGAATAGGGTCCGCGATCGTTGATCCGCACGAGCACGGTACGGCCGTTGTCGAGATTGGTGACCCAGGCGTAGCTCGGCATCGGCAAGGTCGGATGCGCTGCCGACAGCGCGTGCTTGTCGAACACCTCGCCGTTGGCGGTGCGACGGCCGTGGAATTCATCGCCGTACCAGGAGGCGACGCCCGTGCGGTCGTATTGCGGATCCTCGCGCGGCACGTACCAGCGGCCAGCGATCGGAGTAGGGCGAGCCGAGCTTGAAGCGGCCGCCGCCCTTCGGCATCGCGTGCGGTCCTTCGATGACGCGCGGGCTCGCCACCTGCACCTTGGACGGCGGAAACATGTAAGACCGCGTGGTGGTCGACCACGATGCCGGAGTGCTGGTTCGCTCGTTGGCGCAGCCGGTGACTACGACCACCGTCGCGACGACGCCGAGCGCCGGCAATAGCGCATGCGGAGTCCGCATCAGCTGTCGCGCGGCGATCCGGCAGGAGCGCGCGTGGCTTCTGGCGACTTTACCAAGTTGCATACACCATTCCCTCGACCGCACGCGGTCGCGTCCCGTCTGTCGGACTTGATCGACACAGTTTCCATGCTCGCTGCGAAGCATGACCCGACGAGGTCCATATCATGGCAAAGTCGGCTTAGAATTCAGTAAAGCGTGGCCCGGCTTGAGCGGCTGTGGGAAAGCCTGTAGAGCATGGCGGCCGTGCCACGCCGTGCGCCGGAGTGGTGCACGGATGACTTGCCGATCGTGGTCCGATCCGGATGGGTGGCCGAGTGGTTTAAGGCAGCGGTCTTGAAAACCGCCGTGGGTGCAAGCCCACCGTGGGTTCGAATCCCACCCCATCCGCCAGCCCAGCACTCCAGGCAAGTCCAAGCCTGTCCAGACACTTCCAAGCCATCCAAATATTATCAATTAAACTAAGCTATTAGCAATCCTGTGCGCTGTAGGGGCCACCAAGCCTGTGCATTGCCATCCGCGTTTCAATGTGGGATGAAATGTGGGATGACATCAGCGCGGGAGGTGGACCTTGAACCGGAGATCCCGACGCCTATCGGCGGCCTTCGTGCGGCAGAAAAAGAAGCCCGGCCGACATGGCGACGGGGACGGGCTCTATCTGGTCGTCGATCCCTCTGGCGCCTCGCGCTGGGTGCTCCGCGTGCAGTCCGGCGGCCGACGCCGGGATGTGGGACTCGGCGGTACCAAGACGGTCAGCCTGGCGGAGGCTCGCGACCTCGCCCATGAGATCAGGCGCAAGGCCAAGGGCGGCATCGACCCTGTCGCCGCTCGTCGAGCCGAGCGTGTCGGTGTGCCGACATTCAAATCGATAGCTCAGATCGTGCATGCGGCCCACGTGGAGACATGGCGGAACGGTAAGCACCGAGCCCAGTGGATGTCGACACTTGAGACCTATGTGGTTCCATGCCTTGGTGAGGCTCCGATCAATCGCATCGAAGCCGGGGATGTTCTCAAGGTGATGTTACCAATCTGGACATCTAGGCCTGAGACGGCGCGTAGGGTGTTCCAACGGCTGAGTACCGTCTTCGATCACGCGACAGCGGCAGGACACCGCAGCGGCGAGAACCCCTGCCGAATTGCCGCGCTGGGCTTGCCCAAACAAAGCAGGAGCGTAAGGCACCACGCGGCGCTCCCCTATTCCCTGCTGCCGAACTTCATCGTGCAGCTTCGCGCATCGCGGAGCGCCGAGATCGTCAAGCTCGCCATCGAGTTCCTGATACTAACAGCGGCACGTTCCGGAGAGGTTCGCGGAGCCGCTGCGCACGAGATCGACTGGCGCGCTGGGCTGTGGACTATCCCCGCCGATCGCATGAAGGGTGAACGCGAGCACATCGTGCCACTCTCCGCCCCGGCTTTAGCCATCATCAAGCGGGCTCGAGAGCTGTCACCGGACACCAAACTGCTATTCCCGAGCACCCGCCATCCCGACAAAGCGCTTTCGGACATGGCACTGACGATGGTTTTGCGGAGACTTGGTACAGAGGTCACCGCGCATGGCTTCAGAAGTACCTTCCGGGATTGGTGCGCAGAGGAGACGGACTTTCCACGCGAGGTGGCAGAGATGGCCTTGGCGCACACGATTGGCAACAAGGTCGAGGCGGCCTATCGGCGCGGTCCGCTCTTGGAGAAGCGAAGACAGCTGATGGACAGATGGGCCGAGTTCGCGGTGGGCTAACCGCTGAAATCTGCGAGTTTTGTTGTAGGGGCGGTCCGGTTGCCATGACCGCTCCATCGTACTACTGCGAGCCAATCGCTGCGCACAGTACTCTCTCCTGCAAAAAATCGGGTTTCCACGATTGACTAGAGTTTGATGTCCACCGAATTCATTGACGACTACTGGGGCAAGGCGCACGCGGCGACCGTCGACGGACCACGTTGGCACCCGCTCGCCTGTCATGCACTCGACGTGGCAGCGGTTGCTGAAGTCGCCTTGGTCAACATGCCCGATCGACTTGCGCGCATGGCGGCCGTCGCAAACGCCGACGCGGCGTCCCTGCACCGCCTGCTCGTTCTACTTACAGCCCTCCATGATGTGGGAAAGTTCTCAGCTCAGTTCCAGGCAAAGTCCGAACTCGGTCCCCAGGGCATACAAGCCCCTCCTCCGCCCGGCGTGCGCCACGACGCCATCGGCTATTCCATGCTTGATAAACACTGGTCGGCGCTCGACGAAACACTGTCGGCCCACGTCGACGGTTGGCGTATGCACGGAGGACATCTTTGGGCTGCGGTCACAGGACATCATGGTCAGCCCGCGACAGAGCCGAGCCTGCATTGGGACCGAGCATATGGCGCCGCCAACAAAAGGGATGCCGCCGAGTTCATTCGCACCATTGCTCAACTCTTCGACAGGGCAAACCTATCGCCGCTGTGCCTGACAGGCTCGGCGACAGCGGTGTTTTCCTGGCATATGGCGGGGCTCGTCAACGTCTGCGACTGGATCGGTTCGAATCAGAGGTGGTTTCCGTATGTCGCGCCGCCGGCCGACCTGCACACGTATTGGACTTACGCTAAAGGCCAAGCTGAGATTGCAGTGCGCGAAGCGGGTATTCTGCCGACTGCAAGTGCAGGCGCGATTTCGCCATCCCAACTTCTTCCACATATCAAGGGTCCTCTGACACCATTGCAGGTCGCTGCGCAAGATTGCCGGCTGCCCGATGGACCGCTGCTCGCTATTGTGGAGGACGTCACCGGCGCCGGCAAAACTGAAGCGGCGCTGATCATCTCTGCGAGGCTGTTAGCGGAGCGGCGCGCTGGCGGTCTGTTCTTCGCGCTACCGACGATGGCGACCGCAAATGCGATGTATGATCGCCTGAGCGACAGCTATCGCCGACTGTTCAGTGACGCCGCGTCGCCCTCGCTCGTACTGGCGCACGGACGGCGCGCGTTGCACGACGGCTTCAGCCATTCCATTCTGGAAGCGCCGGGCGCCCAATCGTGGGGAGATGATCACCAAAGCCGAGAAACTTCCCAGACGCCAGCAGACCTGACGGCCAGCGCCGCATGTGTTGCCTGGATCGCCGACGACCGACGCAAGGCGTTCCTGGCCGATGTTGGCGTCGGCACGATAGATCAGGCCCTGCTCGGCGTGCTGCCGTCGCGGTTCCAGTCATTGCGACTGTGGGGCCTGGCGGATCGGGTGCTGATCGTCGACGAGGCTCACTCCTTCGATAGCTATCTCAGCCGCGAGTTGGAGACACTGCTCGAGTTCCACGCAGCGCTCGGAGGCTCGGCAGTAGTGTTGTCGGCCACGCTGAACTCGGTGACTCGTCATCGCCTCGTGGCAGCTTTCCGCAAGGGACTCGGGCTCCAGTCAAATACCGAGCCTGCGATTGACGCTTATCCGCTGCTAACGCTGGTCGGAGAACGTGAAAGCACCGCCCAGCCGATCGCTCCCCGGCCGGAAAGTGTGCGCGAGCTCGTCGTGCGGCGGATCGCGTCACCCGACGACGCAGCGGTGCATATCGCCGCCATGGTGCAGCGTGGCGCCGCGGTGGCGTGGATCCGGAACACGGTCGACGATGCCATCGCCGCGTTCGAAACCGTGCGCACGAAGGATTGCGAGCCGCTGCTGCTTCACGCGCGCTTCGCCATGGGTGACAGGCTGCGTCAGGAAGAAAACGTGCAGAAGCTGCTCGGCACAGGCAGCAACTGCGAGCAACGGCGCGGCGTCGTGGTGATCGGGACGCAGATACTCGAGCAGTCGCTGGATTATGATGTGGATGCAATGATCGTCGATCTTGCACCGGTCGACATGATCATTCAGCGCGCAGGGCGCCTGTGGCGTCACCCCTGGCGCAAGGGGAGACCGCTTCGCGAGAATGAACGCGAATTGCTACTGCTGTCGCCCGATCCCGACGGCGATGTAGCGGCCGATTGGTACCAGCGCCTCTCGCGAGGCGCCGCCGCCGTCTATTTCGATCACGGCTATGTCTGGCGCAGCGCCGGGGCGCTGGTCGGGCGCGACGGCGTCGGCGCTATCCGCACGTCCGACGGAATTCGCGGACTGCTCGCCGCCGTTTACGACGAGAGCCGCGCGCCGGCCATTCCGCAGGGGGTGGCACGAGCCACGCTCAAAGCCAATGGCGAGCGCATCGCGGCGCGCTCGCTCGCCGCCGGCAACAGTCTCGACGTTCGGCTCGGATACCTCGGCAACAATTCGTCGTGGCAGGCCGACACGGTGACGCCGACGCGGCTCGGGTTGCCGGTGACGGTGTTCCGGTTGGCACGTCGGTACGCAGGCGAGATCGTGCCGTGGCACCCGCTCGACGAGTGCGACGGGTACATGCCGCGGGCTTGGGCGTTGTCGGAGTGCGCCGTGCGCACGAGCATGGCTGCGGGCGTGCCCGTGGCAACCGGTGCTCTTGGCTGCGAGATCGAAGCGGCCAAGGCGTCGTGGCCGAAGTGGGAGC
>JRYC01004613.1_pt1 | contig 14243 bp, 7 predicted proteins | sample 235301 | NCBI WGS metagenome assembly JRYC01 (sample SAMN03074211, study PRJNA261470) | activated sludge metagenome | biome: Common Effluent Treatment Plant; feature: Wastewater; material: Activated sludge; isolation source: activated biomass of a common effluent treatment plant treating...
AGATATCGGAACTTGCACAGAAATATCCAATTGAAACCGGGCATGTAACAACCGGAATGTATGTAAAGACCTCTGTAGGCTGGGGAATGATTGACTCAATTGAATCCACGAAGGGATCCCAATTAAAAATAGTTTCTTTGGAAGACAGACAGGTCAAATACAACATCACTTTATACCCGGGGACAGTGCAGCAAATCAGAGCATATATTGATGTTCAAGAAAATGCGATGATCCTTTTAGAGAAGGGAACCTTCTTTCAGTGCGGCAATTGCGGTTTTATATCCCAACAACAGAACTTTATTTTGCGTCAACATACTCGAGAAGCACATAACGGTTTAAGTCCTTCATTTAGACCAATTTCGCCCCGAATAATTACCCGCGGCGAATTACAATTCAGCAATAAACAACCTGAGACATAAGAGACTCCTATGGCCATTCATCCACTTGAAACAACAAAACACATTCGCAAAACTTATTTACGGTATCTAAAAACAATCAAGCCATTTCAAGACGATGGCTTTAGGGAGGCGTTTTCATCTGCCCTCAATGAGTCAAACTTGCTAGTTAAAGGTCCGCTGGTCGAAATTGCATTACCGTATAAAAAAGATAAAAGCGTCAAAGATCTTGTTGAGGATGGAATTCTTTCACCAAAATTTGCAGACCTGAACTCCCCCGATCTGCCTTATGACCGTCCATTGTATGCTCATCAAGTTAAGGCAATTAAGAAAGCTGTATCTGAAAGGAACTTGATCGTGGCAACAGGTACAGGCTCAGGAAAGACAGAGACCTTCCTTGTTCCAATTTTGAATTACCTCTTTAGAGAAGAAGAAGCCGGCACTCTGGATCAACCTGGAGTCCGCGCCATGCTACTTTATCCAATGAATGCGCTAGCAAACGATCAAATGAAACGTTTGCGCCGATTACTACAAAACTACCCAAAGATTAATTTTGGACGCTATATTGGCGAGACTGATGATGTTCCTTCCAGGGATAGGGCAATAGATAATTTTAGAAAAATATATCCACAAGAGCCAATCCTCGATAGTGAGTTATTCACGCGAAATGAAATGCAATCGGCTCCCCCGCATATTTTACTTACAAACTATGCCATGCTTGAGTATTTGCTTCTTCGTCCCACAGACTCGGCATTGTTTGATGGAGAGACTGGCAAGCACTGGCGCTTTATTTCTTTGGATGAGGCACATGTATACGACGGCGCGAACGCTACCGAAATGGCAATGCTTTTGCGCCGTTTATCAGACCGTGTAGTTGGGGCTCAATTAGGTAAGTTACAAATTATTGCTACAAGCGCGACGCTTGGTGGTGGGAAGAAAGATTTTCCGGAAGTGATCGAATTCGCAAAAAATCTTTTCAACAAATCCTTTGAGTGGATAGAAGACGATCCAGAACGCCAAGATATAATTGAGGCAGATCGTGTCCCAATTGAAAGCCTCGGAAGTATTTGGGGATCGGGAAACGCCGTCATTTATAAAGATTTGGCTGATTTAGTTGAAAAACGCCCGACAGATGATTCGGCAATAATGAATTACATTGCGAATTTTGACGCACTTTTTCAAAAGCATAAAATTCCGGCACCACTCGAAATAGCGAATCGGGAAGCAAAAAAAGATACATCCGCCGCACTCCAGCGTTATCTTTACGAAATTCTGCGTGGTGATAAAAATGTTCACGCTGTATTAAATTTTCTCAAGGAGAAAAACGCCCGCCAATTAGAAGATTTGGCAAAAGATGTTTTTCCAGATGACCCAAATTCTCCAGAAGCATTAATTAACCTTGTTGCTCTCTCCGTCTTTGCTCGAGCAGATTTGGAGAGCATGCCACTGTTGCCCGCTCGTTATCATGTTTTTGCCAGAGCACTGGAAGGAGCATTTGTATGTTTGAATGAAGATGCTCACAAGAATCTACCCTCTGAAAAACAAAGCCGGCTGTTTCTTCGCAGGCAAAAATATTGCCCGCATTGCAAGAGCCGAGTATTTGAATTAGCAACTTGCACACGTTGTGGGACAGCTTACTTAATTGGTGAAGAAATTCCTGGTGCTAACATTAGTGACAAGAAGGAAGGTTTTGAACCTAAACCAAATGGGATGTATCTGCTTCAAAATAGTGTTTTGTACAACTCGCCGATAGCTAGAAAAACCGAATACTACACTCTCGAATCGAAGTTTTCTAAGATAGATGAAGATGAAGTAGTGTCTGATCCAGATTCCAGTCCTGATGATTTAAAAGAAAACATTAATCCAAGTGAGTTGTTGCTATGTCGTTCCTGTGGACAAATTAAATCCATTGGAGCAGCAAAGTGTGATTGCCAAGGATCGTTCATCAAAATCAATAGGGTGGATCTTGGCAGAAAACAAACCTTGCGTAGGTGTGTAAGTTGTTCAGTTCGTTCCAGTGGTGGTGTAGTTTATCGTTTTCTTACAGGACAAGATGCTCCAGTTAGTGTTCTCGCGGATGCTCTTTATCAGCATGTACCGGCTTCAAAAGTTATAGATAAGGATGAATTGCCGGGGCATGGTCGAAAAATGCTCAATTTTACAGACAGTCGCCAAAACGCTGCTTTTTTTGCCCCATATTTAGAACGCGCTCATGAAAGAAATCTCCGTCGCAGATTAATCATGCTAACTTTGGAAAAGGATCTTGAAGCGTCATCTGGGCAGCTTCGTCTACCATCTGTTATGGAACGCGTAATGTTCCGGACAAATGAAGAAAAGGTGTTTCCAGTAAGCGAATCCGATCAGGATCGAGAGAAGCGAGCTGCTACGTGGCTTATGCAGGAGTTTTCACCACCTTTGGATCGCAGAATTAGCTTGGAGGGATTAGGGCTACTGCGATTTGAGCCCGACATCCCAGAAAATTGGAAGTTGCCTGAATTCCTACAAAGTGATCCTTGGAATTTTACAAAGGATCAAGCCTTTCGTTTAATTATTAATCTTCTCAACACGCTTCGTTTTCAGGGCGCAATGTCTTATCTGTTAAACGAAAAAATGGACTTGTTTACGACGAACAAGGATGCATTTCATCCCCGCCAAAGAACGTCAAGTTTCAGAATTGACCAAGCCACAAAGGGCAAAGAAACAATTTTTAGTTGGCTGCCAACTGCTCCGTATGCAAACGCTCGGTCTGATTATTTGAAGCGAATACTTGAAAAAAGAAAATTCACTCTAAATATTGATGATTCTGTTAGAAATTTACTAACTGAATTGTGGAATTACTTATCGTCCACTACAAACCCGTGGAGCTATTGCTTTGAAAGCCGCGATATACCACGAGAGGGTACTGTCAAAAGAATTTCTCACAAATCCTGGAAAGTAATACCTACTGGGACTAATCATGATGGATGGATGATTTGTGATAAATGCCAGAATGTCACTTTTGGTTCAATCGACAGTGTGTGTACAACATACGCATGTGCTGGCAGCCTTACACCTCTTACAGAAAAATCTATTGGTTTCAAAGATAACCTGTATAAGGATGAATACCTAACTAGCAAACCCATTGTTCTACTTGCAAACGAACATACTGCTCAGTGGACTGCCCGTGAAGCAGCTAATGTGCAAAACCAATTCATTCAAGGCAAAATAAATGTATTAAGCTGTTCCACTACATTTGAATTGGGCGTAGATGTAGGAGATTTGCAAGCCGTTCTTATGCGAAACATGCCACCCACCACGGCAAACTACATTCAACGTGCAGGACGTGCTGGCCGTCGTACCGACTCAGCTGCATACGTTCTTACATTTGCCCAACGACGTTCTCATGACCTTAATTACTATAACAAGCCTGAGACAATGGTCTCTGGAAAAATAAAGCCACCTATCGCAGTTCTAAGCAACGAGAAGATTGTAAGGCGGCATCTACATTCAGTTATATTTTCCGCCTTCTTTCGCTGGGTCTATGAAAATTATGACAAAAGAACGTTTAAGACAGTATCTGACTTTTTGTTGGAAGGAGAAAATGTAAAAGGTATAGATCTGTTTAACAAGTTTGTTGGTCAGAAATTCCCGACCATCCAAGACTCTCTTATGCGAATAATACCTGGCGGATTACTGGACGAACTTGGTGTAAGAGATTGGACATGGATAACTGGTCTAACAAATCCTGACGAACCAAGATCATTCGATCTTGCTGTTAATGATTACAAGGATGAAATCGAGAAACTTGAACAGTTGCGAAAAGAAGCTCGTGAGCGAGATGATGTTCAAAGCGAAAAAGAGGCTGCTAGGTTACGAAAAATAATCGAGCAAATTCGTGACAGACAATTACTTGGCTTCTTGGGAACCAGAAATGTCCTACCGAAATATGGTTTTCCAACCGATGTTGTGGAGCTAAAAACCAACCACCTGTCAACTATTGAAGAAGCAACGAAAGTTCAACTAGAACGGGATCTTCGGATGGCGATTTCTGAATTTGCCCCTGGTAGTGAGGTAGTAGCCGCCAAACGAATTTGGCGAAGTAATGGCGTGCGTTTATTACCCAACAAAGAATGGGAAGAAATTTATTATGCCGTTTGCAAGGAATGTAAAAGGTTTCATTGGGGCTACTCAGAGTCTGAAATATCCCCAACTTGCAAATCATGTGCTGCAACGCTCCCATCGACTGCAAAATTTATCGTGCCTGAGCAGGGATTTATTGCAGCTAATGACACCGAAACTCCAGGCGAAACTGCCCCACAAAGAACATATGCTAGTCAAGTATTCTTCACAGAATATCGTAGTTCAAGAGATGATGTTAAAGATGAAAACGATCTTGAGCTTGACACTTCACTCACATCTTCTGACCTACGTGTATATAAGAAATATTCTCAGCATGGCTGGTTAGCTTTGGTTAATGATGGGTTTGGAAGAGGCTTTAAAATCTGCCGGCATTGTGGATGGTCGGAACCAATAGATTTCTCCCCGGGTCTCAAAGGCAAAACGATACACAAAAACCCACTGACAGGTAAGGATTGTAAAGGCGCTACAAGTTCCTATCACCTTGGTCATCGATTTATGACAGATGTGCTTGAGATAAGCCTTGATGGAAGGGAGCGATTATTATATGACCGCCCTGCCATGATGTCCTTAATGTACGCTCTGCTGGATGGAGCAAGTGAAGCTCTTGGCATTAGAAGAGATGATATCGACAGTACTTTATTCTATAAAGATTTTCAACGCCCTCCCCATATGATCTTGTTTGACTCGGTCCCAGGAGGCGCGGGTCATGTTGAGCGTATCAACAAAAAAATATTGCTGGTAACAGAGACTGCTCTCAACAAAGTGTCGAGTTGCGAATGTGGTGAGGATANNTTTATTGCCCTTGATTGGGCAAACTACGCGTTGGAATTGTCTTTGAACTCTGAAGATAAAAACAGATCAATTTCTCAACTGAACGCATGGTTATCATTGCAGGTCTCTGGAAATGAAGCTATTCGTAAAACATCAAACGTTCTTGGAAGAATTTGGTTTGATTCAAGCGAAGAAAAGAGTTACTTTAAATCTGAAGCTCAAAAAATAACTCTCGCAGCCAAGAAAAATGATAATGTCATTTTCCATTGGGGGATGGCAGTATTAACTTTTCCTTTTTTTCATGAAACTTGTTCTCAGATTGGACGGCTCCTTTCATTGCAAACATCTTTTACTCGTCAAGAAATCCATGTTCGAATGGCGGAAAAATATAGTAACCAAGGTACAATCCCAAGATCGATAGATCGTGTATTGCAAAGTCTTGTGGATTGGAGGCTACTCGAAAAAGTTTCTGCCAGGAATATAAGCGGTCAGCATCACAAAACTATCGATGTACGTATAAAAAAATGGCTATTAGAAGTAATGGTGTTTTCTGCTCAACAGAAAAGAATACCTCTAAATAGCTTTTATAAACTACCAGAGCTATTCGCATTTGAATTCAACGGTGACGTTGCCCAAATAGCCAATTCTTCAAAGAAAGTGAAGATTGAAAGGGATGGCGGGAATATAGAATATGTAAGTTGGGTTAATTAAATTTAATTACTTGACAAAGCCATTGATCCTTAATCCTGATCTTATCGCTTTAACTAAATCGACACTTCAAATGACGCTTGACTGTCTGATAAATGCAAAGAACTCCTATCGGCAGTAATAAGGTTTTGAGGAGAAAGCTATAAAATGACAGTTTCTCTTTCTGGAGAACGTTATATAGATTCACACCGATTTGTAGCTTATTGCAGGAGCATGAGAGCAAATCCAGATCTCACTTCTCGCGATTTGGAGCTGTACGAAAAGGAAGGCTTGCTTTTGCCAGTAGCGAGAATCATAAGTCCAAGTGATTATATTAATTTGAGGCAGGCTCAGTTTTCCGTGGGGGGAGATCCGGGAGCCGCGATTCCGGGATGGGAGGAGCTTGAGAAGTTGCTTTATGGAAGCAATCACGATAACTTGTTGCACAAATTTGATGCGGAATTTGATCGACAGAATAAGTATTTAATAAATCCAGCAAAGACGCGATTTCAAGCGTGGGACTCGTATCGGATTGAGGTTCAAAACTCAGCTGGCGAAACATATCTAAAAGAAAACGCAGCTCATTACTACCACCATTGGCAAATTTATCAGGTCTATGAATTACAGCATAAGTTTCCAATATTTTCAAAGTATCACCCCTTATATGAAGTCTTAGAAGCGACGATGCCGGCGTGGGCACAAAGCTATCATCCTGGAACGCCGAATCACCTGGTCGATCTTTATGGATATTATCAACGATTTGATGCGTTGTCGTTTTTTACAACCCTATACGCGAACGAGCAAGTAAAAACGTTCCTTCTGCCGGGTGGCAAGATTCGCTCACTTGACGAAACAAAGTTTGAAGAATATCTCGCTCGACAAAAGGAACATGCGCATTTTACATTGAACCAATTTGGCTTGAAAAACAGTATCGATTCTCTCTATGAATTTCTAAAATACCTTTTGGAATTGCAATATGATTTTCAAAGCCAGGAGAAGACACTACTGGTCAAAGAAGTCGAAAAAGATTTGTTTCATCTGGTCAGGTTCATTTTCTTTGTAACGGGTCAAAAGTTTGATCAAATTGGTCATACACTCAAACCTTTGACAGATTTTGGGATGCAGCGGCGATTTCGGCATCTCGACAAATCTCTTTTAGTCCAAGATGAAACGCGGGATGTGCTTCAGTACCTCCTCAAGGAATATAACCGTTTTCTTCCTAATTCCATGCTGTCAACTCAAGAACTTGATCAACTTGTAAATTTCTTCTTTTCAAAGCCACTCTTTATTTTTCCATACGCAGTCTATGAAATTCAAGAAAATTTGAACAATACCAAGTTGTTTCCCCGTACCTCGCTATATATCGGCCTTAGCAATCTTTCTGTAGGCTTCGAAACGTTTCTGCGCACATTGGTCAATGGCAACGGTCTATACGATCTTATCGTAAATTTGTATGGAAGGGACCCCGCGCAAAAGAGTCTCTGGCAGAATCAATTTAACACATATATACAGAACCATAGTGGTACTGGCACAGTCGCACGGCTCTATGATGTGGTTACTGACCCACACCTGAACGAAATTGCCAGAATGTTTTTAGTCTCTTATTATGCTAGAAATCTGGTAATGCACGAATACACCGAGGACAGTGAGTTCTTTGATCAGGTTTTTTCTAAGATTTACAATTCGAGTTGTTATGGATTGTTTTATACGTGGCAGTTTGCATTGAGACAAGGAATGGTTTAGCAATCATCGGTGAACAATCTCTTCAACTGAGCCGTGTTGTTTTCGTGGAGCGCCAATCGCCTACATCCGACAAACATAAACCTATCGGCACAAAGCAAATATCATAAGGCAAGTCGCAGTTGTGTCTCTACGCCGCGCGGCGCAGTTGGATGAGTCCATTTTGGCACAGGCATTACGTGGAGAGTTGGGGTAGAAGGGATGTTTATACGGTTCTGTTCAAAAGCGCAAAAATGTATACAAATTTCTAATGAACTACTACTTGTTAGATGGCGGAAATAATGCTATAAATACATAGAACAAATGAGCATGTTTGGGGACACCCAAATGAAGTTATCAAAGAGTAAGCGCCAAAAGCCCAATGTAATCATTTGCTGTAGCGGGGGAATCGATTCAACAGCATTAATTCACTACTATCTTAATGAAGGTTGTCAAGTGAACTGTGTTCACTTCGATTATGGGCAACCGGCCTTGAAGGCGGAGAAAAGAACCTTGAGGGGAATTGAAAAGCATTTTGAAATCAAGATCGAGTCGTTAGCTCTCCGCCCAAAGCCAAGCTATGCATCCAACGGAGAATGTTATGGCAGAAATGCTTTGTTCATTTTGAGCGCTATCAGCCTTATGAAGCAACCCAAAACGTTAATTAGCCTTGGCATTCATTCAAACTCAATTTATTACGATAGTTCAGAGGTATTCGTCCAGCAAACACAAGAAATCCTCTATGGATATTTTGGCGGGCTTGCACGATTTGATGTTACTTTCTTGAACTTCACAAAAAGGAATATTGTCGAATATTGTATAAAGAACGAAATACCCCTTGAGTTGACTCGCTCATGTGATCAGAGTTCCGGTAAGCCATGTGGGAAATGCTTATCATGTAAAGAAAGAGCAAGGGTGTTAAATGAACTCAATCAGTAATCTTTGTCGAAAAAGAAAAATAAAGTCTTTAGATATACAGACGCCCTTGCTTGTTCCATCCTTTTCCAGCAAGAATTTCATTGACATTGGCGAAACTTGGGAATATCTCAGCGAACAGATTCGGGACGTCGTTCTACTAAGCGCCTACGATCTATTTTATGGGCACATCAATCTGCCCCAAAAAGGTGCAGATGTAGTATTTATTGATAGTGGCGGATACGAAACCGCAGTTGAGTACGATTTATCCGAGACAGTTCACAAACCGTACCAACCTAAAGAATGGGATGTTAACAAGCATTGTTTGGNNTTTCTTCTAAAACCACATCAGACACCTTTTATCGAGCCAAACTTAATAGCCAGCAAGTCTGATGAACTGAGTCATTTTGACATTTTAGGTATAACAGAAAAGGAATTGGGCGAAACGATTCAAGATCGTGTTTTGAATCTTATAAACCTTAGAGCTTCTTTTGATCAAAATGGGTTGGATATCCCAATTCATATATTTGGATGCTTGGATCCAAGTTCTGTTTGGCTCTATTATTTGTGTGGTGCAGATATTTTTGACGGTCTTACGTGGTTGCGTTTTGTTTTTCAAGATAATTTGCCTGTTTATCGCAATTCATGGGCCGTAAAAAACAAGTTCATTACATACAACGAGAAAAATTTGCAAGCCCTCGCCTGGCAAAACAACTTAGCCACCCTGAAAGACCAACAAATAGAAATGGGTAAATATGTCTCGCAGCAAGATGTTGATTTAATACCCAAAGAAGTGCTGTCACTAATTCACTCTCTCGGCTTGCATATTCACTGATTTCATTGAAAGGAGTAATCTATGTCAAGTAGTGGTTATAGAAGCAGTAATCGTCCAAGCATACCCTTGGATGAGTTACAGGCTTNNATATGAAGCAGAAGCAAATGAAGTTATCGAAGATGCTCTGAAAGAATTCAATGATCGAGACATAGTGGGGATACATGAGCACCTTGATGTGATTGAAGATGCTCTTTCCTCATTAGTGGATGAGGATGGCGATATCCAGATGCTCTTTGGAGGATCAACATCAAAGCACACTTACGTAAACGGGCTTAGTGACATCGATACACTTGTATGTCTCAACGATACTTCATTAGCCGATAAGTCCCCCAATGATGTCATTAAAATCTTTGCGAAGATTCTTCAAGACAGGTTACCAAGAACAGAAGTAAGCGCAGGAGATTTGGCAGTTACTGTAAGATTTTCGGATGGACATGAATTGCAACTTCTGCCTGCTGTGAGAACAGCACAAGGATTTAGAATTGCTTCACCTGGAGAAAACAGGTGGAGTAATGTTATCGCACCAGATCGTTTTGCCAAAAAACTTACACAGGTAAATCAAAAACTTAGCAACAAGGTCGTCCCAGTAATCAAATTGGTAAAGTCGATCAACGAAAAATTACCAAAGCAGAGCCGCCTATCGGGCTACCATCTTGAGTCTTTAGCAATTGAGGCATTCGAAAACTATGGTGGTCCTCGTACTGCCTACGATATGGTTAAACACTTCTTTAAAGAAGCACAGACGAGGGTTTTATCTCCTATTGCTGACAATACAGGACAATCAATACACGTAGATGATTATTTGGGGTCAAAAGGAAGCCAGCAACGTGCTCGCGTCTCCAACGCTATTGAAAATATAGTAGGGAGAATCGAGAGGGCTGAGAATGCAAGAAATATCGACTTGTGGAAGGAGATTGTTGAATTATGAGATCCAAAGACCTTAGAATAAAGGAATTAAAGTCTTTAAGGGACAAAGCGAATCTGCTGGCGTCCATGCACAGCAGGATGTCGGATATTTATCTCCTCTGGCATAAAGTTATTTCCTCTTTGATTCTGACATTCACTACATTTCTCATTGGGCTGACCTTTATCTCTGATGAGTTTGTCGAGCAGAGTATTGGGCTTCACCCTTTCGTACTTAAATGGATTGTAGGTATTACTTCAATATTAACATTTCTCGGAGTGCTCCTATTAACGGAGTGGGGATTCCAAGGAAAAGCTGTCGAACATCGTGAAGCTGTTAGGTTTTACTTTAGAATCGTGAATAAGATACGTAAGTGGCTGGATAATGCCGTTGAAATAACGCCCGAGATGGTGGAGGAAATTCGCGCAGACTACTCGCAGACACAATCTATTCCTAAGATTCCTGATTCTCGATTTCTAAAATTAAAACAATGGCATTTGAGAAAGTTAGCAATAAGTAGAGAAATGGAGAAAAATCCATTTTTGTCTATCAAAGAAGTTTCAACTCATGCACAAAAATCCCAAAAGGATACTGAGTAATTTAAAACTTGTTAAAACAAAAAAGCCCCTGATTCTTTGAAAATCAGGGGCTTGATGTCTATATAAACCTAAACCTTACCAGGTATTGTTGCAGCCTTTCATGCGAGATTACCCTTCCGCTGTAGTCTTCCCGCCATGACCCATCTTCCATCGGGGTATACACCAGCGGCTTTCTCGCCGGCAACACCAACCCGCATTGGAACGGCAATCGAGTCTCGAACAACCGTCGGCGTTCCTCTCTGCGTCTGCGGAATAACTCTCTTTTGCTCAGTCCCTTCTTTGGCAATTCACCCGTAAAAAGGGGTGCTTGCACCTGGATTAGCTTCTTATCGGAATATGCCGTGCGGGTACTTGGTTTGCTCTGGGCACGAACACTTCTCCCAGATGTGGAACTAATCCCTGCACACTTGGGACCCATGCCGATAGCAATGCTCAGGGGAGATTTCAACCGCCGACCACATTTTTTGCATCTTGGTTGTTTTTCCATCTTGACCTCCATTATAGGATAGCGCAGTCCGGGCTGCCCACCCGGACTGCTGTCGTTTCTCTGCATTCTTCATATCTTTTTGCGACTGTAGAATGCAAGGCTTAGAAAAGCGACACTTGATTTTGCGTCGTTTGCTTGGGACGTGCTCTGCCGGCAACTCTTCCTACAACACCTTTGTTGGTCATCCAGTCAGACCAGGAAATTGTCTTGGGCATTTCTGGGACAGGCAACTGCGCACTTGGAGCTGTTGGACATCCCATTGGAGAATTTGAGACAACCACTTCATCGGCAAACAGGGATTGCAGGTCAGGCAAGTCTGCCGACTCCAGCGCTTCGCGTGCCAACTTCATCAGGATGTCCCCTTCTTCCTCAGGAACAATGGCACCGCCAACATTATCACCATACAACAACTGGGCAGCTTTCATTTTCGCACCAATAAGCGCCAGAGCACGTGACTCCATTGTGTCGTTGTAGACCGAGAAGATTGCCTTGACTGGTTTCGTCTGACCCAAGCGCCAAACCCGTCTGAGGCTTTGCCAAAGCACATATAGTGAGTATTCGATCTCAAGGAACACAACGGACGAGAAGGCGATCAGATCCAACCCGGTTGCCACGAGTTTAGGATTCACCACCAGAGCGTCCAACCCAATGACACGCCGCGCGATCCATTCCTCGCGTTTGCGTGGATTGACACCGCTGGATAGAACCTCAGCGCGTACCCCACCGTCCCGCAGGATTTTCAGGATACGATCCTGAATGTCCCGCGTTCCGGTTTGACGCAGGTAGATTAACACCTTGCGTCCTTGCTGGCGTTCAGCACGGCAGAAATCCACCAGCCACGACTCTTTGGGCATGGTCTCTTCATCGACCACAGCCGGCAGTTCCATCAGTTCTTTTCGTCTAATCACTTCTCCTTTCTGATTAACTTCATCCACCTCCACGACTTCATTTCGGAAGGCGGAATTTGGGCGTGCCAGAGTCCATTGCAACCAGGTGGAAAGATATCGTCGGTTTTTGATCGCCAGGTCACGCAGTTTCTTCGCCATCGAACGATATTGCCCACCCTGTTCATCGGTCATCGTGAGTGTCACTACTTCTTCCGCATAGTGAGGCAGGGCAAGTCCCAGGTCTTTCAGGGAGAGGAATACAGTCGTATCGAGCAGGCGGTTCACAATGGCAGGAGAGATTCCAGGTTGTTCCTTGGCTTGATTCTGGTATCGCCGATTTCCAGTGAAGCCATCCTCATCACCATCTTCCGTGGCGCGTTTGCTCTTGCGAGTCATCTCAAGAACACCATACAACCTCGCCCAGCGTTTTTCATCGTTGAAGGCAAAGTCTTTTCGCACACTGGCATTCAGGCGATGGAGCAGCCAAAAGATGGATGTGCTACGACCGCCAAAGAAGGTTCCGGTCAAGGTTAGGGTGTATTTGGTTGAGGCAACCAATTGATGAAAAGCGATACCGCGATCCGATGCTTTGGCTGCGAGTTCGTGACATTCGTCCGCGATCAGCAGCTTGAATGCGCCCCTGGCTTGTTTCGCAATGTATTCGGCGATTGCCCATCTGCGACCGGTGAATTGGAACAACGGTGTGTCGCAAATCCGTCTTCCCCAAACCGGCTTCCTGTTTTCATCACTTACAAGCCTGCCTTTATCGTCGAGTTCATATCCGCTGATCTCAGTCTCACAAAATCGGCGTTTGTCACCAAGGTCATCAAGGCTGGTTGCCACCTTGGTAAAACCACCCGGCAGATTGATCTGAATTGGCGATCCGCATGTTGGGCATGTCAGGGCTTCAAATACCCGCCCATCTTCATCATCCACAAACCTTTTACGTGTCACGGCATGTTCCCAACCTGCGCCATACTTTGCAGAGGTATGGGCAATGACGGCAACAGGTTTTTTGCCAAGCTCTCCTGACTTATAGAGTTGCAAGAACCTGCGCACATCATTTACATCGCCCGGATCATCCGCATTGCGACCAATCCGCTTCAGTTCCATTGCTCTTGCGCCAGGGATGGTCTCTTCGATTTCCCTGATCCATTTGGGCACAAGATGAGGTGGACATACCACAATGGCAGGATAGGCATTCAGAAGTTCCATGACCGCTGAACCCACCGAGCTTTTCCCCACGCCCATCTCGCCCTGCACGTTACCAACGCCATGTTTCTTTATTGCCCTTGCAACGCCGGCTGCGATATGACGTTGTGTTGGCAACACCCCCGGTTTCTCCTGTCCGGGCAATGGCTTGCGCTTTGTTCCTAACATATCCAGGATCGCGGTCTCTTCCTGAGTCGGGTCGAAGTTATACAATGGTCGATATGTGGACAGGATGTGTGCGCCAATCTGGTCGCCATACTTATGCATGAATTTGGAAAGCGGCTCGACAGTATCAATGATCTCAATCCCAGTTTGACGCAGGATAGCAACCGTGGACACGAAGCGATCCCGAAAGACCTCCGATGTCATGTTGCCCTTCTTGTCCGTGGTCTCCTCGACTTTCTCAGTAACCTTCACCACGCGCCCCTTTACCAACATCGGCATTCCATCCTCATCATTCAAGTGCAGCGTTCCCATCATGCCGGACGCCATCAACATCGCGATGTGTCCCTTCTTTAATGGCATGACCGGCTGTTTTAATTCCCCCAAGCCACGCGATGGGTTAAGCAGGTCCAGCCATTCCTTCGAGGAATGCAATCCACGGTTCTTTGTAGCGTCCACGATCTCTTCCGGTTGCCAGTCGAGACGGGAAAAGCGGATGGGTTGTCCTCCCGATCCTTTGTCGATCGCAGGCAGTAATTCATACAACGGTT
>JRYC01001795.1_pt1 | contig 14155 bp, 21 predicted proteins | sample 235301 | NCBI WGS metagenome assembly JRYC01 (sample SAMN03074211, study PRJNA261470) | activated sludge metagenome | biome: Common Effluent Treatment Plant; feature: Wastewater; material: Activated sludge; isolation source: activated biomass of a common effluent treatment plant treating...
GAGCGATGCCGCCTCCAGGGCGCGAGCCTCGGCGGTGGCGCGGCGGTAGGATGCGGCCAGCTCATCGGCCGACCTGGCCGTGGCCGCCATCGTGCCCTGCATCGCCTCCTGGGAGGCCTTCAGCGCCTCGCTCGCCGCCTTGGCGTTGTCGGCGTCGCGGCCGAAGCCGAGCAAGGCTCCGGCGGCGATGGCGGCGATCGAGGCGACCGTGCCGATGGCAGCACCCGCCGGCCCGAACGCGCCGGCGATCTGGCTGCCCTGCTGGACGAACACGGTCAGTGGATTGGCGCCCGCCTGAAGCTGGACCACCATGTCCTGAACCTGGTAGCCGGCCGTGGCGAGCGCCGCCCGCATGCGGGCGCTGCCGGCGACCGTGCGCTGCTCCAGGCCGAGCAGGGCCTGGCCGGCACGGCTCGCCGCCGGCGGCAGTCGGCCAAGCTCCCGCTCGCCGGTATCGCCGATGGCGCGGAACTCGCGGACGATGGCCTCGCCGCCGAGGGGCTCCAGCCGGACACCTACCTTCTCCAAGGCCATTGTCAGTCCTCCGGGGCGCCGATGATGCCGAGATTGCGCATGGTCACGCCGTCGCGGTCGACGCGAGCGAACCACAGCTCGCCGCCGACGGCGCTGATCGAATGCGCCATGGACCAGGTGGCCTGGTCGCGGGCGAGCGAGCGGTGGAACGACTCGACCTCCAGGTCGCCGCCGTTGGCGGAGAGCGCCCACAGGATCTCGGTGCCGCGGCTCATCGCCGACGTGGGCGGCAGCGGCCCGACGGAGTGACCCTGGTCGAGCCGATGCGGCGCGAAGCCGTCCGCGTCCAGGAACATGAAGGCCAAGGCCCTGTCCTCACGCTCCGACCAGCCGGCCACGAAGATTCGCATGGGCTGCCCCGGCATGGCCGCGGCGACCCCGCGCAATATGTCGGGCATTTCGTCCGCGGTCTGGTCGAGGCCGCCGGTGTCGACCGCCTCCAGCCCCCGCCGGACCCCGAGGACCGGCGCCAAGGCGCCCGCGCCTGTCACGATCAGCCGCCGGGCGGGCAGGATGGAGATCTTCCCGGCGTAGCCGCAGATCGCCGGCGGTGGCTCGCCCAGGCCCCGCAGAGTGTCCGGCGCGTGGAACCCGCCATCCATCGCGACCGTGACCATGCGGTCGAAGGACGTGTGGGCAGTCATCGCGCTGTCGGCACTCACCCAGGCGCAGGTCGGCGTAACGGTGACGTTGACCGCTGTCACGGCACGCACCGATTGCAGGCCAGTGTTCCGCCCATGCCGGTGGCGGCTGCCGCGGCGCCACCCGCCGCTGCGCCCAGGAGGCCGCCGCCGGCCGCAGTGGCGGCCCACTGGCCGGTGGCGGCCGAAGCGGCGACGAGGGCCAGCAAGGCGGCCGTTCGCACCGTCTTGGCGTTGCCCCCCTGGCCGCCCTGCGGCACAGGCAGGGCCGTCATCTGCACGCCGGGCTTTGGCCTCGTCAGATGCCACGCGGGCCGAGGCACCAAACGGTCACCCACGGCGACGGCCAGGAAGGGCCGAAGCCGCGGCGGCAGGTCGAGCCGGTCGACGATCTCGGCGACCGTCAGGCCGGCCGGGGCCGTGGTGCGGGTGGCCGAGCCGAACAGGTGCACACGGTAAAGGACCTCGACCTCAGTGGAGCTGCTGCTCATCGGTCGCCTCCTTCTGCGGTCCCAGGTCCTCGCCGGTCAGGCGGTCGTCGCGATCGACGATCGTGCGGGCCAGCGCGTGCATGTGCACGGCCTCGTTGATGACCGCCTCGCACATCACCCGCATCTCCAGCGGCCAGTCGAGCCGGTGGACGTCGTGGCTCAGCTCCGCGAGCCTGTGGAAGCTCGCCGCGAGCTGGTCGCGCCGACGTTCAGCCATCAGAGGATCCCGCCCGCGCGAGGGTCATGGCCGAGGTGCAAGGCGACCGACACGCGGGCGGGGCTCCAGGCCGGGCCTGCCGTCGGCCCGGTTCCTTGGCGCGGCGGCCGTGAGGCGGCCTTGGGGCAGGCGTGCGGCACCGCGTCCATCCGCCGGGCAAGGAAGACCGGGCGGGCGAATGGGCATCAGACGGCGATCCGGGCGGCGGTGTAGCGCTCGGGTGCGGCGGCGCGGAAGATGCGGTCCCAGCCGTGGTTGTTGTCCGGCCGGGCACCGGTGCCGTGGGCGGTGATCAGCGTCTCGCTCGAGGCCGAGCCGGCGCGGAGCCGCTGCAGCTCGGCGCGGACATCATGGATCGAGTAGCCCTCGGCGATGAAGCGCTCGGCCAGGCCGGGGAAGCCGGCGACGGCGCAGAGGTCCATGACCTTCTGCACGTGGGTGCTGACGTCGACGTGCATGGCGCTCACTCCACCTCCAGGCCGAGGACGCCGGCCACGGAGGCATCGGGCCGGCGGTCGAAGTGGAGGCCCGCGCCCGCTGCCTCGGCGATCAGCGACGCTTCCTCGAGCTCCAGTTGCGCCAACTCGGTCCTCGCGGTGGCCAGCCGGGCCGCCTTCTCCGCCGGGCTGATACCGGGGCCGAAGATCTGCACATGCTCGGCGCACAACGCCTTCAGGCCGCTGGCGAGCGCGGTCGGGTTGCAGATGGCGAGCAGGCGCAACGTCTTGTTCAGCTCGGCCTCGAAGGTCAGATGGGCCGGTCCTTCGGACACCAGCCCGCTCAGGCTCAGCATCTGCAGGGGCTCGTAGGCGGCCAGCTCCGCGACGCGCGCGTCGACACGGGCGCCGTACTCGACGGCGTCGAACGGTGCCTCGCTGACCTCGTCGATCTCGGCCTTCAGCTCGAAAATCCGCGCGCGCTGCGCGGCCAGGGCCCGCCTCATCTCGGCGGCGGCGGCCGTCACCGTCGCCCTGGCGGCGGCGGCGTTGCGGGCGGCGGTCAGGGCCGTTCGGGCCGGGTTGGGGGGCGTTTCGCTCATGCTGCGATCCTCGGATGGAGACGGGCCTCGGGCACGCCGCGGCGGCGCAGCTCGGCGGCACAGGCATCGCGGAGCCGGGCCAGCTCCTGCGCCCGCTCCCGCGCGCGGCGGGCGTGCTCGTCACGGCGGGCGGCCTCGGCCCTGGCATCGGCGAGCTTCTGGCGGACGCTCACGGCCCGCGGGTCGTCGAGGTCCAGCGTGCGCAGGTCGGGGATGTGTTCCATGAAGCCCGGCGCCGAACGGCCCTCCTCGGCGGCAGCGACAAGATCGCGGGCGAAGTCGTAGGCGGCCCGCCAACTCTCGTGCAGCTCGCGCGAGCCGGCGAAGGCAGCCTCGGCCTCGGCGGCAATCTCGCGGTACTTTGCGATGGCGCTCTCGGGCACCGGCATCGCCACGTCTCCTGTCAACCTGCCGACAGGGTACCAGCCTCGACAGCCGTGTTAAGAAAACTAGCCGGGGAATTTTCGCCTGATGATTTTCCATGGCGCAGCGCAGCCTTGACGTGGCCGATCAGGCCGACGCCGCGGGCCTCGGCGCATTCGCCGGTCACCTCGGTGAAGAGGTCGGCGCACAGCCGGTAGAACGGCGAGTCGACATAGGCGGTGGCTGGCGCGGCGCTGTGGCGGCGCCACAGCCGAAGGGCCTCGACGCACAGCACGGTCTTGGGCGGCAGTCGGTCGCCGCGGTAGGGGCCACGGCCGGACAGAAGCGCCATCCCGGCGCGACGCTGCAGGTCCTGCAGGTCGAGCGCCAGGCTGTCGAGGCCACCGCCGAGCAGCCCGCCGAGACCATCGAGGCGGCGTGCCAGGGTGCCGGCGGTGCGCTCGACGGTGGCGAGGCGGGCGTTGATCTCGGCAACGCGCGGGGCCGCGTTCTCGGCCTCCACGGCCTCGCGATAGGCCGCGGCGATGGCCTCGACGTCGGCCTTGCTAGGACGCATCGCTCAGGCGGCGCGGCGGGCCGGCGCTGCCGGCGGGGGCTGGTCATCGTCGGCATGCTGCAGCTCGACCAGCAGCTCGCGGATGAGTTGGTCGAGCGCCCGGTAGGCCTTGGGCGTATCCTTTGGCGCGAACAGCACGGCGAACCGGCTCGGGATGGAGAGCAGCTTCTGGCGGATCGACGTGAACACGCGGTCGATCTCTTCCTTGACCTCGCGCACGTCCATCATCACGGCTTCTTGCTCCGCGAGTTTTAGCTCGGCGAGGCGGGCCTCGGCGGCGGTCTTGCGCGCCTGCGCCGCGACCAACCGCACGGCCGCCGGGGTTGCGCCGCCGCCCTGCCGACCAGAGGTGCGGGGCCTCATGGCGAACACGGCGCGGGCTTCGTCCACGTCGATCAGGCCGGCGCTGTCCACCGACAGCCGGCCCTGCGTGACCGCTTTGTCGACAGCCTGGGTGGTTCGACCGGTAAGGCGCGCGATCTCAGCTCGATTGAGACGGGTCATCTATCCAACCTCCGGAAAGGCCTGACGCTGGAAAAGTCGAGGGCTTGCCAGGCTCGCATAAGCTCGGGCTCAGGAAGGACCCCGCGCCCGCCTCATGGCTGGTGCGTGCCCGACCAGCATCGAGACCATCACCATGATGCCGACCAGCACGATGGCAGCGGCGAGCTCGACCGCGCTCACCGCGAGCCGCCTTCGAGCAGCCGCGAACGATGATGCGGGCCTCGCCGCGGGTGACGCGCAGCTCGATACCGGCAGCGCGCGCGGCGCGCAGGAGGGCGCCGAGGGGCATCATGGCATCTCTCCACGCAAGCCGACCTCGGCCTCATCCTCGGCGAGGGCGGGCGCGACGGCGCGACGGCCGGCGGTGAGCAGGCGGTCGATCTCGGCGTCGTGCCGGGCGGTTGCGGGCCGGTTCGCTGCGGGGAGGTTGCGGGCCGCTTCGACCTTCCCGCAGTCAGGTCCGCCGCCTGCGGTGCGGTGCGGTCCGGTCCCCCTAAAGGGGGGGACCGACCCGCCCGCACGCGTCTCCGCCGCAGCGCGGGACGGTTCGCATTCAGTGAATGAACCTTCCCGCACCGTCCCGCAGAACCGGCCCGCAGTCACTGCGGCGCTCCCGAGCGAGCGAGGCCGACCACCCATTTCCGGTCGGCACCCTTCCACAGCGGCACGCTGGCCTTGATGCGGCCGTCGCGAAGCAGGTCGTTCATCGCCCGTTCGAGGTCGCGCTTGCCGGTAGTACCGACCAAGCCCTCGATCAGATCGGTGAGCCCAGCCTCGACGATGACCTTGGGCGCATAATTTCCCGCCTGTCTCGAATGCGATACGGGCCGCCGCTGCTCTGTCAGCGCATCCAGGGCAGCGAGGAAGGCTGCCTGCGCATTGTGCCGGGCGAAAGCCGCATCGGTCGCCGACACCGGCTCGTCGGCCAGCCGGAGGATCCCGTCGATCCACCGGAGCCTGATCTCCTCGCCGGGCTTGGCGTAGTTGGATTTGACCCGGCACAACACCAGCACGTCGCTGAAATCGTTACCCTCGTCGTCGATCTCCTGTGCGCGCCGCAGGGTCCACAGGCAGCGCACGCTGGCGTGCCAGGCGGTGCTGCCGCTGTAGTCGGCCCCGTTCTTCGGCGGGTGCGACAACAGCAGGACCGCCGCCTGCAGCCGCCTGGCGATCCCGGCCAGCGCGTTGACGAACGCCGTCACCTCGGCGCGGGCGTTCTCCTCGCCGGCGAAGAACTGTGCTGCGTTGTCGATGACGATCAGCCGGGCGCCGACCGCTTTCGCCTGTTCCTCGATGTGCGCGAGCAACGGCAGGAGCTCGGGCGGCTTGCCTTTCGGGTGGGCGAGCACCTGGTTCGCCATGCCGACGCGGCCCTGCAGGAACAGCCTGCCGGCAAGCTCGGCCTTCTTGACCGCGATGAAGCCGGCATAGCGGCAGACCTTGCGGTGCAGCTCGTCATCGTCATCCTCGGCCGCCAGCATCAGGGCCGTGGCCTGGGTGGTTTCGATGCCAAGCCAAGGCTTGCCGAGCGCCGTCGACATGCAGAGCTGCACGGCCAGCGTGGTCTTGCCGCCGCCGCCCTCGGCCGAGAGCATGGTGACATGGCCGGGTGCGAGCCAGCTGGGCACGATGAAGACGCGCCCCGGAGGATCACGGTCGGCCAGCGCCGCCCAATCGATGGCAACGATCGGGTCGAGCGACGGCTCATCGGGCGCATGGCCGTTGGGCGGCGGCCTGCGCGTCGTCTCGGGCTCGTCCTCGAACTGCCAGGCGCCGTTGCCGTTCATGCCGCGGCTCCGCAGCCGAACACGCCGATCCGGAAGCCGTTCTTGATCTGACGGCGCAGGTCGTCGTCGCTCTCGGTGATGTCCGAATGGCAGCGCATGGCGTCGAGCAGCGCGTCGGCGATCTCGCCGCGCGACAGCGCATCGTCCAGCTCGACGGCGCGGGCGGCGGCCCACATCATGGTGCGGTGGCGGTTGCCCTTGGTCGCCTGCCTGATGCCGCGGCACAGCGCTTCGAGCCGCTTGCCGGCCGTGGTCGTGCTGTCGCCCGAGACATAGCGCCGCCCGTCGGGCGCGTGCAGCGGCGTGATGGGCTGCACCTTGGGCTCGGGCAGCTCCGGCACGGTCACCACGTCGGCCTGGTCGTCGACGATGCCGAACCGCTCGCCCTTCACCGGGTCGGAAACACCGCGCTCGAGGGTCGGATCGGCGACATAGATCGGCTGCACCGGCCGCCACACCGAAGGGTCGACCGGGCAGCGCGACAGCCAGCGATCGGCCTCGGCGGTCGTGATGGCCCGGTCGAGCCAGAAGAACAGCCGCACCCGGCAGCCGTGCTTGAAGCCGGCCGAGCTGGTCGTCTGGTAGACGAGGCTGGCCCGGTGGAACTCCGATGGCAGCTTGGTCCGGCAATAGAGCGCGGCCAGCTCGGCGTCGGCGGTATCGAACGCGAACGGGCCGGGGACATCGTCGAAGTCGAGCGACAGCCAGCGGCGGGGCACGGCCCGGAAGCTCGGCGGCGTGCCGTCCTTGTGCTGGTAGAGCAGCCGCTGGCAGTCGCGCAGGTCGACGTCGGGCAAGGGCTCGCCCATGACGAGGAAGTTCCGGGGATCCCGGCGAACCTGATCGATGAGCCGGCCGACCTCATGGATCCCGGCGACGGCGTACTCGGTGACGGCGAACCGATAGCCGGCGTCGTAGCCGTCGCACAGCAGCTCGCCGGTCGCCGGATCGACATGCCAGCGCTTGGTCGCCCGATGGCCGTAGCGGCAGCGCAGTACCGTCATGCTCTCGGCGTCGGCGTCGGCGTCGGCGCTCATCGGCCGATCCGCCCGAGCTGGTCGGTGTCGTCGAAGTCATCGCCCGACGCCGCAGGCCTCGCCCTCGACACCGGCCGCGAGCTGGCGCCCGAAGGCGCGTCGCGCCGCTCGGGCTCGCTGACGAACAGATCCCAGGTCGCGTTGCCGAACTTGTCGGCCTCGCCGGCGAACCCCACCACCTGGGCCTTGCCGAGCCAACCCGAGAGGTACTGGTTGCCCTTGGCGCTGGTGCGGATCGAGAGCTGCATCAGCAGCACGCGCGGGCCGCTCATCGGCCCACCTCCCGCCGCAACCAGCCGTCGCGCAGCTCGAACCGTCCGCCAATCTGCAGGGCGCCGGCCGCCACCGCCTCGGCGATGACCGCGGACAGGGCGACACGGGGCTGCAGGTGAGACTGCTCGTGCAACTCGACGGTGCCGACGCTATCATCGCTGCCGGACACCGCCGCGCCCTTGGCCTGCCAGCCAGGGGCGCAATTCTTTTCGGACACCACCTGCGCTCAGGCCGCGCGCTGCGACGTCGACGCCAACGGCTGGCTGATCAGGCTCTCGGCCCAGGTGTCGAGCGCGTCTTCGCAATAGACGATCTGCTTGGCCCCGACCCGGCGAAACTCAGGGCCGCCGCCGACGACACGCAACTTGTTCAAGGTCGCAGGCGAGCGGATCACGCCGTGGCGGTCAAGGAGATAGCCCGAGGCCTCGCGGGTGCTGCGGAGCCGGCACCGAGCCGGCGAGTGTTCCAATGACATCTACCCATGTCCCTCTTCGGAACTGACGGGTAAACCACCTATACGGACATCAAAGGACAGCGGTAGCGTCTGTCTCTATTTTGTCTTCACGTACCGACTATAGAACCTCTTGGCATTGTCGATCTCGCGCTCCGTCGAGCCGCCCCAGAGGTCAGGTCGCTTGACGACGACTGAGGAGGCCCATTTGGCCGGGCCAGCATCGGGATCGGCAAGCATAGCGTCGCCGAATGCGGCAATGCGCAACATACGCATCCCCTGTCCGGCGGCTGCTTGCGTCAGCCCGCCTTTTTGTGATCCGTAGCCGTGCCTTCCACCCCTTTCGGCATGCGCCTCCCACAGCTCCCGCAGCATGAGCGACCTCGCGAGCTGGCCGACGCGAAGGCCATGAAGTGCAGCCCGCCGGTGTTCAGGGCTTTTGTCCAGCCAGGGCCGCAGCCAGCGAAGCGCGTCCAGTAGCTCGGCGGCGGTCTGCTCGACCGTCAGATCGAACGACGGCGCCAGGGCCGGATGCGCGACGCTCACCTCGCCAGCGTTGCTCACCTCGCCGGACGGCAACTCGCGCCAAGTACCGTCGCGGGCAACGGCATACGAGCCCACGGCGCCCGGCAGTCCCGCTTTCAGCAGCACGCCGACGGCCGCGGCTTCCATGCGGTCGAGCTGGCCTGCAACGCCCCGTTCCCGTTCCGCGAAGAGAGCGCGCAGGTCGGCATCGCTGTCAGGAACGGCGCGCTGGCGCAGCCCGACGCGCTTCGTCTCGCGCATGGCTATGCCCGCTTCCGCCGCATCGGCACGACCTTGGCCGGCGCCGGGTCGAGCAGCCGCTCGACATGCTGCCCCCAGGCCTCGATGGCGGCACGGGCCTCGTCCTCGAACCGGTGCCGCTGGTAGACGCCGACCACCCCGCTACGCGAGCCCGAGACGTGGCCCAAGACGGCCTCGACGGCTTCGAGCCTGATGCCGAGCCGCTGCATGCCGGTGGCGACGGTCCTCCTGATGTCGTGGACCCGCCACTCGGCCGGCGGCTTGACCTCGACTCCATCGCCGGCCGCCTTCTGCCGCGCCGCGAGCACCGCCCTGTCGAGGGCGACCTTGCCGTCGCTGAAGGTGCTGAACGGCTTGTTGCCGAGCACGGTCAGCAGCCAGTCGCAGCCCGCATACTCCGGCAGGGCTTCGACGATCTCCATCGCCTGCGGCGACAGGAAGATGCGCCGGCCCTCGTTGCCCTTGACCCGCCCGGCCGGCAGCAGCAGCGACGTGGTGCTCCTGTCCAGCTCGGGCCACTTCGCGAGAAAGATCTCGCGCAGCCGAGCCCCGGTCAGGATCAGGAGACGGATGCCGGCCGCGTAGGGCGCCGGGCAATGGTCGAGTCCTCGCCAGACCTCGACCAGCTCGGCATCCGCCAGCACCCGCTCGCGCTTCGTCTCGGGCGCCGGCTTCTCGACGTACTGCGCCGGATTGACGTCGATCAGATCGCGGCCGGCCGCCCAGGCGAACAGCCGCTTCGTGTGCGCCAGCACGCGATTGGCCTTCACCGGCGCGCGCTCGGAGACACGGTCGATCATCGCGATGATGTCGCGCTTGCGCACGGTCACGATCTGCATCGCGCCGATCACCGGCACGACGTCCAGCTCCATGATCCGGCGGACGTTCGCGACGTCCCGGTTCGTCGCCTGGTCCTTGGCCAGCCAGTCCTTGACCACGGCGGCAACGGAGCCCGGCACGGCCTCGCCGCGGCGTTCCGCCTCTTTCGCTTCCCGCTCGGCCTGCCGGGCCTGCGACTTGTCCCCGGCAGGGTCGCGGCCGTTGACGACCTCGCCAAGGATGCGCCTCGCCTCGACGCGCGCCGTCTCCGCAGTCCATGGCGACCCGTAGCTGCCGATGGTCCACTTCCGCACCGGAGCGCGCCGGCCACGCCCTGCCCGATAGAGCAGGATGAACGAGCGGTGGCCGGCCGCGGTGACGCGTAGACCGAAGCCGCTGACGGCCGCATCCCACAGCAGCGCCTCGGTCGGCTTGCCGGCCGCACCCACGCCGGGCGCTGCGCCGTCACACACTCGCTTCGTCAGGTTGACCGCCTTGCGCTGGCCCATGTGCTACCTTCGGGAGTTGGTGCTACCTCGACGCTGAAAAGGTAGCACATGGCAGCAAATCAGGGAAGCGATGAGTAAACGCCATCACATCTAACTCTTTGTTTTGTCGCGTGTTCAGAATATGACGGTATGCACCAGAAACGTCAGGAAACTATATGTAGTAGGACTTAAAATCCCGAGGCCGCAAGGCCGTGCCGGTTCGAGTCCGGCAGCGGGCACCACGACGGCAACGGTCGGCCTCGGAGCCGGCGCCGGAGCTAGAGATTGTCGGCGCGCAGCGCCTCGATCACGGCGTCGGTGACCTGCCGGGTGGTGGCGCGGCCGCCGAGGTCGGGTGTGTGCAGCGCCGGAGCGGCGGTGACGCGCTCGACGGCGCGCATCAGCCGGGCGGCCGCCCCGGGCTCGCCCAGGTGCTCCAGCATCATCGCACCGGTCCAGAAGGTGGCGACCGGGTTGGCGATGCCCTTGCCGGTGATGTCGAAGGCCGAGCCGTGGATCGGCTCGAACATCGACGGCGCGGCGCGCTCGGGATTGACGTTGGCGGTGGGGGCGATGCCCAGCGAGCCGGCCAGCGCCGCCGCGAGGTCGGAGAGGATGTCGGCGTGGAGATTGGTGGCGACGATGGTGTCCAGTGTCTCGGGCTTCAGCACCATGCGCATGGTCATGGCATCCACCAGCATCCTGTCGCAGGCGACGTCGGGGAAGTCCCTCGCCACCTCGGCCGCGATCTCGTCCCACATCACCATGCCGTGGCGCTGGGCGTTGGACTTGGTCACCACCGTGAGCAGCCTGCGCGGCCGCGAGCGGGCGAGCGCGAAGGCGTAGCGCATGATCCGCGTCACGCCGGCGCGGGTGAAGATCGTGACCTCGGTCGCGACCTCGTGCGGCAGCCCGCGGTGCGAGCGGCCGCCCTGGCCGGCATATTCGCCCTCGGAGTTCTCCCGAACGATGACCCAGTCGAGCTCCTTGCCGGCGACCTTGCGCAAGGGGCTGGTGATGCCCGGCAGGATGCGGGTCGGCCGGACATTGGCGTACTGGTCGAGCGGCTGGCAGATGGCGAGGCGCAGGCCCCACAAGGTGATGTGGTCGGGGACATCAGGCGCCCCAACGGCGCCGAAATAGATCGCGTCGAAACTGCGCAGCTGGTCGTGGCCGCCCGGCGGCATCATCACGCCGTGGCGTCTGTAGTAGTCGGAGCCCCAGTCGAAGTGCTCGACGTCCAGCGTGAAACCGCCGTCGCGCCCGGCGCAGGCCTGCAGCACCTCGAGGCCGGCCGAGATCGCCTCCGGACCGATGCCGTCGCCGGGTATCGCCGCGATCTTGTAGGTGCGCATACGAGGAAGTCCTTCCGCGACGGGCCTGATCGAAGCGCCGAGCCGCCGCCGGTCGGCGCAGGCGGGCATCCCCAGGGCATGCACAATCTGCGACGGCTGGCTGCCATGCTACGCATCGGCAAGGTGCGCCAGAATGACACAGGGGGACATGGCTGGAGCCGTCTGCCCGGCATCGTCGGATCGGAACTTTCCGTTCTCGATCTCGGGATTACGGATTTGCCTAAAATTCGCGCCAATATTGGCGCGTGTACGCTGAAATTCCTCGTTATTTCAGATGCTTGACGCGTTTCGGCGATCTCCGTTTAGTCGCTTTCCGGGACGAGTTGCGCATCGAAGGCCGGGACCGGACGGGCGCAAGTCGGAGCGGGGTCATGGGAGAGGTACCGATGAAGACTTGGGTACGTCAGGTTCGTGCGCTCACGGCGACCATGGTCGAGCTGCGCGCCGACCGGTCGCGGCTCGAGCGACGCTGCTGGGAGCTGCGCGGCGACATGCCCGAAGGTGGTGCCGCGTTCATGCAGCTCTCGGGACTTTCCCATGCCGAGGTAATGACGATGGCGGTCGCCACCGAGGCCGGGGTCGAATCGCCCGAGCTGCGCCAGGTCGAGGCCGAGCTGCGCCGGATCGACGAGACCCTTGCCGCCCTCGACCGGAGCGTGCGCGAGATCGTGTCAGCGGCCGAGAGCGACGGACAGGCGGCATGGCCGAAGCGGCCGCGGAGCGAGCCGGTCGCCGCCAACGTGGTGCCCTTCCGGCCCCGCCTGCAGCCGGTGCTGGTGCGCCAGGAGCTCATCGGCGTCGCCTGACCGCCGCGTGCATCGTCCGCGACCCTCATCGATGGTGACCTCGCCCCGCGAGGCTTGGCAGGCCGGCTGACGGCTGGGGTCCTGCCACTCCATGCGCGCGGCGACCGGGCTTGCCCGCTGCGCCCGTGCCATGCAGCCTGCATGCGGTCGGTGCCCCGCTGGAGCAGGAGCTTGGACGATTACCGATTCGATGCCCTCGTGGATGCACGTGGGCTCTCGTGCCCGCTTCCGCTGGTCAAGGCCCGCCAAGCGCTGATGGTGCTGGAGAGCGGGGCGGTCGTCTGTGTCCTCGCCACCGATCCCGCGGCACCTCGCGACTTCGAGGATTTCTCCGAGGCGACGGGCCATGTGCTGCTGGAAAGCCGGCAGGACGAGGGGGTTTTCGTGATCGTCGTGCAGAAGCGGCCGGGGTGATCGGACGCAGCCGCCATCAACTATCACGAGATTGGTGATAGTAATATTGCGGCGCAATATAAAATTGATTCGAGTTAAGAAATTGAGAAAGTCGGGTTAACCTATCGACTCTGAATTTGCATTGCTGCAATGCAGCATAACCGGTGGCGAAACTTGCCCGGCGTCGCCAATTGTGACCCGCCGGGCTCGTCGAAGGCCCGGGACATAGGGGGGTTCGGTTTCACCAGATCGGCGCCCCGCGGAAGTACCGCGCCGATCGTTGCGGAGAGATCGGCCATGAGCATCCTGAATCGCATCCACGGCTTCATCCTGTTCAAGATCCGCGAGCACGCCACCCGCGACGCGCTGGAAGCCCTGAGCCCGCGCCAGCTGGCGGATCTCGGTCTCGAGGAGACCGATCTTTCCCGTCTCGCCAGGCTCGCCGCCGAGCCAATGTCGGCCGGCCGGACCATCGAGGAGCTGGCCAGCCTGGTGCGCGACACCGACGACGCCGGCACCCTGGGCGGGTTCCTCGGTCGGCTGGCCGGTGCGGCGAGCAGCACCCGCGAGGCGGTCGTCGAGGGACATCTCGCGGCCAGCGCCAGCGCGAAGCACAGCGCGGAGGCGGCGTGACGGCCGGCCGGCGGCCGCTGAGCCAGGAGGAACGCCGCCGCATCGTCGCCCACGCACGGCGCCTGCGGTCGGAGGCGATCGCCTCGCTGTTCCGGGCGGCAGGGCGCGGAATCGCCCGCCTGTTCGGCGGTAAGGGGCGAGCGCCCCAAGGCACCGTGGACGGCTCGACGGAGCCGTCGGCGGCGCGCGCCTAGGATTCGGCCCGGACGACGTTGCTCAACGGCTCGCCGCGCGCCAGATGGTCGAGGTTCTCGGCCATCTGGCCGCTGCGCCGCCGGAACAGCCCATCGGTCCAGCCCGAGACGTGCGGCGTCATCATGACGTTGCCGAGCTCGTGGAACGGCAGGCGCGACGGCCGCGGCGCCGGATCGTCGTCGCTCGGATAGCGCCACCACACGTCGAGGATGGCGCCGCCGATCCGGCCGCCGGCCAGCGCATCGAACAGCGCCTGCTCGTCCACCACCGGCCCACGCGCGACGTTGACCAGGACGGCGTCGCCGCGCATCCGCACCAAGCGCGACGCCCCGATGAGGCCGCGCGTCGAATCGTCGAGACCGCAGGCCAGCACGATGAAATCGGCTTCCGGCAAGAGCGCGTCGAGCCGATCCAGCCCATGGATGGCGTCCAGCTCCGGCCCTGCTGTCCGAGGCGTCCGATTGCAGCCGATGACCCGGCAGCCCCAGGCCTTGGCGCGCGCCGCCACCGCCCGGCCGATCCTGCCGGTGCCGACGATCAGCACGGTGCTGCCGCCGAGCTCGCCATGCGGGGCGCCGCCGCAGAACGAGCTCGCGGCCCAGCTCCCGCCGCGGAACGCCTCCTGCATCGCGATCAGCCCCTGCCGCCAGATGGTCATGCTGGCCACGGCATATTCGCCGATCGCGTCCTCGTGGCCGTAGGCGTTGCAGATAGGCACGTTCGCGGGCACGGCCGCGAGATCGATCCCATCATAGCCCGCGGCCGC
>JRYC01006004.1_pt1 | contig 14072 bp, 14 predicted proteins | sample 235301 | NCBI WGS metagenome assembly JRYC01 (sample SAMN03074211, study PRJNA261470) | activated sludge metagenome | biome: Common Effluent Treatment Plant; feature: Wastewater; material: Activated sludge; isolation source: activated biomass of a common effluent treatment plant treating...
GCGAGGAGATCATCGCGATCGGCCTCGATGTCGCCGCGATAGGTGAGGTTGAGGATCACGATCTCCCCGTCGTCCCGCAGCACGCGGCGCATCTCCGCCAGCATCGCCTCGAGCAATGCCGCGCCGCCGGCGCGATGCACGTAGGGAAGGCTGTCGGCCGCCAGGACGAGATCGAAGCTCCGGTCCCGCAGTTCGGCGAGATCGCGGCCGGATGCGAGGCGGAACCGGACATTCGCGTGAGCCGCGCAACGCCGTCCCGCTTCCTCGATCATCATGGGCGACAGGTCCGTGCCGGTGACGGACCGCAGGCGAGGCGCCAGCGCCTCGGCGAGGCGGCCGATGCCGCAGCCGAAATCGAGCATGTCCCGGTTGGGGCCGAGCATGCCCAGGCCGTCGATCAGCACCACGATCTCGTGCGTCGCCGCGGCCAGATGCTCCGGGTCGCCCAGCGACGCGAAGGCGACGCTGGCTTGCGGATTGACCCCGACCGCCCAGTCGAACAGGGCCCGGCAGCGCTCCAGCTCCTCCGCGACGTCGCCGCCGCCTGCCGCGTCGAGCGGGCTCGCCATGATCCGCAGGATTGCCGCGGCCCCCTCGCGGTGGCGCTCGAGCAGCCCGAGCAGGCGAGCCGACGCGGGATCGTTCCTCGCCGACAGATGCGCGCGGACCGCGTCCAGCCCGCGATGCCGAGCCAGCAGCTGCGCCAGGGCGGCGGCATCGCCGGCCGCGCCGGGGAACCTCTCCCCAGGGCCAGGGTTGTCCGGAAGGTAAGAACCTGCTGCGCCGGGGGAATCGCCCATGTCGTCGAGCAAGCTCCGGGTCGCCGTCGTCGGCGTCGGCAATTGCGCGTCCTCCCTGGTCCAGGGTGTCACCTACTACCGCAACGCCGAGCCCGGCCGAGCCGTGCCGGGACTGATGAACGTCGTGCTGGGCGGCTATCATATCCACGACATCGAGTTCTCGGCGGCGTTCGACATTCACGAGGCCAAGGTCGGCCGGGATCTGGCGGATGCGATCCTCGCCCCGCCCAACAACACCCACGTATTCGCCAGGGTGCCGCCGACCGGCGCCCTGGTGCATCGCGGCCCGACGCTCGACGGGCGCGGCCGGTACGTTGCGCACCGGATCCCGGAATCGGCCGCCGCGGCCGCCGACGTCGCCCGCATCCTGCGCGCCACCGGCAGCCAGATCGTCGTCTGCTACCTGCCGGTCGGCTCCGAGCAGGCGGCGCGCCACTATGCCGAGGCGGCGCTGCAGGCCGGCTGCGCCTTCGTCAACTGCATCCCGGTCTTCATCGCCTCCGATGCCGGCTGGCAGCGCCGCTTCGCCGAGCGCGGCCTGCCGGTGATCGGCGACGACATCAAGAGCCAGGTGGGCGCCACCATCGTGCATCGCGCCCTGGTGCGGCTGTTCCGCGAGCGCGGCGTGCGGCTCGACCGCACCTACCAGCTCAATTTCGGCGGCAACACCGATTTCGAGAACATGCTGGAGCGGGACCGCCTGGAATCGAAGAAGATCAGCAAGACCAGGGCCGTCCTGAGCGAGCTGGAGGCACCGCTCGACAGCGGTTGCGCCCATGTCGGGCCGAGCGACCACGTGCCGTGGCTGCAGGATCGCAAGTGGTGCTACATCCGCATGGAGGGCACCAGCTTCGGCGACGTGCCGCTCCATTGCGAGCTGAAGCTGGAGGTTTGGGATTCTCCCAACTCCGCCGGCGTGGTGATCGACGCCCTGCGCTGCGCCAGGCTGGCGCTCGATCGCGGCGTCGCCGGCCCGCTGGTCGGGCCGTCGAGCTGGTTCATGAAGAGCCCGCCGCAGCAGTTCGCCGACCACGAGGCCCAGGCCCGCACCCTGGCCTTCATCGCGGGGGCCTCCATCGCGGGCGAAGAGCCGCGGGCGTGACGCTGGTTCTGCACCTCGTCCGCCATGCCAGCTATCCGCTGGCCGGGCGCGTCCTGGCCGGCCGGAGCGAGCATGGCCTGGACGAAGCGGGCCATGCTCAGGCGCGCGCACTGGCCGAACGCCTCGCCGGAACGGCGATGACCGCGGTCTATACGAGCCCGCGCCGGCGGGCGGTCGAGACTGCCCGGGCGCTGGCGCAGCCGCACAGGCTGGAGCCGGTCGTCGATGCCGGCCTGGATGAGATGGATTTCGGCGCCTGGTCCGGGCGGGAGATTCACGGCTTCGGCGATGACCCGCTCTGGCGCGGCTTCAACACCGTTCGCAGCCTCACGCGCCCGCCCGGCGGCGAGACGATGCTGGAGGCGCAGGCGCGGATCGCGGCGTTCGCCGAGCGGGCCTCAACCAGCCATCCGGACGGCATGGTCGCCGCCGTCGGGCATGCCGATCCGATCCGGGCGCTGCTGTGCCTGCTTCTCGCCATGCCGCTCGACCTGATGGGCCGCATCGAGCTGCAGCCGGGAGCCGTGGCCACCGTCGCCGTCGATCCGTGGGGCGCCCGGCTGCTGTCGCTGGCGCAGCCGCGCTAGGCGGGGCGCAGGCACAGGTTCCACAGCGGCCGATCGACGGCACCCCAGGCATATTTGTAGGGCTCGCGGCCGCGCAGGAGGTGGAGCTCGTTGGCCCCCTCGTCCCGGGCCAGCTCGATGACTTGGCCCAGCAGCATGGCGCCGAGGCCGGGATGCGGCAGCTCGCTGTCGAAGCCGCCGATATAGGCGTGCCAGCGGCTTCGGTCGGCGAAGCCGTAGAAGGCGGCCGCGGGCCGGTCGGCGATGCGCAGCACGAGCAGCCGCAGCAGGCCGCGGCGCAGCAGCTCGCGCGCCGCCATGCCGTGGAACGCGCGCAGCCGCGGATCCGCGAGCACGCCGGCTCCGCCCTTCTTCTGCCAGCGGCTCCGATGCAGCGCGAACAGAGCGGACAGCATCCCGTTCAGATTGGCCGCCGTCGCCGTCTCGAGGCGCACGGATCCCAGTCGCTCGGCCCGGCGGCGATAGTAGTCGAGCTTGGCGAGCCGCGGTTTCGGCAGCTCGGCCGTGAGGTCGAGCACCGGCGCAGGCTCTTCGGCTGCGACCGTGCAGCCTGCCGAGGCCGAATCCAGAAGGCAGGAACCGCCGCGCTGGCCCATCAGATCGGCGCGGTCGAAGCTGCCACGCTGGTCGGCCAGCGCAGCCAGAATGGCCGGCCCGACCGCGCTTTCCCTCCCCTGACCGTCGAGGGGATCGAGATAGTCGCTGATCCCGGCACCCAGCGGCAGAAGCTTGCGGACTCCCGGCTCGCGGCGGCGATAGAACGCGGCGAACCCCGCCAGCTCGCCATGGCGGCGCACGGCCACGCTCAGCGGCAGACCTTCGCCGAACACCCGCCACCACGGCAGCAGCCAGGCCGGTGAATGAAAGGGCGTGGCCTCGCTGTCCCGTTCCCACAGGCCCCACCACTCCGGCTCCATTGCTTCGAGACCGGCGGCCGTCGAGACGATCTCGACGGTCACGCCGGCAGTTCCGCGGCGTACGCGTTCGAGAGCTGATGGTAGAGGTGAAAATAGCGCTCGATCATCGGTTCCAGGGCGAAGCGCCGCCGCGCGGCGGCCCGGCAGGCCTCGGGATCGATCCGGTCGGCGGCCGCGATGGCCTCGGCCATCTGGGCGACGTCATCGACGATGAAGCCGGTGCGGCCGTGCTCCACCACTTCGGGCAGGGCGCCGTTCGGGAAGGCGATCACCGGCGTGCCGCACGCCATGGCCTCGAGAGCGACCAGCGACGTCGTCTCGGCGCACAGGCTCGGCACCAGCACCGCCCGGGCCGTGCCCATCAGCCGGCGCTTGGCACGGAAGCCGATGGGGCCGAGGAAGCGGCGCCGGGCGTCCAGCCGCGGCAGGATCTCGGCGGCGTGATAGGCGCTGTGCGCCGCGTAGTCGAACACCCGGCCTGCCAGCAGCAGCGGTGTCCCGGCCCGCCTGGCGGCGTCGATCGCCAGATGAAAGCCCTTCTCCGGGCAGATCCGCCCGAGTGCCGCGACATGGCCGCGCTTGCGGCAGACGATCGCCAGGGCGCCGGTGTCGATGCCGTTGGGGATCGTCGCCAGCATGGCCGGCGAGCACGGCCCGGCTGCCATCTGCGCCTCGGATACCCCGTTGAGCCAGGTCGCCGGCCGGCTCGGGAACAGGGCCTCCCGCGGGTACCAAGCGAGCGGCAGGTGCAGGGTGGCGAGCACCGGCACGCCCGGCGGCGGCAGGTAGCGGTGGAAATCAATGCCGTGCAGGTGGACGAGGTCGACAGGCATCCGTTCCAGCACACGGCCGACGGCGCGCCGGACGGCGAAGGCCGCCCGCTCCTGTGCGGTTTCGAGGCCGGTCACCTCGCGCGGTATGGGCACCAGCTCGCCGGCGATCCGGGAACCGGCCTGGGCCACGACGATGGAGCGATGCCCGGCCTTCGTCAGCGCCTCGTCCAGCCGGTGGAGAATCTGCTCGGCACCGCCGGCGGTGTCCGGTCCCACGGGCGCCAAGGGATAGGCGACCGACAGGACCGTGAGGCTCATCCGGCGCGCGCGAGTGGCAACGGCACGCCCGCAGCGTAGCGGCGCACCATCTGGGCGCAGAACTCGGCGAACTCTTCCGGCACCTGCGGCGGGCTGGTGTGGTGCGGGGCGATGCCGCGATGCTCGGGCGTGAAGCAGAACGTCGCCGTGACCTCGAACGGCTCGAGCGCCCGCACCATCCGGTCGAACCAGGCAAGCGCGTTCGGTCGGAAGCTGTCGGCCCAGCTGAGGCCGGTGCGCAGGTGCCGTACGCCCAGCCGCTTCATCCAGGCCACGGCATCGTCCAGCCGATGATCCTCGAAATGGAACCACTGGCAGAGGCCGAGCTCGGGCGTGAAGTCGGCGAAATGGCGCGCCGCCAGCTTGGGCCGGCCGTCCTCCTTTAGGATTCCCATATGGAAATGCCGATAATAGGACGAGCCCTCGGCTTCCTTGTGGCGCGTGGTCGCCTCCCAGGCGCGCGGCAGGTCGTAGAGGCTGTACCAATGGATGCGCGGCGCCTGGCCGATCAGCAGCTCGGCGGTCCGCTTAAGGCCCCACTCCTGGACCTCGTCGGCGCCGAAGTCCGACACGCCGCACTCGGAGACCCAGATCGGCTTCGTCGGCACCACGGAGCGGATCTCGGCCAGCTTCTGCGGCCACTCGTCGATCCGCCACAGGTTCCAGTCGAGCGGAAAGCCGTGCACCGCGACCGCGTCGACGGCGCCGATGACGCCGAGGCCGGTCATCAGCCGCATGAAATCCGGGTCGATGGGCGAGGTGCCGCCCAGCACCTTCGGCAGCCCGGGACTCTCGGCGGCGATCGCTGCCGTGGCGAGGCGCGTCATCGCCGCGAACCGTTCCCATCCCGGATCGAGCGCCGGATCCCAATGCGACTTGTTGTTGGGCTCGTTCCAGATCATCACCGAATCGATCATGGGTGGCGAACGCTCCTCGGCTCGTGGACTCGGGCGGGGTAGACGGCACCGTCGGCGCGGGCGCCGGCCTGCCGCCGGCAGAGGTAGACCTCCTCCTCGAGGTGCTGCTCGATCGAAAAGCCGGCCACGCGCAGCATCGCCTCGGCGCAGGCCCGATTGGGGATCCACCAGTTGGTCGGATCGCCGGCATAGCGGTGCTCGACCAGGCTCAGGCGCGGCCAGCCCGTGGACTCGAAGATCTCCCGCTCCTCGAAGGGATAGTCCTCCGCCGGCTCGACGGGCTGCGCCGTGCCGCGCTGCATCGACTGGAAGAGCAGAAGCTCGCCCGCGACATGCTCGTGGATCAGGTCGAGGGCCAGGAGGGGATGGCGCAGGTGGTAGAGCACGCCCATGAAGAGCACGATGTCGAAGCGCTCGCCGAGCTCGGCCACATCGTACACCGAGAGCTGCACCAGCTCGATGTCGACGCCGGTGACCTCGGCTGCGAAGCGGGCCTGGGCCAGGTAGTCGGGATCATGGTCGATGCCGACGACGCGGTCGGCGCCGCGCCGCTTCATCTCCAGCGCGTAGAAGCCGCCGTTGCAGCCGATGTCGAGGACGGTCCGGCCGGAGAGATCGCCGGGCAGGAGATGGGCGAATGTCCGCCACTTCACGGCCGGATAGTCGCCGAGGAAATGATCGCGCGCCGTCTCGACGCCGCCCAGCGTCATGTTGTGGAACCAGGGGCCTAGCTCCTCGATGCGCCGGGCGATCTCGCTGCGTCGCGGATCAACCTGCATGAGCGAGTTCCCTGACCCGCGGCGCAGGCGACGTCACGAGATCGATCGCGGCATGGTAGCCGTCGAGCGTGCCGACATCGACATAGCGGGTTCCGGCGCGCACCCCGACCGCGCTGCCGCCACGCGCCAGCCAGGCATTGATCAACGTGCCGACATAGACATCGACACAGCCCCTCGCCCGCCAGAAGCCGTGCAGCGCATGGAAGAGGCCGCCCGGGATCTTCAGGGCACCCCAGACCCAATGCGTGTCGGGATGCTGCTCCTTCACCTGGATCCGCTCGACCCGGCCGCTCTCGTCGGCGACGACGGCGTCGAACAGTTCGGGTCGCTCCACCGGGAACAGCAGCAGCGCGATCGTCCTGGCCGGCAAGAGCGAGAGCGCATCCGCCGGGAACCAGATGGTGTCCGGCAGGCCGATCAGCACCGTCTCGCTCGGATGGATCAGCGGTGCTGCGCGGAACAGGGCGTCGCACAGCCCGACGGGCTCCGGCTGCACGACGAACGCAGTGGGCACCCCGGCGCGATCGTGTCCATAGTATTCGATGATGTCGGTCTTGTGCGGCCCGACAACGAAGCAGATGCGGTCGGCTCCTCCCAACCGCAGCCGCTCGACCAGGTACTCGCTGACGGCACGCGGCTTCCTCCCGCCGTTCTCGTCGACGGCACCGACCGGCAGCAGCTCCTTGGAGAAAGCCAGCGGCTGGATGCGGCTGCCTTGGCCGGCGGCCGGAATCAGACCCCACATAGGACAGGAACTCCCTTTTCCGGCGCCGCTGGCGGCAGCGTGGCCGCCAGGCTCAGCGCCTGCTCCAGCTCTTCGGCGCGCCGATCGGCCGTATGCAGCGTCAGCGTTCGCTCGCGGGCGCGCCGGGCGATCGTCTGCAGCTCGCCGTCGGAGATGCCGAGGGCCGCCACGGCCTCGTCCGTGGTCCCGGCCAGCAGGATCTCCTCGCCGGGCGCGAAGAAGGTCTCGATGCCTTCCCAGCGGTCGGAGAGGATCGGCGTGCCGCAGGCCGCGGCCTCGAACAGGCGGCCGGACGGGCAGTAGCCCATCGAGGCCATGGCGGCGCGCGTGACATTGAGCGTCAGCCGCGACGACGAGAAGAAGGCCGCATGCTCCGAAGGCGGCAGATGGCGGACGAAGTAGATGTCGGGAGTCCAGGGGAACGCCTGCGGATATTGCGCGCCGGCGATGACGAAGCGCTGTCCGGGCAGCCGGCGGGCCGGCGCGATGAGCAGGGTCTCCAGAGCCGGCTGGCGATCGGCGGCATAGGTCCCGAGGTAGGACAGGTCGGCGCGATATTGCGGCCGTGCCTCCTGCCGTCGATGCACGGCCGGATCGACGCTGCCGTAGAGCGCCTGCACCCGCTTCGCCCCGAGCTGCTCGCGCAGGCCGTCGAGAGCCGCGCCGCCGGTGAAGCTCAAGGTGAGATCGAAATCGGCGAGGCCCAGCGGCCCGACGTAGAACGGACGCTCGCCGCGCGCCAGTCCGGCCAGGGTCACCGGTGTGTCGAGGTCATAGAAGACCTTGGGCCCACGCGCGTACTCGACCAGCAGGTCGGCGGCGGCGACGCCGTCGGGGCAGAAGGACGTGACAATCGCGGCGTCCGCATCACGCAGCTCGCTCGCGGCCATCGAGCGGATGTCGGCGAACTCGGCGTAGAGGACGATGTCGCAGCCCTGTAGCCGGTCCAAATCACGGTTGTGGGCGTACCAAGCGACGCTCTTCTCGAAGAACACCGCTTGGTGCCCACGCCTCGCCAGCGCCGTCAGCAACGCCCGCCAGAGCGTCGCATGCCCGTTGCCCCAGGAGGAGGAAATGCTCAGCCCGAAGACGACGAGCTTCATGTCTTCCATGATCCTGCGGGATCAACTCCCACTGCATCGGCAACGCCAGTGAGCGGGCAGAGTTCCTGCTCGGCATGCTCGCGCGGTTGTGCTGGGGGTCCGCAGCACGCTGCTGTCGGGAACTGGCGCTCGGACTTTGAGTTTTCTCGCGGGCATGGCCTGAAAGGACAGGGCCTAGTCCAGCTGGCACCACGCCGGGATGGTGGGATCGAGCCATGAATCCCATGAACGAGCAACCGGGGAGTCCACGTGACCCTGAAGGCCAGACATCCGGTCCGGTATATCCACCGGCGAAATCTTCGGGTCTCAGCCCGGTATTGGAGCGGAACATCGAGGCCCTGCAGCGGCGCCGCCGCCAGGAAGAAGAGCAGGGCAACGTGCAGGCGAGAATAGCTGATGCGATCACGCGCTTCACCGGCAGCATGCCGTTCGTCTATCTGCACCTGATCGTATTCGGAGGTTGGATCGTCTCGAATTTGGGCTGGGTCCCCGAAGTGTCGCCGTGGGATCCCTCCTTTGTCGTCCTTGCCATGATTGCGTCGGTTGAAGCGATATTCCTCTCGACCTTCGTGTTGATCAGCCAGAACCGGATGGCGGCGGCAGCCGACAAGCGTGCCGACCTCGACCTGCAGATCAGCCTCCTCGCCGAGCACGAGGTCACGCGACTCGTGACCCTCGTTTCCGGGATCGCCGATCGCCTGGGCGTCCGGACCCAGGTGCACGACGAGCTGCACGAGATCGAGCAGGACGTGGCGCCCGAGGCCGTACTCGATCAGATGGAGAAGACCGGGCGCTGACGCCTGCGCCTCCGCCTGAACAACCGCTCGGAAGTGACACCTAAGCGTTCGGATTCGGATCAAAATCTGGAGCGGACAACATTGACCACCGGTCGAGCTTGGTTCGAGCGAGGCGAAGTACTGCTAAATCAGCGCCGCGCAGACGAGGCCTTGCCAGCTTTCGAAGCTGCCCAGGCTGCCGGCTTTGATTTTCATGCGGTGGCCTCGCGCATCTGGACTTGTGCAATGCTCCTAGGCCAGCTCGACTTGGCATGGCACGTCAGCGATCAGGTTCTGATACGAAGGCGGATTGAAAATCTGCGTTGTCATGATCAACCGCTGCACCGGCAATGGCTCTGGGATGGACGTTCCCCCGTTGGTCAGGATGTTCTTGTTCGCTGCCACCACGGCCTTGGCGACATCATCCAAATGGCTCGTCTGCTTGTTCCTTTACGGCGGCTGGTATCCGAACTGCGCGTGCAGGCACCCACGGCGACGCTGGATTTAGTGTCGAGAATAGAAGCCATCGACGAGGTCGCGGATTTGAGCGCAGCGCCACCGCGGCATGAAATAGCCATGGAGCTGATGGAGCTGCCTCATGCGCTGAGATTGTCGTGGGCCAGCCTGCCTACGGGATGCGTATTTGGATTCCGCCATCTCTCGCCCTGTGCCGCTCGGGAGCCTGTGAGGGTCGGAATTGCCTGGGCTGCAGGTACTTGGCGGCCGGAGCGCTCGTTGCCACTCGATGCCTTGAAGCCCCTGGCGACACTACCGGGTGTGCATTTCGTCTGCCTGCAGCGCGGCCCGGACCTCGGCCAACTTGCAGGGTCCAGATTTCCTTTCACCGAGCACAACAGGACGGACGAGGTTCTGGCGACGATAGCGATCATGCAGAACCTCGATCTCGTGATCAGCGTCGATACCATGGTCGCGCATCTCGCTGGCGCCATTGGCTGCCCGGTCTGGCTCCTGCTCGATGCCGCCGCCGACTGGCGCTGGCTGATCGACCGATCGGACAGTCCCTGGTACCCGAGCATGCGCCTGTTCCGGCAAACCTCCCCGGGGTGAATGGAGACCCGTCGTCGAAGCGGTGAGATGCGCACTCTCGGCCAAACTGAGCGCCGCACACCACTCTCCGCCGTGACCTTTCCGTAGCGGGCCCCACAGTGCCGCGTCAGACCTTTGCGGTAGCGCCCGCAGCCTTCTCCTGGCGGAGGATCTCGCGGCAGATCTCAGCCACCCGGGTCTCGCCGATGTCAGTGGCCATGGCGATCAGCGAGCGGTAGGAGGCCTGCTCGAAATACTCGAAGGCGAACAGCGCGAACAGGTTCTTCAGCACCTCGTCGCCAGTATTTATCGCCAAGAAGTAGAACCATATCATTTGGAACACCGATAACCACTACTATTCACAAATCCCGGACAGAGCAATGTTGCTCGCTTTTTTCGAAGATCCGAGTCAACATAGCCGACAGCGAAAATACTATTTGCAGTTGTACAACAAAAATCAATGAAGTCGAGGAACCGTTCGAGCCTCTTCCAGTTGGGCCTATGCGCCATCGGCCGATCTATCTCTCGCCGAATTCGAGTGGGCAAGCAATCGGCTCGCTCTCGAAAATGGCGATGGCATCCGATGCGAGCGAGAGGGGACTCCCATGAAAGCGCTGGTCTGGCACGGCAAGGGCGATGTCCGCTGCGATACTGTTGCGGATCCGAAGATCGAGCATGGCCGCGATGCCATCATAAAGGTCACATCATGCGCCATTTGCGGCTCCGACCTTCATATCTACGACGGGATAATTCCCTCGATGGAAAAGGGCGACATCCTCGGTCATGAAACCATGGGAGAGGTCGTCGAAGTCGGACCAGACAACAGGAGCTTGAAAGTCGGCGATCGGGTCGTGGTGCCTTTCACGATCGCCTGCGGCGAGTGCTTCTTCTGCCGGCGAGGCTTCTACTCCGGCTGCGAACGCTCCAACCCGAACAAATCCAAGGCGGAGAAGCTCTGGGGCCACTCTCCCGCCGGTCTGTTCGGCTATTCGCACCTCCTGGGCGGCTACAGCGGCGGCCAGGCGGAATATCTGCGCGTGCCCTTTGCCGATGCCGGCCCGATCAAGGTGCCGACGGGGCTTTCGGACGAGCAGGTGCTGTTCCTCTCCGACATCTTCCCGACCGGCTACATGGCGGCCGAGTTCTGCGACATCCAGCCCGGCGACACGATCGCCGTCTGGGGCTGCGGGCCGGTGGGCCAGATGGCGATCCGCAGCGCCTTCCTGCTGGGTGCGGAACGGGTGATCGCGGTCGACACCGTGCCCGAGCGGCTGGCGCTCGCCCGTGCCGCCGGGGCGGTCGTCCTCGATTTCCGCGAGGAGGACATCTACGACCGGATCCAGGAGATGACGCACGGCCGCGGCGCCGACGCCTGCGTCGATGCGGTCGGCACCGAGCCGGACACCGCCAGCGGCTTCGATGCCGTGGTCGACCGGCTCAAGGTCGCCACCTTCATGGGGACCGACCGGCCGCACGTCCTGCGCCAGGCGATCCATTGCTGCCGCAACTTCGGCACGGTCTCCATCGTCGGCGTCTATGGCGGCTTTCTCGACAAGATACCGATGGGCTCGGCCATCAACCGTGGCCTGACCTTCCGCATGGGCCAGACGCCGGTGCAGCGCTACCTGCCCACGCTGCTGGAGCGCATCGAGAAGGGCGAGATCGATCCGTCCTTCGTCATCACCCATCGCGCCTCCCTGGAAGGCGGACCCGATCTCTACAGCACGTTCCGCGACAAGAAGGACAGCTGCATCAAAGTCGTCCTGAAACCCTGAGAGAGGACACGCCATGGGCGAGCAGCGTCAACTGGCCGTCGTCACCGGCGCTTCGACCGGCATCGGCTACGAGCTTGCGAAGATCTGCGCCGAGAACGGCTTCGATCTGGCCATCGCGGCCGACGAGCCGCGGATTCATCGGGCTGCGGAAGATTTCCGCGGTATGGGCGCCACGGTCGAGGCGGTGGAAGCCGATCTGGCTACCGAAAAGGGGATCGACAGCCTCTACGAGGCCGCGCGGAAGTTCGGCCGGCCGGTCGACGCGCTGCTGGCCAATGCCGGCCGCGGCCTCGGCAAGGGCTTTCTCGACCAGGATCTCACCGAGGCCCGCCGCGTGATCGACACCAACATCACCGGCACGCTCGCGCTCGTCCACCGCATCGGCAACGACATGCGGGCGCGCAATGCCGGGAAGATCCTGCTGACCGGCTCGATCGCCGGCTTCATGCCGGGCAGCTTCCAGGCCGTCTACAGCGGCACCAAGGCCTTCATCAACAGCTTCTCCTTCGCTCTGCGCAACGAGCTGAAGGACACCGGGATCACCGTCTCCTGTCTCATGCCGGGCGCCACGGAGACGGAGTTCTTCCGCCGTGCCGACATGCTCGACACCGAGGTCGGCCAGGCGGAGAAGGACGATCCGGCCATGGTCGCGAGGACCGGATTCGAGGCGATGATGAAGGGCGAGGGCGACGTCGTCAGCGGCTGGAAGAACAAGCTCCAGTCGACGCTCGCCAACGTCATGCCGGCCGGCATGCTGGCGGAGCAGCACCGCAAGATGGCCGAGCCCGGCTCCGGCCGGCACTGAGCATCCAACGCCCCATCGGAGATCATTCCTGTGCAATAGCCCGGCTCTCGGTCGCGCGGACCACCCGGGGGCGGATGGTGTTCGATGCGAGGGATCGTTGGCCGACGACCGCTTCGACAGTCATTTCTGGCGGGGCTGGGCGAGACCGGTGCCGGCGCTCACCTGCAGGCCCGAGCGCTTCGCCCGGACGGCATCCAGCAAGGTCCGGGCGGCATTGCGGACCTCTTCCTGGACGGCGAGATCGCGGTCCAGCTCGATGTGGCTGGTGGCGTAGGGCTGCCAATAGCCGATGTACCGGTCGAGCTCGGCCAACGATCCCGCCGCCTCGAGCTCCATGTAGGTCAGCCAGTCGGCGATGCTGTGCCTGACCCCGGCGGCTCCCTCGACGTCGCCATGGACAACCACCGCGAACGAGCGGCCGGCCAGATGCCGCGGATAGTCCCAGCCTTCGAGCTCGATCTCCTTGGCCCGCTTGGCATCCTTGCCGTGCGTGCGCGTCGGATCCGGGTTGCCGCCGTCGGCGCAGACCAGCCGGTCCATCATCAGCTTGAGCGGTGACGAGACCTGGTACCAGTTGACCGGCGTCACGATCATGATGCCGTGCGCCTCGACCCACATCGGATAGATGTCGTTCATCCAGTCCTGGCTCTGCCCCAGCGAATAGTTGGGATAGCAGGAGCAGGGCCAGTGGCAGAGCGGAGCCGCGGTCGAGAAGCAGGCCTTGCAGGGATGGATGTGGCGGCCGTACTCCGACGCCAGCCGGCTGAGATCCAGCAGCGTCGGCCGCGCACCCGCGGCGGCCACCACCTCACGGGCGATCTCCGTCAGCCGATAGGATTTCGACATCTCGCCCGGGCAGGTGTGCTCGCTGCGCGACGAGGCGTTGATCAGCAGGATCCGATCCGGGCCGGTTCTGTCCCCGTGACGTGCCTTTGCCTGCAGAACGGCATCCCGCGCCGCCAGCCAGTCGATCGCCAGCTCGTAGTCGGGATCGGCGAAGCCGGCGCCCGCCTTCCGGGTGAGCGGGCTCTTGCGCTGGTTGGCGTAGGCGTCCCATGCGGCCGAAGCCAGCTTGTCGAGCTCCAGGCGCAGCGGCTCGAACGCCGGATCGCGATACTGGCCGAGGAAGCGGGCTACGAATTCCTGCCTGTCCAATCTCGGGCTCGGCATGCCTTCGCGCGGGTCCGGCGCCATCGCGTCAGCTCTCGGCCCGCTCCGTCGTCGGGCGCTGGAACAGGCCGACTGCCATGATGCAAGGGGCGGTACGACTGAAAGCGGAGCCGAGCCGAGCTGACATGGGGCGCAACCTTCGTCCTGGATTGCGGCATCAGCGGGCGCCGACACTCATTGTTCCATCGGCTCGTCAACTTCGGCGAGCATCATTTACGGCCGGCTGGTGAATGAAATCGACATGGCGGCGAACCGACGGGCCGGCAGCCGCGACTTGTCCGCAAGGCAATCGCCAGGCCGGGCCGTAGAATGCAGGAACTTTGAACCTTCTCGCCGCGTTCAGCCGCGGGTCCGGGATAAGCGGAACGCCTCGAACATTCCGGAGCATTCACGCAAGCTTGCGGGAGTCCGTATGCGCCGCGTTCTCATCACTGGCGGAGGGTAGCGTCCGCACTCGT
>JRYC01001750.1_pt1 | contig 14043 bp, 11 predicted proteins | sample 235301 | NCBI WGS metagenome assembly JRYC01 (sample SAMN03074211, study PRJNA261470) | activated sludge metagenome | biome: Common Effluent Treatment Plant; feature: Wastewater; material: Activated sludge; isolation source: activated biomass of a common effluent treatment plant treating...
GACGCCGGAGACGATGGATCCGCCGACGATGACGCTAAGCTTGCGGCGCGACGACCTGTCACTGCGCTATTTCGACCCGACGCAAAGCCTGATCATTCCTGCTTCGGCCGGCGACCAGCCGATTCGCATAGTGAAGCCGAGCATCTTGCCGCTTGCCGTGTCGCTTCAGAGATTGGTGGAGCCGTGGGAAGAACTCCGCGGCGAGTTCACCTTATACACGTTGCCCGGCCAGCCGGCGATTCAACCCCAATTCCCGACCGACATCAATTTCGATGGACAACTTGCTTTTATGGGCCATGATGTCGTGGAAGGATGCGAACTCGGCGAGCGTTGCGAAATCGCGACCTACTGGCGGGTCATTGATCCGTCCGGCGAGCCGCTGCGATTTTTCCTGCATGCGGTGGATGAAGCGGGGGAGACAGTGACGCAGGATGATCGCCTCGGAGCGCCGGCCGAGCATTGGCAAGAGGGAGATATTATCGTGCAGCTTCTCGCGCTGGATGCCACAGCCGCGGAAATGAGATTGGGCGTCTATAACCCTGTCGAGAGACGACGTCTCATCACCGAAACAGGGGGAGAGTTTATTATTCTATCCGGCGATTGAGGGGCGGATAGCTCATTTTTGCCTGCTTGCCGCGCCATTAGGGAGCCACGCGCTGGAGATCGCGCGGAAACAGGGTTGCCAGCCGCAGGTTCGGTAAGCCCAACAACTGCATCAGCAGCCGCTCCAGACCAATGGCGAACCCGCCATGAGGCGGCATGCCGTAGCGGAAGGCTTCGAGGTAGGCCTCAAATGGCTCGTGGGAGTGTCCGGCGCGGTCGAGCGCGGCCAGGTAGTCCTGATAGCGGTGCAATCGCTGGCCGCCTGTAACCAGTTCGGTTCCACGAAACAGAAGGTCGAAGGAGTTGGAGTATTCCGGTCGCGCCGGGTCGGGGTGGGTGTAGAACGGCCGCTTGACCATTGGGTAGCCGGTCACAAACAGAAAATCGCTGCCGTGTGTCTCCAGCGCCCACTCGCCCAGCCAGCGCTCATCCTGTGGTGACAGGTCCGGTTCGCCGCGCACGTCGACGCCGTGGCGCCTCAGGATTAGCTCCTGGGCGTCGGCAAAATGGATGTGGGGGATTTCCGGCAAGATGATGGGCAGATTTGCCTCCAGCAGGCGCAAATCGGCTTGGTAATTATCGGTCAGGTGGGCGAAGATGCCGGCCACGACCTCGCGCAGCAACCGCATCACCGTGAAATGGTTTTCGATGAAGCCAAACTCAACGTCCAGACTGACGTATTCGTTGATGTGGCGGACGGTGTCATGGGGTTCGGCGCGAAATACCGGCCCCACTTCGAACACGCGCTCGAAGACGCCGACCATGATCTGCTTATAGAATTGCGGGCTTTGGGCCAGATAGGCGGGGCGGCCGAAGTAATCCAGCTTGAACACATTGGCGCCGCTCTCCGTGGCCGAGGCGACGATCTTGGGCGTTTGCACCTCCGTGAAGTGCATGGCCGTCAGCGTGGCCCGAAAACCAGCCATGACGCCGGATGACAACCTGAACACGGCCCGTCGTGCCGGATGACGATTGGCGACGACGGCGTGATCGAGCAGGGTGGGCAGGGCGGCGTTCAATCGACGTTTGTTGAGCGGCAGCGGCGGCGCTTCCGTGACCGGTGTCACGACTTCGATGCGCGGCTGCTGTAACTCGAGGCCGTCGGGTGCTTGAGCGTTGGCAACCACCAAACCACCAAGCCGGATGACTGTTCCCAGAGCCAGATCGGCGATTGGCGCTAGATCCGCTTCGTCCTCTGTGACGGCCTGAACGGTTCCCCAGCCGTCACGCAGAAAAATGAAATTGACGCCACCCAACCGACGGACATTGTGGAGCCAGCCTTTGAGTTGCACGAACTCGCCGATGTGGTTGTTTGCTTCGACAGTACGGATCTCGGTCATCACGTCACTTTTCACCGATGCTGGAGATAGTTCATCAAGCTATATCGTGGATCTTAAAGTTGATTTGGCCTGCGGGGGTTTGAGCGCTGACGGTCTGCCCCTTTTTTGCTCCCAGCAACGCGCTGCCGATGGGTGATTCGTTGGAGATGCGCCCCTTTGTCGGGTCAGCCTCGGCCGCGCCGACGATGGTATAGGTTTCCATCTCATCGTAGCCATCCTCGGACACGGTGACGGTGCTGCCGACGCGCACGACGCCCGCCGGGCCTTTGTTCTCGATCACCTTGGCCTGGAGCAGCATGATCTCCAGTTGGCGGATGCGAGCCTCGATAAAGCCCTGTTCTTCCTTGGCGTCGTGATAGTCTGCGTTTTCCTTCAGGTCGCCTTGCTTGATGGCGACTTCCAGTTTGTAGGCCACTTCTTCACGACGAGTCGTCTTGAGGTTATCCAGCTCGTCTTTGATTTGTTGCAACCCTTCGGGCGTCACGTATAGAACTTCGTCTTCAATCATGGTTGACTTCTCCGCGCCTGTCACTGGCGTGATAAATACAAAAAAGCCCAGCCGGCGGATGCGGCTGGGCGACTTACCCACTATTTGCTTATTGGCGAAATGGGTTAACAATCGCTTGATGCCGCAGGCTTATCATTTGCCGCCGGCGGGGGAAAATTTTGAACGGTTAGATCTCGCGTCACGTTTTCCATAGTGTGTCGAAAGTATAGCCCAACAAGTCGGTGTTGTCTATGGCCCTGTTTCAGGCTTCGGAACCGGCCATCAGCAAACCTACGCGCTCTCGGGTAGCCTCTTCGATGGGCAACGTCTTGACGATGTGGCCATCGAACATGACGGCCACGCGGTCGGCCAGGCTGAGGATTTCGTCCAGTTCGGCCGATACCAGAAGAACGGCTACGCCTGCGTCGCGCTGGGCCACGATCTGGTTGTGGATGAACTCGATGGAGCCGACGTCGATGCCGCGGGTGGGCTGATTAGCGATTAGCAGCTTCACCGGCCGGGAAAACTCGCGGGCAACGATCACCTTCTGCTTGTTGCCGCCCGACAGGTTCCCAGCATGGGTGTAGATCGACGGCGTGCGCACGTCAAACTTCTCCACCAACTCCGTGCCGTTTTCGGCGATTGCCTGCCGGTTCATGACTGCGTTGTTGGAGAACGGTTTGCGATAATAGCGATTGAGGACCATGTTGTCGGCAATGGTGTAGGGCATGACCAGTCCGTGCTTTTCGCGATCTTCAGGGATATGGGCTACATCCAGTTCGGTGATGCGCCGTGGGGTGAAGTGGGTGGAATCTTCGCCCGCAATCTCTATGCTGCCGCTAACGATCGATCGCAGCCCGGTCAATGCTTCCACAAACTCGCGTTGACCATTGCCCTGGACGCCGGCCACGCCGAGGATCTCGCCTGCGTGTACCTCAAGTGACAGGCCTTTGACGACGAGCTGTTTGCGGTCATCCAGGACTTCGAGGTCCTTGATCTCCAGGATTTTTTCGCCGGGATGGGCTTCTTCCTTGTCGACCTGAAGAATGACCTTGCGGCCGACCATCAGCTCAGCCAGGCTGGCTTCCGTCGATTCGGCCGGAGACGCAGCGCCGACGCTGCGGCCGCCGCGCAAGACGACGATGCGATCGGCGACCGCCAATACCTCTTTCAGCTTATGGGTGATAAAGATGATCGAGACGCCTTTCTCGGTCAGATCGTGCATGATGCGGAACAGTTCATTCGATTCCTGGGGCGTCAGCACGGCCGTCGGTTCATCGAGGATGAGTATATCGGCATGGCGATAGAGCGCTTTGATAATCTCCACGCGTTGTTGCAGGCCGACCGGCAGATCATCGACCTCGATGGTCGGATCGATCTCCAGTCCGTACCGTTCTGATAACTCGCGCACGCGTTTGTTGGCGTTCCGCTTGTCAATGTAGCCGCCGGCCTTGGTCACTTCCGCGCCCAGGATGACGTTCTCGGCCACGGTCATGACGGGCACAAGCTGGAAGTGCTGGTGGACCATGCCGATGCCGCGCGCGATCGCGTCGCCCGGGCTATGCAGAGTTACCTTCTCCCCTTTGATCCAGACCTCGCCCGCGTCAGGGCGATAGAGACCATAGAGGATGTTCATCAAGGTGCTCTTGCCTGCCCCGTTTTCGCCGAGCAGAGCCAGGATCTCGCCCTTGCGCAAGGTCAGGTCGACGCGGTCATTGGCAAGGACGCCGGGGAACTGTTTCGTGATGCCGCGAGCTTCCAGCACGATGGGCGCTTCGTCGACGTGTTGGGTGTTTTTTCCGTTCATCAATGGCCTTTTCTATTGGCTCCGAATTTCAGAAGCGATGGGGACATCATCCCCCCTTCTCGTAGGGAACACCGCTGGCGGCCGGCGCGCGGGAGCGGCCCACGAACCCGGCCAGGACGAGAATCGTCAGGATATAGGGCATGCTGCCGATGAATTGCGGCGGCAGATTTACTCCCCAGAATTGGAGCTGGGTCTGCATGGCATAGGTGAAGCCGAACAGTAATGCCGCGCCCCACGACCCCAACGGCGTCCATTTACCCATGATCATGATTGCCAGGGCCAAAAAGCCGCGGCCGTTGGTCATTCCCCGCTCAAACGTGCCTACGCCTTCCAACGTCAGGAAAGCCCCGGCTAATCCGGCCAACATGCCGCCGAGGATGACGTTGATGTAGCGAATCTTGTAGACATTCACGCCTACCGTGTCGGCCGCGCTGGGATGTTCGCCGACCGCGCGGGTGCGGAGGCCCCATCGTGTATAGAACAGCACGTAATGTATGACAAATACGAGGATGATGGATAAATAGGTGATCGGCCCGTTGCGAAAGAAAACCGGCCCCAGCAGAGGGATATCTGCCAAGGGTCCGAGTGGAATTGGCGCGAACTTGCCCTTTGTTACCAATCCTGGGATATAGAAATAGCCGGTAATGCCGATGGCCAGGATATTGAGCACCGTGCCGCCGATGATTTGGTCCATCTTGAGGGTGACGGCCATCCAGGCCAGCAGCAAGCCCATCACCCCACCGGCCAATGCGCCGATGATGGTCGCGAGATATAGATTGCCGATATAGACATTTGCCAGAAACGCGACAAAAGCGGCCAGAAGCATTTGCCCTTCGATTCCGATATTGACGACGCCGCTGCGCTCGCCGATAAGGCCACAGAGGGCGCCGAGAATGAGCGGCGTCGATTGGCGAATCGTGGAGGCCAGCACGGCCGTGGTCNNTCACGGATCCGGCAATTATGAGACCGATCAGAACGAGCCACTTGTTCTTGATGAACCAGTTTGTCGATGTTGCTTGACGTGGTGCGGTCATTTCCATAGCGTGCTCTCCCTATTTACCTTAATGACTACTCCACCCGGAACTCAGATTGACGCGATCGTCGTCGGTTCCGCGCTGGCGAATGAGTTTCTTGACGATAACATCAGCAGCTACAAAAAAGAGGATGAAGGCAGTAATAACATCAGTGATTTCGCTGGCTACGCCGGCGCTGAATTGCATCTGGCTGGAGCCGGCGCGCATCGCGCCCAGCAACAGGGCGGCCGGAATCACGCCGAAGGGACTGGTCTTGCCCAGCAGGGCGACAGTGATGCCGTCGAAGCCCAGGCCGGTGTTGAATCCCGGCTGAAACCGACCGACGATGCCCAATGTCTCGACCGCGCCGCCCAACCCGGCGAGCAAGCCGCTGATCATCATGGTCAGGATGATCATGCGCGATACGCGGACGCCGGCATACTGCGCGGCGCTGGAATTCAGGCCCACAGTCCGTATTTCGAAGCCCAGGGTTGTGCGATACAGGAGCCACCACACGATAATTGCAACGACGATCGCCAGGATAAACCCGGTAGGAATATTATTGATGATCGGCAATTGGGCGGAAGGAAAAATCTTGGGCGTGCGGGCGACGATGTTGGTTGGCGAGGGGTCTTTCCAAGGTCCGTCGGCCAGATAGTCGGTGAGATTGATCGCGACGTAATTGAGCATAATAGTCACGATCACTTCGTGCGCCCCGGTGTAAGTCTTCAGCGCGCCGGGGATATAGCCATATAGCGCGCCGGCCAGACCGCCGATGAGCAAGGCCAATGGCGCATGGATAATGGCCGGTAGCCCCTCGAATGAGAAGCCGACATAGGCGGCTACGACAGCGCCGATCAGCAATTGTCCCTGGGCGCCGATATTGAATAACCCGGCCTTGAAGGCGAACGCAACCGCCAAACCACTGAAGATGAGCGGCGTAGCCTTCTCCAGCGTGCGCTGTATGGCTACGGGCGAACCAAATGCGCCTTTCAGGAGGGCGGTATACGCTGTTATCGGATTAGAGCCTGAGGCAATTAACAGGATAGCGCCGATGAGCAGGCCGAGTAATACTGCGACGAGGGGGACGCTGATACTGCGCCACATACGCCGCAGTCTAATCATCATTTGATTTTCAGCGGGTTCTGGTGCCGGGACCGTCGTCATAGCCAACTCCTAGACAATGTGCGACGCATCGGAACCGACACGTCGCACATTGCACTACATCACAAAAGGATGATATTGAAAGGCGCGCGCGAAACCGCAACGCGCCTCATGTTGCGAGAGAGTCAAACTACTGGCCGTAGCCCGTGGAGATGGATCCATCCAGCAACCCGGCGTTGGTGGCCTCAAGCAGGTCCTTGACTTCCTGCGGAACTGCATCGGCATGATCGTGGAAATCAGCCAGGCCGACCGCACCGAAGAAGTTGCCGCCGGGGAATTCGCCGTTGGTCGACATCGTCGCCAGGTCAACAACTCCGGGGGTGATGAGCTTCATTGCGCTGGAGACCAGGCAAGGATGCGCCTCGGGGACGGTTTCCCACTGGTCGGTGTCGACACCGATGCACCACACACCTTCATTACCGGCCGCTTGAATCAACGCGCCGTTGCCTGTCTGGCCGCCGGCACCGAAGATGACGTCCGCGCCCTGATCAATGGCCTGCTGGGCCGTGGTGGCGCCCCACTCGGGGTCGGTGAAAGCCACATCCAGGCCACCGGGATGATAGGTGGCGATGATGTTGATGTCGGGGTTGACCGAAGCCGCGCCGTTCAGATAGCCTTCGTTGAAGGCCACGACCGGGGGAACCAGGTCGGTGCCGAGAACAGAGGCGATGGTGCCGCTCTCGCTGAGCGAAGCAGCCAGCACGCCGGCCATATAACCGGCCTTGTCCTCATTGAAGACCAAACCGGTCACGTTCGGCAGAGCCTCGCCCTGGAACTGGTCGACGCCGATGAAGTCGATGTCGGGGTAGGTACCGGCGGCTTCAACGGTCGCCTCGCCCATGGCGAAACCAACGGTCACGATGATGTCGTAACCCTGATCGGCGAACAGAGCGATGTTGGCGGCGTAGTCCGTGGCGTTCGTCGTCTCGACGTAGTTGACCTCGGCCGCGCCCAATGCCTCGGCGGCCTGCTGCGCGCCTTCCCAAGCGGACTGGTTGAACGATTTGTCATCGATGCGGCCGACGTCCGTCACGAGGCCGATGCACAACACGCCTTCGTCGGAACATTCGCCGGCAGCTTCCTCGGCCGGTGCTTCGGTCGGGGCGGCTTCCTCGGCTGGTGCCTCGGTCGGGGCAGTTTCCTGCGCCGGCGGCGTGGCGGCTCCGCCACCGCAAGCAACAGCAAGCAGTGACAACAAGAGCAACCCGGTGAGCAACAGAGCTATACGTTTCATATTCTTTCTCTTCTCCTTGTGAAACAGAAAGTAAAGGGTGGGTACGGCCACTGATGGTTTGATAAAGCGAACGTGGAAATTAAAGGCCACAGGTCGTGGGCCACAACACAATATGTGGGCCACAGCGTGTGGCAAAACCGCGGACTCTTTCCTTTCCCATCCTAATGCCCGCACCTCTTCATGTATTGTGTCTCAACATACAGGAAAAGACAATATTTTGTTGAGATTCCATTTTTGGTTTTACGGTTGCTTTTGCCGGGCTATCGCGCATACCCTTTCGTAAAAATTATGTTCTTTGGGGCCGCCATAATTGGGGGAATTGGGCATTGTCGATATACTAACCTTCGAAAACTCCTATGGACCCGATGCGACTTCTTGATATTCTGGATGCTCATCTCTCTGAAGCGGAAATGAGCGCGCTATGCCGCCAGTTCGGCGTTGTGTTTGGCACATTTCCCGGCGGCTCAAAGCGGGATAAAACACGAGAATTCCTCGGATTCGTCCAACGACAGGGGCGCACGGGCGGGCTAACCGAAATGATTATCGTGCTGCGCCCTGATCTCACAAAAGCCATCGCCGGGTTGTATGAGAGCAAAGAGCAGGAGCTTTCCTGGCTCGACCAGGTCGCCGGCGGCTTGGGGCAGTCCCTTGATTCAGGGCTGACCTGGCGATGGACGGCCTCCTCAACCGGCCGCCAGGCAGTGGCCGGCAACGAGCCGGCCGCCGAGGGGCAGAGCAGCCCCGATATGGCTATGGCCGAGGAAGGCGTGCCGTCATCCCATAGCGTCGAAAACCCCTACACACCTGGCACACGCGTGATTGATGAGAGCATGTTCTTCGGTCGCGAGGCGGAGACGGAGCAAATCGTGCGTCTCCTTGAAGACGGCCGTCATGTGGCGATTATCGGCCACCGCGGATTTGGAGCCTCCTCGCTCCTCCACCAAATCTCGCGCGCGTCGGGCAAACGAGACAAGGTCCTCGTTGCCTATGCCGATATGAAAGATGCTGCCAATCACACTTCGGCCAACCTGCTCAACGCGATCTGGCTCCAGTGGTGGGAGCGCGTGCGGCCGGGCAACAGTGTGCCCGTGCGCACTCTGGCCGAGTTCGTGACCGCTGTCCGCAAGCTGAACGCGGCCGGATTCCATCCCGTGTTGTTTGTGGATGAACTCGAGCAACTGACATGGCGGCCGGCGAGCTTCGATGAGGGATTCTTTGCTGCCTGGCACGAATTGGGGCGCGAAGGATTGGTGCAGTTCGTGGTGGCCGCCCATTCAACCCCGGCCGACGTTCTGGCCCAGGCTGAATCAAAATCCACCTTCTACGAGATTTTCCAGTCGGTACATCTCGGATTGCTGGAGGAGACGGCCGCGCGCTCTCTCTTGACGATCCCTATCCGGCGCGCAGAAATGAACGTGCCCGATGGGGCGGTAGAGCACCTCTATCTCCATGCCGGGCCGCATCCCTTCTTTTTGCATCTGGCCGGCCTCTATCTCTTTGATGCCCTGGCCGGCGGGAATTATTCGCGGGGGGAGGTGGTTCGACAGTTCGAGGTTGCTGCCGAGCCGTTCTGGCAAGAGTTGTGGGAATCTATCTCGCCTCTGGCCCAATCCCATTACCCCACTGCCTTGATGCGGATGCCTGTCGGCATGGGCGGTCGGCAAATGCGCATTTTGGCCAATCGCGGATTGGTGGTGGCGGAAGACGACGGGTTCCGCCCGTTCAGCGATGGGTTCGCGCGCTGGCTGGCGCGTATGCAGGCTGCTTTCGAAGCAGCGGCCACAGTGGTCGCCGCGCCCTCTCTTTAGCACATACTCCTTCGGTGGAAGAACAATCTATGAAACGAGCCGTCAGTGTCAGTCTGGGATCCTCCAAACGAAATTCGTCGGTCGAAGTTGAGTTGTTGGGCGAGCGCGTATCGATTGAGCGTATCGGCACCGATGGCGATATGGAACGTGCGGTCGAACTATTCGGTCAACTGGACGGCAAGGTGGATGCTTTCGGTGTCGGCGGCACGGACCTGGGGTTGACCATCGACGGCAAACAGTACCGCATGCACTCCGTTACCCGGCTTGTGCGCTATGTCAAACAGACGCCGGTGGTCGACGGGTCGGGTCTCAAGAACACGCTGGAACGCGGCGTCGTGCCCTATATGGAGGCGGAGATCGGGGCGCCGCAGCCGCGCCGGGTCTTGATGACCAGCGGCGCGGATCGGTGGGGGATGTCGATGTCTTTCCTTGAAAACGGCTACGAAGGCATCTTCGGCGATCTGATGTTCGCCCTGGGCCTGCCCGTTCCCCTGCGCTCGGAGACGGCCATCAAGCGCGTGGCCACGGTCCTTTTCCCCATCGTAACCCGCTTGCCTTTCGAATGGATTTATCCCACCGGCGAAAAGCAGGAGGTCAATACGCCGAAATTCGGTGAATCGTACGAGTGGGCGTCGGTCATCGCCGGGGATTGTCATTTCATCAAGCGCTTCATGCCGGCGCGGCTCGATGGAAAAATCATCTGCACCAACACGACCACGCCTGAAGATGTCGCCATCTTCCGCGGCGCCGGCGCGAGTTATCTCGTCACGACGACGCCTCGCCTGAATGGTCGCTCCTTCGGCACGAACATGATGGAAGCTATGCTCGTCGCCGTCAGCGGCAGGGGGCGCAAGTTGACCGACGCCGAATTAAACGAACTGATCGAACGCCTCGACTTTCATCCCAATATTCAAAGGCTGAACGGCTAGCGGCGATGGATGGGCTTCGAGCCGGTTGGGACAGGGTCTGGAACGCCGTCGCGCCAAGAGGCGCGGGCGGTGAGGTTTTTCAGTCGCTTGTTGAAAAGTACACAGAATCACACAGAGCCTACCACAACCTCGACCATATCCGGGATTGCCTCGATCAGTTAACTTCGGCGCGATCTCTTTTGAATCGGCCGGACGATGTCGAGCTGGCTATCTGGTTCCACGACGCGATTTATGACACCAGGCAACTGGATAATGAGGCGCGTTCGGCCGAATGGGCCGGAACCGTGCTGCGTGAGAACGGCGTGGCGGCCGATGTGAGCCATCGCATCGAGGAACTTGTCATGCGGGCCACGCACCGAAGCCCGCAACTTACCGGCGATGACGCCCTCCTGTGCGATATCGATCTGGCTATCCTGGGATCTGCGGCGATGCGGTTTGACGCCTATGACGCGGCCATACGCCTTGAATATTCCTGGGTGCCGAGTGACGTGTTTTGTCGGGAGCGCGGACGCGTGCTGGGTTATTTTCTCGCCCGGCCGCGTGTCTATCACAGCCAATTTTTCCACGAGCGCCTGGAGGAACAGGCGCGCGCTAATTTGTTGCGGGTGATGCCCCGCTACTCGTCCTGATAGCTGCTTGAATTTCTACGACTAAGGTTCGAGCGCGCTCTTCGGCCGTGCCCACGTGGCCGCCGGCGGTCATCAATCGGCGAATTTCTTCGGTTGAGAGATAGCTTGTGAGGCGCTCGTCAGCGACGAGCAACTCAACCAGCGGGTTTTCCTGCCCTATTCGCAGCGCGCCCCACGCTTGCAGACTTGCCTCGCGCAGCCATTCGTGGGCCTCCTGCCGATCGGCCCCGGCACGAACAACGGCCATGAACACCCGCTCCGTGGCTGCGAATGGCCCGTAGCGGGTCAGGTTGCGATCGATCTGCTCACGGTCGATCACCATTCCATCGACCAACAACTCCACCCGTCGCAGTATCTCATCCACGGCCAGAAAGCTCTCCGGCAGGAATACGCGCCGATTGGCGCTGTCGTCGAGGCTGCGTTCGAGGATGGCCTGACTCGCGTTGTCCCAGGCCACGGCCGACTGCGCGGCCACCAGTCGGGCCAATGAGCAGATGTTCTCGGCGATGATCGGGTTGCGTTTGAAAGGCATGGCCGACGAGCCTACTTGTTGCTTGCCGAACGGCTCGGCCCACTCGCCGAATGGCGGAGATTGGAGGATGCGGAAATCCAGTGCAAATTTATGTAAATTGGATGCGATGCCGGCCAATGCCTGTACGACGCGCAAGTCTTGCTGCCGGGAATATGTCTGGGTGGCAAGGGAAAAGTAGGGGAGGTCGAGTCGCGCCATGGCCAGCATCTCCATCTGTCCGACGGTCATGTCCGTGTCAGATAGCAACTCCACAAAGCTTGCTTGTGATCCGACCGCACCCTTGAACCCCTTGCCGCGCAGATTGCCGATGAGCGCAGTCAGATGATAATAATCTTCCAGCACATCCTGAGCATAGATCGCCAGCCGGTAGCCCAATGTGGTGGGTTCGGCCGGCTGGATGTGGGTATGGGCCATGATCGGGAGGTCGGCCGTTGCCTCAATGCGACGGGCGAAAACAGCCAACAGGTGTCGCAGGCGATCGGCCAATCGTTGCGCGGCCTCGCGCTGGCGCAGGACGTCGACGTTGTCGGTGATGTCGGTGCTTGTAGCGCCCCAATGGATGATTCCACCGCCAACAGGGCATTGCTCGGCAAAGGTGCGGATTTCAGCCATGACGTCGTGACGGGTCTCGCGCTCAATTTCCAGCGCGCGCTTGATGTTGATGTCGTCGACGTGGCGTTCCAAATCGGCCAATTGCTCGCTCGAGACCAACCCCGCGATATGCTGCGCGGCCGCCAGGGCAACCCACGCCCGACGCATCAGGCGGCGCTTGTAGTCCTCTGACCACAAGTAGCGCATCTCCTCGCTACCGTAGCGCCAGGAGAAAGGGGAGATGAAAGTGTTGTGGCTGAAGTCGGTCATAGTCAGTCAGGCCCGCCGGCTCCTGTTTCGCCTTTGCCTTGCCCCCACGGCCCTCAAGCATTCGCCGCGGATGGCTTTGCCGTACCCCGGCGGCGCAAGATACCCTCGGCCGAATAAAGGATCAACGCCAGCCAGATCAACCCAAAGCCGATGACGCGCGACGGACCGAAATCTTCGTTGTAGATGAACACGCCGATCAGGAACTGGAGCGTTGGCGCGATGTATTGCAGCAGCCCAAGGGTGGTCATGGTAATCCGCCGCGCGCCGGAAGCGAAGAGGAGCAGCGGGATGCTGGTGACCACTCCAGCGCCCATGAGGAGCAATGTGGTGGTCGGGTCGGAGTGGGCGAATGCCCCTATGCCGCTGCGATCCTGGAGCAGGAGAAAGCCGAACGCCGGCAGGAAGAGGACGGCCGTTTCCAGGAACAGTCCCTCGGCCGAGTTCAGCGCGGCCGTCTTGCGGATAAGGCCATAGGTGCCGAAGGTGAAGGCAAGCGTCAGAGCGATCCATGGAATAGCCCCATAACTAAATGTCAAATAGAGCACGCCGCCCAAAGCAATGCTTAGCGCCAGCCATTGGCCGGGCCGCAAGCGTTCCTTCAGGATGAGATAGCCGAGCAGCACGTTGACCAGTGGGTTGATGAAATAACCGAGACTGGTTTCGACGATGAACCCCGCATTGACGCCCCAGATGTAGACGAACCAGTTGATGCCCAGCAGGATGCCCGACACAACGAAAGTCATCAACACCCGCGGCCGGGCAATTGCTGGGCGCAACCAGCCCCAGTTGTGGCGCAGGGTGAGGATCAGACCGACAAATACGAGCGACCAAACGATGCGATGGGAGAGGATTTGACCGGCGGGCACGTCGCTGAGCGACTTCCAGTAAAGAGGTAACAGGCCCCAAATAACATAGGCCCCGGCGGCGTAGAGGACACCTTTATTCATAATCTAATCCATAAACACCAAAACGCCGGCCGCAAAGAAATCTTATCTTTGCGGTCTGGTGTTCTTGTGCTGGTTGAGGCTTAACGGCGCGCCTGATAATTCGGCGCTTCCTTGGTGATGAGTATGCCGTGGGGGTGGCTTTCCAGCAGCCCGGCGTTGGTGATGCGCGTGAATTGCGCCTTCTCGCGCAATTCGGCCAGGTCAGCGGCCCCGACATAGCCCATGCCGGAGCGCACGCCGCCCATCATTTGGTAGATCACGTCGCGAAGCTGGCCTTTGTAGGGCACCTGTCCTTCGACGCCTTCGGGCACGAGCTTGTCGCGAATCTGGCCGCCGGCCGGGCCGCCGGTGGGCGAGGGGGTTCCGCTGCCGTAGCGGTCGGCTCCGTGGCCTTGCATGGCGCCCATGCTGCCCATGCCGCGGTAGACCTTGTAGCGCCGCCCTTCGTAGAGGATGATCTCACCGGGGCTTTCCTCCAGTCCAGCCAATAGGGAGCCGAGCATGACCACGTCGGCCCCGGCGGCCAGCGCCTTCACGATGTCGCCGCTATATTTGATGCCGCCGTCGGCGATCAGGGGGATGTCTCGTTCGCGGCAGACCGCGGCGCAGGCGTTGATCGCTGAAATCTGGGGTACGCCTGTCCCGGCGACGATGCGCGTGGTACAGATGGAACCTGCGCCGATGCCGAC
>JRYC01013417.1_pt1 | contig 14029 bp, 12 predicted proteins | sample 235301 | NCBI WGS metagenome assembly JRYC01 (sample SAMN03074211, study PRJNA261470) | activated sludge metagenome | biome: Common Effluent Treatment Plant; feature: Wastewater; material: Activated sludge; isolation source: activated biomass of a common effluent treatment plant treating...
TCGCTGAAGGTCGAACGCGCACGGTGCGTTACGGTCGCGGATCCAAATATATGGATGTGCGTCTGCCATGCGGTTCGGGTCTCGATGTCCATTTCGATCCAGCTGTGCCGTCCGATGTTCTCGAAGCGCTCGAGCAAGAGCGTAGTCAGCGGCGGCCTACCGCACTCATCACGCCTAAGGGTGATAATGGCGTCAATCAACAGGTTCACCGCATCGAAGCGCTTGCCGTTGGCCAAGTCGAAGCGGGACTGGCACTGTCCTCAAATGAAGACGTATTCGTGCGGCAGTATTGGCCCCAGACGCGGGTGATCATAGCCGGGCGTGGAGCATATACGTCGGCCCTTGTCGCTTTCAGTCATGCGTTGGGCTGGGAGGCATGCTTGTTCACGCCGGATCCGGCGCTGATCGAACAGCACGCCCATCAATGTCGCATAAGCCGCAAACTTACCTCGGCTCGGGATTTCGATACCAGTCTCATTGATCCCTGGACGGCAACGGTTCTGCTGTTTCACGATCACAGCTGGGAGGCGGAAATTCTCTCGCGCGCATTGCGGTCCGACGGCTTCTACTTCGGGGCATTGGGAAGCAAAGCAACGCACCTTGCCCGGATGCAGGAGATGATGAGACTTGGCGTCACCGCAGAAGAGGCTGTGATGGTGCGCGGTCCAGTCGGTCTCGATATCGGGGCACGAACGCCGCCCGAGATTGCCATGTCCATCGCTGCCGAGGTTGTGTCGGCGCGCCGAGCACGTACATGATGGACGCAGATCGGAGGGATACGAACTTCGATAATTTTGCCATCGTCATTCTGGCGGCCGGCAGCTCCAAACGCATGGGCGCCCGCAACAAGCTTTTAGAACCCGTGATGGGCAAGCCGCTGCTTGCTCATGCGCTGGAGGCAGCAAGATCACTTCGGCCAGCTGACCTGATCGTCGTCACCGGTCATGAGCGGGCTTTGATCGCGAATGCAGTTGGAGACTACCCTGTTCGTGTGGTGCACAACGTTTCATACAGCGATGGCATGGGAACATCGTTGGCCTGCGGTGCCGGCGCCGTCGGTGCTAATGTAATTGGCGCATTTATCCATTTGGGCGATGTGCCGTTCGTATCGGCGGAGACATTTCGCAATCTGGCGGGTGCCTTACTCAACGATAGAGCTGGCCGTTACCAAGTCTTTGTTCCCATCCATGAAGGCCGGCGCGGTCATCCCGTCCTCTTCCGCCGCGAGTTGCTGCACGCACTATGTGAATTATCGGGCGACGAGGGTGCTCGCCGCGTGATTGGTGCGAACTCATGTTTGGAAGTCGCGGTGCCCGACACTGGCATCAACCGCGACATCGATACCGAGGCCGACCTTGCAGCGTTCACGCGGCAGTGCGGCGGTTCTTGCCAGCTGTCTGATTGAAGAACAGCGCTTGGCTGATCATGGNNAAGCAGTGATGAAGATTACTGGCACGTCGATGTTGCCGAGGATTTCATTCACCGCATCGAGGCCCGAGCTTCCATCGGCCAATTGAATATCTGCGAGCACAAGCCCGGGAGATTGGCGGCCAACAGCAGCAACAGCTTCGCGATGCGTGCGCGCAACCTCGGTAACGTGGTGCCCGATGTCGGAGACCAGTTGTTCCAGATCGAGTGCGATTAACGGTTCGTCTTCGATGATTAAAATATCCGTCGCGATCTGCTTAGCGATTTCGGTGCCGGCGGCGTCAATTAACTCCATGATCTCTGGCTCACCGATATCCAGAATCTGTGCTGCCTCTGAAGGCTTGAAGCCTTCCACAGCGATCAACAGAAAAGCCTGGCGGGGGCGTGGCGTGATCATCTCGATGCGCCGCTCGATATCCCGGTCTGCGGTCTCAGCGGTGGAAGCGTTCTGTTCGGTGTTGAGTGGGTTAGAATCCCAGACCTTGAGAAAGACGCGATATAGCGCGATGCGTGCGGGAAGCGACGTATCAAACAGACTGCTATCGTCAATCAGAGCCTCCAGTGTCGAGGCGACATAAGCATCGCCACTTTCTTGCCGACCACTTAGCGCGCGAGCAAATCGGCGGAGGTACGGCAGTTCGGAGGCAACGGCTTCTGCAATCATTCTCGACTCCCCTGAATATTCGTGGCCCGGAACGGCTGGGTATGGCTGGTAACTCTCTTAACGTAATCGAGAGTCATTCGGTTCCCTGATTGTTTCCAGATAACCTAACATGCCGCCTATTCAACGCTATTCAATTTATCGAACTGGCGCTGTCGATCGCGCTGCGTCATTGGGATTTCACATTGAGTGCGGATAGCCGAATATCTTGTTTTCGCCACCGGAAATTGTCGCGCCCCGAATGGATATATGCAAATTGGAGAATTTGCGTCGGGATGTGGAGTTGGACGCGGGATTTGATTTATTTTGAAGGGCCGTGATCAGGTAAATGCCTGAGCGCTACTCATTCAAAGTCGAAGAGTTTGCAAGCAGGAGGGAATTATCTAATGGTTGTGTGTAGCCCGGCCAGCTACGCATTCATGGCGATATGACACGGGAAACCGTGCCTAGCCTCGTGTGCTGCCAACCAGTGCCGCAGTACTTTGCGCGTCAGGTCCAAACTCGCTGCTGTCATTGACGCCGAGGATTTCACTGAGGCGGGCGCGCGCCCGATTGACACGGCTTTTGACAGTGCCAACCGCGCATCCAGCAATCTCAGCGGCTTCCTCGTATGAAAAGCCTTCAGCACCCACGAGGATCAAGGCTTCGCGTTGATCATCCCCCAGCTGAGCCAATGCCTTTTTAAAGTCGCTCAGATCGGCAACGCCTTGTTGCTCGGGATGGACGGAAAGACGTTGTTCTATTGCACTATCATCAACGCAGACTTCGCGACGGCGTTTGCGCACTTCTGAAAAGTACGTATTGCGCAGAATTGTAAAAAGCCAAGCTTTGAGGTTCGTTCCTTCCTCGAACGATCCCAAATTTTTCCAGGCCTTGATGAGCGCTTCTTGGACGAGATCATCTGCTCGGTCCAAGTCTCCGCACAATGAGATTGCGAAGGCTCGTAAATTGGGAACCGCTCCAATGAGGTCGCTTTGGAGTTGGGTTGGCGAAGCCCGTTGCACGGAAATACTCCTGCCTTATTTCTGTTCTGGTTTTTTAGCTTGAGCTGTAGAAAGCTCCTCCAATAGCTTTGCGAATTTGTCGGGCATTGGTTCATGGACCAGTTCAGAATAGGCGGCTCGCAACTGGCGGCCGAGATGGCCCTGGAGGGCAGGGGACAAGTGCGGCTCTTCTTCCGCTGAAGTGGCGGTGAATTTACTTCTGCTGAAGTCGTTGGCCATCATTCCCGTTCGTCCTGGATCTTGGTCACACAACGATTCATCGGCTTGCCGGTTGACCCCAGCAGTTTGTGCTTGTTTGTCACGTTTTTCGTTTGCCATGACCTCGCCCTCAACGTGGACAGCGCCCACTTCCGAAGTCTCCGCCAGACTGCCGGAATTAGATGTTCGCGCGCGCTGAACTTCTTACGTGGGTCGGAACGCAGCCGGCCAGGATTGGTTCCCGGCAGCTCAGGTATTTCGCGCCAGTTGCAATTATAATCAACAGCCGCACCGGGAGCCTCACGCGTCGATTTTCTAGGCAATTGATGTTTCGTTGATATTTACGCCATGCTCACGCAAATAATAACATTTACCACTCGATTGGATGCTGCTGCAATCCATCGTCAGTCCAGCTACCGCGATCCTGTCGCGGACCGATCAACGGTCGTCTTTCCGTTCGGGTGGCTGCACGTTAAACGCGCGCTGCCACCTCCCGGTTCCGCGAATTGACGATATTCTTGCTCTCAATGGCTGGCGTTCCATTTGGCGCTGCGTTGCCGCTTTGTCCCACGATTTCACTGCCCATCGCAGGGGGCACAAACACGGTGAGCATTTGTGGCATCACTTCAAAGTGGAAGCTCTGCCCCTTGGTTTCCAGTAACTCGCCGTCAACCGTGGCTCGCTTGGGCCGACGCGTCAGGAGTGTGCACTCCGTGACATCGAATGATTTCATGGACCTCGCCCAGCCATGCAACCCGAAAATTAGGACGGGGATCACTGGCAGCAACTGCCACCACCGCCGCGCGGCAACCGTATAGATGTGCAAAAGGCTGTCATCGATGCGAGCGTTTGGACCGCTGCTCAGTCCGCCACCGTGATAGCGCCCGTTGCCGATGCTGGCCTGGAGGACATATCCATCGAAAATAGGCTTGTCACCAACGAGAATTTCAGCGTGAAATGGCCTGCTACGCTTGATGGCCTGGGTCAGGGCAACGGCGTAGCTGAAGGCCCGCAGCCAACGCTTTTTTCCCGGCGTTTGCATCTTGGAAACAGTGGCGGCAAGGCCCAGACTCGCGACGTTGAAAAACGGCTTGCCGTTCATCATGCCGATATCAACGGACCGAATGTGGGGCCCGTATGCCACGGCACATGCTGATGCAATGTCGGCGGGAACGCCAATCGATTTTGCCAGATCATTTGCTGTTCCCAGAGGTAGTACGGCAACAGGCTTGCGGGACTGGAGCATGAGCGGCAACAGGTGATGCAATGTTCCGTCGCCACCTCCGATAAGAACGCGGTCTACGGTCGCAATTTTCTCTAAAACGGCCTGCTCGCTTTCAACGTCGGTCGGAACATCTACGACGTCGATCGCCAAATGTTTCGAAAGTATCGAGATGACCTGAGCCAACCGGCCATCAAGGCGGGAAGCTCGTGAGTTCGCGATGAGCAGTGCCGTTGGACGCGGCTTTTGTTGAGACTGGGTCAAACACAATTTCCCTTCGACGTGCCGCACCCCTGATGCGCGCTTGTCAGATTGATATTGCCATCGGCACCCTCTGGAAGCTGGGCCCTCGCGGGATGCTCCCTTGAGGACCTTTTGGGGAGTGCCTAGCATGGATGTTGGGTTCGATATGAGTGCCAAGGGACCGAGAATCAAGCCGGGGGCATCAATTGGAGACTTGCGTTCAATTGCCGAGAATGACCATTGTTGGGCCATCTAAGATTTTGCTCGTCGGTGCAGAGGCTTGAAAAAATACATTGAACAATTGACTAAGCTTCCGGCCGGAATCCGCAGTAGGTTGCTGCGGCGTGTGGTCTTAATTTTTCTGGCAGGATGCGCAATTGCCGCCATGGCTGCATGGGACGCTCATAGTGCAAACCGCGCGGCTGCAAAAATCAGTTTTGATAGTATTGCAGACAAGGTCGTTACCGCGATCAGAGAGAACATGGATACCTATGAACAGGTATTGCGCGGTGGTGTTGCGTTGTTTGATGCGATGGGTGAGGTATCGCGCCAACAGTGGGCCATTTATGTTGACGCCCTTGATCTATCGACCAACTACTCGGGCATTCAGGGTATCGGTTACGTAGCAGTCGTTGATCCGCAGGGGATTTCTAAGCTCGAAGAGAGAGCGCACAGCGAAGGTTAGAGCGAATTCAAAGAGCATCCCCCTGGTAATCGGGAACTCAACACGGCCATTCTATACCTGGAACCTATGGATTGGAGGAACCGCCGCGCTCTTGGATATGACATGTATGCCGAGGACGTGAGACGCGTTGCTATGCGCCGCGCATGGAAAACAGAAAATCCATCCCTATCGCGGGCCGTGACCCTGCTCCAGGAAACGGGTGAGAGTGTTCAGAAGGGCGTAGTTCTATTTCTTCCCGTATTCAGCAAGGAACCCGCTGGGGCGCCGCCATCAGAAGAAGTGCAGAAATTGAAGGGCTTTGTTTTCAGCCCATTTCGAATGCGCGATCTCATTTCTCAAGTGCTGGCGCGGACCCCGAGCTATAGCCCTAATCTTCTTCGCGTCGAGATCTTTGATGGTCCAGCAGCCAAGCAGAACGAATTGCTGTTTGACAGCGGTGCAGCCTCAGAAAAAGCCGCGCACGTGGACCCTGCTGCCTTTGTCATAGAGCGCTTGGCCATCATTCATGGTGCGACGTGGGAGATCAGATTAACGTCACTTCCGGCTTTTGAGCATCGGCCTGGCCCAACAACTCCACCCATGATTTTTGCCTTTGGCTTGGTTCTTGGAACTCTTACTGCATCATTGTTCGGGGTCGTCAGTATCGGCAAGGAGGCCGCGCATATAGCCGCCAATCAGTTGACCGCAGAGGTGGAGATTCGCAAGAAGGCTGAAGAACAAACACGTGTGGCGCTGCGTGAACTTGGCCATCGCGTTAAAAACACATTGACGATTGTCACCGCGATTGCATCGCAAAGCGTGCGTCACAGCGAAAGCCTTCAGGAATTCGATGGCAAGTTCAGGACGAGGCTGTTGGGTTTGAGCCGTGTGCATGACTTGTTGACGTCAAGCCGAAGTTACTCGACCGATCTTTCTGCACTCGCCCACGAAGTCTTAACGCCCTACAATGGCGATCATGATGGATCGCTCTCGCTCAGCGGTCCTGCGACGGTACTGGTTCCCAATACCGCGATCATGCTGTCCATGCTTTTCAATGAACTGGCGACGAATGCCACGAAGTATGGCGCTTGGGCGAACAAGTCGGGGAGAGTTTCACTATCGTGGGAGATCGTTGGGTCGGGCGATGAGAAAAGCCTCAACATAATTTGGCAAGAACGCTTTGGGCCACCGGTGACACCACCCAGCCGTAATGGATTTGGTTCTAACGTCATCAAGTTTTCGGTCGAGCGGAGCCTGCGAGGTAAGGCCGATGCCGATTACGCACCAGAAGGCGCGACATACAACATATCGATTCCGTGGTCGTCGATCGCCCCAGACAAATAGTCATGTGCGGTGCATGAAGAATGCTGCGCTTCGGTGGAGGATAAGGGAGCAACATCGCACCTCAGCATGTGAAACCAGATCGTTGCAGGGCCAAGATCACACGTCATCTCAGCCACCGAGATTCGTATGCGTCTGTCGCTTGCCACATTCTTTCGAAATTGGGACCGGCGTTGGGAACCTTTTGTCACTTTCCCGGATTGCTGGAGGAGGTGCATCAGACTGAGCATGGACAGTGTGCCCTGTGCGGAGACATTGGTCACTTGCAGCCAAGTGCGACGGGGGAATTTACTGGGCTTTGATGAGCGGCGTTACGACAATGAAAAGGCAGAGTGGTGCATTCCCTATCTCGTGACATAGAGCGAGCCCGCGCGCTGTCATTTGACCGCTTGGCAAAGCTAGCGGCGAATGTTTCGAACGCGCCTGCTGCGATGATTGTGCGGTTGAGCGGGAATGGGCCTGAGTTCGTGGGTGGTTTCGGGCTTAGCAAAGATGGCGTGACGAAAGCCTTAGACCACCTATCCAATTTCGAGAACTGCGTATCAGATATTTTGACATTTCCAGTTGCCGGAACGAGTGCTGCGATTGAGAACCCTCTTGATGCGTCTGCAATCTTTTGTCCGCGGACCAAAGCAGTACCAATTGCGTTTGATACAGACGACAATCGCTTNNATGTTTAGTGCGCGATACAGCAGCAGACTTGAACGACAAGGAACGCGAACACCTGATCGATGTTGCCGCTGTTATTTACGATGAGCTTGATCGAGATGCGCCTGCTCGCGAGTATACGCTTCAGTCATCGGCTGGGAGCAACGTTGCTTTGCGGGACGAACAGTCATCGCTACGATCTGTTCTCAATTCGCTTTTCGTGTTCGTCGGAATTTTGGAACTCGACGGGACGTTGATTGAAGCAAATGATCTTTTGCTTCGTGCTGCATCACGCGACATCGCCGATGTTCGCGGAAAGCCCTTTTGGGAGGGCCATTGGTGGTCGTTTGCTGAGGCAGCGCAGGATCGTTTACGTAATGCTGTCGACCGCGCATCAACTGGCGAGGTTGTTCGCTACAATACTGAAATGCGCATTGCGAATGGCAGTCTCATCGCCGCAGACTTTTGCCTTGCTCCGTTGCGTGATCCTCAAGGCCGGATAACGCATATCGTCGCTAGCGGGGCAGATATAACTCGTCGTCGTCACGCCGAAGTCGAGTTAAGCCGAATGGCGCGGATCGTGGATGAGGCGCCATTTCTCATTCGAAGTGCGACGCGGGATGGACAGCTACTCTATCTCAACCGGCATGGACGGAATGTGCTCGGGTATGCACCCGACAGTGATTTGGCCAATGCGGAGGTGTCTCATCATCACCCCGACTGGGCATTGTGCAAACTGCGCGATGAAGGATATCCGGCCGCGTGCCGAGAGGGTGTATGGTTGGGCAAAGCCGCAATAATCGATGCTGATGGCAGAGAGGTGCCGACTTGTCATGCCATCGTCGCCCATCGCAATCCTGAAGGATCGGTCGAATACTTGTCTTCGATTGCCATCGATATTTCCGGCGAGAAGGCAGCTGAAGCGGCACTGAAAGAAAGCGAACTGCGCTTTCGTGGCACGTTTGAAAATGCTGCTGTGGGGATGGCTCACATTGCGCTGGATGGACGCTGGTTGCGCGTCAATGAGAGGTTGTTGGGAATTCTCGGCTATGGCCGTGCAGATCTCATACAAATGACTTTTCAGGATGCCGTCTATCCCGACGATAGAACGTGCGATCTGGAGATGATTCAGAAAGTGCTTGAAGGCGAGATCCCGAGTTTCACGATACAAAAGCGCTTTCTCCGCAAGGACCGCACACTTGTCTGGCTGGAAACCACGGTTTCCATGCAAGAGACATCGGTACACAATGAGCCTTATTTTATCTCGATCATTGAGGACATCACCAACCGCAAGGAATACGAATTGCGGCAGCGATTGCTTCTGGCTGAACTCAATCACCGGGTGAAGAATACGTTGGCCATGATCCAGTCGATAGCCAACCAGACAATGCGCCAGTCGAAAGATCCAAGTACATTCGTCACGCGCTTCACAGGTCGAATTCAATCGCTTTCGGGTGCGCACGATCTATTAACCGCGCATACTTGGGATGGTGCTGATCTTGCCGAGCTTTTGCAATCGCAAGTCAGCCTGAATGGAATGATCGATCAATCTCGCTTCAAGCTGTCGGGACCGTGCGTGCTGCTTCCACCTCAGGTGGCTCTCAATCTGGCTCTTGTCATTCACGAGCTGTCCAACAATGCCGTCCAGTTTGGCGCGTTTGCCTGCGAAAATGGAGTGGTTGAAGTGAGTTGGTCGATCTCGGATGTTTCGGCGACCAATGCGTCCATGGGCGAAAAGCATCTCAGTCTCAATTGGAAGGAAAGCGGTGGCCCTCTCGTTCAATTGCCATGTCGCAGCGGCTTTGGTGCGATAATCCTCGACCGTGGCTTGAAGTTGGGGCTGGGTGGTAACTACAATCTTGATTGGCGACCTGAAGGGCTGGCCGCGCAAATTGAAATCCCCTTGCCCTTGTCAGCTTTCCGCAACGAGCTGTTTTGTACGTGAATATTGATTTGGGGTGGCAATTCGCCCCGATGCCATTTCCGTGGTCCCACCACTTTGAAAATTTTCAGCTATTCTAGACGGGGTCGTCGGTTCACGACATCTTTTCAACGGAACGACTTTGGTGCAACGCTAGAGCCGGTTCGCATCGTCGTGGTGCGAGCACGTCCCATTCGCCAGCATGGAACTGGCGGATCGGCTGTGCTTGGGCGCGATTGCATAGTGACCACGACATATTCGAAACCTCAGTGATTGCACGCTGCGGTTCGGCAAGAAGAAAAGGCCGAAGTGGATCATGGTTGCCAACGTTGAAACCGGCTGGCTGCGCGCCATCCTCACAGCACCCGTCTATGACGTCGCCCGGACGACGCCGCTAGAACATGCTCCCGTGCTTTCCAAGCGTTTGGGTAATTCCATTTGGCTGAAGCGTGAGGATCTGCAACCAGTCTTCAGCTTCAAACTGCGCGGCGCCTATAATCGAATGAGGCAACTCTCCGCAGAAGAACGCGATCGAGGTGTTGTTGCAGTATCGGCGGGAAATCATGCCCAAGGCGTAGCGTTTAGTGCAGCTCAGTTAGGGATCAGCGCGCTGATCGTCATGCCGGTGACGACACCGCGCATTAAGATCTCCGCGGTCGAAGCATTGGGCGCACGCATTGAGCTGTTCGGCGACAGCTATAATGAGGCTGCCGCCCATGGAGAGATAATTGCGACACGTGAAGGCCGGACGTTGATTCATCCCTTCAACGATCCTGCGGTCATAGCCGGGCAGGGTACGATAGCAATGGAGCTACTCGCGCAGCATCGCGGGCATATGGATGCCGTGTTCGTACCGGTTGGCGGAGGCGGTCTGTGTGCTGGTGTGGCGGTTTATCTGAAGGCACTCGATCCCACTGTACGCATCGTGGCTGTCGAGCCGGAAGACGCAGCGTCGCTTGAGGCGGCACTCAGGGCGGGTGGGCCGGTGCCTCTGCAACATGTGGGTTTGTTTGTCGATGGTTGTGCGGTCAAAGAGGTCGGCGATCTAACTTTCGATCTTTTGAAAAATCGCGTTGACGAAGTGGTCACCGTTGATGTCGATCAGGTTTGTGCGGCAATCCGTGATGTTTTTGAGGATACGCGCTCGATTGTTGAGCCGGCGGGTGCACTAGCAGTGGCGGGGTTGAAGCGTTGGGTGGGAGAGACGGGGGCCGTTGGAAAGGAACTCGTCACAATCCTGTCTGGCGCCAACATGAACTTCGATCGGCTTGGCCACGTCACCGAGCGCGCGGAAATCGGTGAACAGCTTGAAGCACTATTTGGTGTAACCATTCCGGAAGTGGCCGGTAGCTTTCTCGACTTCTGTCGCGCGATCGGCCGCCGTCCTGTCTCGGAGTTCAATTATCGCAATAGAGGTGGCTCAACGGCGCAGGTGTTCGTTGGTGTGCAGTTGTCACGCGGCGCCAAGGAGCGCGCTGAAATTCGCAAAGCTCTAAGCGATGCGGGATACGCCGTCGCTGACTACACGCAGAACGATGTGGCGCGTCAGCATGTGCGTCACATGGTTGGTGGTGCAGGCGTTGATGGCCAACACGAACGTTTCGTCCGTTTTGAATTCCCAGAACGGCCTGGCGCTTTGCTGCATTTTCTAGAAACGCTCGGCACTCGCTGGAACATCACGCTGTTCCACTATCGCAATAGAGGGGCAGCTTATGGTCGTGTGTTGGCAGGCTTCAGTGTCAAGCCTGAGCAGGTGAAGGATCTCGAGGCGGATCTGGGCCGGTTAGGCTTTTGGTATGCGGATGAAACAGAAAATGGGGCGCTTGAACAGTTCCTCAGTAGCTGAGAATTTTGCAGTGCTACTCCGGCTTGCCAATTGCAACGAATGTGATCTCAGGTCTGTTAGAGCGTGTTTAGCTGAAGTGTGCGGCGCTTCAACTTCATGGTTCCACTCAACATGAACACGGTCTAGCGTTTGCCGAATGCGGCAAGCTTTGCTCGCTCACGGGGCTGGGATGTCGCTGCGTCATCTTCTGCATCGGCAGCGTTGACATCTTCGCCATCGAAATCAATTCCGTATTCGCCGCGCACCTCTTCTAGTATGCCGGCAAAATATGGATCCTCAGACAATTCCTGGAGCGGATCGTCGACAGCGTTCGGCGTGCATTGAGCCAATATGGAAAGTGCATCGACTGGCTCTTTGGGCTCGTGTGCGATTGACGCCAATCGCTCAAGCTCTGGCGAACTATGATCGTGCTCCGTATGCGCGTCTGACCCTTCGAAGTGGGTCGCGCCATGGGGCCTGTCGAGATTACCGATGTTGGCCGTAGCAACGGCCATCTCCAGTCCAACGCGAAGTGCTATCGATGGATCAAGACGTTTTTTGCAGTCCGAAACCAAATGACCGAGCGCCAGCGTCATGCAAAGAACATCACAGATATTCTGACGCAAGCCATGGTGGTCAAGGTGTCCGCGCATTTCTCGAACATACCGCGGCACGGCATCAGGTGACCATTCTCGCGGCATGTGCTCCGCTGTGACGCTCAGGCGAGGAAACCACTCGTCACCGATCTGATCGACGCACGACGTAACGATCTCTTGCATTTCCGGCATGGCCTGGGGATCAAACCAATCAAGTTGCCCGGCCAAGCTCTGGAGAAATGCAAATTCGGTGTTGATGTAAATCTGAATTCGCTCGCCGCAGTTGATGAACTTTCCGAACGGCGGGATCGTCGATCGCTCAAACTCGGTGACCGTACCGGTGCCCTGGGCTGCCATTGAATAGGCGCTTGTCTGGATGGCGTGACCGACGAGCGCACCTGCCGCTGCGATGACAGTCTCAGGATGCCAGCCATACTCGTTGCGATATCCAGCAATGAGCGTCTCGGCTTGATCGCGGCTGCACTGAAGCATGGTGATCAGATTTGATTGGATCATGATATTGCCATGGCAACTTAGGGACGATGTTTGGGGGCTATCCGAGCCTACAACTGGGCCGTTTACATAAAATTCTGTAAGTAACTAAAATTGGGTTCATTCACGAAGCAGCGCGGAGTGCATAGATTTCCGCGACTGGCAGAACAAGAATTCGACGCGCGGACCATGTGTCGGATAAGCCTTGTATCTATAAACTATATAGGGGCTTAACGGAGCGTTACGGTAAACGCCAAGTTGTACTGAATTAAGTGTCGAGCTTTGCCACTCAGTTCTGGTTAGCAATGGTCGGTCAGAGGTGAGTGGGAGTTGATGAGACTGGTTGAGGCAGGGCGGATCGAATTTTCGCTCGCATTCAACTGCAGGTTCGCGGACGCAAAAATTTTCGCAACCAGCGGGTGGGACTATGCGAGGGCATCGAGGCTGGTTGCGGTCGCGTGCAGAAAAATCTCTATCGCTACATCTTGCGCGGCTGCAATTGGCGGCCGATGTTGCCCTGAGCATGCTGAGCTGAAGTGCGCAGCGGTTTTGCGTGAAAGCATGCTTAGAATGAGTGGCTGGATCCTGCTACGTCGCTTTTACTAAACTTGAATCGGATCTGGGCAGTTACGTCGGCAACCGAGAACTACGGAGATGCATCATGAAGCTGGCCACCGATATGTGGGTCGTCGTACTCGACGGTGCCAAGGCCATTGTCATGGTCAATCAGGGCACAGCGTTCGAACCGCGACTGAAAGTGTTGCGGACGCTTTCGCAGGATGATCCTCCAACTCATGAGTTGGGTCGCGATCGGCCTGGTCGCGTGTACGAGTCGAGTGGACAGGGCAGGTCCGCTGTTGAAGCGCCTGATCTGCATCGGCGCGCGGAGGATGCTTTTATCGCTGAGGTCATGGAAGCCCTGGAACGCCATGCCGAGAAGGGCGCTTTTGAAAAAATCGTATTGGCGGCGCCGCCTGTTGCCCTGGGTACGGTAAGGCAACAAATCGGCCAAGCGCTAAAGCCAAGGATCGTCAAGGAGATTGCCGCCGATTATGTGAAGATGCCGACTCAGGACATCGCCAAGGCAATACAAAAGGCATTGGAGCCGAATTAGCCGACGTTTGCGGAGCAGCGTTTCGGCGCGGCATTTGTGCGCCTGCAACACGATGCAAATGCGAAACGGGACGGGGTTCCTGATGCAACAGAATATGAGCACCATCTCGTTCGAATGAGATGCAAAAAAGGGCCGCAGCGATGCGGCCCTTTTTTGTGTTCGGCTTATTGTGTCAGTTGTCGAGAAAGCTGCGCAGCTTGCGCGACCGGCTCGGGTGCTTCAGCTTGCGAAGTGCCTTTGCCTCGATCTGGCGGATACGCTCACGGGTCACAGAGAACTGCTGGCCGACTTCTTCAAGCGTATGATCGGTATTCATGCCGATGCCGAAGCGCATGCGCAGTACGCGCTCCTCGCGAGGCGTCAGTGATGCGAGCACGCGCGTCGTCGTCTCACGCAGGTTCGACTGGATCGCAGCGTCGATCGGCAGGACTGCATTGCGATCCTCGATGAAGTCGCCGAGGTGCGAATCTTCTTCATCGCCAATCGGCGTTTCAAGGCTGATCGGCTCTTTGGCAATCTTGAGGACCTTGCGCACCTTCTCCAGCGGCATGGCGAGCTTTTCGGCAAGCTCCTCCGGCGTCGGCTCGCGGCCGATCTCGTGCAGCATCTGCCGGGTCGTGCGCACGATCTTGTTGATCGTCTCGATCATGTGCACGGGGATGCGGATGGTGC
>JRYC01001897.1_pt1 | contig 14015 bp, 11 predicted proteins | sample 235301 | NCBI WGS metagenome assembly JRYC01 (sample SAMN03074211, study PRJNA261470) | activated sludge metagenome | biome: Common Effluent Treatment Plant; feature: Wastewater; material: Activated sludge; isolation source: activated biomass of a common effluent treatment plant treating...
CAGCGCCAGGACCGCGACGTCGACCGCGGCACCGCGCACCAGCATCGACAGCAGCGTCGACTTGCCGCCGCCGGCGGCGGCGAACACGCCCATGCGCTGGCCCTCGCCGCAGGTCAGCAGGCCGTCGAGCACGCGTACGCCCAGCGGCAGCGGCCGGTCGATGATGCGGCGGGTCAGCGGATCGGGCGTCTCCTGGTAGACCGGGTAGTAGGCCTCGGGCGTCAGCTTGCCCTTGGTGGCGGTGTCCATGGGCTTGCCCATGCCGTCCAGCACCCGGCCGAACAGCGACGGCCCCACCGGCACGAGGTGCGGCCGGCCGGTCGGGATCACCTCGGTGGTCGAGGACACGCCGTGCATGTCGCCGATCGGGGTGAGCAGGGCCGCGTCCTTGACGAAGCCCACCACCTCGGCGTTCAGCTCGAAATCCTCGCCCGGATTGCGCAGCAGGCAGATCTCGCCGACCCGCACCGCCGGCACGACGGCGCGGATGATCGTGCCGATGACGTGGCTGACCCGGCCCTTGACCGCCAGCGGGTTGGTCTCGGCCAGCGCCGAGCGCAGGGCCGTGGGGATGTAGCCGAACGAATCGACCGCCGACATGGGCGCACCTTGGCTGCTGGGGCCGCATCATCGCAAAGCCGGCCCAGGGATCGCAAGCGATGCGCACCGCTCAGGGTGCGGCCGCCACCGCCTCGATCTCGACCAGCAGCTCGGGCCGCGCCAGGCCGGCGACGACGAGCAGCGTCGAGGCCGGGGCCCGTCCTTCCAGCCGCTGATCGCGGATCTCGCGATAGATCGACACGTCCTGCGCCCGGGTGAGGAAGACGTTGACCTTGACCAGGTGGTCGGCGGTCATCCCGGCGCCGGCCAGCACGCCCAGCACGTTGTCCCAGGCCTGGTGGAGCTGCGCCTCGATGCCGGACAGGCTGCCGCCGTCCGGCCGGACGCCGACCTGCCCCGAGACGTGCAGCCAGCGCGGATTGCCGGTGACCAGCGCTCCCTGGCTGTAGCGCGAGAACGGCGGCGACACGTTCGGTGGATTGAACAGCTCGATCATCTTCTCCTCCCTGAGCCTCTATCGGCAACCTCCTGGCGGGCCGGACTTTTCCTTTGGTGGAATATGGCGATTTCCTGCGCCGGCCCCCTTGTTCTCCTCCCCTTTTCCCCAGGCTTCTACGCCACCCACTCGCTGACGGGCGCCCTGGCCTCGTGCAGCGGCTGGCAGACGATGTCGACCAGCACCGGCTCGGCCATGGCCAGCGCCTTCCTCAAGGTCGGCTCGACCTGGTCCGGCCGTTCGACCTCGAACGCGCCGAGCCCGAACGCCTCGGCCACCGCCGCATGCCGGGTGCGGCCGAAATCCACCCCGAAATAGCGGGCGCCGAAACCGCTCTTCTGGCCGGCCTTGATCCAGCCGAAGGTGGCGTTGGAGATCACCACCAGCGTGACCGGCAGCCGCAGCCGGGCGATGGTCTCCAGCTCGCCGCAGGCCATGGCGAAGCTGCCGTCGCCCATGACGGCCACCGGCTTGGCGCCCGGCCGTGCAATGGCGGCGCCGACGATCGCCGGCAGGGCGTAGCCCAGCGCCCCGTGCGCCCGGTTGCTGAGGAACTGCCGCCCCGGCCGGCGTGCCCGCCAGTAGGCCGAGAAATAGGGGCAGGGCGTGCCGGGATCGGCCACCAGCACCGCGTCGTCGTCGAGCAGCCGGTCGAGGACCGCCACCACCCGCTCCGGCCGGATCGGCGCCTCGTCCGAGACCGCCAGCTCGGTGAAGGCCGCGAGCTTCGCCGCCTTGGCGGCGGCGATGTCGAGCGCCGGGTCGGCGATCTCCACCGCCCGGTCGCGCAGCTGCGCCAGCAGCGTCGCCAGCGCCTCGCGCGCATCGGCGACGATGGCGGCGGCGGTCGGGTAGTTGGTGCCCGGCACCGCCGGGTCGATGTCGATGTGCAGCACGGTCTTGCTGCCCGGCACCGGATGCCGCCAGCGCTCGGTGGTCACCGAGCCGGCGCGGCATCCGACGAACAGGATCAGGTCGGCGGCATCGACCAGTGCTCTGGTCTCCGGCGTGCCGCCATTGCTGCCGACCACGCCGACGGCCAGCGGATGATCCTCCGGGATCGAGCCCTTGCCGCTGATCGTCGTCGCCACGCCCATGCGCAGGCTCTCGGCCAGCAGGCGCAACTCCTCCTCGGCACCGGCGGCGATCACGCCGCCGCCGCAGATCGCCAGCGGTCGCCGGGCCGCCAGCAGCCGCTCGCTGAAGCCGATCAGCGAGGCCAGCGCCGGCGCCGGGCGGGCCGGCGGCACCTCGTCCGCCCATACCTCGCGCTCGTCGACCGCCGCCTTCTGCACGTCGAACGGCAGTCCCAGATGCACCGCCCCGGGCCGCCCGGTGCGCATCTCGCGGAAGGCGCGGCGCACCATGCCCGGCAATTGCGCGGCATTGTCGATCACCGCGTTCCACTTGGTCACCGGCCGGAACAGCGCCTCCTGGTCCAGCTCGGTCAGCACGTAGCGGCCGCGGCCCGACACCGAGACGTCGCTGTTGATCGCCAGCACCGGCGAGCTGCTCTCGTTGGCCTCGGCCAGGGCGGGGAGGATGTAGGTGGCGCCGCCGCCGCTCGGCCCCTCGCAGACCCCGACCTCCCCTGTGAACCGGGCATAGGCGTCGGCCATGTAGCCGGCATGGCGCTCGTCGCGGGTCAGGATGTGGCGGATGCCGTGGTCGAGCCGGACCAGCGCGTCGTAGAGCGGCAGGCTGGTGTCGCCGCACAGGCCGAAGACGTGCCGCACGCCGTGCCGCTGCAGCAGCCTGACCATCGCCTCCGCACCGTTCAGCTCGTTCACCGTCAAGCTCTCCTCGCCCGCCGCCGACCGCATCGACCATAGGCGCTCGCCGGCGCGGTGGAAGACGGTCTCAGCGGGAGATGCTGACGGGAATCCCTCGCGGGATCGACCGGCTCACCGTCGATGTCGCCTCGGCAGACACGCCACCCCCCTTTGCTTCGCCGCCGATCTGCACGACCATAGGCCCGCCATCGGGGAGGGCAAATCCGTCATGACCGACGACGCGGCGCTGACCGGGCGCCTGGAGCGCTGCTACACCGGCGTGCTGAACGACGTGATGCGCGGCCTGGGCCTGCGCAACTTCGTGCTGCCGCCCGAGATCCGCCCGCTGTTCCCCGAGCGGCCGCTGGCCGGGCCGATCTTCACCGTCTCCGGCCATGTCGACGAGGCCGCCGACCGGCACACCACGCTCTACGAATGGACCGGCGTGCTGTCCAAGGCCAAGCCCGGCCATGTCGTGGTCTGCCAGCCCAACACCCACGCCGTGGCGCTGATGGGCGAGCTGTCGTCGGAGACCCTGCAGCTGCGCGGCATCCGCGGCTACGTCGTCGACGGTGCGGCGCGCGACGTCGAGTTCATCATCAAGCAGGGGTTTCCCCTCTGCTTCCGTCACTATACGCCGAAAGACATCGTCTCGTTCTGGCTGCCCGACGGCTTCGACGTGCCGATCGTCATCGGCGACGTGCGCATCCACGGCGGCGACTTCCTGCTCGCCGACCGCGACGGCATCGTCGTCCTGCCGCGGGCGCGCGCCGAGGAAATCGTGGCGGCAGCCGAGATCGCTATCAACACCGAGAGCCAGATCCGCAAGGCCATCCTCGCCGGCATGGACCCGCAGGAGGCCTACCTGAAGTACGGGAAATTCTGATGGCCGAAACCGACCGCCGGATCCTGGTCCTGGCGCCCGAGGACAACATCTGCGTCGCCTGCCAGGATCTCGAAGCCGGCACCGAGCTGGTCATCGACGGCGCCGCGGTGCGCCTCCCTCAGGCGATACCAACGGGCCACAAGCTGGCGCGGCGCGACATCTCCGCGGGCGAGAAAGTGGTCAAGTATGGAGCGCCCATCGGCTCGGCACGCACGCCGATCTCGGCGGGTGCCTATGTCCACACGCACAATTTGGGCTCCGACTACATTCCGACGTGGGATCGTGAGGGAAGGGAGATGCGGTAGCCCCGTGCGATCGCCTCGACCTGATCGCAGTGTCCACCGGGACCATCTCAAACCAGATCGCTCGTCAGCGCGTAAGGCTCGAACGCCCGCCCGGCATCCTCGGCGGTTCTCGCCTTGCAGCGGTCGAGCCAGTCGCGGCTCTGCATCTCCAGGAGCCGGCTGACGGTGCGCTGGAACTCGAAGGCGCCGTCGCCGGCGGCGTAGAGCTGCTCGGGCGGCGCCTCGGCCGTGACCACCAGCACGATGCGGCGCTCGTAGACCGCGTCGACCAGGGTCATGAAGCGGCGGGCCTCGTTGCGGCGGTCCGGGGTCAGCCGCGGCACTGCCGTCAGGATCAGCGTGTCGTAGCGGCCGGCCAGCGCCAGGTAGTCGGCGGCACCCAGCGGCTGGGCGCACAGGTCGGGGAAGGGGATCATGGCGACCCCCTTGGCGGCGCGCGGCACCGCCACGGCACGGGTGCCGACCTTCAGCGTCTCCGCCGCTCCGGGCTCGCCGTCGCTCAGCGCCAGGAAGATCGCCTCGGCGCGCTCGGCCGCCGCCGGGCCCAGCGGGTGGAGATAGACGGCGAGGTCGCGCAGCCGCTCCAGCCGGTAGTCGGTGGGGCCCTCGAGGGCCATCACGTCCAGCCGCTCTTTCAGCAGCTCGATGAAGGGCAGGAAGCGGTCGCGGTTGAGGCCGTTCTCGTAGAGCCGGTCGGGCGGCCAGTTGGAGGTGGCGACCACCACGGTGCCGGCATCGAGCATGGCGGTGAACAGCCGGCCGAGGATCATCGCATCGGCGATGTTGACGACGTGGAACTCGTCGAAGCAGAGCAGGCGGCTCTCGGCGGCGAGCTGCCTGGCCAGCTCGGGCAGCGCGTCGCCGCCGCGCTCGCGCAGGCCGTGCAGGCGCTGCTGCACCTCGAGCATGAAGGCGTGGAAGTGGACGCGCCGCTTGGGCTCGACCGGCGCCTCGGCGAAGAACAGGTCCATCAGCATCGACTTGCCGCGGCCGACGCCGCCCCAGACATAGAGGCCGCGCGGCGTCGGCGGCGGTTCCGGCGCCCGTCCGAACAGGCTGCGCAGGCCGCGCGGCTGCGGCCGGGGCGGCGGCAGCGCCGCCAGCTCGTCGCTCAGACGCTGCAGCCGCAGCGCCACCTCGCGCTGGGCCGGATCGGGGCGCAGCTCGCCCCTGGCTATTCGTTCCTCGTAAGCCTGCAGCATTCCGCGCCCGATGGCCCCGCAGCAGCGTCGTCGGCCGCATCAAGCCCATGCTGCGCTGCGATGCCAGCCCTGATTCGTCGCAGCCATGACAGCCGGCACCGGGGCTGCTAGGGAGCGGACAAGCAACGGCGGGGAGGCCAGGACATGGCGGCGAAGCTGCGCGGCGCACTGATCGGCTGTGGATTCTTCGCGCAGAACCACTTGAACGCCTGGCGCGATCTCGCCCGGGACGTCGATCTCGTCGCCGTCTGCGACATGGACAAGGCCAAGGCCGAGGCGGCGGCCGCCAAGTTCGGCGTGCCCAAGGTCCATACCGACGCCGCGGCGATGTTCGCGGCCGAGCGGCCGGACTTCGTCGACATCGTCACCACCATGCCGTCGCACAAGGCGCTGGTGCTGCTGGCGGCCTCGCACCGCATTCCCACCATCGTGCAGAAGCCGTTCGCGCCGACCTGGCAGGAATGCGTCGACATGGTCGAGGCCTGCCGCGACGCCGGCGTGCCGCTGATGGTGCACGAGAACTTCCGCTTCCAGGCGCCGATGCTGGCGATCGCCGATCTGCTGAAGCAGGGCGTGCTGGGCGACCTCACCTGGGCCAGGCTCACCTGGCGGACCAACTACGACGTCTATGCCGGCCAGCCCTACCTCGCCAAGGAGAAGCTGTTCATCCTGCTGGATCTCGGCATCCACGTGCTCGATCTCGCCCGCGTCTTCATGGGCGAGGTCGAGCGGCTGTCCTGCGAGACGCAGAGCCTGAAGCCGGGCATCGCCGGCGAGGACATGGCGACGGTGATGCTGCGCCACACCAGCGGCACGGTGTCGGTGGTCGACTGCACCTACGAGGGCAAGCGCGACCCCGATCCGTTCCCGGAGACGCTGCTCGAGATCGAGGGCCGCCGCGGCAGCCTGGTGCTGAGCCCGGGCCTGCAGCTCAAGATCACCAGCGACCGGGTCACCACCACCCGCGACCTCTCCACCCCGCTGCTCAGCTGGACCAGCCATCCCTGGCACGTGGCGCAGGAATCCGTGCTCAACACCCAGCGCCACTGGGTCGAATGCCTGCGCCAGGGCCGCGAGCCCGCCACCTCGGGTGCGGACAACCTCAAGACCTATGCGCTGGTGATGGCGGCCTACGAGGCAGCCCGGACGCACGGCTCGGTGCGTCCGGCGAGCTGGCCCTAGCCGCTACGGCGCCTGGCTCCACAGCTGCTGGTACTTCGCCGAGGACTGTGGGTTCCACTGGCTGGGCCAGACCCGGTAGATGCCCGGATCGGTGCTGTCGCAGTTGTAGTAGGATTCGTAGGAGATGTCGGCGGCGTTGGCCTTGAGGAACTCGTAGACCTTCTGGATGAAGAACGGATTGTCGACCGAGCTCGTCCCGGGATAGCCGTCCGAGATCGCCCATTCGGAGAGTGCGAGCTTCTTCTTCTTCTGCTTGGCGAAGCTCAGCCAGGTGCCCAGCCCGCCCGGACCGCCCTTGTCCGACTGCATGTAGGCGGCGTTCCACTGCGCCAGCGTGTTGGTGGTCGGGAAGCGGTCGTAGAAGCTGGTGCCGACGATGTCGACGAACTGATTGCCGGGATAGAGCTTGTCGACGCCGACGGCCGCACCGTTGTCCTTGCGCATCGACCATTCGAGCTGGATCGTCGGCGCCCGCCCGCGCAGGATGCCGGCCAGCCGCTTGTAGCACTTCTTGTAGGCGGCCACCTGGTTGCCGACGCTCCAGGCGTAGGTCGTGCCGTTGGCCTCCCAGCCCAGCCTGATGATGCTGTCGGTGAGCCCGTCGACGTTCAGCGCCCTGCCGATGTCATTGAACACGGCGTCGTTGGCGCCGCGGTTGCAGTCGGCGAAGGTCTGGTCGGGCAGCAGCATGGCGAGTGCGAACACCAGCGGGCCGGGCCGCTGCTTGGCGCGCGCGACGGTGTCGCTCTGCAGCGTGGAGAAGACCGTGTCCCAGCTGAAGCGGCCGAAATAGAGCGAGGTCAGGTCGACCGGGCGCCCCCGCCAGGCCTCGAACCCGTCATTGTAGCATTGCATGCCGGATCGCCACGGCAGCCCGGACACGGTCGTCACCGGCGGCTTCGGCTTCTTCTTTGCGGCCGCGGCATTGGCGGCAAGCAGCAGCGGTGTGGCCGTCTCGGCCGCCTGCAGCGGCAATCCCGGCCAGGCCGGGGGCGCCGCCGGCGGCGGCACCACGAGGCTGATCGACGGGGAGGCGAGCGCGCCCGCCATGGGGCAGCAGATACTTGTCAGGGCACCCAGGGCCATTGTCAGGCCCAAGATGCGCCTCATGGTAAGTCCGACTGTCGGCATTGGGGATTGCTCGTTGTTCTTTGGCGTCGACGGAGAGCCTGTCTCAGGATTTGGCCGCGCGCAATGGCGCGAATGACCTGGCCATACGGATGGCGAGGCCGTTCGGCCCCGCCATGCCTCGCGCGCTAGGTGCCCGACCGCCAGAGCTGCTTGTACTTCGACGCTGCCTGCGGGTTGTTCTTCTCAGGGTAGATCATGTAGATCCCCGCACCGGTGTTCACGCAGTTGAAATACGCCTCGTAGGCGATGCTCGACGAGTTGCTCTTCAGGAACTGCCAGATCTTCTCGACGAAGAAGGCGTTGTCCTTGGAGCTCGACGGCTGGCCGTCGGAGACCGCCCACTCGGCGAGGGCCAGCTTCTTGCCCTTCGACTTGGCGAAATCGAGCCAGGTGCCGACACCCTTGGGTCCGCCCTGCTTGGTCTCGCGATAGGCGGAATCCCACTGCGACTGGTTGTTGGTCGAGGGGTAGCGGTCGTACATGCTGACGCCGATCAGGTCGACGACGTCGTTGCCGGGGTAGAGCTGGTGGGCACCCACCGAGGCGCCGTTGTCCTTGCGCATCGACCATTCGATCTGAATCTTCGGCGCCTCCTTGCGCAGGATGCCGGCCAGCCGCTTGAAGCACTGCTTGTAGGGCTCGGCCTGGCTGCGGATGCTCCAGGCATAGCTGGTGCCGTTGGCCTCCCAGCCCAGGCGGACGATGGCGGCGCTGAGGCCGTCCTTGGTCAGCTTCCTGCCGATGTCCCTGAACGTGCCGTCGAGCTTGCCGGCGTTGCAGTCGCCGAACGACTGGCCCTGCATCAGCATCGCCAATGCTATCGCCACGTCGCCGGGCCGATTGGCGGAGCGCTCGACCGACGAGCCGCCGAGATTGCCGAGCACGCCCGACCACGAGCTGCGCCCGAGATAGAGCGAATGGATGTCGACCTTGCGGCCCCGATAGCTCTCGAAGGCTTCGCTGAAGCATTGCATCCCGGACTTCCACGGCAGCCCGGACGGGTTGCCGCCGCTGGCGGACTGCTTCTGCGGCACGTTCTTCTGGTGCGTCGCCACCACGAACGGCTTGTCGGCGGCGGGCTGCGGCAGAGCCAGCGGCAAGAGCGCGCTCTCCAGCGCATCGCCGCCGCGGCCGAGCGGCTCGAACAGCGTCAACGAGGGCGGCGTCGACAGGCCCGGCGTCTCACCGACGACGGCCTCGGCCTGCGTCGCCCAGGCGATGGAGGCTGCGCCGACGATCAGCGACAGTCCGAGGATCCGTCCGACAGATGGACGGTGGCGGGCCGCTCCGGGAGCGGCCGCCCACGGCTTTGCGAGGTGCCAAGGGTGCATCGTTCTGAGCCTCGTTCTTTCTGAGCTTCGTGGGGGTGGCGGCCGGCCGCATCGACCGGCGATGCGGCAGCGCCCCCAATCACGCCGATTCTCTAACGCAGTACGCGAGTTCGGCTAGCTTCAGATCCAACGGATGCAGCCGGCGATGTCAAGAAATTGTTTATTCCATCCCATCTGCTCACAATTACGGGTAGGAGCCTGTCAGCACGAGATGCTCGAATCGTCGATGAAGGACCAATCGCGGTCATAGTCGTCGCAAGGAGAAAATCTACCTAGCTCGATTGTGCGATATCAATCTTAACGCGATAAACCAAAAACGCCGACACCGGCGACGCGGGTGCGTCGCCGGTGTCGGCCGTCACGTCGAAGGATGGGCGGGGCAGCCCTCGCGAAGCCGCCCGGGCGGACCCCGGGGCCATTCGTCGTTCTAGTAGGCGACCAGCTTGCGGATCTTGCCGTCCTGCTTGGTGAGAATGTAGATGTCGCCGGCCTCGTCGGTGCCGATGCGGAGGTCGACGCGGTTGTTGACGCCCTGCACGATCTCGCGAAGGGTGCTCTGCTTGCCGTTGTAGTAGAGCGTGAGCTCCTTGAGCGTCGCCTGCCTGCCCAGGACGAGGTCGCCCGCCGGCACGTGGTAGATCCGGCCGTTCCAGAGATCGCCGCACAGATAGTGCCCGTTGAGGGCCGGGATCCTGCTGCCGCGATAGACATGCCCGCCGCAGCCGGCTGCGCCGTCGTTGTGGTCGTACATCGCTACCGGATAGAGGAAGTTCTTCGACGCGTCGTTGGGCGGCAGCTCGTAGAGGATCAGGCCATTGTTGCGGTCGGTGACCCAGATGCCCTCGCGCAGCGGCCAGCCGTAGTTGCCGCCCTTGACGATGAGGTTCACCTCCTCGATCTGCGCCTGGCCGATATCGAAGCAGATGAGCTGCTTGTTGCCGCCGCGGTCGAACGTGATGTTCTGCGGGTGGCGCACGCCCAGCGCCCAGATGTGGGGCAGCCATCCCGACCGGCCGACGAACGGATTGGTCGAGGGGATGCCGTAGCGCTTGCCGCCGGAGGTGTCGGTCGGGTTGAAGCGCAGGATCTTGCCGAGCAGCCGCCCGGTGTTCTGCGCCGAATTGTACTTGTCGCGGCCGTCGCCATAGCCGCCGTCACCGACGGTGAGGAACAGCTTGCCGTAGTTGTCATCGCCCGACTTGGCGTTCGGGTCGAACAGGAGCGTGTCGGCATTGTGGTGCGGCCCGCTGGTGGCGATGCGGAACAGCTCCCGCCGCGTCGAGGTGTCGACCTGAGTGGGATCGCCGGCGCGAACCTGCCACTCCGCCACCACGCAGTGCGACTGGATCGGAAAGTCGCCCTTGAACACCTCGACTCCCGATGGGGCGCTGCCCACCGTCTCGGTCGAGACCGTATAGAACTTGCGATAGCCGGGCTTACCGCTGGTCTTCCATTCGGGATGGAAGGCGAAGCTGCGCAGACCCTTGTGCCGGTTGCTGGTCTCGATCGCCGCGCCCCGCACCGCCTTGACGTCGAGGAACAGCGACGTGGCGCCGGTGTCGCGGTGGATGCGCCAGATTTTGCCGCGACTATCGCAACAATAGACATAAGGTTGCCCGTCGCCGGCATGATAGAGATAGTTCAGTTGAGCGTAGGGTTTCGCCGCAGCGCTGCGTGGCGGCGCGCAGAAATCGACCAGCCGAACCTTGACGCCGCTCTTCTGGATCTGGTTGACGATCGGGTTGCTCTTCTTCTTTACCGGATCCACCCGGACCGGTGGGCCGGCGTTGGGATCGGCCGGCTTGGCGGCCTCGGCGGTCGGCGTGAGGCCTGGGAGCATGCCGGCCACGGTCAACCCGCCGAGCCCGGCCAGCGAGCCCTGCAGCAGCGCCCGGCGGCCGGGCGTGGGTACGGGACGTTCGGAGTCGAAATCCGTCATTCGAGTTTCCTCCTCGGTAATTTGTTGTTCCGACATCGAGCAGCGTTCAGCGCTAACCATACGAGCGAAGATCACCTGCTGCCAATGGTGGATATCGGCTCTCGCGCGTTGCGCGCGGAAGGCAGAGAAAACCCGGTGTTTCCGTAAGGTCCCATCGCACCTGCGTCAACGAGTCGCTGCATCCGATGGCGATCCCATCAGCATCGCGGCGAAGTCGTGGGGTTGACAGGTCGCATATCATGCCGTGCGACGAAAGTTAATGAAGAGTTAATTCACCTGTCATCTTGGCGCGCCACCCATACAACTGAACGTTGCTCGGAATGGCGCCGTACTGTCATTTTGCGATTGATCGGCTCTTGCCGGCGCAAGAATAGCGCGAGCCCCGCGCAAGGTGCACAGGGCTCGCCAGAAAGTCGATTTGTCCAGATGAGACTCCGCGGGCCGGAGTCCCGCGGGCGGAGCGTCAAAGGCGGTCAGGCGCCCCTGCGCCAGAGTTCCTTGTACTTGGCGGACGTCTTCGGGTTGCGGGATTCGGGCAGCAGCAGGTAGCGGCGAGAGTCGACGCCGATGCAGTTGAAGTAGGCCTCGTAGCCGATGTTCGAGGCGTTGGACTTCAGGAACTGGAACACCTTCTCGATGTAGAACGGATTGTCCTTCGACGAGGACGGGTAGGTGTTCGAGATCGCCCACTCGGACAGCGAAACCTTCTTGCCCTTCGACTTGGCGAAGTCGAGCCAGGTGCCGAGGCCCTTCGGGCCGCCCTGCTTGGTCAGCCGGTAGTTCTCGTCCCACTGCTGCTGGTTGTTGCTCGACGGGTAGCGGTCGTAGAGGCTGGTGCCGATGTAGTCGACGACGTCGTTGCCGGGATAGAGCTGGTGCACGCCGGCCGAGGCGCCGTTGTCCTTGCGCATCGACCATTCGATGACGATCTTCGGCGCCTCCTTGCGCAGGATGCCGACCAGCCGCTTGAAGCACTGCTTGTAGGGCTCGACCTGGTCGCGGATGCTCCAGACGTAGCTGGTGCCGTTGGCCTCCCAGCCCAGGCGCACGATCGTGTCCTTCATGTCGCCCTGGGCCAACGCCTTGCCGATATCCTTGAACGTGCCGTCGAGCCTGCCGCGATTGCAGTCGCCGAAGCTTTCGCCCTTCATCAGCATCGCCAGCGCGACGGCGATCTGGCCGGGGCGTCTGGCGGCGTTGGCGACGCTGGAGCCGCGGAGGTTGCCGAGGATTCCGCCCCAGGACGAACGCCCGAGGAAGAGCGAGTTCACGTCGACCTTGCGGCCGCGATAGTTCTCGAACTGCTCGGAGTAGCACTGCGAGCCGGACTTCCACGCCAGGCCCGACTGGTTGCCGCTCGAGCTGCCGCCACCGCCGCCTCCGCCACCATTGTTCTGGTGGCTCGCCAGCAGGATGGGGGTGGCGCGCTGCGTGTCGCCGGGAAGCGCCAGCGGCAGGGCGCCGAACGGCGACGTCTCGGTCGTGGTGCCGACCGGCTGCACAAGGCTGATCGGCAAGGACAACGGCGCGTTCGATTCGTCGCTCGTGGCCGCCAGCGCCTCACCCGACCAGGCGACGGCAGCGCCGGCACCCAGCAGCACCGCGGCGCCGAGCATCCGCCTGAGCAGCGGCGAGCGTTGGGCAGGCATGGGCGCAGCGGCGCGCATTACCCCTGTATGCCGAACAATCATGGGTCTGAGCCTCGCAGGAATGTTGTTGGGGGCGTGAAAGACGCATCGCGTTCTTGTCATTCGCCTTTCACGATTGAGAAGCGCGGCCGGGCCTCCTCCGCTGAAGCACCGAAATCTGCGCCCCGCTGGCTCGCTAACGTGATGCGCGATACCAGATGCCCCAAAACCGCATTCATATATGCATCTGTCAACAAAAACTTTATTCCAAAAATATATACATGGCGGGCTAAATGATGCATGACAGCAACAGTCGGCTTCGAACGAGCCACCTGGAGGCCGGTACAGTCAACCCGGGTACGCGGAATGCAATTCAACCCACCATTGCAGGCCCGGTCATTCTCAACCTATGGGAGATTTCAGGTAGGGCGACCAAGGCCTGATTTTTCAACGTCCAAGGTGGATTCAGCACCACCAGACCGGATCCGGTCATGCCTCGCACAGAGGAATCCGGGGCGGTGCAGAGCTCGATGCGGATCGCCGGCCCGGCCCGGCTCAGCCGCTCGACCAGACGCTCGGTCCGGGCGCGATCGATCAGCGGATACCAGATCAGATAGACGCCGGTGGCAAAGCGCCCGACCGCCCCGGCCAGCGCCGCCGCGACGGCATCGTCGTCGCCTGCCAACTCGTAGCTCGGATCGATCATCACGATCCCGCGACGTTCGGGCGGCGGCATCCTGGCGATCAGCAGCGCCAGACCGTCGGCCCGGGCCACCCTGACGCGGCTGTGCCCGCCCAGCCGGTCGGCCAGCAGGCCGTGGTCGGTCGGGTGCAGCTCGGCCAGCTCCAGCCGGTCCTGCGGCCGCATCATCCGCCGCGCCAGCTCGGGCGAGCCGGGATAGATCCGATCCCGGCCGACATCGCGGGTCAACTCGAGATAGGGCCGCAGCAGCTCCGGCGGGTCCGGCATGTCCAGCAGCCGGGCGATGCCGCTCCGCCACTCGCCGGTCTTCCCGGCCATCTCCGAGCGCAGGCTGTAGACGCCGGCACCCGCATGGGTGTCGAGGATGTAGACCGGCTTCGGCTTGCGCAGCACATGGTCGAGCACGAAGCAGTAGACGGCGTGCTTCAGCACGTCGGCGGGGCCGCCGGCGTGGAAGCCGTGGCGATAGCTCAGCACGCGCTAGGGCCAGGTGTCCGGCCGGCCGATCACCCTGACGGGGGCGCCGTCGATCCAGGCCCGGACGTTCTCGACCGTCTGGCCGTGGAAGATCCGGTAGGTCTCGTCGGTGACGTAGCCGATGTGCGGCGAGGCCACGACATTGTCCAGGCTGCGGAACGGGTGGTCGGGCGGCAGCGGCTCGACGTCGAACACGTCCAGCGCCGCCCCGGCGATGCGGCGGGCCTGCAGCGTCTCGATCAGCGCCGCCTCGTCGACGATGGGCCCGCGCGAGGTGTTCGCCAGCCATGCCGAGGGCTTCATCAGCGCGAGGTCGGCGGCACCCAGGAGGCCGCGCGTCCGCTCCGACAGCTTGAGGTGGATGGTGACGATGTCGGCCCTGGCCAGCAGCTCGGCCTTCTC
>JRYC01001374.1_pt1 | contig 14001 bp, 9 predicted proteins | sample 235301 | NCBI WGS metagenome assembly JRYC01 (sample SAMN03074211, study PRJNA261470) | activated sludge metagenome | biome: Common Effluent Treatment Plant; feature: Wastewater; material: Activated sludge; isolation source: activated biomass of a common effluent treatment plant treating...
GCGATCTCAGCCGCCTCGTCGAGCTTGTCATCTTCCTTGGGGAGAGACGACCCGAGCTCCGACAGCTCGAGCGACTCAGCGTCGCCGAACTTGCCGAGCACGACCTTCGCCGTCTCAGGGTTGGCCTCCGCGAGCGACACATACGTGTCCTTCTCGGCGGGAGTGATGTGCCCGGCCTTCACGTAGGGCTCGACCAGACGCTCGGCGTCCTTGCGCTTCGCCTCCTTGGCGTTGGCCTCGATCTTCTCGGTGAGCGAGACGACCTGCTCCGAGAGCTTCTCGACCTCGGTCTTGGACTCGTTCTTGTCCTCGGACAGGGAGACGATCGCGGCAGCCGCGTCATCACCGAACGAATCCTCGGAGAGCTGGACACCGTCACCGAACGCGGCACGAACCTTGTCCAGGTGAGCGCGGGCGGCAGAGCCGGCCTCGGCGTCAGCCGTCAGAGCATCCACATCGATACCGTGATCCGCCTTCAGGGCGGCCTTGAGCTCTTCGAGCGTCATGGTATCCTTTCCGCCCTTATCGGGCTTGGTTTCGGATAGTACGTAGAACGACACCGAAGACTCATCGTCATCGGCTGAGCCATCGGGCTCGGAGAGGGCGATCGGCTCGAAGCCGTCCATACCCTCGATGTAGGGTCCGTTGGTCAACGCCACGTGGCGGAGCACCGGACCGATCTTGTTCCCGGACTCGCGATCCAGGTAGTCAGGGTCGAACGAGCCCGAGACGCCGGCGAGCTTCCGCTCATCGATCGCCTTGCCCGCGACCTCGTCGACTTCGATCACGCAGAACACACCCTTGGCCTCATCCATCTCCAGGGCGAGCACGCGGCCGTGATTGTCCTCCCAGTCCTCGGAATGCTTCGAGGGCACCGGGACGATATCGCGGACTCCAGCATTGAAGTTCGCAATCATCCGCTCGGCGAACTCGCGCGTGAACTCCAGAACCTTGGACCGATCCTTGGGGTGCACGAACTTCCGACCGAACGGGAAGAGGTGCTTGCGCCATCGCTTCGGGCCGACCTTGGTCGCGCCCGACTCCGGCGAAGTAGCGACGAGGAGCTTGGGCATCAGGAGCCCCGCTCATCGATGACAGTTACTTCCATACCCCGTGATGTAGGGTACGGGAACTCGAGACGCAAGCAGGTCCGGAAACTAACCGATACCCGCTACAGAACCCTCAGACTAGAAACCAGGTGGGAGGACAAGAGTCGAGAGAACGATACGACCCCTTACATTCGGGTCCTCGGGATCGTCCAGCGTATCGATCCAGAGTACCGCGCCATCAGTACCCGAGTACGCGATCCGGGGCTCGGCGCAGACGTGCTGGGCCACACGCGCCATCAGCTCGTCAGCCGACCACGTAACCAAGTACGTGGGAAAGTCCAGGCCGGCGGGGCCGAACGTAGGGGCCACCGGATCCATCAACTCGCGATAGGCAAAGTTCTTCGAGTACTGGAAGTACAGCGTCTCCGGAACCTCGCCCTTCGCACCCGACCGATCCCACTCAGGAACAAAGGACACAGCCCACCCGCGAGGACCGAGCAAGGAAAGCATGTCGTTGACGGAAGTCAGTCCCACGAGTAGATCGAGTCCTTGTGCTTATCGATGAAGTCAACCATTCCCTGCCTACCGACCACGACACGCTCAGACAAAGGCACACCTCGGATCTCATCCGGGAGACCGGCCTCCTTCAAAGCCTTCAGAACCGCCGTTCGATCCGACTTCGTTTGCACCATCAACGCTTCCAGGTCATCAACGAACGACACTTGCTGGGGGATAATCGTCTCGTTATCGGTGCGGGCCGCGAGACGACCCAACATATTCTCGGGCTTCGTTACCCCATCGGACCGCGCAGCCAGAGCCCCATAACGATCCCTGGTATGCGACACCGTCCCGAGACGGTACGCCGCACGAGGAGACACGATCGCGATGATCGAGTGACTTGGAATCGAAATGCTCTGGCCCACCCGCGTATACACGAACCCAGCGCCGCCCACCCGCAAGTCTTCGTCAGCGGACATCGAGTCTCCGTGCAGGCCAACACGGAGGCGTCTTTCCTGACTCGACAGGAGCGTACTCGTATTCCGCATCGCGTCCGCGAGCGTACCTGCGTCCGCGTTGTACCACGAATGGAAGAGGACGTAGTTGTCGTCACCCCAAGTCTTCAAGAGATCCTCCGGACGCTCACCGACCGGGAGATAGGACCGAGCCCACCCACCATCGGAACCGGAGGCCGTGCCAACACGAGGACGCCAGTACCCCTCCGGCTGCGGGCCTAGACGACCACGAACCTCATCCTCCCAGAAGTCCGCTTCCTCCTTCGCCGTCGCGGGCCGGCCGAGCTTAGAGACCCGTGCCTCGACCACACCCTTCGCATCCAGGCCATCCGCATTCGGCTCAAGCAGCTTCGAGAGATACGAGTCGATCTTCCCAGACTCGTGGCCGTACACGACCCGGTGGTACGTCAAGCGAATGTCGTCATCGGTCGCAACCCGCATCTCGGCTCCAGACCTCTTGAGCGGGGTAAGGGCTTGCTCGATTGCCTCGGAGGTAACGACCCCGTCCGGGAGCTCGACCTCAGTCGTGAACCTTCCCCGCAGAGATATGTGGGGCGAGGAGTAGTCCTGGTAACGCAGAGACACGCCATCGACCTCGGCGGCGTGCACCTTAGACATCGCGATCGACTCCTCGACCGAGGACACGACCGCCTCTTTTGTCGCCGGGTCGAAGTAGTCGATGGCGGGGGACTTGACCCACGCCTCCTCACGGAACACGATACCAGCCGGACCGCCTTCAGCCTTCTGGATCGCGTGGATCTCGGACTCGATCTTCTTCTTGATCGCGGCGTCCTTCGTACGCTGCAGCGCCCAGGCGTTGACCGCCTGCTCGTACGCGGCCTTCGCCTTGGCCGGGTCAAGGGGGACCTCGAGCGAGATGTCGATCATCGGAGCCTGGACACCTTGGGACGCAGCCTTCTTCACCTCGAGCGCGAGGTCGTGCAGAGTCGAGACCTTCTTCGCGAACTCGTCCCCGTAGACCTTCGCCAGATTCGCGAGACCCTTAGCCGTGACTTGATGCGAGAGAAACTTGATGGCCTCTTCGAGACCTTCCATCTTCGTGGCAGAGTACTGCATATCGCCTTGCTTCACGTGGTAGGAAACGGTCTTCGCGCCGGAGGTTACGCCCGACACGACATCCTCGAAGCCAGGAGGGACCGACGTCTTCTCGAAGTCCGCCAGCTTAGGCTTGGGCGGCGTCTTCGCCGGGAGTTTCTTCTTCAGCTTCTCGATCTCGGGATTGCGCCCCATAGCGAGCGCGGAGACAACCGCATCCGCATCAGGCATCAGCCGACCGGTAACGCGAAGCTTCCGCACCCCGTCAGCAGTGACATACGTATCCAGGAGAACTTGACCGTACTCGACCTCGGTCCCCGCGATGAAGAGCGGAGTACCGTTACTCGAGTTCGCAGCAACTCGCGCTGCGAGTTGGTCATCAATCGGAGTAGCGCCAGCCAACTCCGATGAACCGGAGGAGGAACCACGCGTCGGCGAAGCGGTCTTCGCCTTAGCTCCAGGACTGACCCCTCCAGGCTTCTCGATCTTGGTGAACGGGAGGCCGGACTTCTTCGACCGTTCGCCGAGGAACTTATTCCAGTCATCGACCATCGAGTTCTTGCGAGAGACGATCTTGTCCAGGAGCTTCTTGTCACCACGAGCATACGGAGCCCAGAGCTCCCGCCACTCGTGGTCAGAGATGGACGCGGCACGAAGAACGGTTTCAGACGCCACGTTGAGGTCAACCTCGATCGCGCCGGCATCGACCTTCCGCCAGAACTCGTTGTAGTAGGGCTCAGGAGTTTGGAGGAGGTAGGTAGTCGAGAGCTGGTCCTCCTGGCCAGTAGCGAACGTCTTGAAAGTTTGGCCCTTGTCGATCGGAGCCAGAGTTCCGTCCGGCAGCTTGAGGAAGTTCGCGCGATGGGCGTCGTGGTTGGAGATCAACCAATCGTGTACGTGGAACTGGATCAGTTGCTCGGCTTGCGCCTTCGTCAGGTCAGACGGATCAACGGGGACGGTCTCGGATCCCTTGAAGAGCTTTTGCGCCGGGCCGACACGACCTCCCTGGATCACGACCTGCGACGGAGCGGTAGGGAGCCCCAGCTTGGACCCCGCCACATTCGCCGCGTGCTCACCCCACACGAGGAACTCATCGCCGGGCTGGGCCGGCTTGAAGATCCACTCATCGCCAGCGCGGTCCACGAGCGTCTTCGTCTCATGAACTCCCGGCTTGACCAACGCAGATTGCCTCGTCTGCGAGAACCCGTGATCCAGGGAGAGCTTCGCGAGGGCCTGGGAAGAGACACCGAACTCAGACGCCCGATCACCGCCGATGAAGATGTACGCCTTGCCCTGACTTTGGTCGGCTTGGGACAACTCCTCAGCGAGCTGGGCGAGCGGCTTCTTGGACACGGACGAAGTACCGCCGTAGTTCATCGCATACGTCGGCGCGAGTTCATTCGTATCGGACGCATAGATGAAGTGCAGGTCTCCGTCCTCGGTCACCTCGGCGATGAAGGGCTTCGCGAAACCGTTAGAGACCTTCCCATCAACCTCGGCGATCGCTTCGAGGTTCTTCTTCGTCAGTTGGGTGGGCACCTTGACGACGAGATCGGGATCGAGCGCGTTGAACTTCGCGGTGATCTCGACCGGCGTCATTTGGAAGAGAGCCGAATCGGTGGTGACCGGAGCGGCAGACAGGGAGTCGGACTTGGCCTCGCTCATCGCCGGCGAGGGAACCGGCTGGGACGGGGTGCCCTTCGGCGGCACCGTAGGACCACCTGAGACGTTGGGCTTGGCAGCCGGAGGGGTAACCGGGGTCGCTGGAGGCACTGGAGGAGACGTGGGAGCCTTGGGGACCGGGGGAGGGGTAGACGTAGGGGTAGGGCCAAGCTTGCCGCCTGAAGCCTTCCAGGACTTCAGCTCATCCTCGGCTTTATCGAGGAGCTTCTTGGCCGACGCGGACTTGGCGTGGTCGCCAGCAGCGAGAGCCTTCTGGTACCGCGCCTCGAACTTGGCGACCGCGACCTCATGCGCCTTCGTCGTCCAGGCCTCGAGCTTATCGGGGTCAGAGACCTCTTTGATCGCAGCACGAAGATCGGAGACCGACATCATCTGCCACGCCGCCTTGCCCGGCACATCGGGGTGGTTGGCGAGGAGCTTGTATGCCTCGCCGTGAGTCATACCATCGACCTTCGCCAGAACATCAGCAGGAAAAGCAACGCCGGACAGCTTGGGCACGGGAGCTGGAGAGCCCGGATAGTTCCCCTTCAGGAACACCTTGAGCGCAGAGACGCCATCGAAGTTCGAGAGGAGACCGGTGAACGTTTCAGTACCGGCCGCAGCGTCAGCAGCCAGATTGAACTGGAGACCGAACGAGCGTGACTCCTCCCAATCAACCTTCGCCGCCCACGTAGAGATGTCGTTCTTCACCGCCTGAAGCGGTGCATCCTCGAAGGCTTGGAGGAGTAGCGGATCGTACTTGTCCTGCGAGAGGACGTGGGCCAGTCCCTTGGTTTCGAGGTCGATGCCCCACTCCAGAGAGAGACGCTTGGAGTCCGTGAGCGGAAGCTTCTGCACATACTCGGAGTCGAACTCATAATACGCGAGACGAGCCTTGGCAGCCTCGATCCGGTACTTCGTCGCTTTGGCCATGTCACCGGAATCGGCAGCCTTCTCGGCTCGGCCGACGTACGCTTGCCACCTCTTCAGGTAGGACGTCGAAGCGTTCAGCGCCAGCTTATCTGCATCCGCGACGCTCATAATCGCGTCGATGAGCTCGTCCTTCTTCAACGCCTGCCACGCCTTCCCCGGAACGGCCGGATTCTTGGTCAGCAGTTGGTATAGCTTCGAATGGTCCATCGCCTTGAGCTCGGGAAACGTATGCCCGAGCCCATTCACGAGCGGAGCGACACCGGGCGAGCCGGCCGGGGTCACCGCTGCCTTCACGGCCGGGAGCGGAGGAGTACCGACACCGGTCAGGAGCGACTTCTGGTGCTTCAGCGCAACAACTGAATACTCGCCCAAATCGTCGAGGAGGAAGTCACCCGCCTTCACCATCGCGAGCGCGGCCTGCGGGGACAGGGTTCCTTGCTGCGCATAGAGAAGAGCCTTAGCCCTCTCCCGCACGAACGCGGCGAAGTTCGCCATCCCTTTATCAACTAGGTGCTTCCCGATCGGAGTCGACGCAGCAAGCGAGAGGAACTCGGAGAGCGCGGAGCCATTGACCTCCTTCAGCGTCTTCGCGGAGAGGATCATGCTATCAACGCTCTTCGCCTTGTTCAGGAGGAGCTTTCCCTCCTTCGAGATAGCCGAAGACACATGCGCTTGACCCAGCATCGAGTCCAGCGTATCGAGGCACTTTAGATCGTTAGCCATCGATCGACACCGAGACACCCACCTCCGCCCGGCACCAATCACGAACGAGGCCGGCGACGCGCCTCACCTGCTCCAGGTCATCACCTTCGAGAGGGATCGAACCGGACTCAGGATCCAGGAGCCGGAGCGCCGGCATACGAACCTTCGCGTCCTCGCCACGCAGAACTGTCATCACACCCGAGACGAGCCACGGAAACTCACGTCGAGGATCGGTAACCGTCACCCGAACAACACCGGGTTCGGAGCGGGGCGGGATCGAGTCGAGATCAGGAGCCGGTCGTCCGGGACCGCCGAAGATCGTACGTCCGTCTCGATCGTACCGCGCTTGCGGAGCGCGAAAGAGATCCTCTTTGCTAACGGACATGGCGTACCAGAACCTTCGTGTATTCACCGTAATGCGGATCGCTAAACGTACCGAGAACCTCGACCACCTCCGCTTTGCCTGAAACCAGATACTCGTCCCACCCGTCCACCGGCTTGATCGGTAGACCTTGCGCGTCCTGCATCTCAAACAATACGCCTTTTCCCGCGCCCTCAAACTTTGCCGTCTTCTCGAACCTTTGCATGTAAGGAACCGCCGATGAAGGCTTCGACGCGAACGATGAGAAATTGAGATCGATCGACTCACCCGGCTCCCACGTCATTGACTCAGGGACGTGCATCCCGCGATAAACCGACTTCGGAAGTTCCTCGGGAACTCGCGTCAACAGATCTCGTGCGGCCGCATCCAGAGCAGTATGCACCTCGTCAGTCGTAAGAGTCGGAATCGTATCGTCGTAATAGTTCCACTGTTGCTTCTTAGTAAAGAGCTCCAGGTCAAGTCCCTCCGTCGCCGCGACACCCTTGCGGATGTTACTCGTCGCGCCGCGAAGCGCGTCCATGCCGTCGAACGCATTCGACCACATCACGTCGGTCTGGGGAGCGCCATCGTAAAACCTCCACTCGCGAGCGAGCCGCTCCTGCATCAACGGAACTTGGCTCTCAATAGCGGCGATCGACACGTGCGGGCGCGTCGCCGGCGGAGGAGGAATCTTCGCCGCAAACGAGACCGGCGCAGCAGGGGCCGGGGCGGGATCCGGCAACGAGCACGAACGGTAGACACCGAGAGAACGGTCGAAATCGACGTTATCGACCTGGCGAAGATCGGACCCATCGATATGTCGAGGACTTCGTGGGGTACGGCCAAAAGGGGACGGGCCACGCGGTCGCTTCTCACCCGTCACGGGAGGGGTAGCGGACGGATTCAGCCCCGCTTGCTCGGCCCACTCACGCGCCTCCTCCTGGAGGGCCTCGGGAGTACGGGACGTGCCATCACGCCACCCCTCGACCCACGACGTAACCGAGCACCGGCACCGGGCATGGCGAGGAGGAGCCTCGCACGAATCCGGGTCAGGGTACGGCTTGCCGGGAGGAGTAGTTCCGTATGTGGCATCGAGCGGGAAGGACACCTCCGTATCGACCACCTGGCCGTGGAGGGCGAGACAGATCGGGCACGCACGATCGTCGACGGACGTGAGCCACATCTTCTGCAGCTTACGTCCATACTGCGCGAGTTGATCGGAGAGCCCGATGTAGTGCATCTCGCGAGCGTAGTTGTAGGACGAGATCGTCACGTACCGCGAAGTGAGCTCAGCGGAACGAGCAGTGAGATCGAACTCCTTGCGGAGCCGAGACTTCATAGGGCCGACACCCTCGCCGGCCATAGCTGCGCGGGCCAACGTTTCGGTTGCCTTCTCGCTCAGTTCCCCACCCGCAGCACGAATACGGGCCACGGCCCTCGGGATTCCGATCTCCTCGGCGACACCGGGAGGCGGGGCGAACGAGCCAGCTATCGACATCCGTGCTTGCGGATCCAGGCCACGAGCGATCTGGGATCGCTCGAAACCGGCGTGGCGCATGGCCTCCTTGATCGCAGACTCGTGAGCGCCCTCCACGACCGAGATCACTCGATCAGTCACCTCAAGTTGCCGCGCTTCAAGGGACTGGAGTAGCTCGGTGTCGTGGGCGAAGGAATAGAGCTGCCCCTCAGAAGGTCTACCACCCGACTCGGCGAGCACGCGCTCCCAGCGACGGTCCATCCTTCCGACGATGTCCTCGCGGGCTCCGTCGTAGGCCGAGAGGACGTGCCCCGCAGCCCGATCGTCGATCGCCGCGAGACGCCGCTGGGATTCGGGGATCGATTGAAGGATTCGCTCGAACGGATGACTCGGCCGGCCCTCGGCGAGATTGACCGCGTACGCGATCTCGTCAAGCGGAGGGAGGAACCCGAGCGGGGTAGTAGACACCGGGTTCGCCTAGACGCGGATCAGCTCGGTGGGCTGGGCGGCGCGAACGCTCTCGTCATCCTCGGAGACAATCGTAACCGCCCCATCAATGACGGCCCGGACCGAGTACAGCGCCTGCTCCTCGTCGGCATCCAGGAACACGAGGTCGCCGAGCTCGCAGCGCTGCCCGATGGAGTCGATGAACACGCGGTCCTTCGTGGAGGCCTCCGCGAGACGCACCGCAGCCTCGGCCGCAGCCCGGACCTCCTCGAGCGAAACGCCTGAGCCGATCTGGCGGGGCTGGTTTGCCGGGGGAGGGGTAGAGCTAGGGGCAGGAGACCCGGAACCGTCTGCGGGCGTCTGGGACGGAGGGAGAGCGGGAGGAGGATTAGACGCGAGGAGCGACCTCATCTCGGCCTTGGATTCGACCTCCTCCTTCGCCTCCTCCATCTTCTTATCCCAGTCGATGCCATCGATGCCGAACGCATCCGCGACCGACTTCTCGAGCCGCACCATCAGCTCGCCATCGGGCTGGGCGGTCGGAGAGTAGATCGACTTGAACACATCGACGAGCGCAGCCTCGGAATCCTCGTCGATCTGCTCGAAGCGCATGATCGGGGAACGGCCCGAAGCGAAGTTGGCCTCGACGAACCACGGGAACACGTAGCTATTGAACCCAGCGGCGACGTCGTCGAGGTGAGAAGAGATCGCGACGCGGAAGAGGTTGCCGAGCTCGGACGTGGTGGTCGCAGTACCGAGACCGCCCTTGCCCTCCGTCCCGATATCCAGGAAGTGGGACAAGATCGACTTGGACATCGAGATGTCATGGTGCTCAGCCCACGACAGAATCCCGGAGAGGTCGGACGTAACCGCCTGGACCTCGACCTCATAGCCTTGCGCCTTCACAGCCGTGCCGTTGAGCGCGAGACCCTGGAGAATATCGCGGAAAGCGTTGATAGTCGACTCACGCCCGGCCGGCACCGTACCGACCCGGATTCCGGTGGCCACGGCCTGCGCAGCGACGTGGGCGATGTAGTACAGCCGGTGCTTCTTATCGTAATGGTAGTACGCGGGGAGGAAGAGCGACTCGCCCGAGAGCGGCGACTCCTCCTTGCCCACGGTGAAGAGGAGGCACTTCTCGGGTGGGATTTCGACGCGCCGGGATTCGTTCTTCCAGGCCACCGACTGGACCACACCACCGAAGCCACCGTGGTCGTCGTACTTGAACTCGATCGTATTCGCGGGACGGGGCGAGAGCTTGCGCAGCGTCATCGTCCCGTCGATCACCTGGGCGACCTTCTCGAACACCGCGAACCCGTCACGGAACGCGAGCGCGTGACACGCCATCACGTACCCGAAGGGAGTCGTCATCCCTCCCTGGTGCGGAGCGAGGGAAAGCATATTCTCGCAGAACTCCGCCTCCTTCTCGCCGTCCTTCACGGGGTCCATTGCCCGATGCGCCGCACGGAGTGGGAGCGACAGAATCTGCAGGAGGGACCGGGCGTGGCCGTCGGTCCGCGTCATCCGCTTGAGATCGGAGAGCGTAACCTCCTCGCCATCCAGGCCGCCCACAGTAGAGGGGTCCTGGGCTCCGAACATATTCCAGTCGATCTTCGCGTCGACCGGGAGGCCGAGCTCACCCTCCTGGAGGGCTTCCTTCGGCTTGATCAGCGTTTCGCCCGTGAACACGTGGGCGGGCTTGTTCCGCGTTGGCTTCGAACCGTTCCCGCTCGAGCCTCCGTTGGTACTCACACCGCTACCGCCTCCCTAGCGCCTCGAGCGCCCTCGTTCAGGAGGAAGTCCCGCAAAGCCGCCGAGCCCGACAGGAACTCCCGAAGTGAGATTACCGGTCGCCGACGCCGGTGGCGAACCCCACGGGGCCTCGGCAGTCGGCTGGCCGGAATCGTGCAGCCAGCTAGACGTCCCCGCGCCACCCTCCTTCATCAGCTTGATAGCGCCGAACACGGAGCCGGCCCACGCGTCGGCCAAGTCCTTGCTGCCACCCGGAGGGTGATCGACCTTCTTGCCCTTGAAGAGCGTAAGCGCACGGAGCTCCTTCAGGAGGAGCGGATCGTGATGGGAACGGAGACCGCCGGCGTAGAGCACCGACTTCGCGGTGTCGTATCCCTCGGTGTTCCGGTCCAGGGAGTAGAGCCCGGCTTCGACGCCCCACGCATTCAGGAGCTGGATCGCGTCGGCGGACTGGAACCCGTCGAACGTCACACGGCCGATAGGAAACCCACGGCCGATGAGCGCGAAGATCAGAGCGCGCACCCAGCGGATCTCGATCTCGCCGTGGCCGTGCTCGGGATCGTACGGAGCCGCGAAGTACGTAAGGAGATCGGTGGTGACGAGCGGCCGAGAGACGTCGTTGTAGTGGCCCGGTCGATCGGGATCGGGAACACGCTCGTGAGACCATTCGCGGACGTGGCTCATGGCGAACCCGCAGCGGTCGCGCTTCAAGCCGATATCGACGTGGACCGCACGGGGAGCGGAGGACTCCATCCGATCGGCCCGGAACCAATCAGCGAAGTGGAATCGCGTTTGGAACCCTTGCGCCGGCTGGACACCCTCGAGCGCCACGAGCTCGCCGGCAGGGGAGACCTCCATCGACTTGGCCTCGTCGAGACCCCAGAAGTACTCGATCTCGAGCGGAGGGGTGTCGTCGGGGAAGGGGACGCGGAAGTTCTCTTCGAGCGCCTTGCTATTGCGGAAGAACGGAGACTCCGACGCCGGCGGTCGGCACTCGTACCGGGCAGCGGCTTCCTCGGGGTTCAGACGGTAGGCCTCGGCGTATTGCTCCTTGGACTTCGTCGGGTTGGCTTCCCACGTCGACGCCCCGTAGTAGTTGGGGATCACGTAGGTACGGGAGGCGTCACCGACCTCCTTCATGTCTTCGAGGCCGGCGTGGTGGGCTTCCCAGATGAACGACCCCACGTAGCGGGGCCAACTGAGACCCATCACCTTGTAGTTCGCCGGGAACCGGGACTCGGCCGAGTACTTCACCGTGTGGTAGATCCCCTCAGCGTTCAGGAGCTTACCGCGCTGGGTACGCGCCGAGGACTCGAGCTCCTCCTTCGTGCGGAACGCATCGATCTCATCGAGCACGGCCAGCAAGAGGTTATAGCCCTCGCCGGAGTCCTCCTTCGAGTTACCGGAGATTGAGATCACGGACTTGTCGAACGTCGTTTCCTTCGCGATCGGGTGGTGCTTCCCCCGGAACCACGGAGAGTTCTCTAGGAGACCCGAGAACTCCGCCCGGTACACCTGGAGCCCGTGCCCCTCGGACGTCGCCGCGTTGAAGAGATGGATCTTCGACGTCGACCCGATGTTGAAATACCGCTGCGGGGAGCGGAGACAGAGGAGAAGATACGCGATCCGAAGTTGGGTGATCGCGGCCATGTGATCCTTGCCGCCGCCCTTCCCGATCATTAGCCAAAGCTCGTTGACGAAGCGCACCGGACGCCAGCGGAGATCCTCGGTCGCGAGAGACGTATACAGGTCGGGGAAGTAGATCTGCTCTGCGTGACGGAGGATCGTCTTCTGGACCGCCGAGTACTCGTGGTCGAGCGCCATATGGTCGGGAGACGTAGCCCACTCCTCAAACGGGAGAGGAAGCTCGTCGAACGTAGACGCGAGAGTCGCCGCGTGCGGAGAACGGACGTGGGGCTTCTTCTTGCCCCGCTGCGCTTTGGGCTTCTCGGAGAACGTCACATCGATATCCAGGACAGAGGACGCTCGGCGTGACGGGACCTCGGTGGACACCTACCCGAGAACCTCGGTAACGGCCTCACGAATCGCGGCGACGATCACCTCGAGGTCCTTCCGGTTCTTGATCGGCTTCCCGCGACCGTAGAGCGCCTCGAGCTTCACCGACAGAACCGGACCGAGCGCCTGAGCGTACTGGGCTCTGGACTCGTTGTCGGCGACCGAAGAACGGTACCACGCATACAGAGAATCGTTCCAGTCGCCGAGCGACTTCGACAGGAAGTTACGCTCGGGGTACGGGATCACCGGAGCGGACTCGACCTGGCGAAGCTTGACGTACGTATACGCGAAGCGCTCGATGTTCACGGCCTGAACGGTGCGGTGGCCGATGAGAACGTCGACGTCCTCGTGCAGAGACGCCACAAGCGCACGGTACTCCGCGTACCGCTCGGGTCGGAGGTCGGCTGGACCGTATAGCCCTTCGGCGAGCACCGAAGGCACGCCGGCAGAGGGCTGAACGAGCTGGGAGCCACCTGAAGACATCAGCGGCTCCCGGAAGGGTAGTAACACGGAAAGGGGAGCATGGCCCCCAGAATAGCGGAGAACGCGCCGGGCATCACACGGGCGGGAGTGGGATGCGGTCCGTGACCGTCTTCAGACAGTAGACGAGCCGCTGCCTCTGGCCTCGATCGAGCTCGGAGAGCTTCGCCGTGGGAGACACCTTCGCCGAGACCAGAACCCACTCGGCTCGAGCGACCGTCACGTTCCGAATGGAGGACACGAGCGAGAGAGCCGTGCAGCGGGCAGCCCACGGAGGGAGCGACCAATCGTTGGGATCGTTCCGGCCGGCGGGCGTCAGGAGCTTGGCAACGCGGGACGCGGCCGTGGTGGCTTTCGCCGCGTTGAGACTCGCGAGGAACTCGGTCATCTCGGAACGATGGATCATGGAGTCGGTAAGAGCGACTGGCATTGGGGTAGTTACCTCGGGGTAGTGAGGAGCCCCGGTAACTAGGGATCAGCCATGCCCAGCGTGCGGAGGTGGGATGAACGTGAGTAGTACCGGGGCCTCGCGCCTTAGAGCCGGTGCCCCTCCCTCTCAGGACAAGAGGAGGGGCACCCGCCGTGGCACGAAGGAATATACCGCAGGACGGGGTCAGGAGGAAGTGCGGGCGAGCTGGACCTCAGACTCGGCCTCCTCCCACTCGAGCCGGGACTCGTCGTCGAGGAGCTCATCGGTGAGCTCGTACTCGTCGGGACCGAGATCGGGATCGGAAGAGAAGATCGAGATGTTCATTGCGATGGACTCCTTGGGTGGGGTGAGAGCGATATCAGGAATGTACAGGGTGGTGTCGGAAAGTCAAGTCTCAGATCAATCCGCCCACGATCCGCACCGACCGGTCGACGGACTCCGCCATCCGCGCGTTGTAGTCGCGGAGGTCACGAGCGCGGTTCTTGATGAACCGCTGCCGAACGGGCTTCGAGACACCTCGGAAACAGCGCCAGCTAGTCGCCCAGCGGTAAGGAGCGGCCGAGTCCTCGATCTCGGTGAAGTAACGGCTCCGGGTCAGGTTGATGAACGTGGTGGTCATAGCG
>JRYC01000886.1_pt1 | contig 13910 bp, 13 predicted proteins | sample 235301 | NCBI WGS metagenome assembly JRYC01 (sample SAMN03074211, study PRJNA261470) | activated sludge metagenome | biome: Common Effluent Treatment Plant; feature: Wastewater; material: Activated sludge; isolation source: activated biomass of a common effluent treatment plant treating...
AGCATTTTTTGCGCGTGCGTCATCAATTGATGGCGTTGCAGGATGCGACCTTGGAGTCGATCAATCGCGTGATGAGCCACACACAGGCGCTGGGACAGTGCCGCAATACGCTTCGGCAGTTCGGGTTAAAGCCAGTACCGGAGGCCGATACTGCTGGTTCGGCGCGGCTCGTCAGCGAGAGCAGCGACATTTCGCTTGGTGCGATTGCGTCTTCGCTGGCAGCGGAGATTTATGGTCTCAAAATTCTCAGGAACGACGTTGAGGATGAAGATCACAACACGACGCGGTTCGTGATCCTTTCCAATGAGCCTGATGACGCGGATCCCGATGATGGGGCGATTATCACCACATTCCTGTTCCGCGTTCGCAACGTGCCAGCCGCGCTCNNGGCGGATTTGCGACGAACGGCGTCAACATGACGAAGCTCGAAAGCTACCAGACCGAAGGCACGTTCAACGCCACGATGTTCTTTGCAGATATTGAAGGTCACCCTGCGCAGCGTCCGGTGCAACTCGCTTTGGAGGAACTTTCCTTCTTCTCCAGCCAGGTAAAGTTGCTCGGCAGTTACGTTGCAAGTTCATACCGGCGCGAGGCCGCGGAACGCGCTTCGGGAATGATGCCGACGCACAACAATAATAGTATGTGAGTTGGTTCGCTCCCTTGTGTGGAGCCTGTGTGTAGAGCGCCGAAGATGAAATATCGGAGAGCATCGAATGCGTCTTGACGGCAAAATCGCGATTGTGACGGGTGGGGCGTCGGGCTTTGGTCGCGGTATTGCCGAAACATTCGCGAAAGAAGGCGCTCGCGTGATCATTGCCGATCTCAATGGTGGTGCCGCAGTGGACGTGGCGCAATCACTCGGCAGCGGCGCGGTCGCCGTCGAAGCCGACGTCACGCGAAAGATTGATGTGCAGCGCATGGTTTCCGTTGCTGATGAGGTGTTTGGCGGGCTCGACATACTCGTCAACAACGCGGGCTTTACGCACAAGAACCAATCGCTGATGACGGTTAGCGAAGAAGAGTTCGATCGCATTTATGCGGTCAACGTGAAGTCGATCTATTTGACGACGCTTGCTGCAGTGCCGGCAATGGAGCGTCGCGGCGGCGGTGTCATCATCAATACGGCGTCGACTGCGGGTCTGCGTCCGCGGCCTGGACTTACCTGGTACAACGGCTCGAAAGGGGCCGTGATCACGCTGACGAAATCGATGGCTGCGGAACTTGCGCCGCGAAAAATCCGCGTCAATGCGATCAATCCGGTGATTGGCGAGACCGGTATGCTCGAGCAGTTCATGGGCATACCTGACACGCCGGAGAACAGAGCGAAATTCGTCTCAACGATTCCACTGGGCAGAATGTCAACGCCTGCCGATATCGCGAACGTTGCGTTGTTTCTTGCGGAGCCCGGTTCGAACTTCATTACGGGTGTTGCGATTGAAGTCGATGGCGGCCGGTGTATCTGATGTGATGTGCATTTGAGCGATATGGCTTGCCGCTTCCGCTCAATTTAAGCGCACTTAAGCTCGACTATCGCTACAGCGGTGCCTTGAAGACAAAAAAAGCGCCGAGTGCGATCAGTGCAAAGCCGACCATGTGGTTGACCGTAATCGGCTCTTTCAGAAAGATGACAGAGAAACCAGCGAAGACGATGAAGGTGATGACTTCCTGCATCGTTTTCAGCTCGGCAGTCGAGTAGACCTGATGGCCGATGCGGTTGGCGGGAACTGCCAGGCAGTATTCGATGAATGCTATGGCCCAGCTTGCCAGGATCACGATTGCAAGCGGTTTCGTCGTGAATTTCAGGTGTCCGTACCATGCGAACGTCATGAAAATGTTCGACAGGAACAAGAGTATGACGGGCACGACATAAGTCGTAACGCCAGCTGGGAGAGCGGGGAACATGGGCAAGCTCGCGGCTATCGCCCCGACAGACCGGGGCGGGGGAACGTATCGCTCGGTTACGTTCCGCTCAACCCAGAATTCGGTGTCAAACCTTCATCATCGACATTCGACTGCGGATTTTATGCCTTGTTCAGCCGGTGGGCGGCACACAGCGTCAGGCGCTTGAGCAGGCCCGAGGAAGATTGAAGCACGTCTGACCAATGTGGCCTGCTCTAATTCTTTGTTTGAGAGACCGATTCACGCCTTCGATGGAAGCATTGCTGCTTCCATCTCAGCCGATCGGGCTCTAAAGCACGGGGTCCCTCGATCCGTGCCCCTGTGGAAAACTACAACTGTGCTCTTGTATCTGCAATTGAAACGTGTGGCGCCAAGCGCCTCGTCGTCGTAATTGGCCGAAGGCTCGCACTATAAAGTTGCAATTGCACGGCGAGATCGTGTTCTTGTTTGGTCAAAGCACATGCGCGATCCAGTATCTTGTTCTGGGCGTGTTTTTCACAATTCGACCGCTGCGTACTTCTCAACTTGAACGAAACTTATCCGGACCTCAGTCATTTCCGGATCGCAGAGCACTTGCTTGAAGGGAGACGACACGATGCTAGCGATGATCATTGGATTGGTGATTTTCTTCACAGTCCATCTCATCCCGACAAACCCCGAGTTGCGCCGGGGGCTCGTCAATCGCTTCGGCGAGAGTGCCTATAAAATCGGGTACTCGGTCGTCTCGATGATCGGACTCGTTGTCATCGTGCTTGGCTATCACAAGCTGCAGGTGATGCCGGGCAAAAATCCTGTTCTATGGGATCCGCCGGTGGCTCTGCGTCACGCGGCATATCTTTTGATGCTCGCGTCGATGTTTCTTCTGGTGGCAGCCTTCATTCCAAGCAAGCTGCGCGACATGGTCAAACATCCTCTGCTGGGTGCGGTCAAGTTCTGGGCGTTTGCCCATTTGCTTGTGAACGGAGATATGGGATCCATCATCCTGTTTGGATCGTTCCTGATCTGGGCGATTTATGACCGCGTGTCGTTCAAGTCTCGCGACGAGGCTAAAGGGACGGCAAGCGTGAAGACCGGCACGCTTGCAGGTGATGCGGCGGTGATCGTGATCGGCGCGGGTCTGTTTCTGGGCATGGTCTATTGGGGCCACCAGACGCTGATTGGCGTGCCCGTGATGCCTTGAGGCCAGTGGCTTCACCGTAGCTTCGCCAGCCTGAAGGCACCGCTCTATTTGGGATGTAGAATTTCAGCGCAACTACGGGGCGTCCAAGAATTAGAGCAGGCTAGGATTAGAATTCAATTCTGATCCTGGTCTGCTCGAACTCATTTGGTCGAAGAATTCACCGCTCTATATGTCAGAGCCGAGGTTGTACGATGAAATCGGTATGCGCGCCGGTTTCGGGGCTTGCCGTATCATCAGAGATGATCAATGCAGAGCCCGGCTTGATCAATTCGCTGATACGGGCTTTCACTTCGTCAGTGAATTCCACGCGTTCCAGCGCGTTAGCTGCCGATGGGGAAGGTGGCAACGATCCTCTCGCCTCACTTGTACCCTTTGCGCCCCGGCTGGGCCGGCGTGGCAGCTCTGGCGTTTCTTCGGTGATCGTTGTGACTTGCCATTTCAACTCAGTCTCGCTGGCGTCGGTGTATGACATTGCCGTGTAAACATGGGTGCCGATGCGAGCTTCGGGGAACGATAGGTTGATTGGGGTTGCGTAGACTTCCAAGTAGCCCTGGCGGATCTTCAGCATTCCGGTGCGGCGGCTGATGAGAACGGTTGCCGGCTTGGGGAACTGCTGGACGGCTGCGACAGTGCGCTTGTAGTCCTCACGTGCAATCTCCAGCGCTGCCTTGGTTTCCTTATAGACCTTTCGCACTCCGACGATTTCTTGCTCGATCGCGGCAAGAGCAATTTCGCGCTGAGCGATGACGTCGTCTTGGTTCTTCAGGAACAGCTCCGCGGCTTCCTCGTCGTGCAGCGCCTGAAGATAGGATTCTTCGATACGATTTTCTTCGATGGCGGCAGTGTCGCGTTCTGCGGCATCTGCCTCAGCCTCTACTCTGCGGGCTTCGCTGCGTGTGATGAGCGCTTCGGTGTCGAGATCGCTGGCAGCATCTGCGCGGTGTTGTTCTTCTCGTGCGGTAGCTCGGGATTCGGCACGGTTCGCTTCGCGCGTCTGGCGATCAATAAAGCGCTTGAAGTCGCGCTCGGCGTCGGCATGGACGCGCTCTTTGCGCTGCTTGTCACGCTTCAGGGTCGACACGGCGTTACGCGCCGCTTTCAAATCGCTGCGTGCTTCTTTGAGCCGCCCGTTGACTTCGATCATCGCAGCAGTTGCGTCATCGTAGGCCTTTTCGCGGGAACTGACTTCCGTTGCCTTTGTGTCAATTTCGGTCTGGCGCTCAGCAAGTGCGGTTGCGCGTGTTCGCATTGGCTGTTGCGAGGGGGAAGTGTCGAGCGCAGTCGAACCCGTTTCAATGTCGGGGCGGGTTGCAATCTCAATTGCCGCTTCTGCTGCCGCTGCTGGTGTCACACCGAGCATCGCGGAGACAGTGCTCAAGCCAGCTGCTTTGGAGCGGCTCGACAAGGCTTCAGAACGGCGCACGGGATGGGGCACGTCGGCAACGCCAGGAGGCAGCGCGGCAAGCAGTTGGGGATGGTGGAATTGGCGCGGCTCCACCATGTCATCGTGCACGATGACGCGCGTTCCAAGTTGCGTCATCGAAAACAGGGCATTGGAGAAGCTGTGCGGCATGCGGATGCAGCCGTGCGAGGCCGGGTAACCGGGCAACTGACCGGCGTGTAGTGCTACGCCCGACCACGTCAGGCGCTGCATGTTCGGCATCGGAGCTGAGTCGTAAAGATTGGAGTAGTGTCGGCGGTTCTTCTGCAGAATCGTGAAGATACCGGTCGGCGTCTCATAGCCGCGCCGTCCCGATGAAATGCTCGATTGAGCAATAACGCCGCGGCTGTCGTAGACCTTGAGCCGCTGCTGCTTCAGGGAAATGACGATAGTCAGTGGCTCGCCCTTGATCGGGTCGCGTGAGAACTGTGTCGAACCGCTGCGGCCAGCCTGAGCAGTATCGGCAACCGATACACTCAATGCGGTGGTCAGAACCAACACCGCCGCAATTGTCGCGACGATTCTTATAGGAGTCCGATCGGTCGCAGTAAGAATTGCACTTTTGGCGGGCTGTCCTACTGTCAGCCTGAATGAGCTACGCACGATACTCAAAGCCCCCGCAAACGCTGAAAATACGCTTGGTCCAAATTCTCGCATTATCTATTCTTGCGAGCCGAATATTTTGGTTATCAGGATGATTTTGCCGCCGCAATTCAATCCGAGCCCGCGCAACAGCAATTTTGCCATTGGTGTGGCGCTGAAGCAAACCTCGCGTGCAGTACAAGGTGATCGGAGTTAACACGTCGATTTGCAAATCATTTGCCGGGATGAAGTGTAGTTCACATTCATTGCGAGGCAATTAAGGTAAGACCGACATCTTTAGGTATGGTCGCGCTGGCGGTGTCGTTCAGGTCGTATAACTGCTTCTTTCTGTGTGGGCAGGAGCGTTTTCCGACGAGGTGGACGCTGGTTTGTCGTAGAAGACGCGACCAACCAATAATCTAGAGGACAGATTCGACTGTATCGGTTCGAGAAGCGCTCGAGAGGTGCGCAAGAAGGTGGCGAGTTTTGCGATCACGGCGCGAGTGCGGTATGGCAATCACGAGATGGCGCCGCTTTTGAGCAAACCTCGTGCTTGTTTGTGGACTTCCTCCAGGTCTAAGGCGCGGGGAGGGGGCGTGATCTGTGCCAGCAATCCGGAGAATGCCTAACATGTCATCACAATCCTCTGCCGGTTCGGCTACAGGCGCGAAGGTGAAGCGTCTGATGGCACCGGATATCGCAGCGAAGAAGGGCGTGGAGCCGATCGTATCGCTGACGTCTTATCACGCGCATACGGCGGCGATTGCGGATCCCTATTGCGATTTTCTATTGGTCGGCGACAGCCTCGGCATGGTCATGCATGGCTATGAGACGACGGTGCCCGTACCGCTGGAACTGATGATCATGCATGGGCGCGCGGTGGTGCGCGGAGCAAAGCGGGCGCTCGTGGTCGTCGATATGCCGTTTGGAACCTACGAGGAAAGCCCTTCAATCGCATTTCGTAATGCCGCGCGGGTCATGAAAGAAACCGACTGCGGCGCGGTGAAGTTGGAAGGCGGACGGCGTATGGCAGAGACGATCCGCTACCTTGTCGATCGTGGTATTCCCGTCATGGCGCACATTGGGCTGACGCCGCAATCGATCAATGTAATCGGCGGGTTCAAGGCGCAGGGGCGGGAGGAAGCGCAGTGGGCAGCCATCGAGGAGGATGCCCGTCTGGTGGCCGAAGCGGGCGCTTTCTCGGTTGTGCTTGAGGCAATGGCCGAACCGCTGGCGGCGAGGATTACCCGTGCCATCCCCATTCCGACGATCGGCATTGGTGCGTCTGCCGTATGCGACGGGCAAATCCTCGTCATGGAGGATATGCTTGGCCTTTCACCGCGGGTTCCCAAATTCGTCAAGGAATTCGGAGCAGTGGGAGCGGCAATTGAAGGGGCAATCCGGGGGTATGCGAGCGAAGTTCGGGCGCGGACGTTCCCGGCGCGCGAGCACACCTATGCCATGCGCGAGGCTGAGCCCGCGGCGTCTGGCAGCTCCACAGGGGCCACGAAAAAGCCGAAAAAGGCCAGCAGCTAGTTGAACTGGTGGGAAGGGACAGTTGGGGGTTGCGGCGGCGTGCCCGGCGCTTTTCCTTGCGTCACTTGCCTGCTTGGCTATCAATGCGGGCGCCCCTCCTTGCAGGTGCGGGCGCGCGAGAGCGGATGCTTTGGTGATAACTTATTGTTTTCGTTGCGAATGCGTAGGTAGACAGCCTGCAATTTCGGTCAACCGCTCAACTCAAGACATAAGATTCCTTAGGGATTCAGCTCAGGACTAGGACGCGAAGCATTCATGGCCAATACCGAAGATACCCTGATGAGGGAGGTCCAGGAGGAGCTGCGCCGGGAGCGCATGGAGCAGCTCTGGAAGCAATACGGGACCTATTTTCTCGTTGCCGCCATTGTCCTCGTCATCGGCGTTGGTGCTTACCAATTCAACCATTCGCGCCAGGTGGCCGCTGCCAGGGCTGCGGGAGCTGCGTTTGAGAATGCGGACTTCCTGGTTGAGGAAAAAAAGGTCGACGAAGCGCGCAAGGCGTTCGAAGATTTGGTGAAAACGGCGCCGGCGGGATATGCCGCACTGGCGCGTCTGCGCTTGGCGGGGCTCGACGTGTCGGCGGGCGAGAAAAACAAGGCACTCACCGAATATGAAGCGTTGGCAAGTGACGCTAAAGCCGATGCACTGTTGAAATCGTTTGCGAAGCTGCAGGTGGGGGCTCTGAAGATTGGGGAAGCCGACTTTACCGAGGTAGAGAATCGGCTCAACGATCTGACTGGNNTCGCCCTCTGACGTTCGTGAGCGGGCGCAGATGTTGATGGCCGAGATCATCTCCGCCGATCTTGCCAAGACTTCGTCTGAGCCAAAGGCCGAAACGGCACCAGCCGAAAAGCCTGCGGAGCCGGCGGAAAAGAAATGACAGGGGGACGGCAGGCATGGGCAACATAAGGCGCTTGGCGACGGTATCGTTTGCCATGGTCGCGGCCGTCCTTGTGACGGGTTGTTCGGGCGGTTTGCCGAGCCTTCCGAAGGTTGGCGATCTCAATCCATTCAAGGAAAAACAGCAGCCACTGCCGGGCACCCGGATCGCGATCATGCCGGAGGCTGAGAAGATCCCAGGTGAACTCGCGGCGGGTGACAAGCCGATCGTTTTGGTGGCTCAGCATGAAAATGATGCCTGGGCGCAGCCCGGTGGCGAACCGACCAATGCACCAGGGCATCTGGCGCTTGGTGAAGCGCTGCACCAGTCATGGAGCGCTGATGCCGGCTCCGGTTCAGGCAAAGCTGGCCGGGTGATTGCAAGCCCAATCGTATACGCGGACCGTGTTTATACGCTCGATGCGGAGGCCAATGTTTCAGCCTTCTCAACGTCGGGCGGTGGCAGGGCGTGGCGGGTCGCGCTGGTTCCCGAGCGTGAAACTGGTGCTGGTGGAGGCTTCTTCTCACTGGGCGCTGGCGGACAAAGCGGCGGGTTCGGCGGTGGTCTTGCCGCCGATAGTGGACGCCTATATGCGGCAAGTGGTTTCGGCAATGTCGTTGCGCTTGATCCGCAGAGCGGGAAGAAGCTCTGGGAGCGTAATTTGGGTGTGCCCATTCGTGCCGCGCCGACTGCTCATGCCGACCGAGTTTTCGTGATCGCTGTCGATGGCCGGTTCTATTGTTTGTCGGGGCTCGATGGATCGGAGCTATGGAATGTGCGCGGCTTGCCGCAGCAGGCCAGCCTCGTGATGGGGGTCAGCCCTGCGGTGTCGGGTGATGTCGTGGTCGCTCCTTATCCTTCAGGCGATCTGTTGGCGCTCAAGGTTTCCGATGGATCGATGGTCTGGTCGGAAAGCCTGTCGCGCGCTCGGACCTCCTCGCAGCTCAACAGCCTATCGGACGCGGCGCGGCCGGCGATCGACAACGGCGTTGTTTTCGCAGTCGGACATTCCGGGCGCATGGTCGCAACACAGATTTCGTCGGGTGAGCGGTTGTGGTCGCTCAATGTCGCAAGCACGCAGACGCCTTGGGTCTCTGGCGGCAGCGTTTTCGTGGTCGACACGAGCGGTCAGCTGATGGCGATCGCACGTGACCAGGGCACGGTGCAATGGACCGTGCAGCTGCCTGGATCGAAGATCTGGTCTGGGCCGGTATTGGCTGGCGGCAAGCTATGGCTGGTGTCATCGGAGGGGCAGCTTGCCGGAGTCGATGCGATGAGTGGCCGCGTCGTGAGCCAGCAGAACCTGGGTGAATCCGTGTTCGTCGCACCCGTGGTTGCCAAGCGCCGGATGTACGTCCTGACCGATAAGGCGAAACTGATTGCCTTGAACTGAGGCTCCGCTCCAGATCGGATGGGGGCGGGTGGCTTTGGGTGAAAAGCACCATTGAAGCGCGTGTCGGCGGCAGCGGTGGTTTGCCGTGCCGCAGCGTCGAGGTTTCCAAGTCGCGAAGTTTCGGGCATAAGCGCGCACTGCACCGCGCTTTCTGGCGCATTTTCGTTACGCGAGCCCATCGGCTACCAATCAATGTCCGAAATTCCCATAGTCGCAATTGTCGGCCGGCCCAATGTCGGCAAGTCGACCTTGTTCAATCGCCTCACTGGCCGGCGAACGGCACTCGTTTCGGATATGCCGGGGCTGACGCGTGACCGCCGCGAAGGCGAGGCGCATCTAGGTACGCATACGATCAAACTTGTCGATACGGCGGGATTGGAGGAAGCGGGCCCCGGTACGATTGCCGCGCGCATGCGCCAGCAATCCGAGGCGGCTGTTGCTGCCGCCGACTTGGCCCTGTTCGTAATTGATGCGCGCGAGGGTGTGACGGCGGCTGACGAGGCGTTCTCACGTGCTGTGCGAGCTTCGGGCAAGCCAGTGATACTGGTTGCCAACAAGGCGGAAGGGCGCGCGGGCGAGAGTGGTTTTTATGATGCTTATTCGCTGGGGTTCGGTGAACCTGTAGCGATCTCTGCCGAGCATGGCGAAGGTGTTGGCGATCTCGTCGTCGATATGCTCGGAGCGCTTGGGCTATCGCTTGCGACGCCGACGCGCAAAGGGCGCCGACGTGGCGGTGATGACCAACACGACGGCGAGGGGGTGGCCGCCGAAGCAGCGGCTCGTGAACAACAGGTCAAGCGGACGCAGCCGATACGGGTTGCCATCGTTGGGCGGCCAAACGTCGGTAAGTCGACGCTAGTCAATGCCCTTCTTGCCGAAGACCGGATGATTACCGGACCTGAACCTGGTTTGACGCGCGATACGATCTCCAGCGAGCTTGTCTGGAACGATCGCAAGTTCCTTCTGTTCGATACAGCGGGATTGCGGCGCAAGGCACGTATCGACGAACTTGCCGAGAAGCTATCGGCGAGCGATACGGTTCGCGCACTACGCTTTGCAGAAGTGGTCGTGCTGCTCGTTGATGCAGAGCGGCCGTTTGAGCATCAGGATCTGACGATCGGCGACATGGTCGCGCAAGAGGGGCGTGCAATTGTCGTGGCGGTCAACAAGTGGGACCTGGTTGCGGAAAAGCAGAAACTGCTGCGAGATCTGCGCGAGACCGTTGCGGAGAAGCTTTCGCAGGTTGCCGGCGTTTCATCTGTCACGATTTCGGCGCTGGGCGAGAAGGGTCTCGACAGGCTGATGGAAGCGATCGTGTCGGCGCATGACACGTGGAACAAGCGCGTACCGACGCACAATCTCAATCGGTGGCTGCAAGAGGCGGTAACGCGTCATTCGCCGCCTGCGGTCTCGGGGCGCAGAATACGTTTGCGCTACGTTACTCAAGTTTCCACGCGCCCGCCGACATTCGTTGCTTTCTGTTCACGCCCTGCAGAAATGCCGCGCTCCTATATCCGCTATCTGACCAATAGCTTGCGGGAGGTGTTCGGATTGCCGGGTGTTCCAATCCGGTTCAGCCTCAAGAAGGGCGATAACCCTTATGCGGATCGTCCAAGCCGCGGAAAAGCCAAGCGGTCCTGATCGTTCAAGAATACTTAACGCTTATGGTGTGGCCCGCCGTGCCGGGTCACGATAATAATGCGCGGTCGATTTTGCTTCTTTGTTCGATGGCCTGGTTGAGCTTTGCAATCAAACCAAGTGCAAACGTGCGCTTTAAAGCATGTTCTAAATCCTTGAGCTGACGGCTCGTTTTGTCTGTTCGTCTGCCATGGGAAGCATGGGCCGGGCGAGAGGGCGCAGGGCGAATCCTTGATCCAAAGTTGTTTGGCAAGATCACATGTCGCACTAGCCTAAGCCACAATCTCGGACTAAGTACGCGCTGTATGCGCCGTGCTTGGGCCGGCCGTGCAATCAGCTGAGGACTTGTGAGCCGATGAAGAATGCTATGCGTGCCGGTCTCGTCGCAATCGTGGCGGCCACTGCCGGCTATACGGTGGATACTTTCACCTTCTCCAAAGGTGCCATGGCGGCCAACAGTGGCCCATATTCGGCGCGCGTCCGGCGGGCGTGCAAGAGCGACTACAACCGCTTCTGCCCCGGCTACAATCTCTATTCGCACGAGCTTCGCCGCTGCATGCAGTCGGCCGGCAAGCGCATCTCGAAGGGCTGCATCCGTGCACTCGTCGATGCCGGCGAGGTGCCGCGCTCGATGCTCAGCGGCAATTGAGGCCGTGACGCCACGACGCATCGTATTCGGAAGGCCCGCCGGTCCCGGCGGGCCTTGTCGTTTGCGCTGCAGGGATGCGGTGGATGTCCGGAACAGTAGGGCGGAATCGCAGTGGGCGGGAGCATCACGGCGAACATGAAGAAAGCCGTGACACTCACCGCCCACACGGGCGTCAGCCACTGAAGTCTGGCGCCGCTCCGGACTGCGGGATATAGGGCCAGTATTCCCGCTGTTCAAGTGCTTCTTTCGCACGTCGAGGCGATTGTCGTCGTGCGTGACGCGATCAACCCGCGCCGTGGTTCGCGGCGCTTGCATTCGGTGCCGAGCTTCGCGCAAACATCGAGCCGACAGCAGCGAGATCAGCAGTGAGCGAGCCGGCGGCCGAGGTCCTGTTCTACCATCTCGAGAAGCAGCCGCTGGAGCGCGTGCTGCCGGGACTGCTCGAGCGCACGCTGGAACGCGGTTGGCGCGCGGTCGTGCAATCAGGCTCGGAAGAACGTCTCGAGGCGCTCGATCTCTCGCTTTGGACCTACCGTGACGACAGCTTTCTACCGCACGGTACGAAGAAGGATGGACTTTCCGAGCACCAGCCGGTCTACCTGACGACCGGCACGGAAACACCCAATGGAGCCGGCGTGCGCTTTCTCGTCGACGGTGCCGTGGCGGAGACGTTCAGCGGCTTCGTTCGTGTCGTCTACCTGTTCGACGGACACGACCCGGCGGCGGTCGACCAGGCGCGCGGGCAGTGGAAGGCGGCGCGCGCGGCAGGCTGCACGGTCGCGTACTGGCAGCAGGACGCCGACGGCCGCTGGGCCAAGAAGGCGTGAGGCCGGCAATGCGGGCTGTGGGAGCGTCACGGCGATGAACTACCGGCACGCATATCACGCGGGCAACTTCGCCGACGTGCTGAAGCATGTCGTGCTGACACTCGTCATCGAGCACTTGAAGCTGAAGCCGCAGCCGTTCCGCGTGGTGGATACGCACGCCGGCATCGGCCTCTACGATCTTGCCGGCGTCGAGGCGGGCAAGACGGGCGAATGGCGCAGCGGCATCGCGCGTCTGCTCGACGCCGATCTGGCACCGCCGGTGCGCGACGTGCTGGCGCCCTATCTCGATTGTGTGCGCCAGTTCATGCCGCGCATCGCGGGTGAACACGCGCCGCTGCAATACCCCGGCAGCCCGATGATCGCGCGCGCGTTGATGCGAGCCGACGACGTGTTGGTGGTGAACGAGTTGCACCCGGAGGACCGCGCGACGCTCTCCGCGCTGTTCCGTCGCGATGGCTCGACCAAGGTGCTCGGCCTCGATGGCTATACGGTTCTGAAGTCGACGCTGCCGCCGAAGGAGCGGCGCGGAGTGGTGCTGGTCGATCCGCCATTCGAGACGGCCGGCGAGTTCGACCGCATGTCCGCGGCGATCGCAGAAGCGCATCGGCGCTTCGCCGGCGGCACGCAGATGCTGTGGTACCCGATCAAGGACGTCGGCGCGGTCAGCCGCTTCCATCGTGACATTCGCAACTGGGCACTGGCAGAAACCCTGGTGGTCGAGCTTGCAGTACGAGCGTACGACAACGGCGAGGCTGGCCTCGCGGCGACCGGGCTCGTCGTCGTCAACCCGCCCTATACCCTCGACCAGAAGTTGACGCTGGTGCTACCGGAGCTTGCCCACATCCTCTGCGAAGGACAGGGGGGGAATTACCGGCTGGAGTGGCTGGTCGACGAGCAGTCGACAATTCTGCGCCGCAGCGCAGCGAAGACCTGAAGGAGTATTGCTGCGCGCGAATACGGCGAATCTGTCGGGATGCTTGCAACTTTGCAAAATACCGGCGCCGACGTACAATTCCGTTCAAATAAGTGTTTCTTCCTTGTTGCGAAGAACAATCCTTTAGTCGATACTCCGGGCCATACGCCGCGCTGGCACGGCTGGGCGGCAAGCGGGTGGTCGTGTCCGATACAGAGTGAAGCGCTCGATGATGCTGCTGCTGCACAGGCGCTACCTATTCATTCCCCCCATGCAAGACGTGAAGGCCGCCTGGCTCCGTCATCAATCGGGGCTCGGCACTGCTGCCTCGGTCTAGACCCGAGATGCAGGAGAGGGCGCATGCGCCAAATGGGAACTGTCAAATTCTTCAATGCCCAGAAGGGCTACGGCTTCATCACGCCGGATGGCGGCGGCAAGGACGTGTTCGTCCACGCCACCGCTCTCGAGCGCGCCGGCATGTCGAACCTCCGCGAAGGCCAGAAGGTCTCGTTCGACACCGAAGCCGACCGCCGCACCGGCAAGATCGCCGTCGGCAACATCCGCCCCGCCTGATCCCCCCGGCGAGGCGACAGTAGCGACACTCCAGAAGCTGGCCCCCGAAAGGTGGCCAGCTTCGTTGGTTTCAGGGGGCGATCGACTCCCGATCGCCTATGACGGCGTCCCCACCCTCGGTGCCTGGGAACGCATCCCTTTATTGCCGTTGATCGCGGCTCAGAACCGCTTCAGTAGCCGCTCGATGTAATCGAGCTCCTCGGGTGAGCGCTGATGTTCGCCGACACGGCGACGCAGCTCCTCCAGGATTTCGCGCGCGCGCTGGCGATCGATCTCGTCGGGAACCTTCACCGAGGTGCCGAGGTCCGGCCCCTGCGAGCGCTGCGGGCGCCCCAGCGGATCGCGCGGGCTGTCACCGTTGCGACCGTAGCGCTGCGGCATGTTCTGCAGCATCTGCTG
>JRYC01000262.1_pt2 | contig 13890 bp, 9 predicted proteins | sample 235301 | NCBI WGS metagenome assembly JRYC01 (sample SAMN03074211, study PRJNA261470) | activated sludge metagenome | biome: Common Effluent Treatment Plant; feature: Wastewater; material: Activated sludge; isolation source: activated biomass of a common effluent treatment plant treating...
CGGGAAGCATGGTCTCCGTCGGCAGCGGATGGATCCGGGCGCCGCCGACGCCCAGGCGGTCGAGCCCGGCCATGGCGAGGAAGGTCGCCTGGACCCGGCCTTCGTCGAGCTTGCGCAGCCGCGTACCGACCGAGCCGCGCAACCCGACCACGCGGAGATCGGGGCGAAGCGCCAGGGCCTGGGCGACCCGGCGGACCGAGGAGGAGCCGATCACCGCACCCGGCGGCAGGCTCTCGATGGCCGACGCCGACCCGCTGATCAGCGCGTCGCGCGGATCGGCGCGCGGCAGGCTGGCGGCGATGACGAGGCCCGGCGGCAGGACCGTCGGCATGTCCTTGCAGGAGTGGACGGCGATGTCGATGCGGCCGTCGAGCAGCGCTTCCTCGATCTCCTTGGTGAACAGCCCCTTGCCACCGATTTCGGCCAGCGGTCGGTCCTGCACCGCATCGCCGCTGGTACGGATGACCTGCGTCGCGACGGCCCCGGGCTCGGCAAGCTCCGGAACCGCCCGGACCACCGCCTGCTCGACCAGCCTCGCCTGGGCGAGCGCCAGGGGAGAGCCGCGGGTGCCGATGACGAATCGCGCCGTGCTGGCCATGCTGCCTTGCGCCGACTAAAGGATGCGCCCTCTTCTAGCAGAGGGCATCGGTTTGGCCGAGCCGGTCATCCTGGGCATCGAGACGAGCTGCGACGAGACGGCGGCGGCCCTGGTGACCGCGGACCGCAGGATCCTTGCCGCTCCGATCGCCGCACAGCTCGACCTGCATGCGCCCTATGGCGGCGTGGTGCCCGAGATCGCCGCCCGCGCCCATGTCGAACGGCTGGACCTGCTGATCGAGGCGGCGATGCGCCAGGCCGGCCTCGGCTTCCGTGACCTCGCAGCCGTAGCGGCGACGGCGGGGCCCGGGCTGATCGGCGGGCTGATGGTGGGCCTCGTCACCGCCAAGACCCTCTGCCTCGTCCATCGGCTGCCGCTGATCGCGATCAACCATCTCGAAGGCCACGCGCTGACCGCCCGGCTGACCGACGACGTGAATTTTCCCTACCTGCTGCTGCTGGTGTCGGGCGGTCACTGCCAGCTTCTGATCGTCGAGGATGTAGGGCGCTATCGGCGGCTCGGCACCACGATCGACGATGCGCTGGGCGAAGCCTTCGACAAGGTCGCGAAGATGCTGGGGCTCGGCTACCCGGGTGGTCCCGCCGTCGAGCGCCTGGCCCGCGAGGGCGATCCCGCCCGGTTCGCCTTCCCCAGGCCGCTGCTCGGCCAGCCGGGCTGCCATTTCTCCTTCTCCGGCCTCAAGACCGCGGTACGCCAGGCGGTGCTGCGGCTGGGACCGGCAGCGATCGAGCCGCAGAACCTGGCCGATCTCTGCGCCAGCTTCCAGGAGGCGGCGGCCGACAGCCTCGCCGAGCGCACAGCCAATGCGATCGACGTTTTCCGTGAGCGGCACCCGCTGGGCGACACACTCGTGGTAGCGGGCGGGGTCGCCGCCAATGCGCGGATTTGCGAGCGCCTCGAAAACCTTGCGGCAGGGCAAGGGATGCGGCTGGTGGCGCCGCCCCTGCCCTTGTGCGGTGACAATGCGGTGATGATCGCCTGGGCCGGCCAGGAGCGGCTGGCGCTCGGTCACGACGACCCGCTGGACACGCCCGCCCGCGCCCGCTGGCCCCTGGACCCCGGCGCCGAGCCGGCGATAGGGGCCGGGGTGAAGGCCTAGGCGGGCTGGAGTCCGGCCGAGTCGGGCTCACCCTCGCTCGCCTGCTTGGCCCACAGCTCCGCATAGAGTCCGCCCCGCGCCAGCAGCTCGGCATGGATGCCGCGCTCGACGACCCGGCCGCCCTCGAGCACGACGATCTCGTCGGCATCGACCACCGTCGACAAGCGATGGGCGATCACCAGCGTCGTGGTGCCTTCCGACACGGCGCGCAGATTGGCCTGGACCCGGCGTTCGGTGGCACTGTCGAGAGACGACGTGGCCTCGTCGAGAATGAAGATGCGCGGGCGCTTCAGCACGGCACGGGCGATGGCGACGCGCTGCTTCTCGCCGCCGGACAGCTTCAGCCCGCGCTCGCCGACGACGGTCTCGTAGCCGTCCGGCAAGCCGATGATGAAATCGTGCAGCTCGGCCGCGCGCGCCGCCTCCTCGATCTCGGCCAGGGTCGCGTCCGGCCGACCGAAGCCGATGTTGTAGCCGATGCTCTCGTTGAACAGCACGGAGTCCTGCGGCACCACCGCGATGGCGGCGCGCAGCGATTCCTGGGTGACCTCCCGCAGGTCATGACCATCGACCGTAACCCGCCCGGCCGTCGGATCCCAAAAGCGGAACAGCAGCCTGGCGATCGTCGACTTGCCGGCACCGGTCGGCCCGACCACGGCCAACGCTTGGCCAGGACGGATGGTCAGATCGACATCGTCGAGGATCGGGCGGTCGGGACCGTAGCGGAAGCTGACGCCCTCGAAACGGACCTCGCCCGGCCCCCAAGGCAGCATCGTGGCACCCGGCCGGTCGGCAACCTCCGGGACCTCGTCGAGGAGCTCGAGCAGCTGCTCGAGGTCGACGAAGGCCTGCTTGATCGAGCGGTAGATCTGCCCCAGCCGCTCCATCGGCCGGACGAGCTGCAGCAAGTAGACGTTGACCAGGACCAGCTCGCCGACGCTCATCGCGCCCGAGGCGACGCGGCTGCCGGCCAGAAGCAGGATGATCGCCATGCCGGCGCTCAGGATGGTGACCAGCGCCACGCCGGTGGCGGTGCGCAGCGACAGGGCCTTGACGGTCAGCCGCTCGACCTCGGCGAGGCTGGCATCGTAGCGGCCGGCGACGTGCCGCTCGTTGGTGAAGTATTTCACCGTCTCGTAGTTGAGCAGGCTGTCGACGGCCCGGCCATGCGCCAGGGCCCCTTCGGCGACGGCCTTTCGCTGGTGGGCGCGCAGCCATTCCGAGCCCACTACCAGCACCGTGCCGTGCAGGATCAGCGTCACCAGCAGCACCAGGGCGAAGACCGCGTCCAGCCGGAAGACCAGCACGCCGCTGACGAAGAGGATCTCCGCCAGCAGCGGCAGGACGAGGAAGATGCCGTCGAACAGCAGCTCGCGCAGGCCGTTGAGACCGTTCTCTAGAACGCGGCTGACCTGGCCGGTGCGCCGGCCGAGGTGGAAGCCGAGCGACAGGCCGTGCAGGTGCTCCAGCGCCCGCAAGGCCAGACGCCGGCGCGCCCTCTGCTCGATCGGCCCATAGAGCGCCCAGCGCAGCTCGTTGATCACCCGGGCGATCCAGCCCAGCGCCACGTAGCCGGCGAGCAGCCCGACAGGAAGAGCCACCGCCACGGGTGTCGACAGCCGATCGATCGCCGTCGCGAACAGCATCGGCACAAAGGCATTGAGGAGGGCCGCCGAGGCGAGGCAGATGACGGTGAGAACGAGGCGGCGTCTGAACGCCGGGTCGTCCGCCGGCCAGGCGATCGCCCGCAGGCGCACGACGATCCGCCGATCGAGACCGATTCCGCCGGCGGTGGTGTTGGTGAGGGCGCGCAGCTCGCGGGACATGGTCGCTAGATAGTCGGTCGCGAGCGCTCTGCCCATGGCCAGGGGCCGCGGCTCGGCCAGCACGGGCTTGATCTGCGCCGATCCCGCCTGTCAACTCGCCGCAACGGTGGGGGAGGAACGCGATGAGGCGCGTCGGCGTGGGTTTCGTGGGGACCGGGCGAATCTCCGATCTTCACGCCATCGAGTATCTGCGCAACGACGCCTCGCGGATCGTCGCCGTGTGCGATGCCTCGAACGAGGTCGGCCGGACCAAGGCCGAGGCGTGGGAGGTGCCGCCGAGCCGGGTGTTCACGAGGCTCGACGAGCTGCTCGCCTGCGACGAGGTCGAGCTGGTCGAGATCCTGTTGCCGCATCACCTCCACGCGCCCGCCGCCCTGGCCGCCCTCGAGGCCGGGCGGGCGGTATCGGTGCAGAAGCCGATGGCGACGAGCCTCGCCGACGCGCAGGCCATGGTCGCAGAGGCCGAACGGCGTGGGCTGTTCTACAAGCTGTTCGAGAATTTCGTGTTCTACCCGCCGGTGCAGAAGGCCAAGGAGCTGGTCGAGGCCGGGGCCATCGGCGAGCCGCTGACCATCCGCATCAAGAGCGTGTTCGGCGATCCGCGTCACGGATGGGCGATACCCACGGCCGCCCAAGCCTGGCGGCTCGATCCCGCGACCTGCGGCGGCGGGCCGATCGTGTTCGACGACGGCCACCACAAGTTCGCGCTGGCCTGGTGGTTCATGGGCATGCCCGACGAGGTGCATGCCTGGATCGGGCGGACCGAGGTCGCCGGTGGCATGGTCGACGGGCCGGCCATCATCTCCTTCCGCTTTCCCGGCAGCCGCATGGGCGTATTCGAGGCCGTCCATGCGCGCGAGCTGATGGTGGATACCCGGCACTATGCGCAGGACGACCAGGTCGAGATCACCGGCACGCGCGGGGTTGTCTGGGTCACCCGCGGCCATGGCCGGCTGGGCGACCGGCCGCCGGTGATCCTCTACCGCGACGGCGAGACAACCGGCTTCTCGGCGATGCCGACCGGCTGGGAGGAGAGCTTCATCCGCTCGACGCGCGACACCATCGAGGCTTTTCACGACCAGCGCCCGCCGGTCCTGACCGGGGCGCAGGGTCTCGAGGTGCTGCGGTTCTCGCTGGCCGCATTGCGCTCGGCGGAGAGTCGGCGGGCGGTGCGGCTCGACGAGGTGACGGATTGAGTCCTGCCCGCCGCATGGTGGTGGGCGCCGCTTGACATACCCTACAGTACCTTATGGGAGATACCTCACACATTACATCGACAAGGCATAAATCGATATATTTCGTCCATCGCATGGCAATGCTATGCTGGGGGAGGTGCAACCTCGCCAACGGAGCGGTCGTCATGATGGGAGCGAACCGGCTCGTAGACACGCTCCGTCGCCTCGCCTGGACCAATCCGACGACCCTGCGCTTGGCGACGGGCGCGGCAGATGCGGCATACCTGGCACGACGGCTACTCGGCAGACGGCGCCAGGCGCCGGCGATGGCGGCCCAGGCCGGGAGCGCCGATCTCGCACCTTACCATGCCTACCAGCAGCAGTGCGCCGCCACCGCCGGCTGGTTCAGCGAAGGCGCCATCGTCACCTGGGACGCGCTGCTCGCCTTCCAGAGCGAACGGGCGCAGCACGGTGACCTGCTGGAAATCGGCGTCCTGAAAGGCAAGTCGGCGGCGATGCTGGCGGTCCATGCGGCACCCGAGGAGGCGGTGGTGCTCATCGACCCGGCGCTGCGGCAGGAGGCGATCGACCTGGTCGCCAGCGCCCACCCGGGCCACAACCTGCTGCTGCGCTCGCGCTCGCAGGACGTGGTTGGCCTCGAAGAACTCGCCGCCCGGCGCGGCCGCTGCCGCTGGCTGCACATCGACGGCGAACATAGCGGCCGGGCGGTACGCAACGACCTGGCCATCGCCGCCGACCTGGTGGCGCCGGACGGCATCATCTGCCTCGACGACTTCTTCGCTCCGGCCTATCCGCAGATTACCGAGGCGGCGTTCGGCTTCCTCGACCACCGCAAGGCCGAATTCCAGCTGTTCCTCGCCGGCTTTCGCAAGGCCTATGTCTGCGCCCGTGCGGCGGCGCCGGCCTATCTGCAATTCGTCAGGGACCAGCTGCCGAATGAATACCGCCGGCGCGGCTTCACCGACTTTACGCTGTGCAAGACGACCGACCCCGCCGACATGAATTGCTTCGGCGTCATCGAGCGCCGCCGGGACAGCGATTTCAAGGGTCCCGACATGGACCCCGGTCGGATCGAAATCTGAGCCGGCGTCCCACCGCTACTGGCGCCCTGGGCTGCCACCTTCTATAGACGGCGGCGCTCGCCACCGCCGCGGCATGCCATGCAGCGCTATTCGATTTTCTCGCTCGCCCGCAACGCGCTGACAGGCCACCGCAACTGGCAGGCCGCCTGGCGTTCGCCCGAGCCGAAGCCGAGCTACGACGTCGTGATCGTCGGCGGCGGCGGGCACGGCCTCGCCACCGCCTACTACCTCGCCAAGGAGCACGGCATCACCGACGTCGCGGTGATCGAGAAGGGCTGGCTGGGCGGCGGCAACACCGGCCGCAACACCACGGTGGTCCGCTCCAACTATCTCTACGACGAGAGTGCTGCGATCTACGAGCACAGCATGAAGCTGTGGGAGCGCCTCTCCGCCGAGCTGAACTACAACGTCATGTTCAGCCAGCGCGGGGTGATGATGATCGCCCACAACACCCATGACGAGCAGATCCTCAAACGGCACATCCACGCCAACCGGCTGAACGGCATCGACAACGAGTGGCTGACGGCCGAGCAGGCCAAGGCCTTCTGCCCGCCGCTCAACATCGATCCGCGCATCCGCTATCCGGTGACGGGTGCGGCGCTGCAGCGGCGCGGCGGGACGGCGCGGCACGATGCCGTGGCCTGGGGCTTCGCACGCGCTGCGGATGCGCGCGGCGTCGACATCATCCAGAACTGCGAGGTCACCGGCATCCGCCGCGAGGGTGGCCGGGTGGCGGGGATCGAGACCAGCCGCGGCCTCATCGGCGCCAGGAAGATCGGCGTGGTGGCGGCGGGGCACACCAGCGTCGTCATGGCGATGGCGGGCGTGCGCATGCCGATCGAATCCAACCCGCTCCAGGCCCTGGTCAGCGAGCCGGTGAAGCCGGTCTTCCCCTGCGTCGCGATGTCCAACACCGTCCACGCCTATATCAGCCAGTCCGACAAGGGCGAGCTGGTGATCGGCGCCGGCACCGACCAGTATGTCAGCTACAGCCAGCGCGGCGGCGTGCAGGTCATCGAGCACACGCTGGAGGCGATCTGCGAGCTGTTCCCGATCTTCTCGCGCCTCAGGATGCTGCGCCAGTGGGGCGGCATCGTCGACGTCACCCCCGACCGCTCGCCGATCCTCGCCAAGACGCCGGTACAGGGCCTCTACGTCAATTGCGGCTGGGGCACCGGCGGCTTCAAGGCCACGCCGGGCTCGGGCCACGTCTTCGCCCACACCATCGCCCGCGACGAGCCGCACCCGGTCAATGCGCCGTTCACGCTGGAACGCTTCCGCACCGGCCGGCTGATCGACGAGGCGGCGGCGGCGGCGGTGGCGCATTGAGGGGTGGGCCCATGCTGCTGATCCACTGCCCCCATTGCGGCCCGCGCGCCGAGATCGAGTTCCGCTGCGGCGGCGAGGCGCACATCGCCCGCCCCGATCCGGCGACGGCCAGCGACGCCGACTGGGAGGCCTATCTGTTCCTGCGGCAGAATGCCAAAGGGGTGCTGCTCGAGCGCTGGCTGCACAGCCACGGATGCCGGCGCTGGTTCAATGCCGCCCGGGATACGGTGAGCGATCGGTTCATCGCCTTCTATGCCATGGGCGAGCCGCCCCCGAAGGGGCTGGAGACGTGAGCCAGCCTTGGCGGCTGCCTTCGGGCGGCAGGCTCGATCGCGGGCGGCGGCTGCGATTCACCTTCGACGGCAAGCCCTACGAGGGTTTCGCCGGAGACACGCTGGCCTCGGCGCTGCTGGCCAATGGCGTCCATCTCGCCGGGCGCAGCTTCAAGTACCATCGGCCGCGCGGGATCATGACCGCCGGTGCCGAGGAGCCGAACGCCCTGGTCGGCATCGACCGCGGCGAAGGCGCCGAGGATCCCAATCTGCGCGCCACCCAGGTCGAGCTGTTCGACGGCCTCGCCGCCACGAGCCAGAACCGCTGGCCGTCGCTGGCCTTCGATGTGGGAGCCGCGGGCGACCTGCTGTCGCCGCTGCTGCCGGCCGGATTCTATTACAAGACCTTCATGTGGCCGCCGGCCTGGTGGACGAGGATCTACGAGCCGCGCATCCGCGCGGCCGCGGGCCTCGGGCGCAGCCCGGGCCGGGCCGATCCCGACCGCTATCTGCATCGGCATGCCCATTGCGACGTGCTGGTGGTGGGTGCGGGGCCGGCGGGGCTGATGGCGGCGGCGGCGGCTGCGGTCGCGGGAGCGCGGGTCATCCTCGCCGACGACCAGCCGGAGCCCGGCGGCGCCCTGCTGTCCGACCAGACCAGCCGGATCGACGGGCTGCCGGCGCTGCGCTGGGCTGGCCGGGCCGCCGACGAGCTGGAGGCGATGCCCGAGGTGACCATCCTCAGCCGGGCATCGGTCTTCGGATACTACGACCACAACTATCTCGGGATCCTCGAGCGGCTTGCCGACCACCTGCCGGCGACCCCGCATCGGCTCCCACGCCAGTGGCTGTGGCGCGTGCGGGCGAAGCAGGTGGTGCTGGCGACCGGCGCCATCGAGCGGCCGCTGGTGTTCGCCGACAACGACCGGCCGGGCATCATGCTCGCGGCGGCGGCGCGGACCTACCTCAACCGCTGGGCGGTCAAGGTCGGCGGCCGCGCCGTGCTGTTCACCAACAACGACAGCGCCTATGCCGCAGCCCTGGATCTCGCCGCCGCCGGCAGCCGGGTCGAGGCCATCGTCGACGCGCGGACCGACCCCCGAGGCGCCTTGCCGGCGCGGGCACGCGAGGCCGGCATCGCCATCCACGACGGGTCGGTGATCGTGCGGACCGACGGCCGGCGGCGCATCGACCACGCCTGGGTGGCCTCGGCCGCCGGGACGGGCGACGTTCCGGCGATGCTTGCCTGCGACACGCTGCTGATGTCCGGCGGCTGGAGTCCGGCCGTGCATCTGCACTCGCAGGCACGCGGCAGGCTGAGGTTCGACGAGCGCATCGCGGCATTCGTGCCGGACGGCGCCTTGCCGGCCGGGCGGTCGGCCGGTGCCTGCAATGGCGCCTATGACCTGGCCGACTGCCTGGCCGAAGGTGCGAGGGCCGGTGCCGAGGCGGCCGACGCTGCCGGCTTCGCGGCATCGCTGCCGACCGTTCCCGCGGTCTACGAGGAGCAGGCCCGGGCGGTGACTCCGCTCTGGCTGTCCCCCGCCCGGGAGCCCGCCCACAAGGTCAGGGCCTTCGTCGATTTCCAGAACGACGTCACGGCCAAGGATCTGAAGCTGGCGCTGTCGGAGGGCTTCCGCTCGATCGAGCATGTGAAGCGCTACACCACCACCGGCATGGGCACCGACCAGGGCAAGACGTCCAACGTCAACGCGCTGGCGATCGTCGCCGATGCCCTGGGCCAGGGCATCGAGGCCACCGGCTACACGACCTTCCGCGCTCCCTACACGCCGGTCACCTTCGGGGCGCTGGCAGGCCCCGGGCCGGGAGCGCTCTTCGATCCCGTGCGCCGGACGCCGAGCCACGGCTGGGCGGCGCAGCATGGCGCGGTGTTCGAGGATGTCGGCCAATGGAAGCGGGCCCGCTACTTCCCGCAGGCCGGCGAGACGATGCACGAGGCCGTGACGCGCGAATGCCGTGCGGCACGCAGGGCTGCCGGCCTGTTCGACGCCAGCACGCTCGGCAAGATCGACATCCGCGGTCCCGATGCCGCCAGATTCCTCGACCTGATCTACACCAACGCCTGGAGCAAGCTGGAGGTCGGCCGCTGCCGCTACGGCCTGATGCTCAAGGACGACGGCATGGTGCTGGACGACGGTGTCACCGCCCGTCTCGGCCCCGACCACTTCCACATGACCACGACCTCGGGCAATGCGGCGCGGGTCTTCGCCTGGCTCGAGGAGTGGCTGCAATGCGAGTGGCCCCGGCTCGAGGTGTTCTGCACCTCGGTGACCGAGCAATGGGCGGCGATCGCCGTCTCGGGCCCGAGGGCCCGTGACGTCCTGGCAGCGGCCGGCACCGATATCGACCTGTCGCGCGAGGCCTTTCCGCATCTGGCGTGGCGCCAGGGCCAGGTGGCTGGACTGCCTGCCCGGGTGTTCCGCATCAGCTTCACCGGCGAGCTCTCCTACGAGGTCAACGTCGCCTCGGGCTACGGCGCCGCCTTGTGGGAGGCGCTGTGGCAAGCTGGCCAGGCCGTCGGCATCACGCCCTACGGCACCGAGGCGATGCACGTGCTGCGCGCCGAGAAGGGCTACGTCATCGTCGGCCAGGAAAGCGATGGGACGGTCACGCCGCACGATCTGGGCATGGGCTGGATCGTCAGCCGGCAGAAGGCGGACTTCATCGGCAAGCGTGGCCTCGCCCGTCCGGACCTCGTCGCCCCCGACCGCAAGCAGCTGGTGGGCTTGCTGACCAGAGATCCGGACATGGTGCTGGAGGAAGGAGCCCAGATCGTCGAGGATCCCAGGCAGCCGATCCCGATGCGGATGCTGGGGCACGTGACGTCGAGCTACATGAGCGCCAATCTCGGCCGGTCGATCGCTCTCGCCCTGCTGGCGGGCGGCAGCCGCCGGAGCGGGCAAACCTTGTGGGTGCCGATGGCGGACCGGAACATCGAGGTCGAGGTCACGCCGTCGACCGTCTTCTACGACCCCCGGAACGAGCGGCTCGATGGCTGAGCTGTTCGCTGCGAGCCCGACCGCCGACCTGGCCGCCATAGCCGGCGGCGGGGTGACCGTGGTCGAGGCGCCGATGCGGGGCAAGCTGCTGCTGCGCCTCACGCCCGACGCGCGGGAGAAGGCCAGCGCCACGCTCGGGTTTCCCGTGCCGGCAAGACCGCTGGCCTCGACGGTGGCGGACCAGGCGGCATGTCTGTGGCTGGGGCCGGACGAGTGGCTGCTTCTTTGCCCGGCCGATCTGGTCGAGCCCGCGGCCGAGGCGCTCGAAGAGTCGTTGGCCGGCACCCACCATGCCGTCGTGGAGGTGTCGCATCGGATCGTGACGCTCAGGCTCGCCGGTCCGTGTGTCACCGAGGCATTGGCGGCGGGTTGTCCGCTGGATCTGCACAGCCGGGCCTTTCCTCCCGGCACCGTCGCCCGCTCGCTCCTGGGCAAGGTCGGCATCACCCTGCACCGGCTCGACGCCGACCGGTTCGAGCTGCACGTCGACCGGTCCTTCGCCGAGTATGCCTGGCTGTTCCTGGCCCAGGCGGCGCGCGAGCTGAACGGCTGAACGCGCGCCCCCGGGCCGCGGCTAGACGAGGATGTCGACGCCGACCGTCAGCGTGGCGCCGTTGACCATCACGGTCTGCAGATCGTCGGCGACGAAGCCCTGGAGCACGATCTCGTTGGCTGTGCTGTTCTGGGTGATGACGAGGTCGTCGCCCGCCGCCGCGAAGGTCAGGGCGTCCCTGACCACCCCGCGCAGCAGGAGATTCTCGCCCTCCTCGTAGTCGGCGATCACGTCGGTCTGCCAGTTCGGCGTGAAGGTGAAGCGGTCGACCCCGGCACCGCCGAAGATCAGGTCGGCGCCGTCGTTGCCGTCGAGACGGTCGTTGCCGTCGCCGCCGTACAGCGTGTCGGCCCCCTGGCCGCCGATCAGGAAGTCGTTGCCGATCCCGCCTTCGAGCGTGTCGTCGCCGGCATCGCCGCTCAGCCGGGAATTGCCGGCGACGTCGACGATGTTGACGATCCAGTCGTTGCCGGCGCCGCCCCACATGCTGTCGTTGCCGTGGCCGCTGATCCTGTCGTCGCCATCGCCGCCGTACAGGCGATCGTGGCCGAGGCCGCCGATCAGCCGGTCGGCTCCGGCACCGCCGTCGACGACATCGTCGCCGCCGCCGGCATTGAGCGTATCGGCCCCGTCGCCTCCGGCGAGCGTGTCGTTGCCGTTGCCGCCCAGGCCGATGTCGTCGCCTGCGCCCCCGGCGAGCCGGTCGTTGCCATTGCCGCCGTCGAGGCTGTCGTTGCCGTCGCCGCCGCTCAGCAGATCGTTGCCGTTGCCGCCGTACAGCAGGTCGTCGCCGGCGTTGCCGTTGACCGTGTCGTTGCCGTCGCCGCCGTAGACCCGATCGTTGCCGTCGCCGCCATCCAGTCGATCGTTGTCCGTCTGGCCGTCGAGAACGTCGTTGCCGGCCTGGCCCAGCAGCGTGTCGTTGCCGGAATAGCCGCTCAGTATGTCGTTGCCGTTGCCGCCGGCGATGACGTCGTTGCCGACGTGGCCGTTGGCGATGTCGTCGCCGTTCAGCAGATTCATCCGGTCGTCGCCGCGATAGCCCACCAGCCGGTCGGCGCGGTTGCTGCCGGTCATCACGTCGTCGAAGCGCAGGGCGAGGCCCAGCAGCGCGCTCGCCTTGTCGCCGGCCTCGATCGAGCGGACGAGCTGTGCCGCCTTGATCGATGTGTCCTTGAGATCGAAGGCCTGGCTGCCGTCGGCGTTGAAGGCGACGATCCGCTCGATCGTGCCTCCGACCAGCGTCCGCACGCCACCGACCGTCTGGAAGGTGAGGCCCGTGCCCAGGATCTTGATCTTCTCGCCGTCGGCCATCGACAGCTCGGCAAGCTTGGCGCGCGCCACCGGAATGCCGCTCACGCCGGCGAAGGTGTCGGTCGTCACGTTGTAGCCGCGCGCGCCCGCACGAATTGTGGCCACGTCTTTCTCCTAGCGTCGGTATGGGGGAGGCCTGAAGGGCTTGTCTAGCTATTTCCTAGCAATCTCCTATTCCACGCCGGAATCGCCAGGTCAATGCGGCAGACACCAGGGTCGGAAGAATCGCGTATCCGCGTACGCAGCATCATTTGTACACTTTTTATACGATATATCTGGCTTTTCTTGACACCAAACTGTGATTTCCTATTTTGTCGGTCGCGTGTGATTCTCTAGAATGCACCGCACAGATGTTGTGAAATCAGGACCTTTCCGGGCATGCGGTATTTCCCGATCTTCCTCGACCTCGACGGGCAGAAGGTGCTCGTCGTCGGCGGCGGCGAGCAGGCGGCGCAGAAGCTCCGGCTGCTGCTGAAGACGTCGGCGCGCGTCTGCGTGGTCGCGGCCGAGGCGTGTGCGGAGATCGAGGCCGCGGCAGCAGCCGGAAGGCTCGAGCTGCAGCGGCGTCCCTTCCGCCCGCGCGACCTGGCCGATGTCCGGCTGGCCATCGCCGCTACCGACGACGAGGGCGAAACAGCAGGGGTCGCAGCCGCCGCGCGTGCCATGGGCGTGCCGCTCAACGTCGTCGACCGGCAGGATCTCTCGTCCTTCATCACGCCGTCGATCGTGGATCGCGATCCGGTGGTGGTGGCGATCGGGACCGAGGGCACCGCACCGGTGCTGGCGCGCCGCATCAAGGCGCTGATGGAGCCGCTGCTGCCGGCCCGCCTTGGCATGTTGGCCCGGTTCGCTGCGGGCTGGCGGACGAGCGTCGCCGAGCGCGTGAGGGACGTGGGCGCGCGTCGCGGCTTCTGGGAGCGATTCTTCGGCGGCCGGATCGCCGATCGCTTCCTCGGCGGTGACGTCGCCGGCGCCGTGGCCGAGCTGGACGACGAGATCGACCGGGCCAACGTCGAAGCCGTGGGCTCGGTGGCGCTGGTCGGCGCCGGCCCCGGCGATCCCGACCTCCTGACCTTCAAGGCGCTGCGGGCGCTGCAGGAGGCCGACGTCATCGTCGTCGACCGGCTGGTGCCGAAGGCGATCCTCGACCGCGCCCGGCGCGATGCGCGGCGGATCGAGGTCGGCAAGAATCCGCGCGGCCGCTCCACCCCGCAGGCCGAGATCAATGCCATCCTGGTCCGCGAGGCCTTGGCGGGTCGCAAGGTGGTCCGGCTCAAGGGCGGCGATCCGATGATCTTCGGTCGCGCCGTCGAGGAGATGACGGCGCTGGCCGAGGCCGGCGTGCCGTTCGAGGTCGTGCCCGGCATCACCGCCGCCCTCGGCTGTGCTGCCACCATCGGGCTGCCGTTGACCGAGCGCGAGGCGCGGCGCGGCTTCACCGTCCTCACCGGCCATTCCACCGACGGCGCAGCCGAGCACGACTGGCAGGCGCTGGCGCGGCCGGGCCAGACCGTTGCGGTCTATATGGGCGTGGGTGCCGCCCCGCACATCGAGTCCCGGCTGCTGGCCGGCGGCATCGA
>JRYC01008406.1_pt2 | contig 13887 bp, 16 predicted proteins | sample 235301 | NCBI WGS metagenome assembly JRYC01 (sample SAMN03074211, study PRJNA261470) | activated sludge metagenome | biome: Common Effluent Treatment Plant; feature: Wastewater; material: Activated sludge; isolation source: activated biomass of a common effluent treatment plant treating...
ACTTAGTTTTGAATGGCTATGAGGTGGGAGGAGGAAGTATCCGCATTCATGATTCTGCGGTGCAGGAGAAAGTTTTTGATTTAATCGGATTTACGGCAGCCCAGAAAGCACAATTTTCCCATATGCTCACGGCCTTTACATACGGAGTCCCGCCGCATGGTGGAATTGCGCCCGGTATTGATCGGCTTATTATGACTATTCTGGGAGAGCCGAGCGTTCGCGAAGTTATGGCATTTCCCACATCAGCATCAGGCGCCACGAGTGTCATGGATGCGCCAAGCGGTGTCACCCCGGAACAGCTTGCCGAACTGGGAATAGCTGTTTTACCTCAAAGAGCATGAAAAAAGGTATTTCATGGGAAAAGATGACATTCCTGTTGCTTCTTGCCGGCGTATTGTTTCTGTATCCCGGTCAACGATTGGGCCTACTGAAAGGAGAATCATCTTCTCCTTCTTTGCGGGCGCTTCCCTTGGCGGTTCCTTCGCCTGCTTCGTATCCGGTAAACACGACGGGTATATACCCGCAGGCAGAAGTAACAGCCAACGGGGTGGTAATTCTTGATGCTGACGCGGACGTTTTTTTGTATGAGCGCGGATCGGAATTACCTTTATCGCCCGCCTCAACGACCAAGATACTTACCGCGCTTGTCGCGCTTGAGACGTATGAGCTTGATGAAGTGGTCACTGTAGGGCAGATTGTTCAGGAAGGTGCCACGATGGGACTTGTGCCGGGCGAACGGATCACGGTAGAAAATCTTTTGTACGGTGCGCTTATCCAATCGGGAAATGATGCTGCATGGACCCTTGCAGAACATTATCCGGGCGGTGTGTCAGAATTTGTGCGGGCTATGAACGAAAAAGCCCTTGAGCTGCATTTAGTCAAAAGTCATTTCACCAATCCGGTGGGGTACGATGATATTGCCCATAAAATGACGCCCCGTGATCTTGCACGTCTCTCTCAGATAGCATTAAAAAATGCGACCATCGCCAAAATGGTTGCGATTCCGCAGATTACTGTTTCTGATGTCACCCATACGTTTTTTCATCCCCTTACCAACGTAAACCAGCTTTTAGGAAAAATTCCCGGAGTAGGGGGGATTAAAACCGGGTGGACAGAGGAAGCAGGGGAAAATCTTGTGACGCTCGTCGAGCGGGGCGGTCACCGTATTATTGTAGTCGTGCTGCACAGTCAGGACCGGTTCGGGGACACATCCCGGCTCATTGACTGGGTGTTTGCAAATCATCAGTGGGAAATATTCCGGGAACAGTAAGGAAGACTACTCCGTCCATTCAGGATTTATTGCCGGCACATATGCCATAAATCCTTCATCTCCCTCAAAGACGAACACCGGCTGAAGATAGATTTGCGGTTCATAGGAGTCATAGTAGGCAAGATACGCCGTTCGTACCACTGCGGCGGTGCCGGTTTGCGGATAGCGGGCAACATACCCCCCGCCGCTTTGCAGCTCCTGCCACGCCTGCTCGGATGACTTGAGGGAATACGTTGCGCTATTGGAGAGATCGATAGGCCAGTAGGTATAGGCAAACTGAAGAATTCTTTTTTTGGAATTGGAGGAGCCCGAAAATACAAAAGAAATCGGGCCTTCATCCGGATCAGGAGTAACGACCGGCACGCCGCCGACGGGTGCCCGGAAGAAGCTTATACGAAGGGCATCAGCGGCGGACAGGCTTGTTGTGGGGAGAAACTGAGCTCCTGACAATCTAAGAAATGACTCTTTTGCTGTTCCCTGCGTGAGGTCTTCCTTGTAGAGATCATATGTATCAAGCATGCTGCGCGCTTCTGCAATTGCCGCGGAAACCAAAGGAAGATTGCGTTCGATAAAAAGACTTGCATCCTGTTCAAACGCGTAGCGGAGAACAAAGTTATTGGAGACGATATCATATCGCAGTTTACGCAGGGGCATCTCCGGATCTTCAAACCGGTAGAGATTTTTACTTTCCTGGATAGGAACGGAGGAAAGTCCCAGCCGGGCTGCAAAATCCTGTGCTCTCGTGATAGCAAGAAGATTGGCGGCCGTTTTCGGCATAAAATACACGGTGGCCGAAGGAGAGGCAGCAGGCACAGAGCCTTCTATGGTTTCCAGTCTGAAGGTCAGTTGTCCGGCGGGCGATGCTTGAGGTGCAGGGAATTTAATTGCCGGCAGCTTATCAAACCCGTGATTCGGCGGAGGAGCTTTTGGCGGAAATACTGCAAGCCACACTGAGGTTAAGAGACTGAAGAAAATACGTAAAATAATATAGGCAATTACGCCCAGGATAATCCAGTTAATAGTTCGCCGTGCGTAATATGCGGTATCAGTAAGGGTTGCCATTTTCTTTGAGTATACGTTCCGGCGATGGTAGAATCAATTCATGGTTCATAAGACTGTTCGTACCCGCATAGCTCCCTCGCCGACGGGTGAAGATCTGCATATAGGGAATGCCTACACTGCATTTATCAATTGGGTATTTGCAAAGCAGCACGGCGGCCAGTTTATCGTTCGCATTGAGGACACAGACCGTACTCGATTTGTCCAAGGCTCCGAAGAGCGCATACTGGCCTCCTTAGACTGGCTGGGAATTTCTCATGACGAAGGGGTGGATGTGGGTGGTCCGTACGCTCCATATCGTCAATCCGAGCGGCTTGAGATATACAAAAAACATGCGGAAGATCTTATAGCCCGCGGGCATGCGTACTATTGTTTTTGTACCCCTCAGAGGCTTGACGAAATGCGAAAAAAGCAGATAGCTGATCATAAGCCGCCCATGTACGATGGAGCCTGCAGCGTAATTGATCCCAAGGAGGCGTCAGTGCGGGTGCAGAATGGTGAGAAACACGTTGTGCGCCTGCGGGTGCCGGATAAAGGAAGCACATCATTTACAGATCTTATCCGCGGTGAGATCTCTTTTGAGAATTCACTTATTGATGACCAAGTGCTTTTGAAATCAGATGGGTTCCCGACATATCACCTTGGTGTGGTAGTAGACGATCATATCATGCAAGTGACGAATATTATCCGGGGAGAGGAGTGGATTTCTTCTACACCTAAGCACATTCTCCTGTACACATATTTTGGCTGGCCGTTGCCGCAATTTGCTCATATGCCGCTGCTGCGCAATCCTGACAAGAGTAAGCTTTCGAAACGGAAGAATCCTGTTTGGGCCTCGTGGTTCCGGCAGCAGGGATTTCTTCCTGAAGCAATCCGTAATTATTTTGGGCTTCTTGCATGGGCACATCCTGAGGGAAAAGAAATTTTTACGGCAGAGGAAATGGTGGCAGTATTTACGCTTGCTGATATCCAGACAACAGCCCCTGTGTTTGATCTGGAAAAGCTGCGTTGGATAAATGGTGAATACATACGAAGCATGGAGAGCCAAATGCTGACAGAGCGAATATACCGATTTTTTGAAGAAAAATACAAAAAAGAACACATTGCAAAAATTTTGCCCTTGGTCGTTGAACGGATCAAAGTACTTGCAGAGTTTGAGGATATGGCAGAATTTTTCTTCACGCGTCCCGCAGAGTTTGAAACGTCCCTTCATGATGCATGGCTTACCATGATACGCGAGGCATTAGCCGATTGTGACTGGTCGCATGATGCGATGGAGCAGGCTATAAGAGCAGGAGCACAAAAGGCCAATCTGAAACCGAGAGATGTATTCATGGAGCTCCGACTCGCGGTAACGGGAAAAACTGTCGGCCCGCCGCTTTTAGAATCATTGGAGATTTTAGGAAAAGAAGAAACACTGGCCCGTCTTTACAGATAATCCATCCAGTGGGGATCTACTTCAACCGTTAGTTCCATAAAGACTTTCTTATCACCTGCAGTTTCTAATTCTTTGCGGGCGGCCATACTGATTTCTTTAATCATGGTCCCCCCCTTGCCTATAATCATGGGCTTATAGCGCTCGTCTGATGTAAGAATCCGAGCCTTGACATACAATGTTCCATTGTCACGCTTGGTAAGTTCATCGACAACGGCGGTTAGCGTATACGGAACTTCGCTTCGTAGAAAAAGAAATGCCTTTTCCCGGATGATTTCTGCTACAAACATCTTGCTGTCAATATTAAGTCCCGGCTGGGTGAGGTGTGCGGTATCAATCTGCGCTTTTCCTTCAGGCAGAACCGAAAAAATGGCATCTAAAAGTCCTGGGATGTTTTTGCCTGTAAGTGCGGATATTTCAACGATAGCATCAAACTCCTCTTCCATAAATTTATATTGAATCCGGTGCGTGGGCTCATCGACATCCGTCTTATTGATAACAAGTATTTTAGGAACGCGCGCTTTGCGGACAATGCCGAATGCTTTGTTTTCTTCATGTTCCCGTTCACGTGTGTGATCTATGACATACACAACAGCATCAACGCCGTGATTGAGAGTTTCTTCGGCCCTGGGATTAATTTTGCGTGCAAGCGGATCTTTCACTTGACTGAAGATACCCGGCGTGTCCACAAATATTATTTGACCCCGTTCTTCTTCATATACGGCCTGTATGGAAAATCGCGTGGTCTGGGGCTTGGGAGAGGTAATTGCAACTTTTTGTTTTAGAATATTGTTCAGAAGGGTAGATTTACCGGCGTTCGGTCGCCCGATAAGGGCTACGACACCGGCTTTGTGTCCCTGTTGGTCTTGCATTGCGCAATTGTATCATAGCAGAGCAGTAGACAGCTTGACTCTTTTATAACAAGAGGCCCATAATAGATATAGTTCATGAAAATTCCCCGTAATATTATTTTTGCTATTATCCTCTGTCTCATCATCGGTGCTTCTCCGGTTTGGGCAAGAGAGGATTCAGAAAATAAGCCTTCCCGTTTTGGACAACGCCGCGAGGCTATACAGCAGCGAACGGCAGAGAACCGGCAGGCGTTTAAGGAGCGACGGGAAGAATGGCAAAAAAATGTTAAAACCCGGCGTGCGCAGGCTAAAGAACGCTATGCAGCCGTGCGCGATGAGCGCAAAAAAACGCTGGTTGAGCGGGTGCAGAATGCATTGGATGCTATTAATGACAGACGGACAGCGCATTTTATTAATGTTTTAGATCGTTTATCTTCCATTTTGGATAAAATTCTCTCCCGGGCTGAGGCACTCGGTGCAGAAGAGAAAGATGTGTCAGTGGTCGAATCTCATGCCCAAAGCGCTCAGAGTGCCATAGAGTTAGCGCAGACTGCTGTTCGAACCCAGGCCGCCAAGGACTATACGGTTGTTATTTCTGATGAGGCGAAGACAAAAGAAATAGTGAGCACTCTTTTTAAACAACTTCAGGAAGACATCCGCGTGGTCGGAGGACTTGTTCGAACTGCGCGGGGCGAAGTAGTAAAAGCATACCAGGCCTTAGCAGAAATTGCCGGAGCACCCAAAGAGCTTAAAATATCAGAATAAAATATGAATAAAATGTCATGGGTTATTGGCGGAATTATCGTCCTTGCAATCGTTGCGGGTGTGCTGTGGAATTCGCAGCAAAGCAGAACTGTTGAAGTCATGCAGGTTTCAGAATCTCAGGTGACGGAAACAGACTCTTTCGACGATATGCGGCAGGATCTGGAAGGCACAAATATCTTCATAGAAGACAGTGACTATTCTACAGTCACGACCGACATCAATGGTCTCTAAGGCGCCTCCTTCTTCTTCGCAAATCAGGCAATTTCAGCGGCATGTTTTTTCATGGTGGGAGAAAAATAAAAGAGACTTACCATGGCGCCACACCAATGATCCGTACAAAATTCTTATTTCAGAAGTCATGCTTCAGCAGACGCAAGTATCGCGGGTACTCCCGAAGTATAGGGAATTTTTGCAGACATTTCCGACTGTGGCGGCGCTTGCTGCGGCACCTCCGGCCCGCATCATACAGGCCTGGAAGGGCATGGGATACAACAGACGCGCGCTGTATTTAGGTCGGATGGCAAAGACAATTATGACGAAGCATCACGGAAGATTTCCGAGTACAGAAAAAGAGCTTGTCGGCCTGCCGGGCATAGGCAGATACACGGCCCGGGCAGTATTGGTATTTGCTTTTAGGCAACAGGTTGCCATGGTTGATACGAATATACGACAAATCATCCAACACTATTTTTTTGAAGGGGTGCCGCAATCGGAGAAAGCGGTGCAGCAGACGGCGGACATGTTGATTCCTCAGNNAATTGTTGACGAACTGCGACAGCAATCCCGCTCCCGCAACGATCTTGCCGATGCCATAAAAGCGAAGTACAAAAAGTCTTCAGCGTTTACAAACAACATCCTCACGTCGCTTCTCAGAGACGGGCTTATTGAAGAGTCATCGCCCGATTACTTTCGCTTGCCAGCTAAATAAGGTACGATAAAGAAGCTAATGACTTTACGGCATGATACGCGATAAACGTACCACGATCCTTCTCCTCATCCTCCTGTGTGGCGCTGCTGCTTTATATTGGTTTCGCGGAGGACCCGTCGTTTCTCCGGTTGATTTAGCAGGCAGTGGGGGATTGGATCAAAGCATTCTTGCGCCCCGGCCGCATGAACTTTCTATAGCCGCCTTGCGGGAGGGGGAGTATCCCGGTAGTGACATCGTGATTGAAGAAGAATTAGCGCCCGGTAGCAATTACCGGCGGTATATCGCATCCTATCTGTCGGAAGGCTTAAAAATCTATGCGTTATTAACCGTTCCGAATGGAGAAAAGCCTGCGACCGGCTGGCCGGTTATTGTATTTAATCATGGATATATTCCGCCGGCAGAGTACCGTACGACGGAGCGGTATATCGCATATACCGACGGCTTTTCCCGCGAAGGATATATCGTATTTCGGCCGGATTACCGCGGTCATGGAGATTCAGAGGGAACTCCGTCCGGGGCCTACGGCTCAAATGACTACACCATCGATGTATTAAATGCTCTTGCATCGGTAAAACGATACTCAGAGTCGGATCCGGGCCGCGTAGGAATGTGGGGACATTCTATGGGCGGGTATATAACTCTTCGGAATATGGTGGTTTCTAAGGATATTAAAGCAGGAGTTATTTGGGCAGGTGTTGTTGCATCCTATCCGGATCTTCTTAATAATTGGCGTCGCCGTAATCCTTCAGTCTCCCCTTCGCCCGGCGGTTCGCGGGGATGGAGACAGGCCTTGGTGGCGCAGTTCGGTGAGCCGGAATCAAATCCGACCTTCTGGAATTCTATTTCCGCAAACTCATATCTCGCAGACATTTCAGGGCCGCTTCAGATTCATCATGGTACCGCCGATTCTTCCGTTCCCGTCGAATTTTCCCAAACGCTTAAGCAGCAGATGGATCAAGCGGGAAAAATAGCAGAGTTGTTTACCTATGCAGGGGATGATCATAATCTCGCGGCTAATTTTTCAGCCGCAATGCGCAGATCCGTTGATTTTTTTGACACTCATGTAAAAACCCTTCCCGAAGCGGGAGGAATTCAGTAAAATGAAAGGAGTAGTATGAATAAAATATTCTATATTGTTCTGGCTATCGTTTTTGTAGCAGTAGGATATATTGTTATGGTTAATCAAAGCATGAGAGAGGTCTCTCAGCCTGTTTCTGTCGGGGAGGTAGCTGACTCCCAGGATGTAGTCACTATTTCTGTTGAAGCCGGAAGTTATTACTTTAATCCCGAAGAGATCCGGGTAAAAGCAGGACAAAAAGTCCGCATTGAGCTGACAGGTAAAGATATGATGCACGATTTCGTCATCGATGAGTTAGGGGTAGCTTCCGAAGTAGTCCCGGCGGGTGAGTCGACTGTCGTCGAGTTTGTTGCGGAGACTGCCGGAACATACGAGTATTATTGTTCAGTTGGAGATCATCGGGCGCGGGGGCAGATTGGCACGCTTATTGTGGAGTAAGCGTACGGAACGAGGCTGCTTTTCCCCTCTCCGCTGCATTACTTTCTCAATCAGGATGAGTTGATCTTTGCGGATTGCAGGAAGCATGCCAAAAGGGAAAAATTTTGCTTCCGTAACTTCTTTGGAAGATCGGAATTCGCCCCCGATAAATGATCCGACATATACGATATCAAGACGCGCACTGTCGCGGTCGGTTCTGATTTTATATCTGATGTCGGCGCTTACAATAAGTCCTGACTCTTCTTCAATTTCCCGTTCAATGCCTTCTTTGGGATGTTCCCGCGCTTTTATATAGCCGCCGGGGAGGCTCCAGGCCGGGGTACGGTATGTGTGCCGGAAGAGAAGGATTTCATTGTTGTCATTGAAGATAATACCCGTGACGCCTACAAGAAACTGATCTTGTACGATCCGCATGATACTCAACTGCCACGCTTTGGGAAGAGAAAGAGCTTTCCACAGCTTGGTTAAAAGTGCTGTCATAGCGAATCAGCGTCTTCTGATTCTTCTCCGTTTTGCACTTTAAGCCGCGTATTTTCCAGCTCCAGTTGATGATTTTTTCGTGTTGTTTCCAGTGTTTCTTTTTTGGCTTCCGAAAGCTCTTTTTCAAGTTTTCCAATCGTGTTTGCCGTCTGTAATGAACGGGCAAAGTGGAACAAAGAGGCAAAAAGAACGCCGATTGCAAACGATGTCAGCACTACAATATACATGGGAATCTGTTCCAGGGCGTAGGTGCCAAAATAGACAGACACAGCCGCAGTATTAAGTGTAGCAAAGTATCCGAAAATTAATCCAAATAAAATAAAAAGCAATAGCGCTACCATAGGCACCCTATGAGTAATACGTTAACGTGTGTGCAATGTTTCATGTCTAGGCGTACGTCAATTATATCAGTCAGAGTCCAGAAGCGGATGCGGCATAGTGCTTCATAAACACCCGTGCTTTATCGCGTTCTTTTATTGCCATTTGTGCGGCCTGCTCATGCGCGTGCAGCAGCTGTAAAAGGGCAGAAGGGCGAGTAACGCAGGAACATGAACGGAGCGCTCTTCGGGCGCGAGCCGCATGATTCATGATGCGCTCAGCCACACTGTCGACATGCACCTGCCAGAATGCTTCCTGAAGTGAGTCGTGCTTGTTTTTATTTTTTTTCAATACCATTGCCCCTACGGCATTGACGTGCCCCCGGGCCAGATCCTTTTCCCAGTCGTGTGCGTCATCATCCAATTGTTTTGCAATAAGGTAATGATGAAAAAATGTAAGGAGATGTTCCGTGTCTTTTTCCTTTCCTGTGGCATACAGGATAGCAACCGGGCCCAGTGCGTGGCCCAGTGATCGGTCGGCAAGCCTCCGGAAATTGCCATAATTCGGAGGTTTTTCGGGGCTTCTCGCATGCGTGACTTCCCATGCATTTGCGCTATCGATAGCATCCATAATCTGCCGGACACGTGCAGAAAATCCCGTACCAGGAAGAAGAGAAGTGAGTATGGCTGTGGTCTCACGCAGCGCGAATGTCGCAATGGATATCTCCCGGGGATCCGGTTCATCATCCAGGACATTGTCAAAAATAGTATAGGCGATCCATCCGTATATGTTTGCTGCACCGAGCCGGATGAGAAGTTTTTCCGGGATAGGTGTTTCTATGGCTTGCGCAAACATGGCAGGCAGGAGGGGAATTTGTTTTCTTTTGTCTGCGTGTAAAATTTTGGTTACATACCTAAGGGCATTTTCCGCCAAGGGAGAATCCAGGCACAAAAGACGCGCATGTACTGCCTGGATAATCGGTTCATACAGCGCATGAGCCGCAGCGGGTGATGTTTTTGTCTGGCTGTGAAATACCGCGACTGCTTCCATGCAAAAGGCTGCGGTTAACGCAGGGGCGCCTGCATAATGTTTTTTCCCCTGCATAACCGGATCTATACAGAATGCATAAGGAAGAAATCTGTTACCGTGTGTTTTTTTTAAAAGATACGCAATAGAAGGGGAAAGATTTTCAGCACGTTCTCCTGCATACAGAAGCGCCAGTACGGCAAGTGCCGTATCCAGGGGATTTCCCCATGATCCGTCTTTTCTTCGCAGGGGTAAAAGGACAGACTGCACGCCCTTTGCCTTTTTCTTCAAAAATCGTGATGCAAAATAAAGGACAGGAAAGACAGAGGGATAGTATCGCGAGGTTACGCGTTTGGCGGCCAGATGCGTGGTCACAAATCGATTCAGCCGGGGGAGGGTAATGTCATGGAGAGACAGGAAGTATCCGATATTACTGTTAACTGCAAGATCACTATCCCGCCATGCTTGGGGCGCATCAGTAGTTACCAGCCATGTGTAATATGGTCCTCCGACTCTGACTTCCATTAATGTAAGCATTTGGGTTATTGCGGCAAGGGCCGTGCCGTCTATGAGTTCGGGATTGTGTCCGAAAAGTGCTGACAGAGCGACGAAGGTGTCATCCAGATCATCCGGGTACGGCATGCGACGGGATTCATCCGAGTTTCGTTTCCAGTAATTAAATGACCAGTGAGGGCTTTTTTGAGAGAGAAGCAGTGCTGCTGCTTTTGATTTTATTTTTATAATTTCAGGCACATTAGAAACTGCATTAAGGCTTGAAAGTATAAGAGCAGTAGGGAAAATAGAGTGAAGGAGTTTAGCGTTGGAAAAACGTCCGGCATGCGGCGTTGAGTGGCTCAGAAACAGTCCATCCTCCTCCTGTTGGGAAGCTAGCCACGATACAGACAGCGAAAGGTAAGAAANNGTTGACTGGCTCAGAAACAGACCATCTTCCTCTTGTTGGGAAGCTAGCCATGCTGCAGATTGCGAAAGGTAAGAAAGAAGTTCTTTTTCCACATCTTTTCCTACCCTACGGCTAAAAGATTAAAAAATTATTAAATGGGAAAGCGGATGGTAAATGTGGTTCCTTTTCCTTCTTTGCTGACGACGCTGTATGTGCCATGGAAGTCTTTTTCAATGATGTCTTTGCAGATAGAAAGTCCTATGCCCGTCCCTCTGCCGTGCTTTGTCGTAAAAAGAGGATCAAAAATCTTTGTAAGATGCTTGCGCTTAATACCGCTGCCGGTATCTGCAATCTGAACCTCCACAGATGTACCTGTCTGGATGGCGGAGATAGTTATCACTTTATTCCGCCGCTGCACGCCTTCGTATGAATCAATGGCATTGGCCAGAAGATTTCCTATCAGCTGATTAAATTTCATCGGATTGCCGTACAGTTGCATATCTTTTTCAATCATCAGCTGTATACGGATGCGCTCTGCCTTTGCGCGATACTCCGGAATCTGGATTGCCAGCAAAAGTTCATCTCTGAGCGAAAACGATATGGGCGTGGCTTGATCCTGGATTTGGCGACGTGCTGCCAGGATAAAGGTCTCAAGCCGCCGGGTCCCCAGAATCGCGCGGTCTAAAGCGAGACGCGCATCAACAAGCTCAGGCTGTCTGATGTGTTTTGCTAACTGCTGAAGATTGAGAGAAGTAAGTGTAAGCGGAGAGGCAAAATCATGGAATAGTCCGGAGGCAAATCGTCCAAACTCCGCAAACCGGTAGAGCTGCATCACTTTTTCTATTTGCGCCTGCTTCAGTTGCTGTGTCCGTTTCTCTACCTTTACTTCCAACTCATCCCGTTGCTGACGCAGTGCTTCTTCGGATCGCCGGGCCCGCCTCAGTGCGTCTTCCATTCCCTGATTAAACAGCCACGAAACCGTCGCAATAATGATAAATGTTGCTGCGTACGTCAGCGGGTCAGTAAAGCTGGGCTGCTGTTGCCTCCAGGAAAATTCCGGCGTAAGTATCCCCAGGTTTTGCAGGTAGGTGAGCGTAATAGTGATGGCAGACACAATAAAGGTAATAAGAAATGCAAATTGTGCGCTCACCAGGATTCCGGACATAACTACAATAAGCGCATTGATAAGAAGAGCCTGCGGGATATCGGCGCCCCACGTGTAAGCAGTAAAGGTGGCGCCTAAGATATACATACCGATTATGGTATAAGCAGTGAGTCTGGATTTTCCTTTCCGGAGGGCAATATAGCACATGCAGAACAAAAGAAAGATGCCGACAACTGTGGCGTAGGTGCCCAGGTACGCAAGGCGCATCGATTGTGACGTTTGAACAAAACTGATCGAGGCACTCATCGAAGCGACAAAGGAGAGGAGAATTGATCCTAACACCAACACATATAAAATAAATTCTCGTTTTCCTTGATGCCTGACGAAGGGCCTCGGATCAGTGCTATACGTTTTTTGCTGCAGCATTTCACTCATAGACTACACTATCTTGGGCAGTTTATGCAGTTAGCAACATTCCCACGGGGTGAATGCTCCTACGGCAACGGTGGCCAGCAAGACGCTGGACAGTACGGTTGCGCTGCGTGCTTTTTTATCCGTTAACACTTTTTTGACTACGTCCTTCATGTTGTATCACCTCCTTTCAGGCTTCGATTTTATATCCTAAGCCGTGAACTGTTCTGACAAGCTTTTTAGGAAAATTTTTGTCAATCTGATCCCGCAGGTATTTAATGTGGACGTCTACCACATTGCCGGTTGTCTCTTCATTTATTTCCCATACATGATCCATAAGTGTCTGCCGTGTGACTACTTTGCCGGCATTGCGCATAAGGTATTCAAGGATGAGATATTCTTTGCGCCTCAGAGTAAGTTTTTTCCCATCGCGTGTGACTGTGCCGCTTGAAAGATCCACGGTAAGATCACCCACAGAGATTTTTTCATTCGGGAGGGTTGAAGGCCGCCGGAGAAGTGCATGCATTCGTGCGACAAGCTCATCAAGTTCAAACGGCTTGGTCACATAATCATCAGCGCCGCTTGCGAATGCCCGCATCTTTTCTTCCTTACTTGCCTGGCCGGTAAGTATGAGAATGGGCGCCATAATTTTTGCTTTCCGGATTTTCTTGCTTAAATCTGCCCCATGCATGTCCGGAAGGATGATATCAAGGAGGATAAGGTCAAAGCAGTTGAGCTGTGCAAGATATTCACCCTCTTCTCCTGTGGCAGCCGTTTCCACCACAAACAAGTTCTGAAGGGCTGTTTTTAACGTGGCAGCCATCTGTATATCATCTTCCACAATCAGAACTTTCATAGACACACACAGCCTAAAGGAAAATTATTAAATATTTATTAACCTGAGCCTGAAAGAACTTTCTTCTTTTTAATCAAAACTTAATGTTAGGCTGTTCTAATTATAAAATATGCACTCAAAACATAGATATCTCATTCTGGTAGTGTGTTTTGTCGCCGGCGTTATTGTGAGTCGGGAAATATTTTTACGATTAGGCTTATTCAGGTCTGACGCATTTCATGCCGTTTTCTTAACCAATGATCAAGTCTATTTTGGTCGTATCGTGGGAGAGAGTAGGGACACGCTTAAACTGAAGAACGTATATTACCTCAAGGCGAATGCGGAAATTTCTCAGGCTTCAGGATCTGCGGCGCAGGCGGCTTCCGCAAAGCTTTCCCTTATTAAGTTGGGTGAGGAGCTTCATGGCCCTCAGGATCTTATGATTATTAATAAGGCGCACGTGCTCTTTTGGGAAGAAATGAAAGGGGCGGGCGTCATAATGGATACGATCAACGAACATGAAAATAAGAAGTAGCGCATTTCTGCTCTCACTTCTTGTTCTGTGGTCTTTTATTTTTCCTCCGAACACCCGTGCTGTAGAGGTTCCTGTGCCCTCGAGTGCCTTTGTCGTGCCGAATAAGGCAATGACGACGCTTCATCAGCAAAGCGAAGAACATGTTGCTTCCTGGGACATGTATCTTACTGCAGAGTTTCTGCGCCTTTGGGGACTTTCATTATCATCCGGCTCAAGTCCGACTACGCTCCAGCACTATGCCATAACGCAAATCATCAACAGAACATCAAACGTTTTGCAGGGCCGCAGCCCTTTGGTATTTTTAGGGACGAACAATACGAATCAGCAGATCACCATTGAAGTAAACAATCCTACGCAGGATCGTACGATTATCCTTCCGGATGCATCGGGGGAGATTTCTTTGTTGGGCCAGCGGATTGAAGGATTCGAAATTGCGGACAATACGATTGACC
>JRYC01005881.1_pt1 | contig 13850 bp, 13 predicted proteins | sample 235301 | NCBI WGS metagenome assembly JRYC01 (sample SAMN03074211, study PRJNA261470) | activated sludge metagenome | biome: Common Effluent Treatment Plant; feature: Wastewater; material: Activated sludge; isolation source: activated biomass of a common effluent treatment plant treating...
GACCAGTGGCAGATCTTCGACCAGTGCTTCCACATCTTCTGGCGCGATCCGCAGATCCTCGAGCGGATGATGAGCCTGATGCTGCCGCAGCTGGAGAGCGACGCCATCCCGCCCGAGGGGCCGGAGGCCAGCCGGCGGGTGGCCGAGGCGCTGGGGCCGCAGAAGGTCCCGGGCCAGGGCGAGGGCGAGGCCGACAGCGACAAGGAGGAGATCAGGCTCGACGCGGTGATGACCTGGTCGGACCGCGAGATCCTGCAGGCCAAGGATTTCGAGCAGATGTCGGCCGAGGAGATCGCCGCCGCCCGGCGCGAGGTGCAGCGGCTGCGGCTGCCGATCATGCAGGTGCCGACGCGGCGGTTCAGGCGCGATCCGCTGGGCAGCCGCGTCGACATGCGGCGGACGCTGCGCCAGTCGCTGCGCGGCGGCGGGGCCTCGATCGACCTCGCCCGCAAGCAGCGCATCGAGCGGCATCCGCCGCTGGTGATCCTGTGCGACATCTCCGGCTCGATGGACCGCTATGCGCGGATGCTGCTGCAGTTCATGCACGCGGTGACCACCGACCGCGACCGGGTCTTCAGCTTCGTGTTCGGCACGCGGCTGACCAACATCACCCGCTACCTGCGCCACCGCGACATCGACCTGGCGCTGGAGAAGGTCGGCGGCGTGGTGCGCGACTGGTCGGGCGGCACGCGCATCGGCCATTGCCTGGAGGAGTTCAACCGGGTCTGGTCGCGCCGCGTGCTGGGCCAGGGGGCGGTGGTGCTGCTGATCACCGACGGGCTCGACCGCGACGCCGGCGCGGGCCTCGCCGTGGCGATGGAGCGGCTGCACAAGAGCTGCCGGCGGCTGATCTGGCTCAACCCGCTGTTGCGGTTCGACGCCTACGCGCCCATCTCGACGGGGGCCAGGGCGATGATCCGTCACGTGGACGATTTCCGCTCCGTCCATAATCTGGCGTCGTTGCGCGACCTCACCGAGGTGCTGTCGCGCGAGGGCAAGCGGCGGGCCGAGGGGATCACCGAATGGATCGCCGCGGCGCAAGCTGGGAGGGCCTGATGAGCCTGGACGACACGCTGCTCGACACCGCGGCCGAATGGAAGCGCCAGGGCCGCAAGGTGGCGATCGCCACCGTGGTGCAGACCTGGGGCTCCTCGCCGCGGCCGGCGGGCAGCCAGCTGCTGGTCGACGATGCCGGCAACATGCTGGGCTCGGTCTCGGGCGGCTGCATCGAGGGTGCCGTCGTCAAGGAGGCGGTCGAGATCATGAACGGCAAGAAGCCGCGGCTGCTGGAGTTCGGCGTCTCCAACGAGCAGGCCTGGGAGGTCGGGCTCGCCTGCGGCGGCCGGGTGCAGGTCTATGTCGAGGCCTTGAATTGACACCGGAGCTGCTGGCGGCGCTCAACGAGGCCAGGGCCGCCAAGCGGCGCGCCTGCCTCGTGCGCTTCCTCGCCACCGAGGAGGAGGCGCTGACCGTCGACGGCCAGGTGGTGAAGGGCGATCCGCTGCCCGAGGAGGTGGCGAAGGCGGTGGAGTCCGCGCTGCGCCGCGATTCCAGCGAGATGGTCGAGACCGACCGCGGGCCGGTGTTCCTGCAGGTGTTCAACCCGCCGCTGCGCCTCGCCATCGTGGGTGCCGTGCATATCGCGCAGTCGCTCGCACCCATGGCGGCGCTGGCCGGCTACGCCGTGACGGTGATCGACCCCCGCCGCGCCTTCGCCAGCGACGCCCGGTTTCCCGACGTGGCGCTGGTCAACGACTGGCCGGACGAGGCGCTGCAGGCGATGGCGCCCGACCGCCGGACCGCGGTGGTGACGCTGACCCACGATCCCAAGATCGACGATCCGGGGCTCGACGCGGCGCTCAGGAGCGAGGCGTTCTATGTGGCGGCGCTGGGCAGCCGGCGGACGCATGCCGGGCGGGTGGCGCGGCTGAAGGAGCTGGGGCACGGCGATGCGGCGATCGCCCGCATCCACGGGCCGGCGGGGCTGGACATCGGCGCGGTGAGCCCGGCCGAGATCGCCATCTCGGTGCTGGCGCAGATGACCGCCGTGCTGCGGCGGGCAACCGCCTGAGCCCAGTCCGCCCCGGAAGAGCGGACCTGCCGGCATGACCGCCGAGCAGGCGACCGTCTTCGCCATCCTGGGCGTCACCCTGGCGCTCTTCGTCTGGGAGCGGATCCGCTACGACCTCGTGGCGCTGATGGCGCTGCTGGCCGGCGTGCTGCTGGGCGTGGTGCCAGCCGGCGAGGCGTTCGACGGCTTCTCCGATCCGGCAGTGGTGACGGTGGCCGCCGTGCTGGTGATCAGCCGGGCGCTGGCCCATTCCGGCGTGCTGGAGCGGGCGCTCAGGCTGTTCGAGCGCTGGACCGGCCGGGTCGAGGGCCAGATCATCGTGCTGGCCGGGCTGGTCGCCACGGCCTCGGCCTTCATGAACAATGTCGGCGCCCTGGCGCTGTTCCTGCCGGCGGCGCTGCAGCTGGCCCAGCGCCGGGGCACCTCGCCGGCGCTGGTGCTGATGCCGATGGCGTTCGCCTCGCTGCTGGGCGGGCTGATCACGCTGATCGGCACGCCGCCCAACCTGCTGATCTCGCGCGTGCGCCAGGAGGCCACCGGCCAGCCCTTCGCGATGTTCGACTTCACGCCCGTCGGCGTCGGGCTGACGGTGGCGGGCCTGCTGCTCTTGTCGGTGACCTGGCGGCTGCTGCCGGCCGACCGCAAGGGCAAGGGCGATCCCTCCGCCTCCTTCCGCATCGACGACTATCTGAGCGAGGTCCGGCTCGGCGACGCCTCGCCGATGGCCGGGCGCACCATCGGCGAGCTCGAGGACGGCGTGGAGGGCACCTTCCGCGTGCTGGCGATCATGCGCCGCGACGGCAGGCGGGTCGTGCCCTCGCGCGACTGGCTGCTGCGGCCGGGCGACGTGCTGCAGATCGAGACCGAGCCCAAGGCGCTCGAGCGGGCGGTGGCCGAGCACGGCATCGAGCTGTCGGGGTCGCGCGAGCGGCGCAGCAAGGAGGAGACCGCCAAGGTCGGCGTGGTCGAGGCGGTGGTGGGGGCGGAATCGGCGCTGATCGGCCGTACCGCGGCGAGGCTGGGCCTGCGCGAGCGGCTGGGGGTCAACCTGCTGGCGGTGAGCCGCCGCGGCGACAGGCCGGTGACCGAGCTCAAGGGCATCGTCTTCCAGCTCGGCGACGTGCTGATGCTGCAGGGCCGGCTCGACACCATGCCCGACCAGCTCGGCACGCTGGGGCTGCTGCCGCTGGCCGGGCGCGACCTGCGCATCGGCGAGCAGCGCCTGGTCTGGCTGCCGCTGGCGGTGATGGCGGCGGCGGTGCTGCTGTCGAGCCTCGAGCTGCTGCCGCCGTCGATCTCGTTCATCGCCGCCGTGGTGACGCTGCTGCTGACCGGCGCCCTTCGCGCCGACGAGGCCTATTCGGCGATCAGCTGGCCGGTGATCGTGCTGCTGGGTGCGCTGATCCCGGTCAGCGCCTCGCTCGAGACCAGCGGCGGTGCGGCGCTCATCGCCTCCTGGCTGACGCAGGCGAGCCAGGGCCTGTCGCCGATACTGGCGCTAGGGCTGGTGCTGCTCGCCACCATGATGGTGACGCCGGTCCTCAACAACGCCGCCACCGTGCTGCTGATGGCGCCGATCGCCGTGGGCTACGCCAAGGGCATCGGCCTGGCGCCGGATCCGTTCCTGATGGCGGTGGCGGTGGGAGCGTCGAGCGACTTCCTGACGCCGATCGGGCACCAGTCCAACACGCTGGTGCTGGCGCCGGGCGGCTACCGGTTCACCGATTATGCCAGGCTGGGCTTTCCGCTGACGCTGCTGGTGCTGCTGCTCGGCACGCCGCTCATCGCCTGGTTCTGGCCGCTGCACCCCTGACTCCCCCTCCCGGTGGTGCCGCCGGATCGCTATATCCGAGGCACTATCGCGAGGAGGCGGCGTTGCGATTCGGCGATATCGCGGTCGGCGAGGCCGAGGGATCGGTGCTGGCGCACGGTGTGCGCGCGGGCGGGACGGTGCTGAAGAAGGGCCGTGTGCTTTCCGGCGCCGATGTCGCGAGCCTGCGCGCGCAAGGGGTCGACCGGGTGACGGCGGTCCTGCTCGACGAGGACGACATCGCCGAGAACGTGGCGGCCGCCCGCCTCGCCCGCGCCATGGCCGGCGAAGGCATCCGGGTCGCCGACCCGTTCACCGGCCGCGCCAACCTGCATGCGACGGCGCACGGCCTGCTGGTGGTCGATGCCGCCGCCGTCGACCGGGTGAACGCCATCGACGAGGCGGTGACGGTGGCGACCCTGCCCGCCTTCGCCGAGGTCACCGCCGGCCACATGCTGGCGACGGTCAAGATCATCCCCTTCGCCGTGCCGCGCCGCCTGGTCGAGCGCTGCCTCGCGGCGCTGGACGGCAGGCCGCTCGTCCGCCTCGCGGCCTTCCGACCGCTGTCGGTGAGGCTGGTGCAGACCGCCCTGCCCGAGACATCCGCCAAGATGCTCGACAAGACCGTGGCGGTGACACGGCAGCGGCTGGAGGCGCTGGGCGGCACGCTGCTGGCCGAGAGCCGCAGCGAGCACGCCGCGCCGGCGCTGGCGCGCGAGATCGCCGATGCCGACGGTGGCGATCTCCTGCTGATCGCCGGCGCCTCGGCCATCACCGACCGGCGCGACGTGCTGCCGGCGGCGATCGAGGCGGCCGGCGGCGAGGTGCTGCATTTCGGCATGCCGGTCGATCCCGGCAACCTGATCCTGCTCGGCCGGCTGCACGGCAAGCCGGTGCTCGGCCTGCCGGGATGCGCCCGCTCGCCCAAGCTCAACGGCTTCGACTGGGTGCTGCAGCGGCTGGCGGCCGGCATCGAGGTGACGGGCCGGGACATCATGGGGATGGGCGTGGGCGGACTGCTGACCGAGATTCCGACGCGGCCGCAGCCGCGCGAGGGCAAGGCCGCGAAGCCCGCCGGACCGGCGGTGGCGGCGGTGGTTCTGGCGGCCGGCCAGTCGCGGCGGATGGGCGGGCCGAACAAGCTGCTGATCGAGGTCGGCGGCAAGGCGATGGTGCGCCGGGCGGTCGAGGCCGCCCTGTCGGCCCGCTGCACGCCGGTCGTCGTGGTGACCGGCCACATGCAGGAGCAGGTCGAGGCGACCCTTGCCGGGCTGCCGGTGAAGCTCGTGCACAATCCGGCCTACGCCGAAGGGCTCAGCACCTCGCTCAAGGCCGGGATCGAGGCGCTGCCCGAGACCGCCGATGCCGCCGTCGTCTGCCTCGGCGACATGCCGCGGGTGACCGGCCGGCTCGTGGGGGCGCTCATCGCCGCCTACAATCCGACCGAGGGCCGCTCGATCGTCGTGCCGACCCATGGCGGCAAGCGCGGCAATCCCGTGCTGTGGGGCCGCGAGTTCTTCGCCGAGATGAAGGATCTCGCCGGCGACGTCGGCGCCAAGGGCCTGATCGGCCGGCACGACGACCAGCTGGCCGAGGTCGAGATGGGCGACGATGCGAGCCTCGTCGACGTCGACACGCCCGAGGCGCTGCGCGCCCTCACCGGAGCTGCCGCATGACCGCCACCGCCGCCGTCCGCTTCCGCGAGCTGCACCAGGGCCCGGGCGTGTTCGTCATGCCCAATGCCTGGGACGCCGGCTCGGCCCGCCTGCTGACCCAGCTCGGCTTCCAGGCGCTGGGCACCACCAGCGCCGGCCTCGCCTTCGCGCTGGGCCTGCCCGATGCCGAGGGCCGGCTCGCCCGGGACGCGGCGCTGGACAATCTGAGCGCCATCGCCGGCGCCACCCACCTGCCGGTGAACGGCGATCTCGAGGCCGGCTACGGCCGGTCGCTGGACGAGGTCGCGGCGACCTATTCCTGTGCCGTCGACCTGGGGGCCGCCGGCGCCGGGATCGAGGATGCCACCGGCGAGCGGGACCGGCCGCTCTACGAAGTCGAGGAGGCGGTCGAGCGCGTCCGGGCGGCGCGCGAGGGCGGCGACCGCTCGGGGCAGCCGTTCACGCTGACAGCCAGGGCCGAGTGCTTCCTGGTCGGCCATCCCGACCCGCTGCGCGAATCGATCCGCCGGCTGCAGCGCTACCGCGAGGCCGGGGCCGATTGCCTCTATGCGCCGGGGATCAGCAATCCGGAGGATCTGACGGCCCTGGTCAAGGAGGTCGGCGGACCGATCAACGTGCTGATCGGCGGCTCGGGGCCGTTGGGAGCGATGACCGTGGACCAGCTCGGCGAGCTGGGCGTGCGGCGGATCAGCGTCGGCGCCGCCCTGGCGCGCACCGCGCTCGGCGCCTTCCTGGAGGCGGCGAAGCAGATCGCCGAGGAGGGGCGGTTCACCCGCATGGCCTCGGGCGTGCCGTTCGCCACGCTCAACGACGCCTTCCGGGATCCGGCATGACGGTCGACGTCGCCGCCATCCGGGCACAGTTCCCGATCTTCGCGGCACAGGCCGGGCCGTTCCATTATCTCGACAACGCCGCCACCGGGCAGATCTGCGCCGCCGCCGCCCAGGCGCTGATCGCCTACGAGACCACGGCGCGGGCCAATGTGAAGCGCGGCGTCTACCGGCTGGCCGATGCAGCGACCAACGCCTTCGCCGAGGCGCGGGCAAGGCTGGCGGCCTACGTCAACGCCGCCGATCCGGGCGAGGTCGCCTTCACCTCGGGCACGACCCTGGCGCTCAACATCGCCGCCAACGGGCTGGTGGGCAGGCTCGGGCCTGGGGACGAGATCCTGATCTCGGAGCTGGAGCACCACAGCAACATCGTGCCCTGGCAGATCGCCGCCGAACGGGTGGGTGCGGTGGTGCGCGCCATCCCGGTCACCGACGAGGGCCGGCTCGACCTCGACCGGCTCGACGAGGTGCTGGGCAAGCGGACACGGATCGTCGCCGTGGCGCACGCCTCGAACGTCACCGGTGCGGTCGCCGACGTCGCCCGGCTGCGCGAGGCCGCGCGGGCCGCGGGTGCCTTGCTGGTGCTCGACGGGGCGCAGCGGGCGCCGCACGGGCCTGTCGACGTGCAGGCGCTGGGCTGCGACGCCTATGCCTTCTCCGGCCACAAGATGTTCGGCTCCACCGGCGCCGGGGCGCTTTGGCTCAGGGCCGAGCTGGCGCGCGAGCTGCCGCCCTTGCTGGGCGGCGGCGAGATGATCCGGCAGGTGACGATCGAGCGCACCACCTTCGCACCGCCGCCGCACCGTTTCGAGGCCGGCACGCCGGCGATCGGGCCCTGCATCGCCATGGGGGCGGCGGCGGCCTGGCTGATGCAGCAGGACTGGCAGGCGCTGGCCGGGCACGAGCTGCGGCTGACCGGGCGGCTGCTGGACGGCCTGGGCGCCATGCCGGCCGTCCGGCTCTACGGGCCCGCCGGCCTGCAGGGCCGGCTCGGCGTCGTCGCCTTCGCCGTCGAGGGTGTGCACGCCCACGACGTCTGCCAGATGCTGGACGGCCACGGCGTGGCGCTGCGCGGCGGCCATCACTGCGCCCAGCCGCTGATGGAGCGCTTCGACGTGGCGGCCACGGCGCGGGCGAGCCTCGCCCCCTACAACGACGACGCCGATGTCGACGCGCTGCTGAACGGGCTCGAGGACACCATCCGGAGGCTCGCATGAGCGACGCCATCTACAACGACGCCATCAAGGCGGCGGCGCGCGACCGCAGCCATGCCGGCCGCCTGCCCTCGCCCGATGCCAGCGTCACCTGCGACAATCCGCTGTGCGGCGACCGCGTGACATTGGATCTGAAGCTGGGCGACAGCCGCATCGCCGAGGTGGCGCACAAGACCCGCGGCTGCATGCTGACCGAGGCCGCCGCCAGCCTCCTCGCCGGCCATGCCGCGGAGATCTCCCCCGGCGAGGTCGGCGGCCTGGTGGAAGGCGTGCGGAAATTCCTCGACGGCTCGGGGCCGCCGCCCTGGCCGGACCTCGCCATGTTCGAGCCGGTGCGCGCCGTGCGCAGCCGGCACGAATGCGTGACCCTGCCGTTCCAGGCGCTCGCCGAGGCGGCGCAGCAGGCCGGGAGCGGCGCCGCATGAGCGGGTTCGACCGGCCGGTCGGCACGGCACGGCTCGACTTCCTGCCGCGGCCGGCGGGGCGGAAGAAGCGCTGGCGCGACAACCTGTCGGCCATCGCCCGCGACGGCGACACGCTGTTCGCCGCCGACGACGAGCAGCCGGCGATCCTGCGGCTGATGCAGGGAGCGGGGACGGACTGGCGGCAGGTCGCCGTCGATCCGCTGGCGGCGCTGCTGCCCGACCTGCCGGGCGGGCCGGACGGCGAGATGGACATCGAGGGGCTGGACGTCCACAGCGGCTATCTGTGGGTGGTGGGCTCGCACAGCCTGGCGCGCAGGAAGCCGGAGAAGAACGACGGCGCCCGGCGCAGCATCGAGCGGCTGGCCGAGGTCCGGGACGATCCGAACCGGCATTTCCTCGGCCGCATCCCGATCGTGGCGTCGCTGACGGCGGGGCCGGTCGACATCGGCGCCAGCGCGCCGGGCGTGCAGGCCCACGACCTCGTCCTGGCGCACCTGCCGATGCAGGGACCGGGCCGGCTGGCCGAGCTGCTGCGCCAGGACGAGCATCTCGGGCGCTTCGTCGACATTCCGGCCAAGGAGAACGGCTTCGACATCGAGGGGCTGGCGGCGGCCGAGCACGGCCGGGTGTTCCTCGGACTGCGCGGACCGGTGCTGCGCGGCTGGGCGGTGATCCTGGAGATGCAGCTGGCGCCGGACGGCCCGGGCCTGCTGTCGCCGCTGCCGATCGGCGACGGCGGCCGGCCCTATCGCAAACACTTCCTCGATCTCGGCGGCCTCGGCCTGCGCGAGATGGCATGGGCGGGCGGCGATCTGCTGCTGCTGGCGGGGCCGACCATGGACATCGACGGGCCGGTGCATGTCCATCGCTGGCGGGACGTGCTCGACGGCGGGGCCGACGAGGTCGTGGACGCCGAACGGCTCGGCCGGCCGCTACTGCGGCTGCCCTATGGCGAGGGTCGGGACCGCGCCGAGGGCATGGCATTGGTCGAGCCCGACGTGCTGCTGGTCGTCTACGATTCGCCGGCCAAGTCCAGACTGGTCGACGACGACGGGTTGATCGCCGACCTGTTCCGGATGCCGTCCTGAGCGCCTATCTATAGCCCGAGTCCCTGCCCGGTTTGGAGCCGCGATGTCGGAGAAGATCGTCAAGAGCGACCAGGAATGGAGCTGCGAGCTGAGTCCCGAGGCATTCCGGGTGACGCGGCAGCACGGCACCGAGCGGCCGTTCGCCAACCGCTACTGGAACAGCAAGGAGCGCGGCACCTATGCCTGCGTGTGCTGTGGCCAGCCCTTGTTCAAGAGCGACACCAAGTACGACAGCGGCACCGGATGGCCGTCGTTCTGGGCGCCGGTCGACGGCGAGGCGGTGGCGGAAAAGCAGGACGGCACGCTGGGCATGCGCCGCACGGAGGTGCTGTGCGCCAAATGCGACGCCCATCTGGGCCACGTCTTTCCCGACGGGCCGAACCCGACCGGCCTGCGCTACTGCATGAACTCGGCGGCGCTGAAGCTGGAGCCGGCCGAGGAGTGACGCCCGACCGGCGCCTGTCCGTGGCGCCGATGATGGATTGGACGGATCGCGAGTGTAGATTCTTCCATCGCCTGCTGGCGCCGCGGGCCCTGCTCTATACCGAGATGCTGACGACCGGTGCCCTGCTGCATGGCGACCGGGCGCGGCTGCTGGCCTTCGACCCGGCGGAGAGCCCGGTGGCGCTGCAGCTCGGCGGCAGCGAGCCGGCGGAGCTGGCCGCCTGCGCCCGCATGGCCGAGGCCGAGGGCTATGCCGAGGTCAACCTGAACTGCGGCTGCCCGTCGGAGCGGGTGCAGCGCGGCGCCTTCGGCGCCTGCCTGATGCGCGAGCCCGGGCTCGTCGCCGAATGCGTGGCGGCGATGGGTGCGGCCACGGCGCTGCCGGTGACGGTGAAATGCCGGATCGGCGTCGACGACAGCGAGGAGTGGGACTTCCTGCTGGCCTTTGTCGACCGGGTGGCCGAGGCCGGCTGCCGGGTGTTCGCGGTGCATGCGCGAAAGGCCTGGCTGAAGGGGCTGAGCCCCAAGGAGAACCGCGAGGTGCCGCCGCTGCGCTACGAGGTGGTCGAGCGGCTGAAGACCGAGCGGCCGGATCTCGAGATCGTGGTCAATGGCGGCATCACCACGGCCGGGCAGGCGCCGGCGCATCTGCGATGGGCCGACGGGGTGATGATCGGGCGCGAGGCCTATCAGAACCCGTGGTCGCTGCGCGCCTTCGCCGAGGCGGCCCACGGCCCGCAGCCGCCGCTGGCGCGCGAGGCCGTGGTCGAGGCGATGGCCGACCATGCGGCGCGCCGGCAGGGCGTGCCGCTGCGCGCCATCGCCCGGCACATGCTGGGCCTGTTCAACGGCCTGCCCGGCGCCCGCGCCTGGCGGCGGGCCTTGAGCGAGGGCATGCAGGATGCCGATGCCGGGCCGGAGCTGCTGGGCCTGGCCATGCGCGCCGTCCGCCCCGACCTGCGCCTCGCGGCTTAATCCGGTCTTAACGCCACCCGGATAGACTGCCCATGACGCACCGATCCGAGGAGCGGGCGATGGGCGCTGCATCGAGTCTCAGGGAGCTGGCCGCCGACGCCGCCGGTGCTACGGCCATCGAGTACGCGCTCCTGGCCGCCGTGGTCTCGATCACCGCCATCGGCGGGCTGCAGGCCTTCGCCGGCAGCATGGACAACATGTGGAACGTGGTGATCGCGGCACTGGCCGAAGCCCTGGCCTGACCACCGATGCACGCCGGCACGGTCCCCCGATTCAGCGGAAGGCCGGCTCCTCGAAGCTGCGCAGCTTGCGCGAGTGCAGCCGGTCGGGGCCTTCGTCGCGCAGGATGCGGATCGCCTCGAGGCCGATCACCAGATGCTGGTTGATCCGCTCGCGATAGAACTGGTTGGCCATGCCGCGCAGCTTCAGCTCGCCGTGCAGCGGCTTGTCGGAGACGCAGAGCAGCGTGCCGTAGGGGACCCTGAAGCGGAAGCCGTTGGCGGCGATGGTGGCGCTCTCCATGTCGACGGCGATCGCCCGGCTCTGGTTCAGCCGCTCCCACAGCTCGTCGTAGCGCAGCTCCCAGTTGCGGTTGTCGGTGGTGGCGACCGTGCCGGTGCGCATGCGCGACTTGACGGCCGGACCGGCGAGGCCGGTGACGTTCACCACCGCCTCCTGCAGCGCCACCTGCACCTCGGCGATCGGCGGCACCGGCACGAACGGCGGCAGCTCCTGGTCGAGGACGTGGTCCTCGCGGACATAGCCGTGCGCCAGGACGTAGTCGCCGAGGCGCTGGCTGCGCCGCAGGCCGGCGCAATGACCGAGCATCAGCCAGCAATGCGGCCGCAGCACCGCCAGGTGGTCGGTGATGGTGCGGGCGTTGCTGGGGCCGACGCCGATATTGACCATGGTGACGCCGCGGCCGTCGGGCCGGGTCAGGTGGTAGGCCGGCATCTGCGGCAGGTGCCCCGGTGCCCGGCCCGAGGCCGGCCGGTCGCCGAAATGCCGGTTGGGCGTCACGACGTTGCCGGGACCGACGAAGCGGTCGTACTCGCTCCCCTGCTCGATCTCGTTGCGGCCGTGCTCCTCGAAATGATCGACGTAGCGCTGGTAGTTGGTGAGCAGGATGAAGCGCTGGAAATGCTCGGCCTGCGTGCCGGTGTAGTGGTGCAGCCGCGCCAGGCTGTAGTCGACGCGCTCGGCGGTGAACAGGGCGAGCGGTGCCGCCTCGCCGACGAAGGCGCGGCGGGTGCCGTTGGCGATGTCGTCGTCGGTGCGGCTGAGATCCGGCATCGGGAACAGATACTGCATCTCGTTGACGCGCTCAGGGGGAATGGCCGCGGTCATCTCCTCGACGACGAAGGGCAGCGGGATGCGCCGCTGGCTGACGCCCGTCACCACCGGCGCGCGGTGGTTCGACAGCAGGATGCCGATCTGGGTGCGGTAGTAGTCGCCGAACAGCGACGGCCGGGTCAGCGTCGTGCCGTAGACGCCCGGCTCGTGCAGCACGCCATAGGCCAACCGCGCATCGAGATTGAGCTCGCCGGGATCGACCCGCACACCGACGAAGGGGTAGAAAGCGGGGATCGGCGCCGTCGGCCTGTCGCCTTCGGCGAAGCGGTGCAGCGCCTCCTTCAACCGGAAGGTGGCCTCGTCGTAGAGTCGGGCGATCCGCTCGACCGCCGAATCCGGATCGCGGTGGAGCTGGAGCCCGGTGATGCCGAGGGCGGCGAAGGGAGCGAGCGCGGCATCGGTCATGAGAAGGCCCGGCAGGCAGCGGCAATCAGCCGTGCTCTATCATGTTCCGCGCATCGGGCGCAGCGTTCTCCGCGCCCTGGCTGCAGGATGGGCGATCCTGCTCGCCGCCCTGCCGGCGGTCGCCGCGGCACCGCTGGAGCTGCATGGCCATCGCGGCGCCCGCGGGCTGGCGCCGGAGAACACGCTGGCGGGATTTGCCGAAGCGCTGGCGATCGGCGTCTCCTCGCTGGAGATGGATCTGGCTGTCACCGCCGACGACAGGCTGGTGGTGCTGCACGACAGCCGGCTCGACCCGGCGATCACCCGCGACGCCGCCGGCCGATGGCTGCAGCCGCCGACGCTGCCGGTGCGCTCGCTGACCCTGGAGCAGTTGCGCCGCTACGATGTCGGCCGGATCGATCCGGCTTCGGCCCATGCCAGACGCTGGCCGGAGCAGCGCCCGCGCGACGGCGAGCGGATACCGACGCTGGCCGAGGTCGCGGCGCTGGTGCGCGCCAGCGGCAACCGGACGGTACGGTTCCAGCTGGAGACCAAGCTCGACCCGCATCAGCCGGCGCTGACGGCGCCACCGGAGCTGTTCGCGCGGCTGCTGGTCGAGGAGGCGCGCCGGCTCGGCATCGCCGACCGGGTGACGGTGCAGTCCTTCGACTGGCGGACGCTGAAGGCGGTGCAGGCGCTGGCGCCCGAGATCGCCACCGCCTGCCTGACCGTGCAGCAGCGCTGGCTCGACAATCTCGAGCGCGGCCGGCCGGGACCGTCGCCCTGGACAGCGGGCCTCGACCTCGAGGCCATTGGCGGCAGCGTGCCCGACCTCGTCGAGGCCGCGGGCTGCCGGGTGTGGTCGCCGGCCTGGGAGGATCTCCACCTGCTGTCGCTGGCCGAGGCGCACAGCCTGGGACTGGCGGTCGTGACCTGGACGGTGAACGACCCCGCCGTGATGGAGGGGCTGGTCGATGGCGGCGTCGACGGGATCGTCACCGACTATCCCGACCGCCTGCGCGAGCTGATGCGACGCAAGGGCCTGGCGCTGCCGCCGGCGACGCCCGTGCCGCAAGGAGGACCGGACCCTGGCCGGGTGCCCTGACCGGCCGGGTGCCCTGACCGACCGGATGGCGGCCACTGCCCGAGCGGGATCGAGCGCACCGGGGCCGATCCCGCCGAACGGCCCGCCCGGCGTCACTTTCCGGCCCTGGGCGGGCGATTGTTCCACCTGGCTGGAATATGCCGGCCTCGCGGCGGGTTGTTGGCTCGAGCGAACACGCTCGGGGAGCCGTGACATGAGAACCCTCGCCATCCTCGCCGCCACCGCCATCGTCTCGATCGCCGCCACCCTGCCCGGCCCGTTGGCCGCGCAGGGCACGGAGCCGGCGATGGTCGCCGACACCGCCAAGGGCAAGGCCCTGGTCGACCACAAGGGCATGACCCTCTACACCTTCGACCGGGACAGCGGCGGCAAGTCGGCCTGCAACGGCAACTGCGCCACCAACTGGCCGCCGCTGATGGCCTCCGCCGACGCCCAGGCCATGGGCAAGTGGTCGGTCGTCACCCGCGACGACGGC
>JRYC01009251.1_pt1 | contig 13807 bp, 13 predicted proteins | sample 235301 | NCBI WGS metagenome assembly JRYC01 (sample SAMN03074211, study PRJNA261470) | activated sludge metagenome | biome: Common Effluent Treatment Plant; feature: Wastewater; material: Activated sludge; isolation source: activated biomass of a common effluent treatment plant treating...
AGAAGCAGCAGCGCCATCACCGAAATGAACATGATGGGCGCGAGATTATGCGCGATAAGTTCAAGCATCTTTGCGCCCTTTGACGTTCGCGCCTTCACCCTCGGGTTTATTGTGCATGAACTCGCGCACCTCAGGCGGAATGTCTTGCTCTTCTAAGGCGCCGGCTGGCGGTGCGATGTCGCCGCGCAAGAGCTCGATCTTTTTGATGATCTCGGAAATACCTTGCAGGGTAAAGAGAACAAAGCCTGCGAGAATCAATAGCTTGGCGGGCCAAATAATAAGGCCTCCAGCGTTCATCGACATCTCGCCCGACTTAAACGAATTCAAGAAGAACGGCCACGAGAGCCACACCATCAACACCGAGAATGGCAGAAGAAACAGGATGTGACAGATAAGGTCGATCCAGTAGCGCGTACGCTGGGACAGATGTGCTGTCACGACGTCGATGCGCACATGCTCATCCCTGGCAAGCGTCCAGGAAGCACCCAGCATGAACACGGCGCCGAACAAATACCATTGCAGTTCGAGCCATGCGTTCGACGACACACCCAGGGCCTTGCGGATGACCGCGTTGCCCGCACTGACCAACACTGCAATGAGAATGAGCCACGCAGCGCTACGACCAATCCAACTCGTGGCTTGATCAATGTATGTGGAGAGCTTCATGAACCTCTGCATTCGCTAAATAACAGATGTCATTATGGTGCACCATTTGTCGCACCAAGTCGATCACCTTATTGACGGTGTGCATCAACGATTAGCGCGACGCAATTCCAGCTTGACTATAAACAATGCGAGTAAAGTCCGGCGAGAGGTTTGTTTGGTAACCGATCATCTAGACTAAACCATTCGTCTAATCCTTGATCAGCCGCGCGTGACGATAGCAGCGCAACATGCTGTCTCGTATCGTACGACAGGCGACTTGGTTTGGCGGCGGATGATGCGAGGGCGGATGCTTGCTCGGTGTCGTCGTTTCCCACCGATGATGCGATGCATTTCGAATCTGCGAACAAACTTTGCTGGGCCTGAACGCCAGCTTAGGTGATTGTCAGAATGTCAGCAGGCATGCGCAAGCACCCTCGTTAACCAAAAGCGCGGACGGCAGTGCTCTGCAGCCTATCAGTAGAATTTCGCTTGGCATAACAACCGGGCATGTCGGACGTCAGGCAATTTTAAACTGAACGCTGCTGCGGAACTGGATGCGATCACAAAGGCTGTGCGCCGTTGAGAGTGTCAAGTTGCCGTGCACCGCAGTCGAGCGGTGAAGCCCTGAACCTGGCGCTCAGATGACGAGACGAGAACGTATCCGGAGTACAACAAGACGTGTCATCGACCGAGGCATACCGTGTGACGCAGTCACCTCAGATCCGTTGAGCTCGGTCGATACAAGTCACCGACAGCGCCTTGCTCCTTGCCCCGGGATTCAACGATCCACCAAAATCAGCGCCGTGAAAACCTGAGAGCATTCCTGCATTGAATTGCGGTATGGCTGACCACGCTCTTTGCCTGCTTGGAACCGAACGGTTGCTCAAGTGAAATGATCAAACAACGAACGCAATGAGCCGCCCGCAGACCAGTGCGGAAGTCCACGAGACGAGTGAGATCAAGCCGACATGGATGAGCGAAGCATCCGGAGTTCGATCAAGCCACAGCCCGTGACGCAGATGTGCGGTAATTGCCGCCAATAAACCGAACGCGATGATTGCCAGTTTCAGCCAAAGGATCTTGAGCGAAGCGTATTCCTGTGCCCTGACGCTGAAGAGCAATATGCCGGTGCTTGCCGCGATCAGAAGTCCCGTTGCTGCAATGGGTGCAAGCACACGGACCAACGTATGCCGCTCGATGTTGGGCCACAGTCCGAGAAGTTTGAGATCGAGTGGAAAAATCCCGCCAACGAGCAGCGCAATACCGAAAATATGCGCGGCATTCACGGCGGCATATTCCCATCGCGCCGTTCTCAAATGGGATGCAAGCGCCCAGTGCTCCATCGCCGCCAAATAGGCGTCCATGAGTCAGTCCCGGTCTGGATAGAGTTTGAACTCCTTGTCGCCAATATAAATGCGCTCGGCCTTCATCAGCTTTTGCGAAGTGTCTGCCGACGGCTCGCCGACAAAACGCATCTTGTTGCCGGCTGTAAAGTCAGCGTCAGCCAAGCCTGCTCGCTCGTTCCGCCAGGGTTGGCCAACCTCAATGGTCCAGGTCACGCCTTCCACGTCAACAGACACGATACCGTGCGGATTACCGAGCTTGGCACTTTTTATGATTCCGGTGAGGTCAATATTGGCGCCTGTCGTCCAGCTCCAACCGTGATGCGCCAAGCTGTGAGACGCAGTGATAATAAAAAACGACAACGATGCGAGAGCACAGAGCAGTCTGGTCATTGCAACCTCCTTCGTTGGATTGCTAATGCGCATCCAACGGAGCGTGAGGCCACAAGCCCTCTGCCGTCAACCCGATAGTGCCAAGGTTTGACGACCATCATCGAGCGCCCAAAAGCCGGTCGCAACTCTCCGGCCACCGGTCGGCTTATTCCGCAGCAGCAGCGGTCGCGGGGCGAAAAATGTCGGGACGCGGGCGCCTGAAAGTTTCACGTCCGCGCTTCAAGCCAAATAGCGGCTGGACCAGCTCCGAAACCGCCGCAACGGGATCGCTCGCATCGAGCACAACAAGATCGGCTGGATTGCCTACACGCACGCCATAGTCGTCGAGATTGAGTACGCGCGCTGAATGGTTGGTCACCATTTCAAAGCACTGCGAAAGATCTTCAGGCTTTCCGACTTGCTGCACGTTTGCATATAGGTTGGCCATGCGCAGCAGCGAGCAATCGCCATAAGGCGTAAATGGATTGAGCACGTTGTTTGTTGAGATGCTGCACATCACGCCTTTCTGCAGCAGGCGATGAGCCGGCGCCACTCCGCGCGGAACGGAGTGCGTATTGCCATTGCCCATCAGATAGAGGTCGGTCGACGGCAGAACGGTGACAGCAACGCCTGCATCACTCAGTGCTGACGCCGCTTTGTCCAGCAGTTGAGGCGCCGCCGCAGAGAGCTTCGAGACATGTCCTATCGCAACGCGCCCTCCTCGGCCTCGTGCGGCGGTTTGCCTGCAAACTTCGAACAGATCCATTTTCGATGGTTCAAGGTCGAAGTCGAGGTGGAAGTCGATGTCGACGTCGTAGTTCTCGGCAAGTTCAAAGATGCGTTCAATCTGCGCCTTGGGCACGGTATCGGTATAGGGGCACCCGCCAATGAGGTCAGCGCCCTTTTCAAGTGCCTGAACGAGCAATTCGTCGGTGCCGGGGTCGTTGAATAGTCCTTCCTGCGGAAAGACGCATATCTGTAGATCGATCGCCCAGGCATAATCCTTCTTGAGTTGCGAGATTGCCTCGAACGATCGCAACCCAATGCGCGGGTCTACTTCAACGTGGGTCCGCATGCGCGTCGTACCGTGAACGAGTGCCTTCTCCAGTACCATCCGGCCGCGGTTGTAGACGTCCTCGACAGTGAACTCCCGCTTCAGCGCAGATACCTTAGCAATTGCCTCTGATAGCGATTCCGAATAGCCGCACTGACCTAGAATACAAGCTTTGTCTAAATGGATGTGCGTTTCGACAAAGCCGCTGAACGTCAGACAGCCTTCAAGATTGATAGAGCGCGCATCCGTTGCAATGGAAGGCGCGATGTCCGCGATCACACCCCGGCGCACACCGATGTCGACCAAGTCCTCGTTCTGCCCACCATGAATTCGCCCGCCGCGAAGAACGAGATCGAGTGATCCTCCGCTCATGCCATTGCCTTTCCATGCGGTTGTGAACTCACACGATCATTGCCGAGATAAGCAGCTTCAAGGGCTGGATCACTCCGCAAAACATCCGCAATGTCGGAGCGAACGACCTCGCCCTGTTCCAGTACGTAACCGCGATCGGCAACGGCGAGCGCCAGCGCGGCCATCTGATCGACGAGGAGAATTGTAATTCCCTCATCGCGTAAGTCTGCAAGGACCGAGAACAGCTCCTCGATCATCTGCGGTGCCAAGCCAAGTGAGGGCTCATCGAGCAGCAAGATCTGCGGTTTCGCCATCAAGCCGCGAGCAACCGCGAGCATCTGCTGCTCACCCCCAGAGAGAAGGCCAGCGCGAATATTGCGCCTTTCGCGCAAACGCGGGAAGCGATCGAAGAGCGCTTCAATCTCGGAGGCAAAATCTCCCTCTGTGCGGCGGTAAGCGCCAAGACGCATATTGTCGACGACACTAAGCTCAGGGAATACGAGGCGACCTTCTGGCACCAGCGCCAAGCCCAGCCGTGCGATCTCATGCGCAGGCAGCTTTTCGATATTCTTGCCTTGCAGTTTTATAGATCCTGAAACCGGCCGAAGCAGCCCGCAGAGTGCGCGCATCGTCGTTGATTTGCCGGCGCCATTTGCGCCGAGGAACGCAACCATCTCACCGGTTCCGACCTTCAGTCCCACAGACTTCAGCACATGGACAGAGCCATAACCGCCATCGAGTTCTTTGACATTGAGTACGATTTCACCAGCACCGCTCCAGCCTGCTCCCCTTGGCTTGGCCTTCAACTCGCCAGATCCGAGATAAGCCGCGATCACGGCGGGATCGTTGCGAACCTTCGACGGGTCTCCAGCGGAAATCGGCGTGCCGGCATCAAGCACGAGAATCTCATCGGAGATCCCCATGACGAGACCCATATCGTGCTCGACAAGCACCACCGCGATTCCAAGATCCGCAATCTGTCGCAAAAGTTTTGCCAGCGTGATCTTCTCGCCCTGCACGAGACCGGCCGCAGGTTCGTCAAGCAGCAGAACCGCAGGGCGCAATGCGAGCGAACGCGCGATCTCTACCAGGCGGCGATCAACATGCGGCAGATCGGCGGCTACGACGTCGCTTCGGCCTTCGTAGCCGACAAACTTCAACAGTTGCTCTGCGATTGCGACATCATCTTTAGAACCAAGCGCTCCTATAGGATTACCTAGGTGGCCGCGCCGCAAACCGATCAAAATATTGTCGAGCACGCTAAGTGAGGGAAAAAGTTTGGTCGTCTGATACGTACGTGAAATGCCACAACGCGATGCAACGGTTGCTGATTGGCCTGCAAGTTCCTTCTCGCCAAGTTTGATTGATCCCGTTCCGGGGCGGTAGAAGCAGCCGATCATATTGAGAACGGTCGTTTTGCCTGCACCATTCGGTCCGATGATGCTCGAAATGCGTCCAGGCTTCGCGCTGAGGCTAACATCACTTGCGGCTCGGATATTGCCGAACGTAATGCCGATGCCAGAAACTTTGAGCTGCTCACCACCTCGATCGCGTCGAAGAAAATCCGTCACAGCAACGGGAGCCGTTGGAACTTCGGAATTTGCAATCCGCTTGGGCATCAGTCGCGCAATTGCCCCAACGATTCCTGACGGCGCAATCCATAGGACGACGAGCAGCATGATGCCGAAGAATAGCAATCGGTACTCAGCCAACCCGGAAAGAAGTTCAGGGAGCAGTACGGTGACGATGGCACCCACCAGCGGACCCAGTGTCCAGCCAGTGCCGCCGACGATGACGGCAAACAGAAAGATAATTGATTGCGAGAACGTGAATGAACTGGGAGCGATATACATCATAAGCGGAGCATAAAGCGCACCGGCAAGACCAGTCAGTGCAGCAGAGATTGCAAAAGCAGAGACTTTGACGCCAAGCGGATCAAGCGCAACTGAGCGCGCCGCAATCTCCGCGTCACGCACCGCCATCATTGCGCGGCCCCAACCGCTGCGTGACAGCAAGTAGAAGAAGGCGAGGGCCAATCCAGCAAGTACGATCGCGAGAATTGCAATGTCGCGCTCTGCGAAGGCGACGCCGGCAATGCTTGGGCCCGAAAATCCCATGAGGCCATTCTGGCCGCCTGTCAGATCGCGCATTTCGATGATGCTGTGTTCGACGATGAAGCCGAACGCAATTGTGACCATCGCAAGATAAGGCCCCGTGACGCGCAACGCGGGCAATGCGAGCAGCGCGCCAACGGCACCAGCGATGAGGCCGGCGGCAAGGAAACCCAGCCAGAAGTTCACGCCATTGAGATTGAGAATCGCGACGGTGTATGCGCCAATCGCATAAAACCCGACATGACCAAGCGAGATCTGCCCGGTGAGGCCCACAAGAACATTCAGTCCGACGCCAACGATTGTTGTTAGCGCTACAAGTGCCGCAACGAACGTAAAGTAGCTGCCGCCATAGAAGGCAAATATGATGCTGCCAGCGACAATCAGAACGATTGTCGCCATCATTGCCATCGTGGAAGAGTGCAAGCCCGATTGCATTGTTGCTTCCCTCACACCTTGTTGATAGCTGCTCGGCCGAGCAACCCGTTGGGGCGCAGCGCAAGGGCGAGAATAATGACGGAGAAGACCACGATCTGCGTATAGGTCGAGCCGAGATAAGCGGTCACGAGAGCTTCGATGAGGCCGTAGAGCAAGCCGGCAATCATAACGCCTGATGCGGACGTTATACCGCCGAGAATTGCCACTGCAAAAGCCTTCAATCCGAACAAGGTGCCCATATCAGAATGAACGGAAAAGAGTGGTGCGATAAGCAACCCGGCAAGACCAGCTAAAGCGGTCGATATCGCGAATGCCGTAGCAACAACGACTGTCGCATTGATGCCCATCAATCGCGCTGCATCGCGGTTCTGCACGACGGCGAGCAGCGCCTTGCCAAGATCTGTCTTGCGGAAAACGATTTGTAATGCCACCGCCACGGCGATGCCGACGACGGGAATCACAAGTTGAAGCGGGTAGACGCCAGTGCCGAGGAACTCGATGCTATTTGTAGCGAGTGGAGATGGAAGGCTGCGCGGCTCCTTGCCGAAGAGAAACATCACAGCATTGTCGACAATGATGCCGCCAGCAACGGTGGCCATCAGCCACGCGTCCGAGTTTCGTTCGACAAACGGTCGAACCAGCAGGCGCTCAACGATGAGCCCAAACACCGCACAACCAGCAATGGCGATGGGAGCAGCGATCCAGAACGGAAGCCCATACGTCACCATCAAGGTGAAGCCAAGAACAGAGCCAACCATCATCGCGCTACCCTGCGCAAAATTGACGGTGTTGGATACTGTGTAGGTTATATGGAACCCGAGCGCGATGAGCCCGTACATGGCGCCAAGACCCAAACCCGTGATGATCGCCGACGTTAAAAGCATCGTAGCCCCGCCCTGACCTGCCCAGATAAAAAAACGGCGAGTGGAAGCGTGCCACTCGCCGTCAGTTATTATTTGCCTACAGGAACGATCTCGCCCTTCACGAAATGCGCAAAGAGATAGTCCTTTGCATTGAGGGCATCCTGGTTTTCTTTGGAGAACGGTGCGGTGTAGGACTTGATGAGTCCGTCGTACTTGTCGATCTTATAGAGCGCATCCCGAACGGACTTGCCGTCATTTGGGTTCGAATTTGCCAGCGCAACCGCGAGCAAGTGCATCGCGTCATAAGAATTAGCGATGCCAGTTGCTGGCATGACATCTACGAATGACGTCACTCCGTACTTGGACTTGAGCTTCTCAAAAAGATCGTTCGCCTTCTTGGGCTGGTCTTTGGCGAAAATGAAGGTTTGAATGAAATCGACCTTCTCTGTGCGTGGCCCGCCCAGTTCCGTGAACCGTCCGCCTGACACGCCCCAATGTGACACCACCGGAACGTCCCAGCCCATTCTATCGAGTGACTTCACGACTTGAGAGGCCGGCGCGACGTTGGCAACCAAGAACAGCGCATCCGCTCCCGCCTGCTTCAATCGCGTCAACTGCGGCACGACATCGACGTCGTTGTTCTCAAACTTCTCCACGCCTGCGGCTTGAACGTTCCGCTTCTTNNGAGGCCTGGCTTCTTGGCCGCCTTCTTGTCGAGTGCATAATTGACCAGCGCTTCCCCGACGTAAGCATCAACGGCCGAAACGCGGAATACGTAGTTGTCTTCAGCGCCATTGCGCGTGATGTTCGTGCCTGCCGCCCATACGCCAATGAAGGGAACCTTGACCTGATTTGCAAACGGAACGATGGCCAACGAGACCGGCGTATCAAGGCCGCCGAAAAGGGCAGCAACCTTCTCGCGCTGCACCAGTTCGCGCGCAGCAAGAAGCCCCTTGCCTGGATTGCTCTCATCGTCTCGTGCAACGAGCTCAACCTTGCGTCCCTTGATGCCACCGGCACTGTTAATCTCATCGATGGCGATGGTGAGGCCGCGAGTAATCGCTTCACCTGACTTTGCCGATTGTCCCGATAATGCTGCGACCAGCCCGATCTTGATTGGATCCTCTGCCAGCGCGAAGTCCTTTGCCCCCATCATTGCCAGGCCGGCGACGGATAGACCCGCAATTACGAACCGGCGTGACCAGGTTCCCGAGTTGCATCCCATATGTACTTCCCTCCTTGCTGCGCGGAAAAACCAACCTAATGCGGATTTCGCAGAATGCAGGGTAACACTTGCAAGCCACGATGCACCGAGCGGAATGTTCCATAGTAGATCTTAGCCATCAACTGCATGCAATGATTGCATGCACTAGCTAAGTCGTCTACTAGTTTATGACGCAGCGAAGCCTTGGAGTCCCAACTTTTGCGATGCATAAATTTTGACCAGGAGGCCCTATATGGAGGCAGGCGAAAAAAAAGATGCGGATGCGCAGAGTGATGCCGAGATCGTGCGCTTGTATCTGGAAACGGCAATGATCCCCGATCCCGTCGCAGCTTCAAAATTTGTGGGTTCGAATTTCGAATTGACGTTCACTGGTGGCAGGAAGTTCGACACGCCAACAGGCGCAACGAACTTCAACGCTCAGCGCTACAAGTGGGTAAAGAAGAAGATGGACCGCTTCGAAACGTTTCACGGCAACGGCGAAACGATTGTTTATATTCTAGGTACGCTCTACGGGGAGTGGCCCGATGGAACACCGTTTGAAGGCAACCGCTTTATTGATCGGTTTGTCGTTCGTGGCGGTCTGATCGTATCGCAGGATGTTTGGAACGATAGTGCAGAACGGCTGCTGACACGGCACGGTATCAACGCCTGAATCCTGAATGGCAACAGCTAAAGTATTTTCGGACGAAGTGGACGCTGGTTCGTCGAAAAAAATGCGGCCAAACAAAAAAGCAAAAGCGCAGATCCGGTTCCATGAGATCTGGACTCTTGTTCTCTATGCTTGCGGTTCTGCCCAGAAGTGGCGGTGAAAGTGAGCGAGGCTAGACGCAATGAAAAGGCGAACGTCCACTTTATTTTTTGCTTTGGCTTTTCGATGCTAGTGGACGCACCCTCCGCACTTTCTTGCTCGCAGGTTGCGGTTTGGCCTTTTTGGCGGCCTTCGCGCCATTGCCGCCGTCAACATAGGGCGCCAAAACATCTGATAGCTCGGGCAAATGTGTCGAGACGGGTGATATCAGCGCGCGATTGGCTACTTCTTCCAAGTGGTCGTGCATGAGATCGATAGCCGCCGCAGCGTTACCCTTTTCGAGAGCGTCAATAATCTCGATGTGTTCGTTGATGGCACATTCAGAAGAATGTGGCCGCGCATAAAGCGTAAGCGTCAAGCCGCACCGCCTGCATATTTCCTGCACATACCGCGTCAGAACCGGACTGCCGGTCATCTCCGCCAGGATGGTGTGGAATTCGGTAGCAAGCCGGACCGAGATTGCTTCGCTTGTGTTGCGCGCGGCCTTCTCTTTGGCGACGTGTCGTCTCAGTTCGGAAATCTGATCTGCTTTGAGTTTACCGACAAGGCGCGTCACAACGAGCTGTTCAAGGCTAAGCCGCAGATCGAACAAGTCGCGAGCTTCTTCCCAGCTCGGAGTAGCAACGACGGCCCCTTTGTTACGGCGGTGCTCGACAAGACCTTCCGCAGCAAGTTGAGCAAGGACCTGACGCGCGATCGTTCGGCCAACGCCGAAACTCTCCCCAAGGGTATCTTCCGGAAGTTTGGTGCCCGGTTTAAGTGCCTGCTCGATAATCGCCTGCCGCAGCGCCTCGCAGATTCTGCTGATCCGGTCGATTTCGTTGTTCTTGATGTGGCGTTGCGACATGTTCAGACAAGTTGATAATCGAGATGGCAAAAGCGTTATGAGTGGTATGCCGAGGAGGCGGCAGCATCCATCTTTTGTATTCAATCAGGCGGCCGAATTGCAACCACGACGAAGTGGTCATGGGTCACAGAAGCCTAACAAATAGGTGTTAATTAACGATCTCTTTCACCAAACATTGCGTGCAATATAGTCGTCATTCCGGCCATGCCATCGCGGTCGGAGCTGTGAACGCTAAGCAATATCGGGCGAACTGCCTGGGCGATTCCGTCCTCAGCGCCATAAAGGATCGCATTCAGCAACGCGTGCTGTTTAGCGCCGATTGCGCCTGTTGCTGCACACCTGAGATGCGCAGCGCTGATCTCGTTGGTTCGGTCGAGACCTGCTTCCAAAACCTGCCATAGCGCATTGGCAACATTTACCGCATCAATTGCATGCAGAGTGGCCAGCGCAGCGGCCAGAAAATCGTCGCCCGAAGGTGTCAACCCGGGTCCAAGCCCGAGCAGGACGCGCAATCTGGCCGGAGGATGATTAAAATGCGCATTGCGCAACCAACTCTCTAATGCGCGGATCGATGGTTTGGCCGCCATTGCGATAGGATGTGAGCAATCACAGTCCGCCCGCACAAAACACGCCAATCCCTCCTGCGGCACTGGCCAATATTTGGTGATGCGGTCCAGATGCCCCAACCCAGCGATAATGCTCTCCCGTGACCATGTGGGGACTGGAGGCGGCAACCAAAGCGCGGCGTTGGCAAGCCCGATTGGCTGGTGCAGGCCGATCAATAGCGCATCGCCTTCAGCTCGTGCCGACTGACCGAGATCCAAGCATTCTTGCCAATCAATGCTCGGCGCATTTTCCAAGATCAGGTTGAGCGGACCTTCTCCGATCGGCCGACCACCCGCGCAGATCAGCTTTTCGCCAAACCGCAAGTAGAATGATCGGCGCCAGACTGCGATAACTTCGCCTGAACCACTTTCAAGGGCTCGTTGGGCATGGACACCCATCGTTGTTGCGATGATTTCAGTCATAATGCACGCGTCAATTCGCGATGATGTGCGTGCCAGTCTCGCCCAATATGGCCGGCATGGCATGGTTGAGATGGCTAACGATCGCGCGTTTGCCACCACCTTCAATGAATCGGATAGCAGCATCCACCTTGGGGCCCATGCTGCCGGGTGGGAAATGACCTTGGCTGTGATAGGCCTTGATCTCATCGAGCGTAACCTCGGCAAGCTCCCGCTGATTGGGTTTGCCGTAATTGACGGACACGCGCGGAACCGCCGTTAGGATGAGAAGTTCTTCAATGCCGAGAACATTAGCCATGTGTGCAGATGTCAAATCCTTGTCGATCACCGCGGGGACGCCCGTTCGCACGCCACGATCATCACGGATGACGGGAATCCCACCACCACCACCGGCAATCACGATTGTGCCGCGTTTCACGAGCGCATCAACAAGTGAGATGTCGCAAATGTGCTGCGGCTGGGGCGAGGGCACGACATGACGCCAGCCACGTCCCGAATCTTCGCGCATCAACCAGCTTAACTCTTTGGAGATCTTCTTAGCGTCTTCCTCACAGAAAAACGGTCCAACGAACTTCGTCGGATTCGTGAAAGCGGGATCATTTGCATCGACCTCGACTTGCGTCAGCAGGCTAGCGACATGGCGCTTGTTACCTTTCTCACGCATGGCATTTTCGATTGCCTGCATGAGCAGATAACCAATACCGCCTTGGCTGTGGGCAACACATATGTCCATCGACATCGGCGGAATGCGATTCATAGTCAGCATCTGCCGCATCATGATCTTGCCCACAACCGGGCCATTGCCGTGTGTGATGACAAGCTCATTATCGAATTCGGTCAGAGGCAGCAGAGCTCTGGCTGTGCGTTCTGCAACCGCTTTCTGCTCGGCCGATGTCCCCGCAATATCCTCGGGATGAACTGCATTCCCCCCGATTGCGATAACAAGACGACGGGGCACTTGCTCAAGAGTCCGCATCGCAACTACCTATTCCAGTTTGACAATGGCAAGTGCAAGTTCGCAAGCATCAGCATTCGACGGGGCGACGAGAATGCCCTCCGACTCTAGACGCTGGATCTGCCTAGAACGAACCTGGGGATCTTGTTCCGTGCCGCAAACGGACGCCACGATCAAAGGCGCTTTGGCTCCGCGACCTTTGACGACATCCACCAGCGATCCTGCCGGATCAGCGTGCGCGCCATAACCAATGACGAGATCGACAAGAATGACGGCGATGGACGGATCGGCAAGCGCCGCACGTAGTGTCTCGTCGCGAACCGACGGATCAATCATCGGGTGCGGCTTGCCTTTGGTGAATTCATCCGCGCCTAGATCGATGATGATCTCTCGATCGGCAGCTTCGACGGATTTAAGTTCCGGAACCCCAGGAATTGGAGCGTTCGAACAAACTTTGCGGCCACCGGCGGTAAGGATGACTTGAGCTTCTGCGCATAGAGTTCCGCCCGCGAAAAGGCCCGCGATTCGCGATGCCTCACGGGGCTTCGATTGGCGCGCTGCTACAGCCGAAGCGTTGAAAACTTCACCGATCACACTGCGCCCAAGCGCGATTTCCGCCGCGCTCTTGAGCGTTTTGGCGAAGCGGGCATTCGGCGGCAAATCCGCAGAGTCCGCACCAATGAAACATACAACATAAGGTTTGGGGCTAGACCCAATACGCTTTATGACCTTCTCCGCGACGTCAGGATGTGGCGGCTTTGAAAACAGCACGACACTCTCAGTCGCCGGATCGGCATCGAGTGCATCGATCGCCATCAGTGTCGTAATGCCCGAAATTTCCTTCTTGAGATCGCGGCCACCGACACCAATCGCGTGCGATACACCGCCGCCCGCTTCGCAGATGAGGCACGAGACTTCCTGTGTTCCCGTGCCGGACGCTCCGATAATCCCAATACTTCCGCGTGCAAGCTTGTTTGCAAACGCAAGCGGGGTGCCGTTGATTACAGCAGTGCCGCAATCTGGCCCCATCACAAGCAGGCCACGCTCCCGCGCTTCTTCCTTGAGCGAGCGCTCATCCTCGATGGAGACGTTATCGCTGAACATCATGACGTGAAGTCCGCGTCTGATCGCCTTNNCAATCGAGCGTGGACGCCACGACTCTGCATCACCAGAATGAGTTTTTGGTTTGTCGAGTGCGCTTGCTGCAGCGCTCAGCGCGGACTGCGCGGCAACCTCGCTGTCAGCGCGCACGGCGAGAATGAGATCGTTACCTCGCGCATTCTGTGCGCCTTCACCGAGAAGCCCGGCGTTCTGAAGGATTGCAATGTTTGCTGGCGTTCCCATCATAAGCGCTGCTTCGATGATACCCGGCGCAGCAGCAACCTCGCGCGACAGGCGCATGAGAGCGACTGAATCGAGATAGAAGCCTTTTCGAACTTCGTTGAGTACGAACTCTGTCATGACACCCCCAACTCAGTCGCGATTGCACGAACAGCTTTCGTAAAGCAAGCCATCGGAGCTTTCACCACGCCAGCGCCAACCTGCCCAATGCCAGGCTCGCGGTGTGCAATGCCTGTGTTGATCGTCGGCGCCAGTCCGGTTTCGACGACGAGACGGATATCTATGCCCGTCGGAACCCCTGCGAAATCCATAGCAGCGATGGTCCACTCCGGGTTCTGGCCCACCGTGATTTCACCCATCGCCTTCGTGAAATTGGCTGCCGACGATGGCGATCCCGCACCGATAAATCCAGCTACAGCAGGCGCCGCG
>JRYC01026260.1_pt1 | contig 13751 bp, 12 predicted proteins | sample 235301 | NCBI WGS metagenome assembly JRYC01 (sample SAMN03074211, study PRJNA261470) | activated sludge metagenome | biome: Common Effluent Treatment Plant; feature: Wastewater; material: Activated sludge; isolation source: activated biomass of a common effluent treatment plant treating...
TACTTGGAGTACAGTGAGAATCTTCACAGCATTCTGCACAAAAACCCGGAGCACTCATACAATTTTCTTCACAATAAGATACTCCTGAATAGAGATTACTTACTACAGTAAGAGTTTCTACATTTAAAGGTGTTACAATACCATTCAGCACTTGTAGCATCATTACGGCAGAAATAGCACCGTAAGTATATTTTATAAATACTGTAGTAGGTGTAGTTTGACCTGTGTCAGGATCTACTTGACCGATATAAATAGACATATAATCACAAGCAAGAGTTACGCTTACACTTTCTACAAGATTAGTAAAATAGCCGTCATAGCAATTTTCAGGAGTAACTGAAATGTCTGATAAAAGCGCACCACTCCAAACACCTCCGGGTAAATTTGCGCTTATAGCAAATTTAATGTCAGAAGTATTAGTTTGATAAGTTGGTATAAATGGAGTAAGTTCTAAACAAGTTTCTGAAAGACAGCAATTTGGTTCTTCCAAAGAACAGGAAGGATTGCAATTTGAAGTTTGTTCATTATATTCGGTACAGTTGTAAGGACAATAGCAATTTACTTCCTCACAGGTATTAACACATATTGGGGGTTGCCAATAAAAGTGTTTACATTTACAACACCCAGTACATTGTCCGCAACAAACATTGACAGTAATTTGACATATTTGTTCTTCCAATGAAAGGAGTGGATTATAATTATTTACAATAAGTTGAATCTCATTGTCATAAATAGTATAACCTTCAACTAAAACTGCGCAGGGAGGAATTTCCCAAGTATAAGTTGGACTACCCAACTCACATTCCCCCGAAGCTACTAGTGTGATAATTTGTTGATTCTCTTGAACACCTTCAATAACCTCTACATTAACCGTACAAGTTGTACTGCCGCATGTGTAGGTAAAAATATCAGGGTCTATTGTAGAGCCTGTATGATGGTAAATAAGCCAATAATTTGAATCTACTGCATGTAAAAGAACTTCTCCATGCAAAGGTGTGGAAATTATAGGCGTACTACAAGAAATAGGAATTATCACATGTCCGTTTTGACACACTGTAGCATTTTTATCACAGGTTTGAGGTATGGTTATAACTGAATTACAGCCACATGACATGTTTATTAATTTTTAAAGATTAGATAAGATATTATTTGTAATTAATTGTGATAGGAGAATTTCCGTATCACAAGTTTTTAGTTCTATTTCAGTTTGCGGTATAGAACAAACAGTTTGCAAATTTATAGTGGGTATCACAGAGCAAGGAACTGCTGATTGTGATAACTGTATAGCTATATTACTACAAAGTTGAAATTGATTTATTTCAATATTTAAAGAGGCGCACAGATCTACTAATGGGGATATAACACTTATAAAACCACTATTTATTAACTCTTGATTTAAACAATCTATATAAGATTGGCTTGTGTACCAAGAAGTATAATCTGGGTTTGGAATTATAATGGGTTCTTTATACCTTTCAGGAGTACAATCTTTACAATGCTTTAATAATTTAGCTATTATCGAAGTTAATTTTTCTTTGTCTGAGCAAGGTAAATTAAACGCCCAAAGTAGAGTATGTAGCAAATTAAAATTATTATCACCGCAGTATTTTGTTCCGTAAATATTACTAAAATATTTGTCAAAGCCAACTTCAGCTAATTTACAATTAGCTACACTTACAATTTTTGGCATTAGATAATTTTTTTTGTAAGGCAGTAATTAATAATTTTAATTCCCCTCTTGCACACCAATCACAATTAAACTTTGCCCTAATTGCATCTAACCAAAATTTAATATTAAGATATTCTTTTGTTTGAGTTTCTAATTCTTCATTAGTACAAAGTAAATCTAAATTAGAAAGCAAGTTAGATAGAGAGCATTCTGCGGTGCATAAGTTTAAATAATCATATTGAATAATATCGCCGTTGCAATTAGTAACCTTAATACAGTAAATTCCTGTAGGTAGATTTTGGTCTATGCCTATTAGTTGAACGGCTGAAATTAAAGTTGGAGAATTAGTAGTTACAGTAAAGATTTTAATTGGATAACCAGAGATTTCGATTGAAATCTCATAGGTTTCAGGAACTTCGACCCAAGTTGAATTATCTTGATATAGCAAGTGTTTGCAATCAGGAGTAGTAATCGTATAAGCAAATTCTTTTATGCAGTTACATGCCATTTTACTTTTCCCTCCGACAGAGTCTTATTTTTTAAAGCTAAGAAATAAGTAAATTTAGAATCTCTTTTATAAACTAAATATAATTCTTTATAGTCCTTGCAAGTAAATTCTACTTGATATTTGAGTTTAACTTCTTCTAACAGTTCCTTAGATTTTATCATAATACCGCTATTATTATATTTTAAATTTTCTAAGTATACTATTTCCTTTTTATTTAAAACTTTAATTACTTGTGAGTTCATATCTACGTATTCCTTTTATAAGATGAGTTTTATATTCAGAGATGTTGCATTGATTATTTTGGTTAAATCCTAGTAAGAATACACTTTTTTTATAAGGGCTGTATCTAACTAAAATACCAACATGATTACCTCCAGTACGTTTTAATACCACAATATCTCCGGGCTTTGCAGCTTCTAAGAAATAATCTTCTCCTCCTTGTAACCAAGAAATAGCTGCGGGTGTGCAATGTTTTATAAGATGCCCAAAACCTAATTCCTTATATACTTCCATTAAGCAAATAGAACAATTAGGAATTATATCGTCATCATTGACCATTGGGAAATATTTTTTTACCCAATTTAGAATAGTAGGAGAGTATCCTTGTCCTTCTACTTCCTTAATACCGTAGTATTTTGTTAAAATATAGTTTATGATTTCCATTCTGTTGTTTTTACAATTACTTCTTCTATTTCTTTTAGACAAGCTGTAAGCCTATCAAAGGCAGCAGTGTTAGCAGCAATGGTGGCAATCATTTGGACTTCTTGTTTTATGAAAGCAGCCTGCAACTCGTCTATTTTTTGATCACGAATCGCAAGCTGTTTCATAAAATACCAAACAAAAAATCCTAACACCATTAATACACTGCCGTCTTTTATGACACTAGTTATTAATTGGTGTTCCATGTTACGCCATGTATTTTACTTCAATAAAGTCCCCTGTAGTTACAGAATCGATGGTAATTTGCGTTGAATTTACAATTGTATAAGTGTTAGCACCCGTTCCTTCATGTAACAAAATACCATTTTTACTTACTTGAATCCAATTTTGAAAACCTGCTCTGTAACCGGGAGTCAATACAATAGCATGATTTGACTCTGTTACTGATGATGTTTCAGTATATTTTATATAATTGGTTTGTAAATAAAGTGATAGTTGATAAGGAGAAATAAAATAGTATTCTACAGTTCCTGCAGTTGCTTCTGTATTACTAACTCCTAAATCAACAGAGTTGCCGCCACTTATTGCTAAATTTGCTGCTAAAAAAGTTAAACTTTGATTGTCTAATGGACCAACTGAAACAGTATTACTGTTTGCTCTTTTAAAAACTATTGCATTATTTATTTCGTCAATCATAATATCAACAACAGCATCACCACCAGCACCAGCATTGCCAGCGCAACAATCAATACCACAGCATTTTAATATATCCCAGATAATTTTGTCTAAGGAACGGTAATGCCCATCTTGTGAAGCTCCGCCTTTTTTGACTATACCCGCATTAATAGCGTATAAATTTCTCTTTGCCATAGTTTATAAATTTTTATTGTTGGTCTTGGTCTACAGAACAAGTAATCGTAGAAATAGGACAATTCAAAGAACCTATCCAGCTATTAATAGCACCCTCAAAAGCACTACGAGTAGTAGTGTCAGTACTTGGGATAGCTACGATGGTGTGAAGTTTTGAATAATAGGTTTGTCCTGTACCGTATTCATTGTTAGAATAGATATTGTGTTGGAAGCTGTATTGGCAATAGTCTGTGCATTTAGCTGTAAGAGCAGAAGGTATTCTGCCATATTGTGCGCCATAAGGAGGCAATTGAGCTAATTGGGGTGCATAAGCACGACCGGGACCACCAATTTCTTGTGTGTATTCTCTCCAACGAAGGTCTACACCTTTACCTTCTTCTAATACAAGGTCTTGTTTTTGAACAACTGTCCAATTGTTACAATCAAATCCAGTAGTGGGGAAAACACGAAGTCTAGTACCACGATTGCGAATATATTCCGCAGGAGGGAAGCAACCACATTCTTGAGGGAAGATTTTGCCTATGAATCTAATACCACAAGAATACTCTTTTGTAGTAGTACCGCCATCACCACAATCAGTGCAATTAGTAGGTACAGAAACAGTAAGAGGTTGTTCTGTTGTTAAAGCAACACCAGTACAAGTACCTTCAAAGTCATAATCCTCGATTGTAGCACAAGAATTTAATGTTATTTCAAAACAAGAATCTGTGCATTTTTGGATTACATGAAATTTACCGGGAATATTATTTGTTACTAAACCTGCATTTAATTGGTTTTCCAACAATTTAACTTGACCGGGCAACATTGTGTTAGGGTCATTTGGATTTACAACTGTTGTATTAATTGTGTAAGTCGTTGAATTATATTCCAATTCTACGCTATTTAATTTACAAAGAGCAGAAGTTCCACAAGAACCAGAAACACAAGGCAAAGTAAGATGCGAAATTGTAGGATATAACCTCTCTACAATGAAATCAAATTCTCTTTTAACTAAAAGGCTTTGGCTATCAGAGTTAGTTTGGTTTATTTGGTCAATGATTTTACAAACAATTTCATTACAGTTATGGTCTGTAGTGCAAGTTTCGCAACCACAGCAATCTGTAATCACATTAAAGGGATAAGTAGGAAGATGTTGGTCAGCGAAATAAGGAGCTTGACGAGTGCTTTCTACTTGAACTTTAATACCATATTCTGCTTCACATGTAGTGCAGTCAAAAAGGAAATCCCATATTTCAGGGCAACCACCACGAGGAGGTTCAGCTGAAGCTACAATGCTATTACAGCCTTTAAAATCACCTGCTGATTTACGAACTTCTTCTGCAACACCATCACCATTAGTATCATAACCAACAGCTAAGTAAACATCAGTAGGATTAATAAAAGTATTGACAGCAATATGAGTTTTAGAATTAAAAATACCTAATTGTCCGGGAAGTATATTTACCGAACCATCGGTGTTATAAAGTTTTGTACCAGCAGCTACAAGACCATAGTTGTTGNNAGAGTACATAATTTTGTATAAGTTTGTTAAGTTTTAACTGATAACTAGAATCAGTAGTGTCAATAGAAACTAATAAAGTTGCTATATCTGTAATGATGTTATCCTGATTTCTATTACTTAAAATTAAATTTTGTTGTTGTGCAGCAGTTCCGTCAGGTAAATTATAAGAGCCGTTACGACTATTAATAGGATTACCTAATCGAGGGTGTCTTGACACATAAGTAAGATTAACTGCATCTATTAAAAATTCATCGTTAGTCCAAACAACTATTTCTTTTCCTTTTAATTGATAACCAGTTTCTTTCCAAGCTAAGGAGGGTTTATAATTTATGTCTGTTAAAAAAGAATTTAAATCATCATATTGAACGGGGTAATTAGAGATTATTTCTGAGCAACCATTTACAGTACTGTAGGATCTTAAATGTCTGTAATAATCATCTGGAAGTTGTGCTGTGAATTTCTTCTCTGCATTAGTCCCTGATAATTCCACTACTTTCACCAATTCCCCAATAAACTCTGTTTTGTTTTGGTCTAATTCCGCAACCTTTAATATTTGTTCAATAAAAACAAAAAGTGCTTGATTTAAATACTCATCTATTTGCTCAACAAAAAAATTAATATTTTGTAAGCTATCGACTTTATTTACTTTTTGTTTAAAAAGATAATGTAATTGATTAATATCTATCATTTCTTAAATTCTACTTCTTCTTTAAGAGCTACATAAACTGCTGAATTTTCTGGTTTTTTCAAGAATTGAACAGTAGCTTCTGTGCTGTCTGCCAATTTATTTCCTGCATAAAACCACTTTTCTCCAGTTTTTCTTACAATCCCACGTTGTAATGCCTTACCCATTAAAGCTCTAATCTCTAATTCTTCTTTTGAAGATGTGGCTAAAACGAGGAATTTTTCTTTATTACTCATTTTTCCAAGATGTTTAGGCTCTTTTATTTTTGACATTAACAATGCTTCGAGAGCTTCAGGTGCAGTAGTATCTGAAATTGCAATTGCTTTGTCATTAAAAGCAAATAAGATATTACGCATCATTGAAGGTGTTAATCTTTCTTTATCTGTTCCTGTAAAGAATTTCCATACGGTCTTTTCATTGAGATACCCTCTTTCCTTATCCGCTGCTTCTAATTCTTTGTCTATGATAACCCATTTAACACTTGCTACATTTGTCTTGTCTGATTCAGATTTAGCAACAAAAGGGTAAGTTTTAAATCCTGACAACAATAATTTTTCCAATGGATTTTTAGTATTAAATGTGGTTATATCATCTGTTATTTTTATCCTCAGTCTGGAATGGTTAAAGAAAGGATCTTCTCTGTGATTCAAATCAAAGGTAGTAATAGCCTTTCCTTTATCTTCTCCATCTTCATAGGATAATTTACATTTTTTAGCCAATTCGATAATTTCACCATCAGGTAAATCGAATAAAAACCTATGCTCGTCAAAAGACCAATTCATAGGATAAGTTTTTGTTGTTTCGGGGAAATTAGTATATCCCTTTACATCAGGATTGTGCCAAAATTTAGACACATTTGCTGCTTTTACGTGAACAATTGTAGCCATGTTTTATAGATTAATAGTGCATATTAAAGATTAGTTCGCCTGTTAATTTGGGGTCAGTTAATTGGATACCACATTTTTTAGTTCTGATTACTTCGTAGTAATCTCCGCTATGTGACATCAATTCGTTGCTAGCTGGACCATAAGGACTGAAAGTACCAGCAACATAGCCGTAGCTTTCACCTTTTTCGCGTTCTACAAACATCAAATTATCATTTGTGATACCTTCACCTAAACCTAAATTCAAGAAAGTGAATCTTTGGCTTTCTGTGGGACGACCAGTTTCTGGATTAATTTCTGTTTGTTTTTCTAAGTCATCATAAAGAGGGAAGTGCATAACACTTAATTGACCCCACATCATGTTGTATGTTTTGTAGTAGTTACCATAGGTAAGAGTTCCGCCTTGGCTTCTGTTAGCTTTTTTACCATCATCGTCAATGAAGAAAGAAGAAGTATCTGAGAATTGACCGTTTGCTATGTTAGCAATTGCATCATTCCACATTTGGCAACCTACTTGACCAGACAACATTACAATGTTACGGTTTTTAAATTCTACACGATTGAAGAAAATATCGGCTAAGAAATCTTCTACTAATTTTACAGAGAATTTATTATAGTAATGTATATTACCTTCTTCCATCAATTCTTGAAGACCGGGACCTTGGCGTACCATACTTCCTGTTTGCTCATCAATAACACGACGAGAAGAGCGAGAATACATTAGTAAGTTTTCTATGTCTTGTTTCCATTGATATTCAAAGATAGCATCTTGCTCATAAGTCCAATAGTTACCTTTTTTATTAGGATCAAGAGTAGCATAACCATTTGAGTTCATAGAAGGTGTACCCATAACCAAACGTGTAGATGCAGCATCACCTGTAACTTTATAACGTTTTGCTATGTGTGACAACCAAGATTGCATAATGAAGTAAGGCAAGTTATTATTTTGTGTAGAACCTGCACCAATACGACCTTCACCATAAGAAGAGAATAATTTTTTCCATTGTTCACCTACCTTTACGAATTTTTTAGGTAGGAACATAGTAGGATCATCAGTAATTAATTGAACTGTATAAATCCAACCATCACCGTCCATTATGGGATCTTCTTGAATACGTACTTGGAATTGTTTAGGACCACGGGGATATAAAATATCACCTGTTACGTAGTAGTCACAATCCAATTTGATTTTAAATTTAGTAAGTTGAATACCCATAACATCGTTATCAGGTTCAACATCTTCTAATACAACAGCAGGACGACAGTTTAAACCATAAAGTTTCCATGTCCATTCATTTTTATCTATTGTAATAGTACGACCTTTTCCCTTTGTAAAGTCAGTAATAGGTGTAGTACCACGAGTAAGAGATTTACTTGTAGCTACATATTGTACTGCTTTTTGTGCTAGTTCCGCTGGCTTAATATAACCATTGTAATATAAGTGATTTTCTCTTGTATAGTTAGCCCAAGTTAGATTACCATCTTGTCTAGCAATTTGAAATTTTGAGATTTTGTTTTGCATAATTAATATTCGTCAATTATTGTTGTCGAGGATTTCTTTGAATAGTGTCCTCTTAGTTTATCTTTTAAATCAGAAACAGATTTCTCTCTTACTTCTCTCTGTTCCTGCGGTGTTAATTTAAAGCCTTTTTGGTGCATGTATGCTATTAACATTTCATACTCCAATCTTTTTTTAGGGTCTTTATTAATATCTAACAAGTCTTTTTCATAGGCTGTAATTTTGTAAACCTTGTTATCATTTTTATATGTGTAAGCCCTATCGAAGTAATATTTTTCAAATTCTTTTGGCTTTTCAATAATTTGACCCAATACATTTTTAGAAGCCAAGATATTCCTTTTTGTGAGCATCTCTTGTTTATACTGTTCTTGTCTAGCTCTATAAAGAGCTTCTTGATTTTGTTTCAATTCCTCCTCTGATTTTTCAGCAGCACTTCTGAAATAATCTCTTGCAGCATTTGCCTCTTCTTTCAATTCATCGCTATCTATTGCCTGTCTAATAGTCTTAGATATTTTTTGGTCTGAAAAGTTAGTAGTGCTTCTTAAATAAGCAGCATAAATTTGTTCATTTGAATATTTATTAAGGTCTGACAATTGAGAAAGATTAGTAATATACTCATCTAACGAACCACCTTCGGAAATGTATTTAATTAATCCCGAAAGTTTTGGGTCTTCAATTCCCAACTCCTCTAAAAATTCATTTTTAATTTGCTCTTTTAAAGTTACTTTAAAATCCTCTGCGTCATCGCCCTCATACTCAAAGCCAAGTTCAGAAGCAAGAGTTTTAAAAGGATTAAAACTTTCTTCATCTTCTTCTGTACTTGTATCCGGTTGATTTTTTTGAGGTTTTTCCACAATTTCCTCATCAGATTCCTCAACTTCGAGGTTATCCAAAGGATCAATAAACTCGTCTTCTAAAAATTTCCATTGTTCCATAATACAAATATAATATAAAAATTAGTGTTTGATATTTTTTTTTTAAATTTTTGCCTTATTTGGCGGATTTTTGTTTACTTTTTTGTAAATCTGCGGCAATTTTCTCTCTTTCTACTTGTCTATCAGCTTCTTCTGATTTATTATTTTCCATTAGTTCTTCTTTCCTTAAATCTAATTCTCTAAGTTTAATTTCAAATTCCTTATTAAACTTCTCCATCTGTAACATATCTGGAATCATATCCTTATTAACATCGGCATCACGCACATAACCCATACTTCTAATCATAGCAATTCTCAATTCATTTTCTCTGTCTAATTGTCTTTGTTCCAATTCAACTTGAAGAGCAGCTTGTTTTAATTCCTGTTCAGACTGTTGTGCAGCTTGTCTTTGTTTTTCAATAGACTCGTATTTTTCATGAATTAATTCATCAAGGGCAGCAGGATTTTTAGTTCTAAGGGCTGTTGATATTAATCTTAAATCCCCATCTGAGTTCTGAATTAAGGCACTTAAATTAGCTCTTAAAGATTGAACCATATTGTAGTCTTCCACAGAATTACTGAGGAATACGCCAAAATCTTCCAAAGATAAATTCTCTGTATTCATATCTAAGAGGTCAATAGAGCCATCATCTAATACATAAGCAGTTTTCTGCGGATTACCTTTATAAGCCTGNNAGATTGTATTATTTTTTGCTGATTGTTCCCAACACTTTCAGAAACAGAGGCACTACCTATCCTATTAACATTTGTACCTATGGATTTATAACATTGTTCTTGACAATAACTTAAAAGATTTAAGTACTTACTAATATCACCGTTGTTAGACACATTGATAGATTTCCAATATTGTGGGTCAGAACCAGCATTTAATCCATCTTGTGTAGGGTCAATTAAAGCTACCTTTGTAGCTTTTAAAAAGGCTAACCATTTTTCTGGTGTCCAATTCTTAGGAATAGATTTTTGCAAGGTTATCATGACATTCCCTAAATCTGAACCAATAGCTTCCTCTAATCTATAAAAGGCTACATCAAACATATAATTCCAAGCCTTTGCTCTATCCAAAAGAGAAACTGGAACACTATTTCTACTTTCATAAATTGCTCCGTAATAAGGCAATTTTGCAGAAAAGGGATTTTGTAGACTAGTATATTGATTCTTAACTGGACCCATATTTACATATATATCCGTACCAATTCTAGTACCTTCCCAAACTTCTGGTATGTAAGCAACTGTCTCCTCAATATCAAGTTCTGGATTAAACTTATAAGTTTCATCAACTAAAAATTCTTTTGGTCCTTCGGGTGTATTGGTTAATATAAATTTAATCTTTTTTAAAGTTTTGAAAACAGTATGAACTACTCTCAAATATTTATGATAAGTCGAAACATCATAAACAGTACCAAAACTTTCTATCAATTCGCCATTAAATAAAGATTGTCCTTTATCAAGATTATAAAGATCATCATTAATATACTCATCAAGAGCTTTCCTATCCTTTTCAGTAAAGTATTCACCATATTGTTTATAAATATCTGTAATAGTTAAGTAATGTTCATAAGAAGCCCATTCACCATCTTCTATAAAAATATTTTCTTCCGACGAATCAAAGATAAAATTCTTTGGGTTTATCAACTTCACTGTGGGGTGTCCATTTTCTGTTGTTACATAATAGACTTCCTGTGCGCCAATAGTCACATCTTTCCAACCTAAATTAAATTTCCTATTCAGGTATTCTTTTTTGCTTAACCAATTCAAGAGTCTTTGAGCCTGAGTTTCTTCAGGAGATTTATATTTCTTTGTCATCAATTTCTCTATTTCCTCTGGTGTATTCTCTTTTAAGAACTGCTCTCTTTGTTCAGGGGGAACTTGTTCAGCCTGCTCCATAATAGGGGCTATCGCCTTCATATAAATATATTGCTGCAATAACTTTGCCTTTTCCTCTCTCTTCCTAATAACAGCATCAGCGTTAATAGCCACCACCATTGGTTCAAAAGGTCTTCTCTCCTCTTCCCCAACAATTTCTCTTAAAGGCTCTGACATTATATCAAAGTGTTTAAAAGTTGCATTTTTTAATTCTGTTTCAAAACCAAACTGCTTAAAAAGATAAGCATAGTCTTTTTCTTCATATTGACCATTGTATAAATTATAATTAATTTCCAATTGTTTCTTTCTCTCATTGTAACTAAGATGATGTCTCGAGTAATAATCTATTTTATTTCTTACCCATTCATAATTATTAGCTATTTTTGCAGCATAAGAAATCCTATCCTTCAAGTAAGGAGTACTCTTATTATAATTTTTAGAAAACTCGTTTAAAATTTGTGTTTGCATTATTTAAAATATTTTGCAAAAAATACAGAAAACCTATCTTCCTGCTCTTCTCCATTAACATTAATAACTTCTTGAAAAGTTTCTTGAATCCATATCATTAATAAAAGTAAAGAAGAAACACGGTCAAAATTCCCTGTTCTGTTATATATTCTAAGTTCTTCTAAAAGAGCTTTATCATAAATCCTATTTATATTTTTAACAACCTTTACAACATTGCCCTCTTCGTCCCTTACTAATTCTTGTTCTTTTAAAAGCCAATCAGCCAAGTATTGTTCTGCTTGAATTTTTAAAGCAGAATTTCCCTTCATCATAACCCCATAGGAGTATCTAAATTTTGCATTTGCGTTAAATTTATTTATCATCACCACAGGAGTTTTAGCCAATAAATTTAACCTCTTTCTTTGCAAACAATACTTATAAAAGCCGGGTAAGTCCATCTCCACCATTATCTTAGCATTATAATATAACGCCAATTTTAAGGCTATCTCATGTATCTGGTCAGTATTTCTCAATCTTCCAACATACGAAGCTACCAAACTATCTTTCATATCCTGATACGTATTTATAGCCTTATATACATATATTGCAGCTAAGGAGATGCCTTGATCCATCTTATCTATATTCTCATCTCTCACAGGGTCATAAACTATTTTATAAAGGTTTTCAGGAATATATTCAGGAGGGTGTTCATATATAACAATAGAGCCTGTAAGGTCTGCACCCTTTTCTAAGGGAAATTTATTAATAGGTATTGCATTTTCATCTGTATTGAATTTTAAGCCCTCTTCTGTATAAACTAAATCTCCAACGGAAGTAAACTTTTGTATCTTTTTCTCATTAGCTATTACCCATTTTAATTGTTCATTTATCTCAATTAAAGGGAATATACTTCCCTTATTATTCATAAATATCTCTGATGGCACAACAGGATAGTTCATTCTTTCCTGTTCTAATGCCTTATATTTTAATTTTTTTCTTGTATTCTTAATAACTTCATTTACAATATCCCATTTAGTATTTCCATTCTTGTCCTTGTATTCCCTAAACATATAATGCACAGGTATAAACAATCCAATATCACCTGTATTTTCAAATATATCATACATCGAAAAGAAGTTATATTCCTTTGGATTCCTAAAAATAGGTTCGAGTTGTTGAGCCTTTTCTATATTACCACCTGTTCCAATACCTATTAAAGAACCAAACTTTTGATTACCTACCTTTAATACAGGATTAGTCGCACCAAGAACTTCATCTAAATTAGCTTCTAATAAACCTATCTCTTCTATAATGGCTAATGTAGCCCTATAAGCCGCAGGAGATTGAGGATTGGCAACAGTAATAACCTCATGAACAATCTTGCTCTTAGTTCCCTTACTGACCCAATCTCCGTTCTCTTTTACCTTGTAAATGTGTTGTCTTATATTTCCCGGTTTATTTACCCCTGTAAGTTCCTTATAAAAAGGAGAAACTGTTCTTGAATCCCCATCTCCATAACTTCCCGGTAAATTCGCTATGGCATCGTCCATAGCAACCAACAGGTTTGTTGATTTATCTCCTTTATAAGCACCTACAAATATAGTTATACTTGCAGGATTATTAATAGTTTTTTCATTATATACCTTAGCACCATCAAAAAGAATTTCCGCTGTAATAATACCAGCTCCTACTGAGTATGTTTTACCAATACCACGACTACTGAGCCATAAAAGATTAAGGGCTTGATTATTAAACAAAGCCCTACCTAATGGTTTAGAATGTGTTCTTTTTAAATATTCCCAAGGTTCTACAAAAGTTTTATTTGGGTCTCTTCTTTCAGGCTCAATGATACAAGTAAATTCTTCATCTTTTTCAAAGCCTGAAAAACCTCTACAAACTAAAAAGACAGTAAAGAAAATCCATTCTACATCATCTACACGAGGTCTCGATATAACTGTACTTTTAGTTTCTGCATCTACTACCTTAATAGTACTTAAATTTCCATAAAAATATAAATACCCCGGCATATATCTATAAGCCACTTCTCCATCTTTTGGATAGTCTTCTGCCCAGAAGCCTTCAATACACCTCTTCTTTTGCTCCCTCCAATAAGATATATAATCTTGACTAGCAGGGTGATAGTTGGGGTGGTCAGTTAAAAAGTTTTTAAGGTTGTATATTTCTGGAAATAGCATTAAATTAATTTCTTT